>Ga0137415_10003461_pt1 | contig 15687 bp, 9 predicted proteins | sample CZODoug3_1_1_16f_FD_183082 | JGI IMG/M metagenome (GOLD analysis project Ga0137415, IMG submission 183082) | Vadose zone soil fungal communities from Angelo Coast Range Reserve, California, USA - CZODoug3_1_1_16fungal (Hybrid Assembly) | ecosystem: Environmental > Terrestrial > Soil > Vadose... | reverse complement strand
CAACTGTCATCACACTCCGTGCCCATCCCGCCGGACCTCAGCCCGGCGCGTCAGGCCGAAAACACCGAAGATCGAACAGTCCCGTATCCGCAAGCTAGTGCGCCTTTGGCTCCGCCCTAATCCGAAAATCGAACTATTGGGGCGGGCGACAGCGCCCGGCGGAGCGCAGCGGAGCCGGGCTCGGGGTTCTGGTGTGGGCTAGGCCACTGGTTCGAGGCTGACGGTGTAGCCGAGTGCTTCGAGTTGGCGGATGTGGTGGCGTTTTATGCGTTCGGGCCCGGTCCGGTTGTTGTAGAAGCCGGGGCCAAGGTCGTGGAAGGTGCTCTCGGGGTCGGCGAGTAGGTGCCAGACGATGACCAGGATAGAGCGGCCGACCGCGACGAGCGCTCGTTCCTTACCTCGTCGGGACTCCTTGACTCCGGGGGCGAACCGCGCCCAGGACACCAAATGTCCCGGGGTAGGAAATCTGGTCATATCCGTCCCGATCTCGGCGATGATCACAGCCGCAGCGACCGAACCGATGCCGGGGACGTCATCGAGCCGGGTCACCGCTTGGGCGAAAGGGGCGACCACCTCGTCGATTCGTCCCTTGATCGCGGCGATGTCTGTGTCGATCGCGTCGATCCTGCCCAACATGCGGCTGAGCAGGAACGCGTGGTGGTCAGTGAAATGCCCGGTGAAGGCCTCTTCCAGCAACGCGATCTTGGTGCGCATCCGAGACCTGGCCAACTGGGCGAGGATCTTCGGGTCCCGTTGCCCGGCGATCGACGCGGCCATCATGTCCCGCCCAGACACCCCGAAAATATCGCTGGCCACGACCGATAACTTGATCTGGGCATCCTCGAGTAGTTTCTCTACCCGGTTCTTCTCCGCGCCGCGAGTGTTGACCAGATCGATGCGATAACGGGTCAAGTCCCGCAACCGACGGATCGGTGGTGGCGGCTCCAACATCTCCTCCTCCCATACCGGGACCAAAAGGCGGTCACCCGCGGGAGCCACGAGGCAAGATCAGAAATCTAATCCGCATGCTCGAGGCAATACTGAAGGGCCCATCGGTGTGACTCCCCGCGCCCGGCTAGATGACGGCCTCACACGGACCATAGGGCTTCGGCGTCGGCGGGCGACCACCCCCATTTTCAGCCCTGAACGGGCCGCCCACCAGGGGAAATTTGACCAATCGACCAATTCCAAGGGGGCCGGCCGGCGCGGCGTGAGCTGAGGTGTAGTGGAGGGTGCCCAGGATCAGCGTTGCTTACCCAAACGATGAGCAGGAGGCTCTCGTGGACGCTGACCTGGACACCCTCGCAACGGCACTCTACGTGCGAACCGACGATCTGCTGAAGGCCACGCCGCAACGGGCGCCATGGCGCCCGAAGGTCGGGATCGCACCGAAGATCACAGACTCTGAGCTGATCGCGTTGGCGGTCATGCAGGCCCTGCTCGGACATACCAGCGAGGCCCGTTGGTTGCGCTACACCCGCGCGCACCCGCGGCATTTGTTCCGCTACCTACCAGCAACCCGGATACAACAAGCGGCTGCGCACGATCGGCTGGCTGGTCGGAGTCCTGGCCCGCGACACCACCTTGTGGACCGACGACGTGTGGGTCGCCGACTCGACCCCAGTGGAATGCGCCCGATCCCGCGACACAGTGCAACGCTCAGACCTGGCCGGATGGGCCGAATACGGCTTTTGCGCCAGCCACTCCAGCTACTTTTGGGGACTGCGGCTGCACCTGCTGTGCACCGTGCATGGACTCCCTGTCGGATTCGCCCCGACCGGCGCGAAGGCCGACGAACGACAGACCCTGCTCGGAACTCGCCTACGATCACTGACCCCTTGGAATCTTTCGTCTAGACCTTGACGAAGGCGGCCGCCGGCTCGGTGCACCGTCGGCGCGCCGAACCAGTCGGCGTCGTTCAGCGCCACGGTGACGTCCGGCGCCGCGACCCCGGCGCAGTACGCGGCGCCGATCCACAGGCAGCACGAGATGAAGATCAGCAGCACCACGCCGAGGCCGCCGAGCAGCTGGCTGACCGCCATCAGCGGCGAGCGCAGCCGAGGAAGCCCACCACCGTGAGCACGCTGAAGATCGGTGCGCACCAGGCCCCGAACAGCTCGTGCCTGATGTCCGTCGGCTTGCTCAGCACGCGGTTCCTTCCGAGGTCAGGCCCCTGACCGTAGGCGCCCCGAGCCCCGCCTCTGCTCACCCAGGAGGCATCTCGCACCCCCTTCCGGGCTAGCCAAGGGGCGACCCGAGGGCTATCCGGGCGTGTACCCGTCGGTCAGCGAAGTGAAGCCGTAGGGCGTGTACGGCCCGAGCACGAGCGACTCGAACAGGCCGGCCGCGTCCTCGCCGGGCCGGCCGTCCTGCTCGGCGCGCACCCGGCACAGCGTCTGCAGGTGCATCTGCGTCGGGTCGGCCGGGTCGGCTTCGGACACCACGAAGTCCTCCCGCTCGACGGCCAGCGGCGCCACGAACTTGCCGTGTCCCCACGTCGGGTGGTGGTAGCCGAGGCCGCGCATCTGGAACCGCAGCGCCGGTTCGAACGCCAGCCGCAGCGTCGGCTCGCCGGGCGGGTCGATCTCGACGGCGCCGCCCGTCGGGTACCGGGTGCCGGGTTGGAAGTCCACGCTGGCCCGCGCGGCGGCGGTCTCCAGTACCTCGCCCTGGCCGGCGCCGTCCGCACAGAGCGCCGCGCGCAGGTTCCACGGCACGCCCTCGGCGTCGTTGTTGACGTGGAAGAACACGCTGCGCGCGGCCAGGTTGGTCGGCGTCCACAGCCAGTAGAACTGGGCCCCGAGTCCGGGTGCGGAGGGCTGCGCGTCGGAGCTGCCGACCGGCCGGATGCCCCAGGACCGGTCCCGGGTGCCCACCGCTCCCGGCTCCAACTGCTCGCGCGCGCCGTCCACGTCGATCCAGCCGGTCCAGCGCACGTTCTGCGTCAGGCGGGTGTAGTCGAACAGCAGCCGGGGCCCGTAGCGGCGGGTGAACCGGGGCTCCTCGATCGGGAAGGACCGCCCGGTCAGCTCCAGCTCGGCGGAGATGCCCTCGGCGGCGCTGCCGTGCTCGCCGGCCACCCGGACCCGGATCCTGTGCAGCGGCTCCAGCACCTCGATCGAGATCGGCCCGACCTCCAGCCGCAGCCGGTCGCCGTCCAGCAGCCGCGACGCGTGCAGGTTGTACTGCCGGTCGCCGCGCAGCACGCTGAAGTGCGCATCGGCGATGTTCAGCGCCGGGTACATGCCGAACGCGACCGCGAAGTAGCTGGACAGGTCCGGCTGGTAGCCACTGAAGAAATAGCGGTCGTAGAAGTTGCGGTCGCTGCCGGCGTAGGCAACGGGTTCCGGGGTCTGGTGGATCGGGAATTCGTCGGCGGGGGTGAGCATGCCCCGAGCATTCCAGGGAATGCCGGGGCCGCCACTCGAGCGAACAACGTTCAGGCCGAGGCGCGTTCTTTCCGTTTGAACGCGGTGACCGCCGACAACACCAGTGCACTCGGATTGCCGTAGTCCGGATAGCGGTCCCGCAGATAGCTCACGAGCTCGCGGGAGTTGGCGCACTCCTGGTACCCGGCGATGAAATCGGCGAGATAGCCACGGGTGCCGCCGACAATGGCCGACACGTCGTCGTCGCGCAGCTCGGGACGTTTGTGCCCGGCCACCACGACCGACGGTCGCAGCGCCGCGATCGTGTCCAGGCTGGCGATCCAGAGCGGCCACTCGTCCGGCGTCGAGGCGGCCAGGAACGGGTTGATCCCGTGGTAGGCCACGTCCCCGGCGACGACCGCGGCCAGCGCCGGGACGTGCAGCACTGTGCTCAGCGCGATGTCGCCCTGGCCGACCTCGATGGCCAGCAGCGGCTCGCCGTCCACCCGCAGCTCGGTACCCGCCAGCGGCTCCGGCACCACTTCGGAGTCCAGCGCCTGACCGCCGAACCAGTGCCGCCACTGCCGCCGCGACGCCTCGTGGCCGGCCTCGGCGGCGGCCACCACGGACGCACACGCGACGGCCCGGGCGGCGGGGTAGCGCCGCAGCAGCCACTCCAGCCCGAAGTAGTGGTCGGCGTGCGCGTGCGTGATGTAGATCGTGGTCAGCGCGCGGCCGGAAGCGTCGATCCGGCGGGCCAGCTCGGCGACGTCACTCTCCATGTACTGCGCGTCGACCAGCACCGCCTCGGTCGGGCCGAGGATCAGCGTGGAGGTGGTCGGGGAGAAGCTGCCGCCGCCCTCGACCTCTCGCATCGGGCTGGTGTACACCTCCAGTTCCAGCGCGGCCATCCCGGTCACCGGCCCTTGAACTCGGCCTTGCCGAGGAAGTTGCGGCCGCCGAGGGTGAGCAGGGTCTTGACGCCGGTCTGCATGTCCTCGGTGTCGAACAGCGGGGCGGCGCTCTCCAGGACGGCCCGGTCGGCGGCGCGCATGTCACCGTCCAGGTAGCCGCGGATCAGCGCCTTGCCGGCGGCGAACGCGCGGGTCGGGCCAGCGGCGTAGCGCCGGGCCAGCTTCTCGGCGAACTCGGCCACCTCGGCGTCCGGCACTACGTGGTTGATGATGTTCCAGTCGGCGAACTGCCGCGCGCTGTACTGGTCGCCGTCGAAGACGATCTGCCGGGCCCGTGCCGAACCGGCCCGCTCGGCCAGCCGCTGCGCCCCGCCGAGCAGCGTGGTCGTCCCGATGTGCCGCTCCACCTGCGCAAACTTGGCAGACTCGCCGGCCACCACGATGTCGGCGGACAGCGCCACCTCCAGCCCGGCGGCCAGGCACAAGCCCTGTACCGCGACCACGGTCGGGAAGGGCAGCTCCTCCAGCCGGGCGAACACCGGCAGCGACCTGGCGAACATCGCCCTGGCCTGCGAACCGGTCTTGCCGTCGAAGATGTGCACGTCGGCGCCGCCCATGAAATGCGGCCCCTCGGCCCGGATCAGCAGGGCGCGGAGGTCGGCCACGCTGGCCTGGTTCACCGCCTCCTCGAACCCGTCGATCACACCCTGGGACATCAGGTTCAGTGGCGGGTTGTCCACCGTCAGCAGGCCGAGCTGGCCGTCCACTTCGAACTTCACCAACGACATCGGGCTCTCCTTCGAGTACGGGTTCAGCTGAGGGGATGCGGGGGCGGGGGTCAGCCGGTGGTGCTGATGCCGCCGTCGACGGGGATGACCGCGCCGGTGATGTAGGTGCTGGCGCGGCTGGCCAGGAACACCGCGACGCCGGCCATGTCGTCCGGCCGGCCGATCCGGCGCAGCGGCGAACGGTCCCGGATGGAGTCGCCGTGCTCGGCAAGCAGGCCGGCCGTCATGCGCGACTCGAACGGGCCCGGCGCGATCGCGTTGACCAGGACCTCCGGGGCCAGCTCGGCCGCGAGGTGGCGGGTGAGCATGTGCACGGCGGCCTTGCTGGCGCTGTAGGAGAAGTTCTGGAACTCAGGGGACGGCACCCGGATGCCGTCGATGCTGCCGATGTTCACCACCCGGGCCGGGTCGTCCGGTGTGGCCGCAGCGCGCAGCTGGGGCAGCAGTGCAACGGTCAGGTGGAAGACGCCGCGCACGTTGACGTCCAGCACCTTGTCCCAGCCCTTGTCCGGGAACTCCGCCAGCGGCGCGCCCCAGGCCGCACCGGCATTGTTGAACAATGCGTGAACCTTCGGTTCGAGCGCGGAAATCGCCCCGGCGAGCTCCGTTGCACCCGCTTCCGAGCTGATGTCCGCCGGTATCGCGGTGACGTCGCCCCACTCGCCGAGCTGTTCGGCGGCGGCCTCCAGCTCCGAGGTTTTCCGGCTGCTCAGATAGACCTTTGCGCCGGCCCGCAACAGGCCGGCGGCAATCATGTAGCCGATGCCCCGGCTGCCTCCGGTGACCACCGCGACCTTGCCGGTGAGGTCGAAAAGGTCCGCATTTCCAGTCACCCATGACCTCCGCGCCATTGACCGGGTCCAGCGCTATTCGGCTGCACCGCGCGCGCCCTCGAGAATGGGCCCGCGCACCACCAATGGAGCGAAGCTTACCGCCTGAGTCTCATATTGCAACCCACGCGTACGGGTGAGGTCTGCCGCCCGCTCAGCCGCCGGTCCGGTCGGACCCGCCGGTCGGGCCGGCGAGCGCCCTGGCCATGCCGCGGCGCACCGCGTCGACCAGGTAGGGCCGCAGCTGCGGGGCCGGCACGATGGTGTCCACCGAACCGACCCGCTGCGCCCGCTCGATGCTGTGCTGGGTGTCGAACTCGTCGGCCACGTCACCGAGCTTCTCCGAGCGGACGGCGACCCGCACCGCGACCAGCTCGGAGCGCAGCCGGGCGGCCTCGGCGTCGTCGCGGGAGCCGACCGCCTTGGCCAGGCGGGCCTCCACGTCGGCCACCCTCGGGTCGGCGGCGGTGCGCTTGTTGACCTCGCCGGCAAACACCACGGCGGCGGCCGGCGCACCACCGATCACCGAGGCGTACGAGCCCTCGACGGCGGCGATCTCCATGTTGTCGTTGAGCGTGCCGGAGAACACCACAAAAGCGCCGCCGTGATACCGGCTGACCACGCAGAACACGATCGGGCCGGCGAAGTTGACCACCGCCCGGCCGATCTCAGCGCCGTACTCGAGCTGCAGCGCGCGCAGCGACTCCGGCGAGCCGTCGAAGCCGGACAGGTTGGCCAGCACCACCAGCGGCCGGTTGCCACTGGCCGCGTTGATCGCCCGCGCGGTCTTCTTCGAGGACCGGGGGAACAGCGTGCCGGCGGTCCACTGGGACGGCCCGTCCACCGGCGGCCGGCCGTGCCTGGGCAGCGGCCGCGACTCGATCCCGATCAGCGAGATCGGCTGGCCACCGAGGTGCGCGTCGAACACCACCACCGAGTCGGCGTCGTGCATGTCCGCCCAGCGCTCCAGCGGCGCGTGGTCGGCGTCGGCCACCCCGCGCAGCAGCGAGCGGATGTCGAACGGCTTCTTGCGGTCACCGTTGGTGTCGACCGCGAAGATCTGCCCGAGCTGGGTGAAGTCGGTGCCCGGGCCGGCGTGCGGCGACTCGCGGATGTCCCGCCCGACCGGGTCGGTACTGAGCGCCGGCCGGGGGAACTGCTCCCCGGGCGCCAGGTACGTGTGCTCGTAGTGCGCGAGCAGCACGTCGACCGCGCCGGACAGATCGGGCGCCCAGTACTGCGCCTGCCCGTTCGGGCCCATGATCCGGTCGTAGCCGCCGATGCCGAAGTTGTCCTCGGCGGACACGCCACCGGAGTAGTCCAGCGACTGCTTGCCGGTCAGCACCATGGCGCTGTCCGGGGTCATCACCAGGATGCCCTTGGTGTGCATCAGCATGGTGGCCTCGGCGTTCCAGTACGGCTGGGCGCCGACGTTGATGCCGGTGACCACGACGTTGATCTCGCCGCCGTCCTGGGTGAACTCGATGATCCCGCGCAGTACCCGGGAGATCCAGTCCATGTTCTCGGTGCCGGACTCCATCGAGATCTTCGCCCCGGCGGACACCGCGAACCACTCGATCGGCGCATCCAACTGCCGCGCCAGCTCGATCGCGGCCATCACCCGCGCGCACTCCGCCTCGGCGAGCGCCCCGAGCGCCTTGGTCGGGTCGCCGAGTAGCACCACCCGGGTCATGCCCTCCGGGTAGCGCTGCGTGGCCGTGCGGACCACGCCGAGCACCAGGTTGGCCGTGTTGCCGCCGGGCGCCCGGTCCACCACCACCGGCTTGCCGGACTCGTCCAGGTCGTACTCGGTGAACCGGCCGGGCGCGCCGTCGGCGTCCGGTGACCTGGTCAGCAGTGGCAACAGCTCGAACGGGTACACCGCGCCCCGGCGGCGCGCCCGGATCACCTTCTGCGCGTAGGAGTCCAGCTCGCGCAGCGGGGAGAACGGCGGGTCGGTGATCCGGATGGTCAGCCCTGCGCCCGGTGGCCGGGACATCCGCAGCATCAGCTCGCGCGGCTCCCCGTCGGGCTCGCCGATGCCGGCCGCCCGGAACTGCACCATCACCTGCTCAAGGCCCAGCCCCTCCGAGCGTGGGGCCAGCGAGCGGACCACTGCGTCCAGCTCGGTCAGCGGCACGTCCACCACCGGCCACACGTAGAGCAGCACCCGGTTCCAGGACAGCTTGGCCAGCGCCGGGTCGGCCGAGCGGGCCGCGCGCAGGCTGTTCAGGCAGGCGTCCAGCACGTGCTCGAACTGCGGCACGCCGCGCACCCGGCCGGCCTCGTCGCGCAGCATGGTCAGGTCCCGCACGTCGGCCATCGCGATCAGCCGCTGGTCCTCGGACACCTCCCGGCCCTGGGCGCGGAACAGGTGCACGTCCGGCGCGGACGGCAGCTTGGTCAGCTGGAACCCGGTCAGCCGCCACAGCCCGAGCCGCTCGGCCACCATCGGGTGCAGGCCGCGCAGCGTCTCGTCCTCAACCGGCTCGCCGCCAGGGCCGCGCCGGAAGGTGAACCAGGTCGGCCCGCTGTACTCGCCGTCGGGCCGGCGAACCGCGACGGCGACCCGCCCCACCGCTTCCGGGATGGTGCCCAACCGCTCCCGGATCCGGCCGGCCCTGGCATCGGGCTCGACGCCGGAGGAGTCGTCCGAGGTGACGTACAGGTCGATCAGTGCGGTACGGCCCGGCGGCAGTGCGGCGACCATCTGGTTCAGGTCGGTCGACACTGCCGAGGGGTCTTCCGCGCCGCTGCTGGCGGTGCTGTCCACCACCGTGGCCAGCACCGAGTACGCCTGCCCCTCGTGCTGGTAGCCGGCGGTGAGCAGGGGCCGGCCACCGTGCTCGACGATGGCGAAGCGCTCCAGCGGCCGGATCCGGTAGTACCGCCGGGTCATGACCTCCAGCATCGCCGCGTGGTGCCGGTCGCCGAAGGCGCTCAGGATCGGCTCGCCGGAGGCCACCAGCGCGTCGATCTGGGCAGCCCGGGCGGCCGGCTCGGCGTCCAGGTGCTCGAGCTCGTCGCGCACCTCGCGGTGCACCCCGGCCCTGGCGACGGCGATCAGCGGCGCGTCGAAGCACCGGTAGCGGACCTGGCGGGCCAGGTCACCGACTATCGGGTGGCGCAGCTGGGTCGCCGTGACCAGGTGATCCAACACCTCCCGGTAGCCGTCCCTGGCCGCCTCGGGCAGCGACTCCGGGTGCCGCATCCGGTACTGCAGCAGCTCGGCCAGCACCGGGGCGTGCGCGCTGGCCCTGCGGTGCGCCAGGAACATCCGGTACAGCGCGGGCCCCAGCTCGGCCGACGGCTCCAGGTCGGCGACCCCGTAGTGGGCCAGCGCCCGGCGCAGCCGGATCCGGAACGACTCGGGCAGCCCCTCCGCCTCGGCGTCGCGCGAGCGCAGGTAGGCGTAGAGGTACTCCTGCGGGTTGCGCGCGGCCTCGGCGTCCACCGCGGAGTCGTCCGAGGCCAGCGCGCCGGCGCCGCCTGAGACCCGGCGGTTGCGGGACAGCGCGGACAGGTCGGCGAAGATCCGCAGCACGCCGGTCTCGCCGGCCAGCACCCTCGGGTCGTCGTGCTCCAGCTCGCCCCGGGCGGCGGCCAGCCCAGCCAGCAGCGGGCGGGCCTCGCTCTCGTCGATGTCGAAGCCCAGCACCAGGGCCCGCAGCGCGGCCAGTGCATCGGCCGCCGCGCCCGCGGGGGCCAGCTCGGGCACCGCGCCGGCCAGCGCGCCGAGGTCCACCCGATCGGAGGTCTCCGTATCGGCGGCGTCCCCCGCCTCCGGGTCCGGCTCCAGGCGTACCAGCTTCGTACCGCTCTCGACCTGCGTGTTCGCCGGCACGAGCACCTCGGCGACCGTGCCCGACACCGGGGCGCGCAACGCGGTCTCCAGCTTCATCGACTCGACCACGGCGATCACGTCGCCCTCGGCGACGTGATCACCGGCGGCCACCGGCACGGCCACCACCATCGCCGGCGCGGGCGCGCGGACCAGCCCGGCCTCGCCGCCGGAGATCCGGTGCACCGCACCGTTCACCTCGACCAGGTAGTCCGAACCCTGCGTCACCGAGAGCACCGCGAAGCTCTGGCTGCCCACGGTGAGCCGCCGCTCGAACCGGCCGGACCGCTCCACGTCGACGTCCACCGCGGTGCCGGCGGTGCCGTGCGCGCCGTCCAGCACCACCCGGTACCGGGCCGCCCGGGTCCTGGCCACCCGCAGCCGGTACGCCTGGCCACCGGCGCGCACGTCCACCTGGTGCCACGTCTCGTGGCCGACCTCGGGCCGGCCGCGCTCGGCGGAGTTGAACAGCCGGTCGCGCTGGCGGTCCACGTGCGCGTCGTGCGCCTCCACCGCCGTGGCCAGCAGCGCCACGTCGAGGCGGCGCGGCGGGGTGTAGCCGCCGGCCATCATCGTGTCCAGCCAGGTGGTGTCGAACTCGCCGTCGCGCACCTGCGGCCGGTCCAGCAGGTCCAGCAGGAACGCCTTGTTCGTGGTGCCGCCGTCGATCACCGCGGCGGTCTGCTTCAGCGCGCGGTAGAGCCGGGCCCTGGCCTCGCCCCGGTCGCGGCCCCAGGCGATCACCTTGGCGATCATCGAGTCGTACTGCGGCGGGATCAGGTCGCCGACCGCCACCCCGGTGTCCACCCGGATGCCGGGGCCACTGGGCAGCACCAGGTGCTCGATCAGCCCGGGCGCCGGCGCGAAGCCCCGCTCCGGGTCCTCGGCGGTCAGCCGCGCCTCGATGGCGTGCCCGGACGACGGCGGTGTCTCGGCCGCGATCTCGTCCAGCGTCCCGCCACGGGCCACGTGCAGCTGCAGCTTCACGATGTCCACGCCGGTGGTGGCCTCGGTGACGGGGTGCTCCACCTGCAGCCGGGTGTTCACCTCGAGGAACGACAGCAGCCGCTCCTTCGGCTCGTACAGGAACTCCACGGTGCCCGCGTTCACGTAGCCGGCGGCCCGGACCAGCTCGGCGGCGCTGTTGCGCAGCAGCTGCTCCTGCTCGGCGTCCAGCGCGGTCGACGCCGACTCCTCGAGCACCTTCTGGTTGCGCCGCTGCACGCTGCAGTCCCGGACGCCAAGCGTCCATACGGAGCCGGCCGCATCCGCCACAATCTGGACCTCGACGTGCCGGCCGCCCCGGATGGCCTTCTCCAGGAACACGGTGGCGTCGCCAGCCGTCTTCGCCGCCTCCGAGCTGGCCCGCTCGAACGCCTCGGGCAGCTCCTCGGCGCTGTTCACCAGCCGGATGCCCCGGCCGCCACCACCGGCGGTGGCCTTCACCATCAGCGGGTAGCCGATCCGCGCCGCGTGCTCGCGCGCCTCGTCCAGCCCGGCAACCGGGCCACCGCTCCAGGCGGCCAGCGGCACCCCGACCCGCTCGGCCAGCCGCTTCGACTCGATCTTGTCGCCGAGCATCCGCATGACCTCGGCGGTCGGCCCGACGAACGTGATGCCCAGCCGGTCGCACAGCTCGACGAACTCGGCCTTCTCCGAGACGAAGCCCCAGCCCGGCCACACCGCGTCGGCCCGGCAGGCCAGCAGCGCCCGCTCCAGCTCCGCGTAGTCCAGATAGGGATTGGCCCCGAAGTCCGATTCGTCGTCGGGGCCGATCAGCACCGCCTCGTCCGCCTCCCGGACGAACATCGCCCTGCGGTCCACCGCCGTATACACGGCGATCGTGCGCAGCGGCGGGGGGCCGTCGTCGCCCGGCGCGCTGGCCTGGGCATTCCACTCCCGTACGGCGTTGATCAGGCGCATGGCCGGCTCGCCCCGATTGACAATGGCGAGACGCTGGAAAGCAGCAGGTCGGGTCGGCACCCGGTGCACGCTACTCGGACTGCTCCCCGACGGCACTCCAACTGGACCCCGTTGCGCCGACCGCCCAGAGCCGTTGCGCAAGGCCGATCACGAGGGCGGCCGCGCTGGCCCCCGCGGCCGCCGCCAGCGCACCGCCAGCGAGCCCGGCGGCCAGCGCGAGCCCGCCGAGCAACGAGCCCAGCGCGATGCCCGCGGTGATCAGGGTGACCAGCCAGGCGAACGCCTCGGTGATGTTCTCCGGCAGTGACAGCGCCCCCACCAGCGAGAACGCCACGGCCAGCATCGGCGCGAAGCACGCCCCGCCGGCGACCAGCAGCGCGAGCAGCCAGCCCAGCCCCGGCGCGGCGACCAGCCCCCAGAACGCCACCGCCATGCCGATCGCCAGCCAGCACAGCCGCCGGGCCAACGGCATCCGCCAGGTCACGGTGCCGTAGCCGACCGCGCCGAGCAGCGCACCGAGCGCGTTCAACGACAGCAGCAGCCCCGCCCCACCCGGGATCGCATGCCCGGCCGCCGCCCGCCCGTCTGCGTACGCGACCACGAACAGCGTCATCGCGCCCAGCGCCACCCCACTGCCCACCAGCGCGACCAGCAACAGCGCCAGCCGCCCACTGCGCAGCGGCCCCAACCAGTGCGGCTCCCGGGGCACCGGCCGCCAGGCCCTCGGCGGCGGTGCGAGCAGGAATAGCAGCGTGCCGACGACCCCCAGCGCGGCGGCCACCCAGAGCGAGCTGGCCGGCCCACCGACCGCGTTGGACCCGGCGACCAGCAACGGGCCCACGATGAAGATCAGCTCCTGGCTCGCCGCGTCCAGGCCGAGCGCCGCGTCCAGCCGCCGCTCGCCGACCAGCGCCGGCCACAGCGCCCGCAGGCAGGGCTCCAGCGGCGGGGTGGCCAGGCCGGCCAGGGCGGCACAGACCACGGCGCCGGCGGTGCTCGCGGCGGCCACCGGCAGCAGGCCGAAACCCAGGCTTGACAGCACCGCCGAGCTGGCCAGCACCGCCGGCTGGCCACGCCGGTCGACGAGCCTGGCCAACCCCGGGCCGCCGAGCGCCTGACCGACCGCAAACACCCCCACCACCAGACCCACCCGGCCGTACGCCCAGCCCTCGGAGCGCAGCAGCAGGCTGATCGCCAGCGCGGCCACGGCGGCCGGGATCCGCCCGACGACGCTGGCCAGCAGCAGATGGCTGACGTGCGGCTGGCGCAGGATGAGCAGTGCACTCACCTGCCGGATACCCCCTCGGACATGCCCCCAGTCTCGCCGAGGCAGGGCTGGGACCGGGAGGATTTTCAGATCTCGGCGGCGCCGGGCACGTCCTCGAGCAGCCGAGGATCCAGCCCCGCGTCCCGCCGCAACACGCTGATCTGGCCGTTCCGCTCGAGCACGACACAGCCGACCTGCTCCAGCCGGCTGATCCCGGCCAGCCGCAACCGCTGCCTCAGCTCGTCCTCGGTCACCCTGGCCCGGCGCATCTGGGGCAGGCGCATCTCGCCGCCGACCATCAACAGCACCGGGGCGCGGTCGAACAGCGCGCGGTACAGCGGGTGCCGCTGCGCCAGCCCCAGCAGCCGCTGCACCGCGAACAGCGTGACCAACCCGATGACACCGGTGCCGAGGGTCGGCTCCGCCAACAGGGCCGTGCGGCCGACCACCGCGCCGAGCGCAATGGCGCAGGCGATGTCGTAGTTCGACATGGCGGCCAGGCTCCGCTGCCCGGCCAGCCGCACGAGGACGAGGAAGACCACGTAGATGACGACCGTGGAGATCACCACGGCAACCGCCGTCAGCGGCGCAACGCCCAGCTCAGCCCACATGCGACTCCCTCGCCCACCGAATCGAGAGGTGCGGTTCGCCGGCCGCGCCGGCGCTGCTGATGCTGCCACGCCGCCCTCGGCGCCCGGCCCACCACGGGCCCCCCGTCCTTGCCCGGTAACGCGCGGCCGGAGCCCGACTCAGCGCGGGCCGCTCTCCGGGGGCAGGCCGAGCAGGGCGTCCCCGATCGCGTACAGCGCCGGCAGCGAGTCGGGGCGGTGGCGCAACCGCCGGTCACGGGCGACCTGGTTTGCCACGGTGAGCACGGCGTGCACCCGCACCCGCGCCACCATGGGGTCCAGCCCGGGGTGCACGGCCAGCGCCAGGTGTACCCATTCGTCCAGGTAGGCGCGCTGCGAGACGTGGGCCTGACGGCGGCCGGCGTCGGGCAGCTGGGTCGTCTCGGTGATCAGCAGGTTGACCCAGTCCGGGCTGTGCACCGCGAACGAGCTGTAGGAGCGGACCAGCCGGCGCAGCCCGTCGACCGGGTCCTCGGCGAGCCCGAGCGCCCGGTTGAAGTCCGCCCACAGCCACTCGCTGCACCGCTGGAAGGCGCTCTCCAACATGGCCAGCTTGGTCGGGAAGTGGTGGTAGATGGCCGCGCCGGTCATGCCGAGCCGGGCGCCCACGTCGTCGATGCTCACCTCGGCATACCCCCGGTCGGCAAACATCCGGGTCGCCTCGACGAGCAACGCCTCCCGCCGCGACTTAGGCACCAACCGCCCCCTCGGCCTGCTGTTACCCAACTCCACCGGGGGCAGGTTCTGGGCGCGGAAATCCTGCCTGGTGTGGAGTTCGGTAACCGCAGGGGCGGGGAGGTCGACGTCCAGGACGGTGCCGGCCAGCTCGGCGAGCAGCGGCTGGAACCGCTCCCTGGGCAGCCGCAGCCGGTGGAACGACACGCTCAGCAGTACCGCGGGCAGGAACCAGGCGCGCAGCCCGGCGGCGTCGGCGCCCGAACCCGGCCGCGCGGCCAGCACCAGGGCCTGCAGCCGGTCGCGGATGCCGTCCAGCTCGCGGCGCAACCGCAGCCGGTCGGCCGTGTCGAGGTGGCGGGACTCGCGCCGCCACAGCACCCCGATCCGCCGGTTGTCCAGCGCCGATCCGGCCATCGCCGGCAGCCACCCGCTCCGGTCCACGCCCTCCAGGCTGGCCACCAGGTGCCGGATGTCGGCGAGGGTGCCGAGCACCACCTCGCCGAGCAGCCGCTGCTTGCCGCTGAAGTGCCGGTACAGCGCGGATGGGCTGATGGCCACCGCCTCGGCGATGTCCGCCATCCCGACCCGCGAGTAGCCCCGCTGGTAGAGCAGCTCGGCCGCGGCGGCCAGGATCAGCGCCCGCCGGTTGGGCGGCCGGGTGCCGCGCAGCGGAGGTGCCGGCCGGGTTGACACTCCCCCAACTTATCCTGAATTCACTTAGCCGACCAAGTCCCTTGATCTTCCCCGGTCGAGCGTGCAATCGTCACAGATCAGTTCTCTCATTCGTTCACATGATCCGCGCCGCCCCAGGGAGTTCTCGATGCCCGAGCCCGCCCCCACCACGCTGTGCGAGTCGTTCCAGCGGCTGGTCGCCCGGATCCCGGCCGCCACGGCGGTGGCCACCGCGGACGGCTCGGTCGGCTACAGCTGGCGGGAGTACGGCGAACGCGTCCGTGCGGCGGCCGCCGCCCTGGCCGCCCTGGGCGTGCGGCGCGGCGACACGGTCGCGCTGATGCTGACCAACCGGCCGGAGTTCCACGTGCTGGACACCGCCGCGCTGCACCTCGGGGCGACCCCGTTCTCGATCTACAACACCCTCGCGCCGGAGCAGATCGCGCACCTGTTCGACAACGCCGGCAACCGGGTCGTCGTCTGCGAGCAACAGTTCGCCGAGGGGCTGCTGGCGGTGCGTGACTCCGAGGCCGGCGGCGTTGTGGAACACGTGGTGTGCCTCGACGGCGCCCCCGAAGGCACGCTGAGCTGGGACGAAGCGCTGGCCGGCGGCGACCCCGGGTTCGACTTCGAGGCGAGCTGGCGGGCCGTACAGCCGGGCGACGTGGCCACCATCATCTACACCTCGGGCACCACCGGGCCGTCCAAGGGCGTCGAGATCACCCACGCCAACGTGCTGGCGCAGCTGGCCAGCATCCACGCGATGATCGCCGCCGA
>Ga0137415_10003459_pt1 | contig 15691 bp, 14 predicted proteins | sample CZODoug3_1_1_16f_FD_183082 | JGI IMG/M metagenome (GOLD analysis project Ga0137415, IMG submission 183082) | Vadose zone soil fungal communities from Angelo Coast Range Reserve, California, USA - CZODoug3_1_1_16fungal (Hybrid Assembly) | ecosystem: Environmental > Terrestrial > Soil > Vadose... | reverse complement strand
CTTGGATCCAGGGTCGAGCTGCTTGCGCGGGAGATGCAAGAAGAGTCGTCGGTGCACGGCGACCCCACAAAAAGACCGCTCGATCCGCAACGCGAGGCAGCGTGGCTTGCTTCTCAGAGCTCATCGGCTGGCGCAACGACTCCGCTTCCGGACGATGACTCCGTCGTCACGCTAACGCGAAGAGGTTGCATGGGGTCATGCCCCGCCTATTCCGTGTCGATCTATCGCTCCGGTCGCGTGGAATTTGTCGGGGACCGCTGGGTTTGCGCGCCGCGGCCTTCGCCGATCGTTATCGATCGCGGTGCAGTTGCGCAGCTTGTGAATGGTCTTAAGGCAGTGAGCTTCGAGACAATGCCAAGCTACACGTGGGGCCACGGGGGAGATGGCCCAGCGGCAACGATTACCTTCAGACGGCAGAATGCGGCACACCAGGTCGATCACGAAATCGGAGACTTCGCGGCTCCGCGACTGTTGGATTGGATCGAGAAAAGAATCGATGAAGTCTCCGGCACTGCTTTGTGGCTTCCAACGCATGAAGGCTATCGGCTGATGTGCGTGCTGCCCGATGGAAAGAAGCAAAGTTGTCGGCCGGTTGATGGCGGTCACACCTGTAAACCGATTCAGGGTATTCGTTCCTGATCAAGCTCGTACGAAACGCGCCGTTGGGCGCGGGCCGGACAGAGCCCTGCGCGACGCAGTTGTCTTTCCGGAACAACGCGGAGCAAACTACCTGGGCCGACCGTCACCCGTGCTTGGTGCCGAAGCTGATCTGTCCATTCGCACAAGGAGGCTGTAATGTCGATTCCCTTGCGCTTGACGAACTACCTCGAGCAGTTCGGTGCAGGCTTCGAAATCCGCGAGCATCAGCGCAGCCGTAGCAGCGCAGAAACCGCTCGCACCGCAAGTATCCCGCCGAACCAGCTCGCCAAGTCGGTGATCGTCGAAGACGACGCAGGCTGCGTGATGGCCGTGGTGCCGGGCGACAAGACCGTCAGTTTGGGCGAGCTCGCCCGCCTGCTCGGCCGCACGGGCTTGCGGTTGTCCGACGAGGACCGCATTTCCACGCTCTTCGGTGATTGCGATCGCGGAGCGGTGCCCCCGGTCGGCATGGCCTGGGGCATCGAGACGATTGTCGATGATGAGCTGGAGGCGTGCGACGTCGTGTATGCGGAGGCCGGCGATCACGAGCACCTCCTGCGGATGTCGCACCAGCAATTCCACGAGCTGATGGGTGCAACTCGGCACGGGCGCTTCTGCAAGCTGCCGACGCACTGAGTCGGACACGCTCCGGGCTGCGACGGCCCGCGTCTGCGGTACATGTGCTGTGAAATCAATAGCTTGCAGCGCTTATCACCGTGAAACCGGCGACGTCGCAGCACAGTGATGGCACACCCTGCATGCCGCTCGCAGAAGGTGCATATTGCGCCCTGGCGTCAAAAATTCGTAAGGGTCCAGGCGTGGGCGACATATCAGCCGAGCCGCAGGAGACGTCGCGGGCGACTATTTCGCCGAGCCCTGCCCAAAGCGCCGCTGGCGTCGCTGCCTCGGATCGCGGCCACCACCCACGCATCGAGTTCAAGCTTCTTGACCAACTCAAGAAGCGAAATGTCGTCCGCGTTGGGCTTCTCTATCTCGTTGCCTGCTGGTTGATTCTGGAGCCTACCCACGTCGTCTTCCACATGCTCGAAATCCCGTTGTGGGCCAACCGCCTGGTGCTGATATTGATGGCAATCGGCTTTCCAGCGGTGTTGCTGTTTTCATGGATCTACGAGATCACCCCAGGAGGACTCAAGCCCACGGTGAAGGTGGAAACTCACAATTCCATCCGTCCGCTGACGGGCCGTCGCCTGGACCGCGCCATCGTGGTCGTGATGACACTTGCCGTCGTGTACTTCGTCGCTGACAAGTTCTGGTTCAAGAGTGAGCCGCTTGCCGGGGCGGATGCGACTGCGCCTACGGCTCCGGCGCGGCCGGTGCCGGCCGCCGTCGCTGCCTTCTCTCCTCCGGCCCACTCGATCGCCGTGCTGCCGTTCGTGAACATGAGCGGCGACCCGAAGCAGGAGTATTTCTCGGACGGTCTGTCCGAGGAACTGCTGAACTCGCTCGCCCGCATCCGGGATCTGCAGGTCGCTGCGCGCACATCTTCGTTCTCGTTCAAGGGTAAGGAGGCTGACGTTGCCGACATCGCGCACAAGCTCAACGTGGGGGCGGTGCTGGAAGGCAGCGTCCGGAAGGACGGGATGCAGGTGCGCATCACCGTGCAGCTGATCAACGCCGTTTCGGGATTTCATGTCTGGTCGCAGACCTACGATCGCAATCTTCGCGATATTTTCGGTCTGCAGACGGAGGTTGCCACGGCCGTCACGCAGGCCTTGCAGGTGATGCTTCTGGAAGACACGAGCGCGCTGGTGGAACAAGGCGGAACACATGACTCACTTGCGTTCGACGCGTATCTGCGAGCCCGGAATTTGGAGCGTACTGCTACGACCGGCAAGGACAACAGCCTCGCGCGAATTGCTGCATATGACGAGGCCATCCGTCTGGATCCGAAGTTTGCCAAGGCGTATGTTGGCCGGTCCGTTTCGGAAACTGATTTTGCGGACTACTACGCGACGGTGTCGGATATTCGACAACACTTCAAACGGGCACGTGACGCAGCGGAGACGGCGTTGGTTTTGGCGCCGGGTCTTGGCGAAGCGCACGCGGCTTACGCAAGGGTGCTGCATCAGGGATTTCTCGATTTCACGCACGCCTTGGCCGAGTACGAACGCGCGCTGGCGCTATCGCCCAACGATTCGAGCGTGCTCTTGTTGTCGGGATGGTTCTTCGCTGACTTAGGCCGTGCGGAGGCTGGCGTAGCGAACACCAGGCGAGGGGTAGCGCTGGATCAGCTGAATCCCTGGGCGCATCTGTTCCTGGGATACGCATTGTGGGACGCCCGCAGGTACCGCGAGTCGATCGAGGCGTACAACCGCGTCTTGAGCCTGAATAAAGAATTCTCGGGGCCAGCGGGATCCCGGGGCCTGTCGTATCTGTTGCTGGGCGAGGTTGAATCCGCCCTCCAGTCCTGCGCTCCGCCGCCCCACGATTTTGAAAAGCATTTGTGTCTGGCCATCGTTTACGACAAGCTTCATCGTCGGCCAGATGCGGAGGCAGAGCTGGCCGCAATGAAGGCCGACATGGGCGATTCATCGGCATATCAATATGCCGAGATCCACGCGCAGTGGGGCGACGTAGCGAAGGCCATGGAATGGCTCGAGACGGCCTACCGGCTGCAAGATCCGGGGCTTTCTGGACTCAAAGTGGACGAACTGCTCGACCCGCTGCGCAAAGAGGCGCGCTTTCGAGAGATCGAGCACAAACTCAGGATTCCGGCGTGAGCGAGGACCTGACGGGCTTCCTGCTCCTCAGACTGGCTCGCCGGCTCGAACGCGCAGAAATCTGAGGCGACTCTCGACGTCTTCCTTGTTCAAGTAGACGCCGGCGAGACGCCTGCGGTCAGACCACCGAAGCTCCAGTCGTGTCCCCTGACCGCCACGTCCGACAGCGTCGCGCTCATGGGTCTTGTACCCTTCCGGCTCGTTGCTGAATTCCCGTTGCTGAATTTCCTTGTAGGTCCGCAAAATAACGCATCGCGGCCGAAACCGCCGCCAGGAGATCCGAGGTGCACCCCCCGACGCGGCTGGAGTTCACCAGCGACAACATCACCGGCGCCTCGCCCGAGGTCCTGGCCGCGCTCGCGCGTGCCAACGAAGGCGCGCTGGCGTCCTACGGCAGCGACCCTCACACCGCCGCCCTCGAACGACTCGCCGAGTCGCTCTTCGAGCGGCCGGTCGCGATCCTGCCGGTGGCGACCGGCACCGCTGCGAACGCGCTCGCCCTCTCGGTGCTCGCTCGCCCGTTCGAAGCGATCTATTGCCATGCCGTCGCCCACGTGATGACCGACGAGTGCGGCGCGCCGGAGTTCTACGCCGGGGGCGCCAAGCTCCTGGGCCTGCCCACGCGCGACGGACGCCTGCGGCCGGAGCAGCTCGCCGAGGCCGTGGGATTCGTCCGTTCGATGGGGGTCCACCACGTGCAGCCCGCCGCCGTCACCGTCTCGCAGGCGACCGAGTGGGGAACGATCTACACGCCCGAGGCGCTTGCGGCGCTCGCTGCGCAGGCGCACGGCCTCGGACTGAAGGTCCACATGGACGGGGCGCGCTTTGCGAACGCGGTCGTGCGGCTCGGGTGCACACCGGCCGAGGCGACCTGGCGGGCAGGCGTCGACATCCTGTCGTTCGGCGCGACGAAGAACGGGGCGCTCGCCGCCGAAGCGGTCGTCGTGTTCGACCCCACGCTCGCCGGGGAACTTGCGTTTCGCCGCAAGCGCAGCGGACACCTCTGGTCGAAGATGCGGTTTCTGAGCGCCCAGTTGAGCGCGTATTTGACGGACGACCTCTGGCTGCGGAACGCGCGGCAGTCAAACGCAATGGCCGATCGGCTCGCCGCCGGGCTCGCCACGATTCCGGGTGCGCGCCTGGTGCAGCCGGTCGAAGCGAACGAACTGTTCGTCGTGCTGCCCGAGCCGGTCACCGCGCGACTTCGCGAGTGCGGTTTCCAGTTCTACGACTGGCCGGCGCCGCCGGGTGAGGTCGGAGCAGTCGTGCGGCTCGTAACGTCCTACGACATGCGGGCGTCCGACGTCGACGGGTTCCTCGCGGTCGCGAGCGCAGCCTAGGCTCCGGAGAAGAAAAGGTCGAACGATCGGCATCGGCGCGCGAAGCGCCGGGCGGCCTCCGGCCCCTTCGTATTTAGAAATGGAATGAAACGTCGGCGCCGACCGTCCACCCGCTAAAGTTGGATCCCCAGATATACGATCCTCCGATTCCCATCCACTGTACTTTCCAAAGCTGATTTAGAAAGTCCAGCACCAGGCGTCCGTGGACCTCGTACAGATGCTGCGCATCGAGCCCCTCTTTCAGGTCGCCGAAGAGCTCGGTGCGGCTGAAGAAACCACCGGTGCGCAATTCGTGGCCGTACACACGTTTGCCCAGCGGGACGTCCACGTCGATCTTGTCCGCCAGGGACCCCGAATCGCCATCGACGATGTCTCTTGAGTCGGAACTGCTGAAGCTCTCGGTATGAAAAAACGTCGGATCCGAAGACAATGTGAAGATCGTGCGGTGCCAGGTGAGCAGGTACTGAATGTTCACGGCTGGCCGCACCGTCCAGGTGTTCTCGTTCCACCCAACCAGGCCCATCCGAGTCACGCGACCCAGGTTAGCCTGAATGAAGGCGCTGGTAGCCGTGAATTCGTTCGACGTGTGCCCGTACATCCCCATCAGGGTCGGTGCCAAGCTCAAGCGGTTGTTCAGCCAGAAGCGCGCGCCCGCGCCGAACTGGATCGCGAAGGTCTTGAACTCGTTGGTGCCGCCGCTCAGCACGCCCGAATGAACGTAGCTCTTCGCCTCGACGTACCCCATGCTGCCCTGCAGCCGGGGCTGCCACGCGATGTCCGAATTGCCCAGCTTCCGCGGGTCGCCAACGTCGCCGGAGCCCCCGAACTTGGAAATGTCCAATTCCATATCGTTTTCACCGGTGAACCTGTAGCGGCCGCCCGAGAGCCCGAAATCGCCTCCCAGGATCGTCAGAGCTTCGACGCGGTTGCCGATGGTGTTCCTGATGCTGTCCTCTTGGCCAGGCATCGTCTGGCACTGAGCCGAATGGGGAAGCAGGCCCACCAGGATCGACCCCACCGTGGCGCCGGCGCGCAGGAATGAACGTACGGAAAAGCGGTGAACTTTCAAGAGGATCGTTTTCGCTCAGGGCCTGGCATTGACCGTCGGGCGCCGCAAATCGTGCACCGATCGAGAGCTTCTGCACCTGCAGGGCGACCGCCCCGATGGCTCTAATCACGGGCGCTCGATGGTGCGTGCAGCGATTGTGGCGCGAGAGAGCCGCTGCTCAACGATCGAGAAAGCCGGCTTTTCCGGCATCGCGATCCGGTCCTTCAAGTCCGGACGGTTGGCGGGGGGCCGCACGTCCTTGAGTTCTCTGCACAGACCCAACAAACGGCCTTGGTCACGTTACCGCCTGGCGCTGCTTGAACTCGGGGCGGTCCCAGGCCGCCGTCTGCCGCAACGGGGCGTCGCGGTCCAGCGCTTCGAGGTCAGCCAACGTCACACTGGCGGAGCGGTGCCGAATCACAGCAGAATCCCAGGCGTACGCGCCTGCCGCGGCTTGCGGGCACCTGGGCGCGCAGCCCTGGATCCGGCGACTTCCTCCCGCACGACCTGCCGCACCGCTTCGAGCATCGACTTCTGCTGGATGTAGGCGACCAGCGCATCGTTGATCAAGGTCTGGTAGTTGCCTTCGCCGGCGTCCTCGACGACCGAGCGGAAATAAGCGAGGACTCGATTGTCCAGGCGGATCGATATCTTTGTCTTGCCGGGTTCCGCCTTAGCCACGGCGCCGCGCCGGGCGCGCGTGAAATCGATGTCCCGATAGGTTTCAGCCGCGACCTTTTTCATACCGCACCCTCTGCCGTTTGTTCGCCTCACGTATGGACAATTGTACTCCGGATCGATACCGGGAGCAGTAACGCAACTGCCCGCTTTGCGCGGAAACGGAGGGGAATCCGTGAAGTCCGCTGATGGCCGTGATTGATACAGCAGCGAGCGCAGCCGTGGGCGCAGCAACTAGAAATGAAAAGGGCCCGGCGATCGCCGGGCCCTTTCTGTATTTGGTTGCGGGGACAGGATTTGAACCTGTGACCTTCGGGTTATGAGGCAAAAGTTGCCACTTAGAAACACTTAGCAATCAAATACTTGTGATGCTTGCTGATTTCTATTCCAGCCTATCCAAGGCACATTAACGGCACACCCAATCGTGCGTAGGCACAAACCGCTCGCAAGCGCAGTTGCGGCGAGTTTGCCTTCATGAAACCCTGCGGGCAGCCCTACTGGGTCGGCCGGGCCTTGGCTTTACCGCCGCCGACCGAAGATCCGCCATTGTTTAGCGGCTTGCGCAGTCGTGAGACCGCTCGCGCCTATCTCTTGACGCAACCGGCCAGATTCGCCTAACTGCGCCTGAGCGACCATATTTCGGCGCAACCGTTGCAGTGAATCGCAACTGGACAACATAGACTCCTGCTGGCTTATCCGCCATGTCCCCATCGACGACAACCGCCATCGCATCGCATCGGCCTCGTCGCGCAAGGCCACCAGGCGCGGATCGGTCCACCCCACTCGTTCCGCGATTCTGCCGCCAATCAAAACTTCAACTGCTGTCCGGCTACGTTCGATCAACGTTGCGGCCAGATCGCCGCAGGTCTCGACACGGTTCGGATCCGATTGCACGGAAATGCCGCAGTAGTGCATCACCACCGAGAGGTTTGGATGCGGCAATCCACCCTGGATCGAAAACAGCGAACCCGCCAGATCGATCTGGACGGTCGGCGACAACGTCGCCATCGCGTCGGAAGCGACCAATCCTGAAATTTGGTCCAGATGCGGGTCGCTGTATCGGGCCTTCGATGCCCGGTACAACGCCTCTTCGGCCGCATTCTGATCACGATGTCCCTCCGCCTCGCCGGCCAGGTACAGCCAGGGCACTGCGTTGTCGGGTTCAATCCTGGCCCATTGTCCATAGCTCAGCGAGCCGCAATCGCCGTTCGCAGTATGGCCAAACGGCGGCGCGCACGAAAAGATGGCCAGCGCGTAGGCGTCCGCGTCAGACGTGGTCGTCGCAAGCCGCACCAGAGCGCCCCGGCTTTCGACAGTCGCACCGCAAGCTACATCCTCGCCGCCGCAATTGCCGCGGGCCTGGGCCCAAGCCGCAACCATCTGAAGATACAACCCTAAAGCGCGCTCGCGGTCGGTAGATCGCGCCGCCAGGTCAGTTGCGAGGCTGCCAATTGCCGAGTCTGCCGCCAACATTGCCGCTTCCATGTCCAATGCGAGATGCGGGTTGCCGTCGACCACTGGGATGGCCTCAGAGCTGCACCGCTCGACGCCCTTTTGTGCTGGCATTGGCGGTGGCACCGCCACTTGCAAGTCCGGCGCTTGTGGCGAAGCCGCCGTTCGGTCAACTCGTAACAGTGCGGGTGCACCTCGCTGCGACACTAACCACCAGGCCGCGACGACGATTGCCAGAAACGCACCGGCGGTAACCGCAACGCGTCGAGGGCGGTCTCGCGCAAATCCAACAGCGTCGGCTATCCACGCTGCAAATGCCATCACCAGCTCGCCAGGGGCTTGTAAGCCGGATTGACCGACGTGGCCGCATTTGAAAAATGCCGCTCGACGGATGTCAGAATCAAAGTTGGTTCGCGCGCTTGCCGCCCTAGCAGACAGAATCTGAGAAGTCATTTTCGCCGGACGTGCCGTGTCCGTGTGGCCGTCGAGTCGAACAACGACCGCACAGATATGGGACAGGGCGAAAATTTATGGCCCAGGCCTGAAAAACAAAGGCCCTGCACATTTGCAAGCCGTTGGTTTGTCTGGTTGCGGGGACAGGATTTGAACCTGTGACCTTCGGGTTATGAGGCGGATTTCGAGGTCGATGGAAGCTTTTAAATCAATAACTTGCGGCGCTTGCCCCCGCGATTCCAGTCACACGACGGCACAGTTATGGCACACCGAATCTAGGTTGGTCGCGTTCCTGGCGCAGAAACCGAAGAATTGCGCCGGACAGACGCTGGCCGCGCAGTCGGCGCCGGTCGAGAAGACGCCAGGGCGAGGAAGTGATAGCATTTGATCGATCGCCTTACCATTATGTGATCGATAGGATATCTGTATGACGACTATCACCGTGTCCTCGAAATTTCAGATCGTCATTCCAGCGCGGATTCGTGAGGCGCTCGGTATTAGGCCTGGCGAGAAGCTTCATGCCATCGAGTATCGGGGCCGCATCGAGCTCGTCCCGGTGCGTTCGGTCAAGGCCGCGCGGGGATCGCTGAAGGGAATCGACACTGATGTTCCGCGGGAGGGCGATCGGGTATGAACGTGGTCGACTCCTCGGCGTGGCTCGAGTACTTCGCCGATGGACCCAACGCGGCAGTTTTCGCGAAACCGATCGAGGCTACCCGGTCGCTGGTCGTGCCGTCGCTCTCGCTATTTGAAGTGTTCAAGCGGGTGAGCCAGCAGCGAGATGAGGACGAAGCGCTGCGAGCCATTGCGGTTATGGAGCAGGGAACGGTGGTGGATCTCGATCGGGCGACGGCACTAGAGGCCGCGCGTCTCTCGATCCATCACCGCCTTGCTATGGCGGACAGCGTGATGCTTGCGACCGCGCAACGACACCGCGCCACGCTCTGGACTCAGGACGCGGACTTTGACGGTCTGCCAGGGGCGCGATACTACGCCAAGCAGTAGTGCGGCGCGACAGGCGTGAATCGGCCAACTCCGGAAGTTCGGGGTCGCCGCGGAATTTTTGCTTGAGCGGCCGTTCGCGCGAGCACGCCGAAGTAGCGATGGCGGTGGAGGCGCGGTGGGGGGCACCAAGGCGGCGAGGCGGTTGAGCAGCTTCAGCGGCGTCAGGAGCAGCGGGCCGTTGCCGCCCGGACCGGGTTTGGTGCCTCACAGAGCAAGCGTTCGGGACCCCAGTTCACGTAGCGGTCCAAGGTGAAGGGTGGCCGAGCGCAGTAGCGCAGCAGGCGCTCGCGTCCGGTGCGGTCGGCGGCTTCGATGCGCACCGAGCCGTCCATCGAAAAGCCACCGCCATGCGCCCATTGCCCCATCGCCCGCGCGTCATCGCCCGCAAGCAGACCGCGCTGCACGAAGCTGCGTAGCACGTGCTGGCCATCGAGCCCGGCCTTGGCGTGGAAGACGACCCCGCCCGCGGCGGTGGTGTCGAACACGCCGTCGATGACGACGCAATGAAAAGTGCAAGTGCGTCCGGCGGGTTGACTCCTTTTCGGGGCCTCGAACGTCTTGGGTTCAGGTACACCAACCCAAGGAGAAACTGTGATGAAACTGCTTACAGGTGCGACCGGTACGGCCGGTTCCTTCATAGTGAACGAATTCGTGCGACGACAAGAGCCCGTACGGGTCCTGGTAAGGGACCGGGCGAAGGCGGCGGCCCTCGAAAGAGTCCCGACGGTCGAGATCGTCGAGGGCGACATGTCCCGGGGCGACACCCTGGGCCCGGCCCTGGACGGCGTCGATCGAGTCCTCATGATCTCCGCCCCGCGGATGGACATGGTCGAGACGCAGAACACATTCGTGGATGCGGCCAAGGCCGCGGGCGTTCAGCACGTAATCAAGTTCTCCGGTTTGGCCGCAGCGCAGCCCGAGACCGCATTCATCTTCGGGCGCATGCACAGGGAAATCGAGGAGTACCTCGAGAAATCCGGCCTCGCATGGACGCATCTGCGGCCGACGGGCTTCATGCAGGAGTACCTGCGCGAGGCGCCGAGCGTCATCCATCAGGGCGCGCTTTTCTTCGCTCTCGGTGACGTGAGGCTCAATCCGGTCGACCTGGTCGATGTGGCCAAGGTGGGCTTTCGGCTCCTGCGCGACGGCGGGCATGAAGGCGCCCGGCTGTCCGTGACCGGCCCGGAGGCGCTCACCATGGCGCAAGTGGCCGATCGCGTTTCACGCGCGACAGGAAGGCCGGTGCACTACGTGCCGGTGTCCCGGAACGACCGCCAGCAAGCGTTGCTGTCTCACGGCATCCCGGCGGAGTACGTGGAGGCCCTCGACAAGCAGGTCGAGGAGCGGCTGCAAGGCGGGATCGAGTCGCGGGTGGATCTTTCGACCCACCGGCTGTTCGATGTCCAACCCACGACATTCCTGGAGTTCGCGGAGAGGAATGCCGAGGCATTCGGCGGCCGCGTGCGGGAAGGAGCGCTCGCATGAGCCTCAGGAACAAGACCATCGTAGTGACCGGCGGCAGCCGGGGGCTGGGCCTCGGGCTCGTCGAGGCCTTGGTCGACCGCGGCGCCAAAGTGACCGTCGTGGCGCGCGACCCGGCCGCGCTCGCCGCGGTGAAGCAAGGACTCGGCGTTGGCGTGATCGCTGCCGACATTACCGACGAGGCGGCCGCCCAACGCATCCTCGCCGGCGTCCATCCCGACATCTTGGTGCTGAATGCCGGCGCGATCCCGCGCATGGGCCGGCTCGACCAGATAAGCTGGGCGGACTTCAGCGCACCGTGGGAGACCGACGTGAAGGGCGGGCTCTACTGGATCCAGGCGGCGCTCAACCTTCCGCTCGCAACGGGCGTCCGTGTCGTCGCGACCTCCATGGGCGGGGCGCGGTCGGGCTCGCCGCTTTCGGGCGGCTACGCCGGCGCCAAGCACATGCTCTGGCTCATGGCCAAGTATGCCAACGGGGTCGCCGAGCAGAAGGGATTGGGCATCCGCTTCCAGGTGGTCGTGCCGCAGCAGATGATCGCCGGGACCGGTGTCGGCGACGCGGGATCCGGCGCCTACGCCCGGGCGATGGGCATCGAGCGCGAGGCGTTCCTAGCCCGGTTCGGCGCGCCCATGCCGCCGCGCCAATACGGCGATTACGTGGTCGCGGTGCTGGACGATCCGAAGTACGCCAAAGGCCTCGCCTTCGGGCTCAAGGGTGATGACGGGATCACGGTCCTCGAGGAGCAGGCGGCGTGAGCACAGGCCCGGCCGCGCCGGCGAAACATGCCGAGCTGCTCGCCCTCGCCACGGAGTTGCGGCCGGAGCTCCATCGCTATTCCGCTCGCCTCATGGGCTCAGTGATCGAGGGCGAGGACGTAGTGCAGGACACCTTCGCCCGGGCCTTCGCCGCGCTGGACGAATTGAAGGAGGCCCCGCCGCTGCGGCCGTGGCTCTTCCGGATCGCCCACAACCGCGCGATGGATCTGCTGCGCGGCCGCGCGATCCGTGCGGCCGAGCCCATTGATGAAGTCCCCGAGATCGTCGATCCGGACAGCCCGGATCCTGCGGAGCTGCTGATGCGGCGGGAAGCGGTTGAAACGGCGGTGTCGCGATTCGTGGAGCTACCTCCCATGCAGCGCAGCGTGGTCATCCTCAAGGACGTGCTGGGCCAGTCCCTGGAAGAGACCGCCGACCTGCTCGATCTCACGGCCAACGCGGTAAAAGCCCATCTCGCGCGCGGGCGCGCGCGGCTCGCGGCCATCAATGCCACGGCGGTCGTCCCGCCTGCGCCGCGGCCACCGTCACCCGCCGTGGCCCGTTATGTCGCCCTGTTCAACGGACAGGACTGGGACGGGCTGCGCGCGATGCTGACCGACGACGCACGCCTCGTCCAGTCAACCTATCCGGTGCGTACCGGCGCCGAGGTGAAGATGTTCTTCGGCATCTACGCGCAATACGCGCCGGTTCGCCTCGCCCCCGCTTGGCTCGAGGGCCGCGAGGTGATCGCGGTCTACGAGAATCTCCAGTCGTCGAAGCCAAGCTACCTGATGTGGCTGGAGTGGAAGGACGGCCGCGTGAGTTTCATACGCGACTACCGCTATGTTCGGTACGTCGTTGACGACGCGGAGCTGGTCCTGGCGAGTAGTCACCACAAATAGGGATAGGGCGCGATAGGTTGCGCAATCGCATCACTCGCCGTCCCTACGCGGGTGCGGCGACTTGCGCGGTAATGGAGGGACAAGATTTCTATAACGGGTTCAAGGGCCGTCGGCCGGCTGCAACGGGTCGATTGCGGCCTTCCGCCTTTTCCTGAAGCTGACGTCGGCCACATCTCAAATCACGCATGAGATCTTGGTCTCCCGGATTTTTTTTCGATCGAGGGATTACCTGAATTCGACAGCGACCTTCGGGTTAAAAACCCGAGGCCTCAAAAACGAAGGGCCTACTACAGCAGGCCCTTGTTTTGTTTGGTTGCGGGGACAGGATTTGAACCTGTGACCTTCGGGTTATGAGCCCGACGAGCTGCCAGACTGCTCCACCCCGCGTCATTGGGTGCCGGCGGCGCAACGCGGCCGCCGGGCAACCAAGGATTTTACACCAACCCTAGGCGGGCCGTGGGCTGCGAGGTCGGCGCGCCGGCGTCGGGCCGCGATCAGGCCCTCGCGAATCGCGCCAGCAGCGGATCCGGCGCGCCTGCCTCGGCGAAGCCCTTGGCGCGCAGCAGGCAGGCATCGCAGCGTCCGCACGGGCGGCCCGCCGCTCCCGGGTCATAGCAGCTGCTGGTCATCGCGTAGTCGACGCCCAGCGCGAGGCCCTCGCGGATGATCTGCGCCTTCGTCAACCGGATCAGCGGCGCATGGACGGTCAGTGCCCGCTCGCCCTCGACGCCGGCGCGAGTGGCAAGGTTCGCCATCCGCGCAAAGGCCTCGAGGTACTGGGGCCGGCAATCGGGGTAGCCGCTGTAGTCGAGCACGTTCACGCCGATGAAGATGTCGACGCACTGCAGCGTTTCGGCCCAGGCGAGCGCGAAGCTCAGGAAAATCGTGTTGCGGGCCGGAACATAGGTTACGGGTATGCCCTGCCCCATCTGCTCGACGCTGCGGTCCTTCGGCACCGGCAGATCGCCGGTCAGCGCGGAGCCTCCGAACGTGCGCAGGTCGAAGTCGACCACCACGTGCCGGCGCGCACCGTGCCGCCGGGCCAGCTGCGCCGCGGCTTCGAGCTCGACCACATGGCGCTGGCCGTAACGAAAGCTGAGCGCGTGGGTCTCGAAGCCCTGCGCCGCAGCCATCGCCAGCAAGGTGGCCGAGTCCAGGCCGCCACTGAGCAGCACCACGGCCGGCTTTGTGTTCATCCGCCTTTTCTCCAGAGCGGCGACAGCTTAGCGCGGCACTCACCCGCCTTCGCGCAGGGCGCTTCGGCGGGCGAGCCCGCCGGAGCCAGCGCCCCGGGCTCGAAGGCGGGAGTCCGAACCGCGATTGTTAAACTGCGGCCGTGTTTCACCACGTCGATGCCAGGTTCTGCTCGAATTGCGGCCACGCGATCACGCGTCGCATCCCGCCCGGCGATTCGCGCCTGCGCGACTGCTGCGATCAATGCGGCGCGATCCACTACGTGAATCCCCGCCCGGTCGTGGGAACGATTCCGGTCTGGGACGACCAGGTGCTGTTGTGCCTGCGAGCCATCGAGCCGCGGCTGGGCTACTGGACGCTGCCGGCCGGTTTCATGGAAGTGGGCGAATCGACGGCGCAGGGAGCGCGCCGCGAAACCGAGGAGGAGGCCTGCGCTCGGATCGAACTGGGACCGCTGTTCACGATGATCGACGTGCCGGGCGTGGAGCAGCTGCACATCTTCTTCCGGGCACGGCTGCTGGACCTGGATTTCGCGGCCGGCGCCGAGACGCAGCAGGTGCGCCTGTTCTCGGAGGCCGACATCCCGTGGGAGCAGATCGCCTTCCGCACGGTCGCCACCACGCTGCGCCTGTTCTTCGAAGACCGCGCGCGCGGCCGGTTCGGCACGCACACATCGGAGATCACGGCCACGTTGCCGCGCCCGCGCGAATGATCCCCTGGCTGCCGTCCGGTGCGCCGTTTCCGCCGGTCACCGCGGCGCTGAAGCGGCCCAACGGGCTGCTGGCAGCATCCCCGCCGTCCGATCTGACCGCCGCGCGCCTGATCCAGGCTTACCGTGTCGGCATTTTCCCCTGGTACAGCGAGGGCGAGCCCGCCTTGTGGTGGAGCCCGGACCCGCGCATGGTGCTGTTCGTCGACCGGTTTCACGCATCGCACTCGTTGCGCAAGCTCCTGCGGGTGGTGGCCGCCGGCGCCGAACTGGACCTGCACGCCGACCGCGCGTTCGAGGCCGTGATGCGCGCCTGCGCGGCTCCGCGCCCCGGCCAGGACGGCACCTGGATCCACGAGCGGCTGATCGCCGCCTATTGCGCGATGGCCCACCAGGACCTGGCGCACAGCATCGAGCTGTGGCGCGGCGAGGAGCTGCTGGCGGGGCTGTACGGGGTCTGCCTGGGACGGATGTTCTTCGGAGAATCGATGTTTTCGAGGCAGCCCAACGGCTCTAAGATTGCGCTGGCTACGCTGGTCGCCTTATTGCGGCGCGAGGGCATTGCGATGATAGACTGCCAGCAGAGTACGGCGCATCTTGCATCGCTCGGAGCCCACGAGATTCGACGCTCCCAGTTCCTGCAGCGGGTCAACGAGACGGTGCGGATGGCCCCGATCGACTGGTCGACTTATCGCGGCACTCGGCTCAATTCACTGCTGTCGGATCACTGAACGTGGCCAACCTCAAGGAGCTGCCATTTTCCGCGTTGCAGTTCTACGCGACCGCACCCTATCCGTGCAGCTACCTGGATGACCGGCAGGCACGTTCCCAGGTCGCAACCCCCGCGCACCTGATCAACGCCGACATCTACAGCGAGCTGGTTCGCGCCGGTTTTCGTCGCAGCGGAATCTTCACTTACCGGCCGCACTGCGACGGTTGCAGCAGCTGCATACCGGTGCGCGTGCCGGCGGCCGAATACCGTCCCAACCGCAGCCAGCGGCGGGCCTGGCAGCTGCACCGGCACCTGGTGTCGCGGGTGGTGGGCCTGGCGTTCGATGCCGAGCACTACGAGCTGTACCTGCACTACCAGGCAACGCGTCACGCGGGCGGCGGAATGGACAACGACAGCCGCGAGCAGTATTCGCAGTTCCTGTTGCAAACCAAGGTCAACACGCGGCTGGTGGAATTTCGCGATCCGGCCGCACCCCACTCGCCGACCGGCACGCTGGGCCGGCTGCGCATGGTTTCGATCATCGACGTGCTGGCCGACGGGCTGTCCTCGGTGTACAC
>Ga0137415_10003457_pt1 | contig 15693 bp, 9 predicted proteins | sample CZODoug3_1_1_16f_FD_183082 | JGI IMG/M metagenome (GOLD analysis project Ga0137415, IMG submission 183082) | Vadose zone soil fungal communities from Angelo Coast Range Reserve, California, USA - CZODoug3_1_1_16fungal (Hybrid Assembly) | ecosystem: Environmental > Terrestrial > Soil > Vadose... | reverse complement strand
GCAGCGAATCGGGCGGGTCGAAGAGCAGGATGTCGGAAACCGACAAGCCGCCCTCTGATGCCGCCGGCGGACGCACGCCGTAGCGGGCTCGCGCAATGTGACGCGGCGTGGCGGCCACGACTTCGAGGCTCATCAAGAGCGGCGCGCACCCCGCCTTGGCGACGATTTCGTCCGACGGCCCCGCCCCGGGGCGTCGCTCCATGACCGGCTCGCTCCACTCGTCGCGCACCAGCACGAGCGCCGCGTCGAGCGCGTCCCCCCCCCCGAACAGGGTGTCGCGGCGCCGGTCGTAGGCGGGGACGACGAGACAAGAGTCGCCGCGCGGGAACAGCGCGATTTGGTGCGTGAGGGGCGCCACCGCGGCCGCATAACGCGGCGCGTAGCGCTCGCGGGCGTGCCGGGGATAGTCGGGGTCGAGCGCCCAGTCATCCCCGGTCGAGCTGCCGGGATCGTCGAACGCGTGAGCATCCGGCAGGAAATGAAACGCGGGCTGCGGCTCGTGGCCCGTGATCGGCGGATCCGCTAGGCCCCCCAAGGTCGCGGGCTCCTCCCGCGTCCAGTACGCCGGCCACCCGAAGCGCAGCGTCAGCTCGCGCAAGTCCTCGCCCCAGGGAACGCGGTAGGTCGAGCGCGCGTCCTGCTCGATGCGCGCCATGGTGGCCCGGGCCAGGTGCTCGGTGCGGCGGTCGTTGCCGGGGAGGGAGTAGAGCGGTTGGGCGAGCCACCACACACGCTGCTCGAACGCGCCGCGCTCGTCGCAAGGGAGCCGGCGATAGCGCCGCGCCAGGGTAGCGTCGAGCAGCGACGAGATATCGGTCCAGCGACAACGCTCGTCGGGCGGCATGACGGCGAGCGCGGCGCTGTACGCACTGTCCGCGGGTCCGAAGTCGCCCGCGACGTGCAGCGCCAGGCCCGCCAGCGCCCGGCACCACCACGGCGCGACGGGGCACGCCCGGGCGGTGGCGAGCGCCTCGGCCGGTCGGCCGCTCTGGAGCAGGTAGCGCACCCGCTGGCCGGCGATCCACTCGTCGCCGGGCAGGGCAGCGGCCGCGGTGTCGAGCGCCGAGAGCAGCCGGTCGCGCGCCCGGGTGATCTGCTCGGATTCGGCAGGCGAGGGGCGTAGCGTCACGTCGTCGCCATCGTACCAGTAGCAGAACCGGCCGATGCGCTCGTCGCAGTCGCTACCCCCGTGGCGGAACTCCTTGGGGAGGTTGTGCCGCCGGATCGACTCGAAGTCGGCCTGCGCGGCGCGGGCGGTGCGGAGAATGTGCTGCGAATCGGGGAGCTGCGCGGCCGGAGCCCGTCCCCAGGAGGCGAGTTGACCGGCGAGCGCAAAGAGGATCGCGGGCGCTCTCTGTGTGCGCGGCGGGTACACCACGGAGAAGTTAACGAGTGGATCGGTCAGCAGTCACAGGCTGGCGCCTGTAGTCCACCGTAGGGCGCACGGCACATTCTCGGGTCGCGGTCGGGCTGCGGTTCGGCAGCCCATACTACCGGCCGTTCTTCGGTGGGGGTTGGCGGCGTCGGTAGCGGCGTAGCGGTGCCGTGACGCGAACGGGCCTGCCCGGTGAAGGGCAGGCCCGTGGTTCATCTGAGCACCGGTCCGGTCAGCGCACGAACGTCACGAAGCCCGCTTCGTTGGCGACCGCGCCGATGTGGCCCAGCCGGCTGAACCCGATGCGGCGCGGCCTCCCGCCGACGTCGAGGTTGAACGCCAGCTTGCGCGACTGCAGGTTGAACACCTGCACCAACCCCTGACCCGGGAGGGATATGTAAGCGTGATTGTCGTCAGGCGTGACGCCGATGCCGAACGGGCCGCCCGCCAGGGCGATCGTTCCCGTCACCTGACCGGATTGCAGGTTGATCTCGTCCAAGACCGCCGCTGACTCGTTCGCCACATAGAGACGCTGCCCGTCGTGGCTCACGGCCATGTCCTGCGGGATTCCGCCGACCGTGAAGGTGCGCAGCGCCGTTCCCGTAAACATGTCGACTTCCGTCACGGAGCCGCCGAACGCGGCGCTGACATAGATGATCCGCCCATCGGGGTGCACGGCGAAGGCGTTCGGTACGAAACCGACCTGCACGCTGCCGATGATTTGTCGCGTCTGCGTATCGACGATGTAGACCGTCGTGGTAGTGGTTGCCATAAACAGCCGAGTGCCGTCGGGGGACACGCGCACTACGGTCGGGTTGCCGCTGGGCGTGGGGATCGTGGCCACCTGCTGCGCGGACGGGACGTCGATGACACTGACATTCTGGCTGAACTGGTTGGTGACGTAGGCGGTGTTGCCATCGGGCGAGAAATCCACGCCCGTCGGCACGCTTCCCGTGGGAATGAAGCCGTCGACTGTGCGGGTCTGGGTGCTGGTGATGCCGACGCCCCCGTTCTGGAACTCCGTGAAGTACGCGAGACCGTCCTCGCGCACCGCGATGCCAAAGGACGGCGGGGTGGTGATGGTGTCGAGCACCCCGTTGGGGTGCGTCTTGGGCTCACAGGTCGGAGCCGCGATCAACATCCGCACGCCCGGCGTGGCCGGTGGGAACGACTGAGCGGTCGGCGGTGATTTGTCGGACGCGCACGCCCAGAACAAAACGGCGCCGCAGCTCAGGAGCAAACCTGTAATCATGGTGCGATGCATAGGGGCCTCCCGGGATATGGGGAGAGCAAGGGGGACCGTCGGGGAGCGTCCGCTCGGGCTGCAACCCTCATTCCCGAACGTCTCGTCTGTTAAGGCGTTTTGTGGTTTTGGGGTGGAGCTAGGCCGGTGGGAACGAGCGTGCGGCTTCAGCGCATCGCGTGTGGCGCGCAACCAGGCATGTTGCAGGATGGAACCTAACAAGCTCCTGCTTCCCATGGTAGGTTCGCCATAACGACGGGGGCGAGACTTGGCAGGCCTAACGATCCCCACTGAGCCTATTGGCAGCATCCCGAGACCGCTCGACCTGATCGCGGCGGTAGCAAACGGCAGGATCGCCGATCCTACCTTAGATCCGCTGTACGACACGGCTGTGCGGGACACGATCGAGCGGTTTGAAGCGACGGGCTCGCCCGTGATCACCGATGGCGAACAGCGGAAGTACGACAACTTCTTCACCTACGCCGTGCATGGCCTGCCGAACACGGCGCCCGACGGATTTCAAATTCCGTTTGCGGACGGTCATACGCGCCGCATGCCGCAGTTGACCGGCGGCCCGTTTCGTTACCAGCGCTACGCGGACAGCTTTCTCGATGTCGCACTGCGCTACGCGCACAGGCCGCTCAAGCAGGCGGTTATTTCTCCGTCCGCGTTGAGCCTCATGTATCCCGCACATGAGCTTCCCGGATACTCGCGGGACGAATTCATCGACGACCTCTTGCGCCAGCACGAGACCGAGATTCGTCGGTGTCTGCAGAAAGGAGCATGCAAGGTCCAGATCGACTTCACGGAAGGGCGGCTCGCGATGAAGCTCGATCCGTCCGGTTTTCTGCTCCACAGCTTTATCGACCTGAACAACCTTGCGTTGGGGCGATTCTCGGCGGCGGAGCGTGAGCGTATCGGTGTCCACACCTGTCCCGGTGGTGACCGCCATTCGACGCACAGCGCGGAAGTGGACTATGCCCTGTTATTGCCGAAGTTGTTCGAGTTGAACGTCGGGAATTTCTACATTGCATTCGCACGCGAGCAGGAACCGGTGCGCGTGTTGAAGATCATTCGGCAATGGATGAAGCCCGGCCATCGCGTCTTTATCGGCGTGGTATCTCCGATCGATGCACGCATCGAGCGCCCCGAGGAAATCCGCGACCGCGTTGTCGAGGCGGCGAAGTCCATTCCCGCGGACCAGCTTGGCACCACCGACGACTGCGGTTTTGCCCCTTTCAGTGACGATACGTCCACCAGCCGCGATACCGCATTCGCGAAAATCGCAGCGCGTGTCGTCGGGACCGCACTCGCGGCCAAATTGATCGGCGGCGTCTCGCCATGAATCCGCAAGACGAAAAAGCCCTCCTGCAGTCCGTCGCGCTGCAAAACGCGGACAGCGTGTTTCGCGCGCGCCAACGCGCGGAGCAGGAGCTGATCAAGAGGACCGAGGCAAGCGAGGAGCGGTGGCGCAGTCTCTTCCAGAACGCATCGGTGGGCATCGGCTTGCTGGAGCTGGATGGACGGTTTGTCGCCACCAATCCGGCCTTTCAACAGATGGTCGGCTACACGGACGAGGAGCTCCTTCTCCTCACGACCAGTGACATCACTGTGGAAGCGGCTCCGTGGTTGAGTTCGCAGGTCCGCGAGGCATCCGGACGCATCGAGATGCGCCTGCGCCGCAAGGATGGAGAGCTTGTGTGGGCCGAAGTCAGTACATCGGCGGTCCTGACCGATGCCGGGACGCCGTCGCTGTTCGCCGGGGTCGTGGTCGACATAACGGAGCGCAAGCGCGCAGAGGAAGCGTTGCGGCTCGCGCAGGCGGAGCTGGCGCACGCCAGTCGAGTGATGGTGATGGGACAGATCACCGCCTCGATCGCGCACGAAGTGAACCAGCCGCTCGCCGCGGTGGTCGTGAGCGGCAACGCCGGATTGCGCTGGCTCGATGCCAATCCGCCCAATCTGGGAGAGGCGCGTGACACGCTGCGGCGTATCATCAAGGATGGTAATCGCGCGAGTGAGGTGCTCGGACGCATCCGCGCGCTGCTGCAGAAGAGAACGCTCGATTGGACTGGCCTGGGCCTCAACGACCTGATCCGCGACACCATCGCGGTCACCGCGCATGAGCTACAGCGACACCGGGTCTCCGTGCAGCTGGAACTGGGCGACGAGCTTCCGACGGTCATGGGGGATCGCGTCCAGTTGCAGCAAGTCTTGCTAAACTTGATCCTGAACGCCGTGGATGCCATGGCGGACGCCACGGACGGGACTCGGGTCCTGAGAATCGGATCGCGGATCGATGAGCCGGGAAGCGTGGCGATCGAGGTGCGGGACTGCGGCAAGGGATTCGAGCCCGGATCTGTGGACCGGCTGTTCGAGGCATTCTTCACCACGAAGCCGGCCGGACTGGGAATGGGCCTGTCGGTCAGCCACACGATCGTCGAAGCGCACGGTGGCCGTATCTGGGCGACGGCCAATGACGGGCCTGGCGCGACGCTTCACCTATCGCTCCGGAGCGTATGATACGAAGCGAGAGGCGCCGGTCGGAATCGAACCGACGAATAGAGGTTTTGCAGACCTCTGCCTTACCACTTGGCTACGGCGCCGAGGTCTCAAAACTGCCTAGAACAGTGGACTTTCTCAACCCGCCACGACCGCCGCGGGATCCCGTCACGCGATGCGCCGCCCCGGTTCTTCCGGTCCGGCGAGCAGTGCGCCCGCCGCCTGCGCCTCCAGCGGCTTCGCAAACAGGTGACCCTGCCCCAGCTCGCATCCGAACGCGATCAACCGCGCCCGCTGGGTGACGGTCTCGACGCCCTCGGCGATCACGCCCAGGCCGAGATTCCCCGCTAACTCCACGATCGAGCGCACGATCTCCAGGTCGGTGCGGCGCGACCCCATACGGTGCACGAACGCGCGATCGATCTTGATCCCGTGAAGCGGGAAGCGCGGCAGCGAGCCGAGCGACGAGGGGCCCGTGCCGAAGTCATCGATGTTCAGCCCGACCTTGAGCGCGCGCAACTGGTGCAGCACATCGGTCGACGACTCCACGCTGTCCATGAGCACGCTCTCATTGATCTCCAGCACCAGACACGCGGGCGGGAGTCCCGCATCCTGGAACGCCGTGCGCACGGCGTCCACCACGCTCGGGTGCGCCAGCTGTTTGCCGGACAGGTTCACGCTGATGCGCACCGGCCCGGCCGCCGGGAACGCGTCCTGCCAATGACGCGCCTGCCGGCACGCTTCCTGAAGCACCCAGGCGCCGATCGGGACGATGAGACCGGTCTGCTCCGCCAGCGGCACGAACTCGGGCGGCAGCATCACCCCCCGCTTGGGGCGATGCCAGCGTAGCAGCGCCTCGAATCCGTGCACCCGGCCGGTCTGGAGCTCCACGATGGGCTGGAACACCAGGCGGAGCTCGCGGCGCTCGAGGGCGTTCCGCAGGTCCGCCTCCATCCCAAAGCGGGCCTGGGCGGAATCGCGCAGCGCGCCGTCGAACACCTGGTAGCGCGCGCGCCCCAGCTGCTTGGCGTGATACATCGCGAGGTCGGCGTCACGCAGCAGGTCCTGAGTCTGCCCGTAATCGGGCTCGCTCAAAGCCACGCCGATGCTGGCGGTCGCGACGATCTCCCGACCTTCGATCGTGATCGGCGCGACCAGCGCGTCCTGGATGCGCCGCGCCGCGCGCTCCGCGTCGGGCAGTCCGGTGATCTCCTCCAGCAACAGGGTGAACTCGTCGCCGCCGAGTCGCGCCGCGACGTCGCCCGGTCGCACGCACGTCCGCAGCCGGCCCGCGATCTCCGTCAGGAGGTGGTCGCCCGCGGCGTGGCCCAGGCCGTCGTTCACCGTCTTGAAGTTGTCGAAGTCGATGAACAGGACGGCAAACCGGTAATCGGGATCGCGCCGCACGCGGGCCTGGGCCTGCGATACGCGCTCGACGAAGTAGGCGCGGTTGGGCAGGTCGGTGAGCGCGTCGTGCAGCGCCCCGTGCACCAGCTGTTGCTCGGCCTGCCGGCGCGCCGTGACGTCGTAGGCGATCGCGGTGGCGCCGACGGGGCGACCCTGCGCGTCCAGGATCGGCGAGATGCTGACCGACACGTCGATGCGCGCGCCGTCCTTGCGCACCCGCGTCGTCTCGTAGTGCTCGATCCGCTCACCGCGCCCCACGCGCTCGAGCAGCCCGGGGATCTCGTCGATGTGGTCGGGCGGCGCGAGCAGGGTGATCGGCTGGCCGATGACCTCCTCGGAGCTGTAGCCGTACAGGCGCGCCGCCGCCGGGTTCCAAGTGGTGATCACCCCGTCCAGCGTCTTGCCGATGACGGCGTCGTCGACGGACTCCACTATGGCTTTGAACTGGGCCAGGGGCTGCTCCGACAGCTGGCGCTCGATCAGGCCGATACACACGCCCGCGAGCTCGAGCAGCAGCCGCTCCGGCCCACGGCGCTCGACGCCGGCGGGCGGTGGTTGCGGTGGGTCGCTCCTGACCGGGGCGATGCACCAGCGCTGCCGCTCGAGACGACTCGCCACCCAGCGGCGGGGCGGCCGACCCGAAGCCGGCCACTCGCCCACCTCGCGCAGCGTGGCCTCGAGCTCCTCGGCGGCGAGGGGAGAAACGTCGTCCGCGGCACTCGCGGCGAGCAGCTGCGGTCGCCCGCGCGCGTCGACTTCCCACACACCCACCGCGCGCCCCTTCAGGGCGAGGGCCGTGCGGCGCAGGATTTCCTGCCACCGCTGCTCGAGCGTGTGCGGCACTGCGTTTGTCATAGTGCGCCGGCGCCGGACGCCAACCCCCTCTTGATGCGCGCTAGCCAGCGCGGACCAAGGGCGTCTCAGAATCAACATTAGGGATGTGGCATCGAGCGTGCCAGGCAAGACGATCGGCAGGGTGGCGCAGCCGGGTGAGGCGGCGACGCGACACCTAATCGGGTGGGGTAGCCTGTAGGGCCGACTCCGGGGTGTTTGCAGCTCTCTCGGGCCGCGCGAACGACGACCAAAGGGCCACGCTTGCGACGATGATGTTGGCCACGACGACCGGAAGCGAGTGGATCAACGCACCGTACACCATCCACGTGAGCGCCCCCACACCCTGCACGCGCCGCAGCGTCGCCGGCTTGCGGCAGAAGTACGAGACTGCGAACAGCACGGTCGCGAGCCAGCCGATCAAGTCGACCTTCATCGTTCCTCCGTTAGGTCGCACCGGATCGGCGCCGCAGGCGCCGAATGGGTGAGTGCACCGATCGAGATGAGCGCCGCCCCGGCGTGCGCGTAGCCGCGCGCGGTCTCCGGCGTGATACCCCCCGACGCCTGCACGGTGACGCCGGGGCCGGCGCGCTGGACCCACGCCGCCACACGCTCGGGCGTCTGGTTGTCTGCGAGGATGTGCCGCACCCCGGCCGCGAGCGCCTGCTCGAGCTGCGCCTCGTCTTCCACCTCGACCACGACCGGTAGACCCGGGGGGGCGGCCGCGAGCGCAGCGGCGAGGGTGCCGGCGCCGAGCAGCGCCCAGTGGTTGTCCTTCCACAGCACCGCTTCGGCGAGCGAGCCGCGATTCGCGACGCCCCCTCCGACGGTCACGGCGTAGCGCTCGAGCGCCCGCAGCCCGGGTGTGGTCTTGCGCGTGTGCGTGATCCGCGCCGGCGTCCCCGCCACCGCCTCCACAGCCCGCCGCGTCAGCGTCGCGATCCCGCAGAGGCGTTGCAGAAAGTTGAGCGCGACACGCTCGCCGGCGAGCAGCGTGGCGGCGGTCGCTCGCACGCGCGCCAGCACCGCATCGGACTCGACCCACGCGCCCTCTCGGGGGGGGGCGACGGACTCGAGGCAGGCGGCGCGATCGAGCTCGGCGTACACGCGCCCCACGAGCGGCAGGCCCGCGACCACGAACCGACCCTCGGCCACGAACGCCGCGATCGCGGCTCGTCCCGCCGCGGCGCCGAGCAGCCGGGTCGTGACATCCTCGCGCGCCTGATCTTCTTCCAGCGCGCGGCGCACTTCCGCGAGGCCCAGCGGCTCAGCCAATCGCCAGCATCCGATCGATGGCGCGCCGCGCTCGCGCGGCGACGTCAGGGGGCACGATCACTTCGGGGCGCATGTCCCGCAGACAGTCGCGCAGCTTCTCGAGCGTGATCAGCTTCATGAAGCGGCACTCGGCCGACTCGGCCAGCGCGTGGAACTGCTTGTCGGGATTCTCGCGCCGCAGGCGGTGCAGCACGCCGGTCTCCGTCGCCACGACGAAGCGGCGGGCGGGTGACGTGCGCGCCCGCACCGTCATCTGCTCGGTCGACACGATGTGGGTGCGCCCGGCGGCCACGTCCCCGTCGGCCGCCGCGTAGTACATCGCGCTCGTGGTGCAGCCGCACTCGGGATGCACCAGAAACTCCGCGTCCGGGTACTGGTCGCGCTGCGCCTCTATATCGGCCGGTGTGAGCGCCGCGTGCACGTGGCACTCCCCCATCCACACCTCGATCGCACGCCCGGTGATGCGCCGCACGTGGCTGCCGAGGAAGAAGTCCGGCACGAACAGCACCGGCACGTCGGGAGGGAGCGCTTGTACCACCGCCACGGCGTTCCCGGACGTGCAGCAGTAGTCCGCTTCCGCTTTCACCGCCGCGCTGCAGTTCACGTACGCGACCACGAGACCGTCGGGGTGGGTGGCGCGCCAGGCCCGCACGTCGTCCGGGCGGATCGTATCGGCGAGCGAGCACCCCGCGTCGCGATCGGGGATGAGCACACGCTTCCCGGGGTTCGCGATCGCCGCCGTCTCGGCCATGAAGTGCACGCCGCAGATGACGAGCACCGGCGCGTCCAGCTCGGTGGCGCGTCGCGCCATGCGGAGCGAATCGGCGACGACGTCGGCCACGTCCTGGACCTCGGGCCGCTGGTAATTGTGCGCCAGGATGGCCGCCCGACGCTCCGCCTTCAAGTCCTGGATTTCCGCGATCAGGTCCGTCGAATCGGTCTGATTAGGGTAACGCGTACGACGCTCCCATTGGTAGCGGTACCGCCGCTGAGGGGCCGTTTGGGAAACGCCTCGGTGCACCGGAGATGGTGGACCGCTCTCAGCGGGGGGCGCGAGCCGCCGTGCGCCATCCGAACACTAAACGGGGGGAATCCCATGCGGGACCCCCCCCTTAGATCATCACTGCGCTGCCACCTCTTTCGCCTCCCACTGCTCCCGCGTGAGCAAGCGGATCGGCTCGAGCCGCTGCTTCACCAGGGCGGAGTTGAGCCCGCCCAGCTCCTTCGCCGCCCAGGCGTCGAAGTCCTTCGCCACGTCGGCCAACTCACGGGCGATGGCGTCGGTGCGCTCCACCTGGGTCTGGGACGGGCGCCCGTCGTAGAACACCACGTTGCCGTACAAGTCGGCCAGGTTCTCGCGCAGTCGCTCCTCGCCGGTGATCATCCCGCCTTCCTTCGTCGCGACGATCTTCTTACGCAGCTCGTCGGCCCGGGCCGAGGCGGCGCGGAGCCGCGTGGCGAGCTGGTCTTTGGCGGGGAGCTTCGCCGCCCGCTCCTCGAGCCCCAGCCGCACGCCGTTCATGCGCTCGACCGCGAACGTCATGTCGCCGAGCACGGCGGCGAGCTTTTGGGCGAGATCGAACTGCGCCTGGCGATCCTGTGCCGTGTGCTTGGCCCGCGGATCGGCCACGATCGCGAGCGGGGTCGAGTACACCTCCTTGTCCTTGGTCATCTTGATGGTGTACGTGCCCGGCAACACGCGGGGGCCGAACGCCGCGCCGAATGCCGCGCTCGCGGCGGGCGGTACCTTTGGGGCCTTGAGCCGCATCGACCACGTCACGCGGTTCAACCCGCGGCGCTTGCTGCTCGGCACCGTGCCCAACAGCCTGCCGCTCTGATCGAGCACTTCGATCTTCAGGTCCCCGAAGATGTGGCGCTTCTTCTGGTAGTAGGTGATCACCGCGTCGTCCGGCGAATTGGACCCCACGAACGCCGCGTCGCCATTGGCCCATCCCCCGGAAGCGGACACCCGCTGGACGGTCGGCCGGGCCGGCAGGAACGCGACATTGCTCGCGAGCGTCTCGGGCGTGAGTGCCTCGAGCGGCGTGATGTCGTCCACGATCCAGATGCCCCGCCCATGGGTCGCGATGACCAGATCGTGATCGCGCGGGTGGATCGCGAGATCGCGCACCGCCACGCTCGGCAGGTCGCCCCCTTTGTAATGCGCCCAACCCGCTCCGCCGTCGATCGACACCCACAACCCGAACTCGGTGCCGAGAAAGAGGAGCTGCTTGTTGACCGGGTCTTCCTTCACGACGTGCGCGTACCCGCGCACCGGGCTGTCCGGCGCGACCAGGGGCGACCACGTCTTACCGAAATCGGTCGAGCCGTAGACGTACGGCCGCATGTCGCCGAAGGTGTGTGCGTCGAAGGTGGCGTACACGGTGCCCTCGTCGAACTGCCCCGCCGCGATCGACGACACCCAGGCATTCGTCGGCAGCCCCCGGACGTTGGCGACCACGTTGGTCCACGTCTTGCCACCGTCGCGCGTGACCTGCACGTTGCCGTCGTCCGTGCCGACCCAAACGACGTCGGGGTTTTTGGGGGACTCGGAGATGGCGAAGATTGTGGTGTGCATCTCCGCCGACGAGTTGTCGACCGTCACGCCCCCCGATTGCTCCTGCTTCTGTTTCTCCGGATCGTTGGTCGTCAGGTCCGGGGAGACGCGCTCCCACGTCTGGCCGTAATCGCGCGAGCGAAACAGGACCTGCGCGCCGAGGTAGATCGTGCCCGACTTGGTCGGGCTTACGTGAATCGGCGTATTCCAGTTGAAGCGCAGCTTGCCTTCCTGGTAATGCGGCAGCGGCTTAATGTTGCGCGTCTCATGTGTCTTGCGGTTGACACGCGCGATCTCACCGCCTTGATACTCGGCGTAGATGTAGTCCGGGTCGGTGGGATCGACGAACATCCAGAACCCGTCGCCACCGTACATGTTCTCCCAGCGGCTGCTGGTGATGCCGCCGGGATATTCCGACTCGCCCACCCAGGAGCTGTTGTCCTGCAGCCCGCCGTACACGTGGTACGGTCGGTCCATGTCCACGCTCACGTGGTAGAACTGCGAGATCGGGAGGTTGTCGGCCTTCCACCACTTGTTGGCCGCGTCGTAGGAATACCACAGGCCGCCGTCGTCGCCCGTGATCAGGTGATCGGTGTTGCTCGGATCGATCCACACGTCGTGGAAGTCACCGTGCGCGCCGCCCGAGATGTTGCTGAAGCTCCGTCCGCCGTCCGTGCTGACGATCAGCGGCCCGTCCGGCTTGTAGATCCGGTTCTCGTTCTTGGGGTCGACGATCAGGTTGGCGAAGTAGAACGGCCGCCAGATCATCGCCTGGCTGCGGTCGCGGGCCTCCCACGTCTGGCCGCCGTCGTCCGAGCGGTACAGCCCGTTCGTCGGGACTTGAGCTTCGACGAACGCGTACACGACGCTCGGCTTGGACGGCGCGACCGCGACCGCCACGCGGCCCCACGGCTTGGACGGCAGGCCCTTCGCACCGCTCAGCTCCGTCCAGGACGCGCCTCCGTCGGTGCTCTTGAACAGACCGCTGCCACTCGGCGCATCGGGGCCATCGCCCCCCGAGCGGAACGTCCACCCTTTGCGACGAAAGTCCCACAGGCCGGCGAAGAGCGTCTTCGGGCTCTTGGGATCGAGCGCCAACATCGAGCACCCGGTCGAGAGGTTCGATCCCTTGAGCACCTTCACCCACGTCTTGCCGCCGTCGGTCGTCTTGTAGACACCGCGCTCGTCCGAGTCGCTCCACAGCCTGCCCGGGACGCACACGTAGATCGTGTTCGTCTCGGAGGGATCGACCGCGATCTTGGCAATGTGCTCGGATTCCTTGAGACCGAGGTTGGTCCAGTTCTCACCGCCGTCCACCGATTTGTACACACCGTCGCCGATGGAGACGCTGTTACGGGTCCACGCCTCGCCCGTGCCGACCCACACCACTTTCGGATTCTTGGGATCGATGGTGATGGCGCCGATCGATTGCACCGGCTGCTTGTCGAACACCGGCTTGAAGGTCGTGCCGCCGTTCACCGACTTCCACACACCCCCGCTCGCGGCCCCGATGTAGACAGTAAGCCGATCTCCTTCGCGCACGGCGTCGAGCGCCGCGACGCGGCCGCTCATCGCCGCCGAGCCGATATTGCGGGCTCCCAAACCGGAGATCGTCGCGGAGTCCACCTTCACGGAGGCGGCTTGCTGCGTCAGCCGCAGGAAGAACGTGCCCACGGTGAGCGACGGCTTCTTGGTCTGGACCTTCTTCGTTTCGGGAGGCTTGGCCGGCGCCGGTGCCGCCGCCCTGGCGCCTTGGGCGGGCTTCTCGAAGCGCTGGTCGTCGAGCGCGACGTTGGCTTCGATCTTCTCGAACGTGACCTTCTGCCTGTTGTCGCTCCCCTTGACGTTGCTCTCGATCGAGTACGGCAGGTACCAGCCCGCGACTTCCTTGTAGTCGCCCAGCGAGGTCTCGAACTCCTGCTCCGCCCCGCGGATCATCCGCTTCATCTCGATCTTGATGGGGACGTAGTAGTCGGTGTCCATGTAGTAGTAACGCGTGTCGCCGCTCGCGAGCGTCACCTTGAGCTTGTAGGCGTCGGTGCCCTCGACCTGGTCCAGCGCGACGAACTCGACCTTGTTCCCCTTCTGCTGGTAATTGACGAGCGGCTCGTCGAAGTCGGCGTCCTCGACGATCTGCTTCATCTCCTCTTCGCTCAGCGCCTCGGGATCCTTTTTCCCCTGCCACGGCTCGATCTTCCAGCCGGACTTGCCGTCGTACGCGTTGACCCCGGTCATCCCCTGGAGCGAGAACTCCTCGCGCACCTTGGTGGGGCGCTTGTTCTCCTGGACCACCACCGCCTCGAAGCCGCCGCCGCCCGTGAACTTGCCCGTGCGGCGCAGCGTCGTCACGGCCTGAATGCGGTCCATGCCGCCGACGGTCTTGACGTACTTGGCGATGATCTCGTCGGCGGTCTGAGCCGCGAGCGGCGTCGCGCACCACACCAGCCCGGCCAGCGTCAACATCACTTTTCGCATGGAGGTGCCTCGATCGAAAGATGAAGACTACTCTGCCTCTTCCGCCTCCAACATCTCACGCCCCAGCGGATGGCGCCGCCACAGCACGACCAGGGTGACCACGGCGCCCACCAGGTTCCCGCCGAGGATGCGGACCCAGGCGAGCGGCCCCAGACCGGTATGCGAGAGAATCACCGTCAGCATCACGAATCCGAACTCGAGGATGAAAAAGAAGAACGACGCACCCAGCAGCAGGCTCGGTTCGCGCGCCGCGCCGTGCACCACCGCGACCGCGGCCAAACCGTAGGCCAGGCAGAGCGCGTAGTGGAGCAAGGTGAACGGCACGATGCCGCCAAGCACCGCGAACGTCCGGAACGGCTGACCCGCGATCGCATCCACGACGGCCAGCCAGAGCCAGATGCTCGTCGCCACCAGGAGACCGAGCAGCACGCCTTCGCGCCGCGAATGACGGGGTCGTGGCATGACGGGAATCTAGACCTCTTTCTGGATGAGCTGCCAGGCCGTCTCGACGTGGCCGCATCCACTAGTAGACCACGCCGCTGCGCACGGCGATCGCCCAGCGATTGCCCGTCCACCCCTGTCCGAACCGATACCCCAGGGCGAACTCGGCCACGTCGCCGTGCACCGAGCGGGTGGGCCCCATCCGGAGCGCGAGGCCCACGTTGCCGCCGAGGCGGGCCGCCTCGTCCGCGTACCAGGCGCCGCCGTAGTCGAAGAACGGGGCGATCCCCACGCCGACCAGGCTCCATAACTCGTCGCGCACCAGGATGCGGTCCTCCAGCGCGAGCCATACCATGCGCGAGCCCGTGAGCTGATGGGCGCCGAACACACGTGGTCCTTTTTGCAGCACCCACAGGTCGAACTCGGCGCCCGGCTTGGGTCGCTCGAGCGCGCCGGCTTCGGCGTGCAGGACGAGCATCTGGCGCCGGAGGTTCTGGCTCGCGATGGTGACGGCGCCGCTCACCCGCCCGCTGTCGAGGCCACCCGCCCCCGGCGCGTACACGCCGTTCGCGGCGCCGCGCAGCACGACGAAACCGCCCGGCCAGATGGCGCTCGCCTGACCATTCAGCTCCGCCCCCACGCCGGCCCGGTCCGACGGGTAGCCCCAGGCGCGCGGCGCCGCCCACACACCGGCGTGCAGCAGCTGTGAGAGATCGACGTCTTCCCGCCGCGCGTACGAATTGAAGCGCTCGAGCACGTGAAACCGCACGTGCCCGACGTCCACCCCGCCGCCCACCGCGCCGAACGTCGAGCGCGGGAACGGATTGCGGCCGAGCGAGTCGAAATCCTCCCGCCGCCACTGCGCGCTGGCCCACAGCCGCACGAAATCCCGGCTGGTCGCGTGGGGAGCGACGCCGGCGGTCACGCCGATGCGCAAGGTTCGGTGCTCGACCGTATCGGCGACGCCGTCGCGAAATACCAGCACGCGCTCCGAGGCCGCGTCGCCATCGGTCCCGAGCGCTCGCGCGGCCCCCGTCTCGAAGAACGGGACCCCTAGGAACCAGACCCCGCGCTTGCCGTCCGACTTGCTCGCGTACTCCGCCGCGAGCCGCGTGCGCCGCCCGAAGAAGTGCGGGTTGACGTGGCGGAAATCGAGAATGGTGCGGTCGGGGGTCTTGTGGTACACGGCGGAGAGTGCGGTGGCGGTGCCGAGCAGGTTTTCCTCCACCAGCCCGGCGAGCCAGGTCGCGTCCCCGCCCGCCGATGAGTAGCCGAACTGCGGCTTGGTACTCCACCCGTCGGAGGTCGTCACCCGGAGCGCGAGCCGGCCGGCGATGCGTGTGGTGTCGAGACGCACGCGGCTGAACACGAACAGCCATCGCAACGCCCGCTCGCTCTCCGCGACCCGCGCCGAGTCGTAGCGGTCACCGGGGTTCACGAGCAGCGTGCGCCGGATCACACCCGCCCGCGTCGTCACGTGCAGGCGGTTCGCGAGCCGCGCGAGAAACCCCGGGGCATCGCCCTCGAGGTCGAAGATGTTGTGGTTCGTGACCACGATGGTGTCGATGGTATGGGCGGACCCTAAAG
>Ga0137415_10003456_pt1 | contig 15693 bp, 14 predicted proteins | sample CZODoug3_1_1_16f_FD_183082 | JGI IMG/M metagenome (GOLD analysis project Ga0137415, IMG submission 183082) | Vadose zone soil fungal communities from Angelo Coast Range Reserve, California, USA - CZODoug3_1_1_16fungal (Hybrid Assembly) | ecosystem: Environmental > Terrestrial > Soil > Vadose... | reverse complement strand
CAGAGAACGTGCAAACTCGGTGAGCTCCTCAATCTCTTTACGGCTATATCCTCCAGCACCGGGAACACGAATCCCTTTCACCATTCCTTGAGCTGCCAGAGCACTTTTGAAGACGCCGAAATGGCCGACGGCAGCTAAATCGGATATCTCGACCAGAGGAAGATCAAAACGCAAGTCTGGATGATCAGTGCCATAACGATTCATTACGTCTTGATAGCTCAGTCGAGGGAAAGGGCGCTCTTTAATGCGCTTGGTGGTCGTTTTTTCGATCAGGAAGACCAGAAGTCCCTCAATCAGAGACATGACATCTTCCTCAGAGACAAACGACATCTCCAGGTCTAGCTGAGTAAATTCTGGCTGACGATCCGCACGTTGATCTTCGTCGCGTGAAGCATTAGCTTGAGTGGAGCTCGAGCGGAGGTGAAGCGATGCCAGCGATCAAGGTGACGGACCTGGCCTACGGGCGCCTGCGGGCGCCGGATCTGGACGTGATGGAAGAGTTCCTCACCCATTTCGGGATGGTGAGAGCGGACCGGACTCGGAACGCTCTCTACATGCGGGGGACGGACCCCAGCCATCACCTGCACGTGACCGAGAAGGGCGATGCCGGCTTCGTGGCGCGCCTGCCCGGCGATGAATGGGATGCGATCGCGCTGAGCTATACGTCGGGTACCACGGGCAACCCGAAGGGCGTCGTCACCCATCACCGCGGCGCCTACCTCAATGCCGTCAGCAATATCCTCGCCGGCAATCTCGGCCAGCATCCGGTCTATCTCTGGACCCTGCCGATGTTTCACTGCAACGGCTGGTGTTTTCCGTGGACCGTCGCGGCAGCGGCGGGCGTCAACGTTTGCCTCCGCAAGGTCGACCCCAGCAAGATTTTCGAATTGATTGGAAAGCACGCCGTCACCCACATGTGCGGCGCGCCGATCGTCTATAACACCCTGATCAACGCGCCCGACGCGCCGAAGGGCAAAGCCGCGCGGCCGGTTGTTGGATTGATTGCCGGCGCCGCACCCCCGGTTGCCGTGCTCGAAGGCGCCGAAAGCATCGGGATCAAACTGACGCACGTCTATGGCCTGACCGAAGTCTATGGCCCCGCGTCGGTCTGCGCCGAGCAGCCGGGTTGGAACGAGCTGCCTGCCGATCAACGCGCGCAGCTGAAGCGCCGCCAGGGGGTGCCCTACCCGCTCGAGGAAGCTGTGACGGTGATCGACCCCGACACCATGCAGCCGGTACCGCGCGACGGCGAGACCATCGGCGAGGTGATGTTCCGCGGCAATATCGTGATGAAGGGCTATCTCAAGAACGAAAAAGCCACCCAGGAAGCCCTTGCCGGCGGCTGGTTTCACACCGGCGATCTCGGCGTGCTCGATCAGACCGGCTATGTCATCATCAAGGATCGTTCCAAAGACATCATCATTTCGGGCGGTGAAAACATCAGCTCGGTCGAGGTCGAAGACGTACTCTACAAACATCCCGCAGTGCTGTTCGCCGCCGTCGTCGCAAAACCCGATTCAAAATGGGGCGAAGTGCCCTGCGCCTTCATCGAATTGAAGGACAATGCGCGCGCGACCGAAGCCGAGATCATCGCGTTTTGCCGCGCGCAGATGCCCGGCTTCAAGACGCCGAAGGCCGTGGTGTTCGGCCCGATACCGAAGACCTCGACCGGAAAGATCCAGAAATTCATGCTGCGCGACGAGGTTAAATCGGCCAAGGCGATTTCGGCCTGAGTTGATTGAGAACTGCTGGTTCCGTCATTGCGAGCGAAGCGAAGCAATCCATAGAGCTGCACGCGAAACTCTGGATTGCTTCGTCGCTTCGCTTCTCGCAATGACGACTTCGCCAGCTGACGCGTAGGCGCATTAGCTAGCCCGCTCCAGCGTAAGCCGCATGCCGTCACAAACAGCTATCACGTTCCGGCAGGCTGAGATGCAGGGCGCAGCGCGGCTTGAAGCGGACAATCGCTGTCCTCACATCTTCTTATAAGCATCAAGAAGGGCCTGGCCATCGGCCCCCGATTTCTTGAGCCAGTCAGCTGTGAGCTGTTCACCGAGCTTTCGGAAACCCGCCTTCAGAGCCGGGCCCGGCGGCTCAACCGTCATGCCCTTGGCCTTGAGCTGATCGAGATACCAGTTGCTCTTGTCTTGCCACGCTTTCCAGCCGCGCGTCTCCGCCGTCGCGGCCGCCTTGAGGACGGCTTCCTGAACCGGCTTGTCGAGCGCGTCGAACGTTGCCTTGTTCAACAAAGTGAAGTTCTTTGGAATCCAGGCCTGCACATCGTAAAAATACTTCAGTGACTCCCAAACCTTCGAATCGTAGCCGGTGCCGCCCGACGACATGAATGAATTGACGACGCCGGTTGCGAGCGCTTGCGGCAGCTCGGCCGCCTGGACCGTGACCGATTGAGCGCCGACCAGTTCGCCGATCCGTGCCGTGCCGACGTTGTAGGCGCGCCACTTCAAGCCCTTCAGATCGTCGACCGTTGCGAGCGGCTTGTTGACATATACGCCCTGCGGCGCCCACGGCACGGCGAACAGCAACATGATGCCCTGCGCTTGCAGCTTCTTTGCGATGACGGCCTTCGACGCCTGGTACAGTTTCATCGCTTCCGGATAGCTGGTAGCGAGAAACGGCACGACATCGAGACCGAATACCGGATCCTCGTTCTCGTGTATCGAGAGCAAGACCTCGCCCATCTGCGCTTGTCCGGTAGCCACAGCGCGCTTGATGTCGGGCGCCTTGAACAGCGACGCGGCCGGATGAACTGTGACCTGCAACTTTCCTGATGTAGCGGTGTCGATATCCTTGGCGAAAGCCACCAGATTTTCCGTGTGCGGATTGTCGGATGGATATCCGGCTGGCAGGTTCCATTTGGTTTGTGCCAAGGCTGGCACTGCTGCCAATGTGGCGCCGACAATGAGCCCCAGGCCAAGTAAACGAGACTTCATCGAACTACCTCCTCGAGATGGATTATGAAAGCCTAGCGGGATCAGTCGGGGAAAGCGAGCTTGGGCAGAAACAGCACGATCTGTGGATACTCAGTTATGATGAACACCGCCACAACCAGCAGAACGAAGAACGGGAATGCCGCCCGCGCGACGGTAACGGTATCGCGCCCGCTCATGTTCTGCAGCACGAACAAATTGAAACCGACCGGGGGCGTGATCTGCGCCATCTCGACGTGGATAATGAGGTAGACGCCGAACCAGATGAGATCGAGTCCGGCCTGCTTGACCATCGGCAGCACAATGACCGCGGTGAGAACGATCATCGAGATACCGTCGATGAGGCATCCAAGAATAATGTACATGATGCTGAGATACAGCGCGAGCATGCCGGGCGTGAGATCCTGCCCTTTCACCCACTCGGCGAGTGCTGCTGGGATGCCGGTATAAGCCATCGCCGCCGTTGTGTAGGCAGCGCCTGCAAGGATCAGCATGATCATGCAGGTCAGACGCGTGGCGCTCATCACGCTCTCGAGGAAATTCTTGCGCGTCAGCGTGCCGCTCCACCACGCCAGCAGGAGCGCGCCGGAAACGCCCCATGCAGCACATTCGGTCGCGGTCGCAAAACCGAGTACGAGCGAGAGAAACACCGTAAGGATGAGCAGGAGACAAGGAATGAGCTTCGCCGACTCCCGCATTTTCTGCCGGAACGGCATCGGCGGATCGCGCGGTGGAATCTTGCCAGGATTGAGCAGCGACCAGACAACAATATAGCCGGAATAAAGCGCCATGACGAGCGCGCCCGGCAGGAAGCCGCCAAGGAAGACCTGCAGCACGGAAACATTGGCAGTCACCGCATAAACCACCATCGGGATCGATGGCGGGATCAGCAGGCCGAGTGTACCGGAACCTGCCAGCGAGCCGAGGCTTAGGTTCTTGTCGTAACCGCGCTTATCGAGCTCGGGTAATGCAATCTTGCCAATGGTCGCGCAAGTCGCAGCCGAGGAACCCGACACCGCCGCGAAGATACCGCATCCGATCACATTCACATGCGTCAACCGCCCGGGCAGCCATTGAACCCAGGGCGAGAGGCCGCGAAACATTTCTTCCGACAGTTTGGTGCGGAAGAGAATCTCCCCCATCCAGATGAACAACGGCAGCGCAGCCAACGTCCAGGACGCGCTCGCACTCCAGGTCGTGGTGGCCAGCACGTTGCCCAGCGGCACAGCTGTGGTTAGTGCCATCGCCACGAAGCCCACCAGCCCAAGCGCGACCGCGATCCAGACGCCACTCGCCAGCAGCACCATCATCACGCCGAGAAGAACCAACGACAATTCCACCATGCCGAGGTTGCCCATGGTCAACCTCCGCCGCCTTGCGAGATGCGTTCGATGAATTCATCCGGGGTCTCGTCCGGCGAACCCTTCTCATAGCTCGGCCGGTGGCCACGAACGACGTTGACCATTTCATCGATTAGGGCGATCGACAGGATCGCGAGACCGCCGACAAAGCCGAGTTGCGGAATCCACAATGGCAACGCGACGACGCCCTGCGCCATGTCGTTGAAGCGCCAGGAGTCATAGGTCATTTGCGTCGCATGACGGGTAAAGTAGAGAACGAAGGCTGTCGCAATGCCGAGCGCAACTATCTCGGCGATCTGCTTCGGCCGCCCGTGCAACCGCTCCAGCAGCAGGCCAACGCGTATCATCTCGCCGCGCTTGAAGGTGTGGGCGAGGCCAAGAAACGCCATTGCGGCCATGCACCACGATGCGAAATCGTCGCCGGCGGGAATATTGAGCGCGAACTGCCGTCCGATCGACATCATCATCATGATCGCGAAGATCACAAACAGGAAAATGCCAGCCGCGTACCCTGCATAGAGATAGATATTGTCGAGAGCACGCCTGAGGAAACCCGCAGCCGGCAGATCGTCAGCATGCTCTGTCAATCAGCCCCCCATTCTCGCGCCGCAACCGTTCAGCCAAACCGCAGCGGCGCATAAGGCGTCACATCCAGCGCCGGTTTCTCGCCATTGATCCTCGCCGCCACAAGACGCCCTGTCTTGGGAGCTGACGTTAGACAACATGATGATGACCAAAAGCAAGGAATATGCCGTTATGCCCTGTCTCTAGCCTAGCTTGGTTGCTCCAGCGTCAGCCGCATGCCGTCATAGGCCGGAACGACATTCGCCGGCAGGCTCTGACGCAGCACCTCATAGTCCAGATCGGAATGCAGGTTGGTGATAACCGCCCGACGCGGCTTGAAGCGGTCGATCCACGACAGCGCGTCGTTGACGCTGAAGTGGCTGGGATGTCCGGTATAGCGCAGCCCGTCGATGATCCAGAGATCGAGATTTTGTAACTGAGGCCAGCCCTCGGGCGGGATGTCGTTGACATCAGGCGTGTAGGCGGCATCGCCGATCCGGTAACCGAGCGCCGGAATATTGCCGTGTTGCAGGATGAATGCGGAAAGCCTCACTGGACCGCCCTTCCCTTCGATGGTCCGGCTTTGGCCGGCCTCGATCAAGCAACTGTCCAAAATCGGTGGATAGTCGCTGCCCGCAGGTGCCACGAAACAGTATGAAAACCGCTGCAGAATTTGATCCGCGGTGGTTTGGTTCAGGTAGACCGGAATGCGCCTGCGCTGATGCATCACGACCGAACGGAGATCGTCGATCCCATGGGTTTGGTCGGCATGCTCATGCGTCAGAAACACCGCATCGATGTGATCGACGTTAGCGTCAATCAACTGCTCGCGCAGATCGGGCGAGGTATCGATGACGATCCGCGTAACCCCGCGATCCCCGGCCCGCTCGACGAGCAAAGAGCAGCGGCGTCGGCGGTTTTTCGGATTGCTGGGATCGCACGCACCCCAGCCGAGCGCGGGACGCGGAACGCCGGCTGAAGATCCGCAACCGAGAATCGTCAGGCTCAGCGTCATGCCATCGCTTCCGCAGATGGCACTTTGCTAAACAGACGGAAGAAATTCTCCGTGGTTTGACGCGAAACTTCTTCGAGAGAGACTCCGCGCGTCTCCGCCAGCACCCTGGCAATTTCGACCACGTAGCAAGGCTCGTTGCGCTTGCCACGGAATTTGCCGGGCGCCAGATAGGGCGAATCGGTCTCGACCATGATGCGATCGGCTGGAAGCTCGGCCGCGAGATCACGCAAGCCTTGCGATTTCTTGAAGGTGAGAATTCCCGTGAATGAAATCGAAAGCCCCAAGGAGATCGCTTTCATTGCGAGGTCACGTCCGCCGGTATAGCAATGCAGCACCGCGCGGAACGATCCTTTTGCCATTTCATCCTCCAGGATGCGGCCGCAATCGTCGTCGGCATCGCGGGTATGGATGACCAGCGGCAGACCGGTCGCGCGGGCGGCGGCGATGTGCGCCCGAAAGCCGCGCTCCTGCGCTTCTCGTGAGCCGTGCTGATAGAAGTAATCCAACCCCGCCTCGCCCAGCGCGACCACCTTGGGATGATCAGTCAATTGGATCAGTTCGTCCGCGGTAATTCCATCTTCCTCGTCGGCGTGATGCGGATGGGTGCCGACCGAGCAATAGACATCAGGAAATCGCTCGGCGATGGCAAGTAACGCGCCAAGCCGGCTCACCCGCGTCGAGATGGTGACGATGCGCCCAATTCCCGCGGCCGCGGCCCTCGCCACGATGGCTTCAAGGTCCTCGGCGAAATCAGGAAAATCAAGATGGCAATGGCTGTCGACAAGCATCGTTTTTCCAACCGTTCAGGCCGCGGTCGGTTCGATATAGCGCGGAAAGATTCCAACCGGTGCCGGCAGCACGGTACCCGGTTTGATGCGGGTGGCGCCGCCCAAAACCGCGAAATCGCGCTGATCGACGGGAATGCCAAGCATGTCGAGCAGCCTTGCCGAGGAATCGGGCATCGCCGGCTGCGCAAGGATGGCGAGCTGCCGGACGACTTCGGCGGTCACGTACAACACGGTTTGTTGACGCTGCGGATCGGTTTTCGCCAATGCCCACGGCGCTTCGCCTGCGAAGTAGCGGTTAGCCTCGGCGACAACAGCCCAGGCGGCATTCAGCCAGTGATGAATCTGCTGCGTGCTCATCGCCGTTCGTGCCAGCTCGATCATGCCATCGGCCTGCGCCAGGATCGCCTTGTCGTTGTCGGTGAAAGCATCGGGCTCTGGCAACACGCCCTCATACTGCTTTGATATCATCGAGAGCGAACGCTGGGCGAGATTACCCAGATCATTGGCGAGATCGGCATTGATACGCGCGACAATCGCTTCGTGATTGTAGCTGCCGTCCTGCCCAAACGGCACCTCGCGCAGGAAGAAGTAGCGCATCTGATCGACGCCGTATTGATTGGCGAGATTGAAGGGATCGACGACGTTGCCGACCGATTTCGACATCTTCTCACCCTTGTTGAACAGAAAGCCGTGGGCATAGACGCGCTTTTGCAGCGGAATGCCCGCCGACATCAGGAACGCCGGCCAATACACCGCGTGAAAACGGATGATGTCCTTGCCGATGACATGAACGTCGGCCGGCCAGTAGCGCCAGTTCGCATCGCTCTCGTCGGGAAATCCGACGCCGGTGATGTAGTTGGTCAAGGCGTCGACCCAGACATACATGACGTGCTCTGGATCGCCGGGAACCTTGACGCCCCAATCGAACGTGGTGCGCGAAATCGACAGATCTCGCAATCCGCCTTTGACGAAGCTGACAACCTCGTTCTTGCGCGAGTCCGGGCCGATGAAATCCGGTTGGCTGTCATAAAGCGCCAGAAGCTTGTCCTGATAAGCGGACAATTTGAAGAAATAGCTCTTCTCCTCGACCCATTCGACCGGCGTGCCCTGCGGTCCGCGTCGCACATTGTCGTCGCCCAAGACGGTTTCGTCCTCGGCGTAATAGGCCTCCTCGCGCACGGAATACCAGCCGGCATAGCTATCCAGATAGATGTCGCCGTTGTCGGCCATTCGCTTCCAGATTTCCTGGCTGGCGCGATGATGCTGTTCTTCGGTGGTGCGGATGAAGCGGTCGAACGAGACGTTCAGGCGCTGGTCCATCTCCTTAAATCGAAGGGCATTGCGCGTTGCGACTTCCAGCGTCGGCAGCTTTTCGAGCTCGGCGGTCTGGATCATTTTCAGGCCGTGCTCGTCGGTTCCGGTCAGAAAAAACACATCCTTGCCGTCGAGCCGCTGAAAGCGCGCCAGCGCATCGGTCGCGATCGCCTCATAGGCGTGACCGATATGCGGCACGCCGTTGGGGTATGCGATGGCGGTCGTGATGTAGAACGACTTTCGTTCCGACGGGGTTGACGACTTTGCGACGGGAGCGGCTTTCGTTTTCGGGGGATCGGCTTTTGCGCTCTTGCCGGCCGATGACGCCGTTGCGGCAACGCTCGTCTTGTTCGGCGTCGAGCCGGGTTTGTTCGACTTTGCTTTCCTGGAGGATTTCTTCGACGCCTTTTTGGGGGCCTTCTTCACAGCTGTCGTTTTCTTCGCTGTTTTTTTGGCTGTTTTTTTGGCTTTCTTCGCCCCGCGCTTGCTCGTCTTGGCGCGCGGTTTCCGCGCCGCTTTGGCGCCTTGCCGCGCCTTGCGGACTTTTTTCGCGCTGCGCTTCTTGACAGTTTTTTTCTTGGCGGTCGCCACCACGATTTCCTTTATTGCTCAAAACAAGATTGTTGGGGATGACCGCCAGCGGAGCGCTTAGCGCGTCGCCTCCGCAAGCAGCCCGAACACCGAGAAAACGAGCGGTTTTCGCTCAAGATTATATTCTGCGGTGTCGCGCGCGGCGCGATTGATCTTTTCCCACACCTCCGCCAGCCGTGCAAGGCGGGGAAGGTTCGCATTGGCATCGGCGCCGTCGGCGCGCAAGCGTTCGCCCACCCAGCGATCGACGCTGTCGATGAACGCCGCGAGCGCCACCCGATCACTGCCACCGAGTGCGTCCCCCAGCACATGAAGTTCGCGGGGATCGACCCGCGGCAGGGTCGCCAGCAGCGCCGCGGTTCGCTGCTGAAGCTTGAGGGCGTCGCCTCCAAGCAGCGTCAGCGCGCGCGCGACACTGCCGTCGGAGGCTTCAGCTGCCTCCGACAGCGCGGGATCATCGATCGCGATGTTTGCAGCCTGGGCCGCGGCGTGAATGACGTCGGAGGTAGCAAGCGGCCGCAACGCCAATTTGCGGCAGCGTGACTGTATCGTCGGCAGCACCCGCGCGGGAGCGTGACTGACCAGAAGGAACAGGGATTGACGCGGCGGCTCCTCCAGGATCTTGAGCAGCGCGTTGGCGGCGTTGGGATTGAGTTCATCGACGGTATCGACGATGCAGACCCGCCAGCCTTCGACGGCCGCGGTTGAACCAAAAAACGAAATTGTTTCCCGGGTTTCGTCAACCGTGATCACGTTCCGCATCACGCCCTTGTCGTTAAGGGTGCGTTCAAGCGTAAGCAGGCCGCCATGGGCACCCGCCGCGACGTGGCGCGCCACCGGATCGGATGGATCCACCTGCAGCGTTTCGGCGTGTTGCACTTCAGAGGCAAACGGATTGCGATGCGCGAGCACGAATCTCGCCATCCGATAGGCCAGCGTCGCCTTGCCGATGCCTTGCGCACCTCCGATCAGCCAGGCATGCGGAATCCGCCCGCTGCGGTAGGCATTCAGCAAGGCCATTTCGGCTTCGCGATGTCCTGATAGCGCCGTGGTTTCGCGCGGATGAACGACGGCAATTTTCGGTTCGACCTGACGGGCGCTCATGCTGAACTGGCCACGTTGCCGATACCGACTGCAAAGAAGCGATCGCGCAAAGCGGCCCATACGCTGGCGGCAACCGTGCCGGCGTCGACGCTTGCATCGATCAGGACGCATCGCTGCGGTTCGTCGGCGGCGATCTGCCGGTATGCTTCGCGCAACTGCTGATGAAACTTGAGATCTTCCGCTTCGAACCTGTCGGGGGCGCCGCTTCCCCGTCGGACGGCCGCGCGCTGCATGCCGACTTCCACCGGCACGTCGAGAATAACAGTCAGGTCGGGCTTGAGATCACCGATCGTGACCCGCTCCATCGCATTGAGAACCGCCGGAGCGACCTGCCCCAACCTGCCCTGATACACGCGCGTCGAGTCCGAAAACCGGTCGCACAGCACCCATAGGCCTTGATTCAGCGCCGGCTGGATAACGGTGCGCACATGGTCGTCGCGCGCGGCTGCAAACAACAGCGTCTCCGCATCGGGGCCCAATAGTTTGCCCATCCCGGACAATACGACATGGCGAATGATTTCAGCTCCAGGCGATCCGCCGGGCTCACGGGTGACAATGGCACGCAACTTCGCCGCGGCGAGACGCTCCGCGAGCATTTTGATTTGCGTGGATTTGCCGGACCCCTCGCCGCCTTCAAAGGAGATGAATCGTCCGCGCCCGGGAGTTCTTTTGACCGCTGCCTCGGCCATGGTCAGAGTTTCTCGGCGCCTGCGCGAAACATTCCGATCACGAGTTCGCTCACGCCATCGATCGCCCGTCGCACCGTCGATCCCCTGGCAATCGGTTCCGCCGCAAAAACCGGCGCCTCCACGGCGATGTTGGCGCCTCGCCATACCCTAACGATGCCAACCGGCTGACCGGGTTCGATCGGCGCGCGCACCGGCCCGCTATAAACCACGCGCGCGATCAACTTATCGGTGCCGTTTTTCTGGACCATCACCTTGATCGGCTCGGGACTGGCGAGCTTGACCGAGCGGCTCGCGCCGCCAAACACCTTGGCGTAGCCGACCGGCTGCTGGGCTGCGAACAAGGTCCGCGCTTCGAAATTGCGAAATCCCCATTCCAGCATTTTCTTCGCTTCCGAAGCCCGGTCGTCGGGATCGTCGAGGCCGTTGATGACGACGATCAACCGCATGCCGTTCTGCACGGCGGAGCCGACCATGCCGTAGCCGCCCTCCTTGGTAAATCCGGTCTTGAGTCCGTCGGCGCCCTCAAGCGAGGTCAGCAGCGGATTGCGGCTCTGCTGCCGGATCTTGTTCCAGGTGAATTCGCGTTCGCCAAACAATTTGTAGAAATCGGGATAGGTCTGGATGATGTAGCGCGCGAGCTTTGCGAGTTCACGCACCGTCATCTTGTTGCCGGGATCCGGCAGGCCGTTGGAATTGGCAAAAGTCGACTGCGTCAACCCGAGTTCGCGGGCGCGCTTGGTCATCATATCGGCAAAGATGCGCTCGTTGCCGGCTATACCTTCTGCCAGGACCATGCAGGCATCGTTGCCGTTCTGGATGATGGCGCCGTGCAAGAGATCGTCCACGGAGATCTTGCTGTGAATGGCGGCGAACATCGTCGGCCCGCCCGCAGGCGCGCCGCCCTTGCGCCAGGCGTTTTCGCTGACCCGATATTCATCGGTCAGTTTGACCTCGCCCTGCTTGATGGCGTGGAAGACGGTTTCGGCGGTCATCAGCGTCATCATGCTGGACGGCGCTCTCAACTCGTCGGCATTCTTCTCGAACAAAACGCTGCCGCTGCCGGCTTCGATCAGGATCGCGGTCGGCGCGTCGCCGTCGAAACCGCCCTCTTCCTTCTTGGCGCCCTGCACACTGTTGTTGGCGGCGTACACCACGCCACCCCACCCGACAGCGGCTGCGACGATGGCTGCGATCAGGCTGCGCCACGCGCGTCCTGTCGCGGCGCTGGAGTTGCAGGAAAGTGATATTTCGACTGCCATTGGCGTGCCCTGAAGCCTCGCGTTCTAACAGTTGGAAGTGTCGCAAACAACACGGGTTTTGCGTGTCGCCGCGACACCCGATCCGATTGCGGCGCCGGTCAAACAACCCTATCGTGTCGCCGGACGGACTCGCAACGAAGGTCCGAAACAAGGCGGAAACGCGATGCCATCCTCACGCACCATTTCCGTCAACGGGATTGAGATCTTTCTGCTCCAACAGGGCCAGGGTCCGCTTGTTCTGCTTTGCCACGGCTGGCCGGAATTATCCTATTCCTGGCGGCATCAAATGCCAGCGCTTGCAGCCGCGGGTTTCCATGTCGCAGCACCTGATATGCGGGGTTTTGGACGAAGCAGCGCGCCCGCCGATGTCCATGCGTACAGCATCTTCGATCATGTCGGCGACATGGTCGCGCTCGTTGCAGCGCTTGGAGAAAGGCAAGCCGTCATTGTCGGGCATGATTGGGGAGCACCGGTCGCCTGGCATGCGGCGATGTTCCGCCCGGATGTTTTCACGGCCGTTGCGGGGTTGAGCGTTCCCCCGCCGTTCCGTGGGCGCGGCCGGCCGCTCGACACCTTGCGCGACAACGGGGTCACCAATTTCTATTGGCAATATTTTCAAAATCCCGGCGTCGCCGAGGGCGAATTCGAGCGCGATGTCGCGTTAACGATGCGCACCCTGCTCGGGCGCGGATTTTCCGATCCGGCGGCGTCGCTGTTCGTCGAAGACGGCAAGGGATTTCTCGGCGATGCACGGATCGACCGGCCGTTGCCGGATTGGCTCAGTGACACCGATCTTGCCTATTTCACCGAGGCCTACCAAAAGTCCGGCTTCCGCGGCGGGCTCAACTGGTACCGCAACATCGACCGCAACTGGGAACTGACCGCGCCCTGGCAAGGCGCGCGAATCCATCAGCCATCCCTGTTCATTGCCGGATCGAGCGATTCCGTCATTACCGGCTTGATCGGCGCCAAACGCGTCGCTGACATGGAACGGGTGCTGCCGAACTTAAGACAAAAGCTCATCATCGATGGCGCCGGCCACTGGATTCAGCAGGAGCGCGCCGACGAGGTCAACGCGGCCCTGATTGCTTTTCTTGGAGAATGCAGGTTAGCCGTCTCTACAGGCGCGGCTCAATAGAGCCCGCGTCCGGCCAGCAATTCGCTGGGGCCGCGCGGATCGATCGGCGCATAGGCGGAAACAGGCCTCGCATCCGGCGCATAAGCATTATCGTTTTCATACGAGACCGCGCGGCGGTTTTCCAGAACGCGGCCGCCGGAACGGGCCCGGCTGGAAGCGGACATCTCGGATGTCGCATTGATCGACGCCAGGTCGGCAGACGAATTGCCGAGGCTGTAGGGCCGCCCTTCCGGCATCGGAACCTCACCCCGGATCGGGCGGGCCGGAGAGGAAATCTCCGGAACGAACGAGTGGGCGGACGCAACCCGGACCAGAGACGGCGATGGTGCCGGCACGCCGGTGCGCAAGGTCGCCATCAGCTGACGGTCGTCGGAACCTTCAAGCGGCGCCCGGGCAACGTATTCGACCCGCACGCGGGCCACGCCATTGCCTTTGAATTCAAGAAGTTCGGCAGCTTTGTTGGAGACATCGATGAGCCGGTTACCGTGGTACGGCCCCCGGTCGTTGACGCGGACGATCAGCGATTTGCCGTTGCCAATGTTGGTCACGCGCGCATAACACGGCATCGGAAGGGTCGGATGGGCGGCGGTCAACGAGGCCATGTCGAACACTTCGCCATTGGCGGTCAGCCGGCCGTGGAAATCATCGCCGTACCAGGAGGCCATGCCCTCCTCGCGGTAGCTGGCGTCCTCTTCCGGAACGTAAATCCGCCCCGCGACGGTATACGGCTTGCCGATACGGTAGGTGCCACCGCCTTTTGGCACGGGCTCGCCGAAAGCGACCACCCGGGGGCTGGAGGAAACGCCATATTTGGGATCGACCCGGCTGGCAAATTTGTCCGATGAGGCGCAGTTGGCGAGAACGAGGCATGCGGCCATCGCCGCAGCACCCCGCGCCATCAGTAAAACCCGATCTGATCGTCGAATCCCCATACGCCCCAAATACCATTCCACCAGCCGCGTGCCCACTTCAAGCGCGAACAGCCAAACGCCCCGACGCAGCCCGCCTCCGCATCAAGGTTAGAAGATATCGCAACCCGAACACGGCGGAAATGGGGAGAGTACACTGGGGTGGTGAATCGATGGTTGCTTGCTGCGTTGATTGGGCTGACCACGCAACTCCTTTACTTGCCATTACGCCTCGCCAGGAAGATGCTGGCCGGTGGGGCACAGAGGAGAGCAACATGAGCAAGCCAGGCCTCGAGGCACGCCACCGCGACAAGAATGGCGAAATCAGCCACAAGCACGGCAACACCCTGGTCGGTACCTTACGCAAAATTTACGGAAAGGGCTTTGCAGCCGGTTATCCCGAAACCGCAGCGCTTAGCGAAGTGCTGCTCCAGCTCAACGAGACGTCGCTCAGCCAATTGCGGCGTGATCACGAGACCGGACATTTAGAGCATAAAATCGCCCAAGCTTCGAAATAAGGCGCCCGGCCCCGCGCGCGTTGACGAAGCACTGCAGGCTGCCATAAACAAGCGCACCAAGAGCGTTGGATCGCAAGGCGATAGCAAACAGGCCTTTCGGGCCTAAGTCCCTGTTTATTGGGCTTTTCCGCTTCGTCGAGCCCTCCCCGTCCCATCTTATCCCGCCCAATATTCGGGAGTTGGGTAGCAAAATGGTAGCAAGGCGTTCGCGGACCGTTCCAGGCGCGCGCCGATGCCGTTCCAACACGTTTCGCGCACCGTGGCGTCCCCGTCTTCAGAGTTGCATTTTCTTCAATTCTCAATCTATTGCTGTCACGGTCCCCGCTGGGGGTTCGGCAATGTCACCTAAGCAAGTCATCAAAGACCCGACCGATGGCTTTATCGTCGACGAGGTCGGAGCCTGGGCATCGGAAAAACACGAGCGGCTCAGTCCAGACTGCGCGGCCGCCGCTCTTTGTTAGGCTCGATCGGAAAGCGCTGGAAATCCCAGCAAGCTGGAAAAAGCCACGGCGTATTTTCGTGAACTCGATGTCTGACCTGTTTCATGATGCCGTGCCGGCCGAGTTTGTTCACGACGTTTGGGCAGCGATGCAGTCAACGCCACAGCATACGTATCAAGTACTCACAAAACGCCCGGACAGAATGGCATCTATAACAAGCTCGCTGCCCGTCTTGAAAAACGTATGGTTGGGAACGAGCGTTGAGAGCGCGGAATATGTCGATCGCATCGATGATCTCCGCAAGGTGCGCGCCGCAATCAGATTTATCTCGTTTGAGCCGTTATTGGGGTCAGTCGCTCATGTGGATTTGTCTGAAATACATTGGGCCATCGTCGGGGGCGAGAGCGGCCCGCGGTCGCGGCCCATGCTCGAGGATTGGGTCGACGAAATCGAGGTAGCCTGCCGCAAAGCGAAAACCGCGTTCTTCTTCAAGCGGTGGGGGGCGTTCGCAAAGACCGGACGGGTCGACATTTTCGCGACCGGACGTTCGACGAGATGCCTGCTGTTTCGGTTTAAAAGACCTAACACCCTCGGCAAATGCTTCCGATCTTTCGATCGAGCGCGACGTTCGTCAGGATGACGTTTAACGCCGCCTAGTCTCAAGCCGGAATAGCTCACACTTCGCAAGCTGCTTGGCGCCGAACTGCAACCGATGACAGGCGTAGCGATTGCCGCGGGGGGAAGGCGGGGAAAACCCCGTGACGACGGGTTCCACTCCCGATAAACTGCAACGCTATCTGCTTGGGGCCGAAAGCCGAGCCTACGTCAGCTCAACGAACGCCTAGCCTGAGCCTTCTTGATGGCAAGTCTGCAGTTGCTCGGCGGCGGTGAGGACGGCTCAAGTTCGGACTTCTATCTGGAATACCTATGCAGGTCGTCGTTCCGTCTGTTTCGTGAGCCGCTACGCCACACGGCCGCGCCGCCACTATCACCGTCGACACCCCGTCTGGTCCGGGCCTAGCTAGTCCGGTCGGCGAGAATTGCGCCTGCTCTGCA
>Ga0137415_10003455_pt1 | contig 15694 bp, 10 predicted proteins | sample CZODoug3_1_1_16f_FD_183082 | JGI IMG/M metagenome (GOLD analysis project Ga0137415, IMG submission 183082) | Vadose zone soil fungal communities from Angelo Coast Range Reserve, California, USA - CZODoug3_1_1_16fungal (Hybrid Assembly) | ecosystem: Environmental > Terrestrial > Soil > Vadose... | reverse complement strand
TCGGAGATCCTCTCGAGTACCGGCTCGCCGTCCAACCCCGGTATGACTCGACGCAGATAGGCGTCGAGCGCGGTCAGGTCGAAATCCGCGGTGGCGGCGCTGGGCCCAGCGGTCATGTCGCAGCAGGAGTAGCCATATTGCCAGTGTTGCCCCCTTCTGTTCGAGGAACATCACCCGTTCGGACTAGCGGGAGGTTCTCGGCCGCTCGTCTGCGGAAGAGATGGCGGACATCGGTACTGCGAGGAGGTCAGGACTCAAGGCATCACCGCCTGGTTCTAAGGGATAGCGAATTGGTTACGGCACCAGGTCTTGCGCGGATAAGCCTTGATCAACTTAACTCTTCTGCCTTTAAAGCCTTGAGAATCTAGCGCAGTCAGGGTCAGCGACTGCTCATTGACCCGGCAGACAAACTATCGATCGAATGACGGAATTGGTGCTAATGGTTGACCAATGTGCGCTGAATGGTGTAAAAAATAGTCTCTTCAAATACCAAACAAGCTGTTTGTGATAGAGGGTGACTTCTGTCATGGCTTGACCACGGCCGGTGTCCCGGCATCTTCGTACCAACCTTTGGAGCGGTTGACGATATTCGCGACTAACAACATCACCGGCAGCTCCGGGAGCGGCGAGGGCCGGCCCTGCGCGTACGCCTGGTACACCACGACCCATTCTCGCCAAAACACCCCCATCGACCATCCGTCCGTCATACTGTGGTGCTGCGTCACCAGCACCACGTACTCGATCCCTCCCTCAACCGCTCCCGTCACCCGCAGCACCCGCATTCGGCACAATCTCTCCCCACTCACCTCAAAGCAGTAACTGCGCTCCGCTCGACAGATCACCTTCACCTCCTCCTCTGCCTCAACTCCCTGCACCTCCAATACCACCGCGGAGGCAGGCTCAATCAACTGCACCGCTACCCCATCACGCCTCTCAAACCGCGTCCGCAGCGACTCGTGACGTTCCACCAGCGTACGCAAGCTCCCTAACAACGCCCCCTCATCCACCTTCCCTCTCATCCGCAGCGCCAGTAGCATCGTGTACAACGAGCTCGCACCCATCAGCTCGCTCAAAAACCACAGCCGCTCCTGCGCGTGCGACAGCCGCAGCGGCTCGCTGCGCGAGACTGCCTCAATCGCCCCCAACCGCTCCCTTCCGCTCTGCTCCCCCTGTGCCCTCTCGACCGCAAGCGCCTGCTCTCGCAGCCTGCGATGCTCAAACACCTCCCACACCGCCAACTCCACCGAAAACGCCTCCCGTACCCGTGACACCAGCTGCGTCGCCAGCAACGAGTGCCCTCCCAGATCGAAGAAATCATCCTCCCGTCCCACACGCTCAACATCCAACAGCTCACCCCACAGACTTGCCAGCAACTCCTCCGTCATCCCCTGCGGCGCCTCGTACTCTCCTCGACCGTATGCATCCCCCTCAGGCGCAGGTAACGCTTGCCGATCCAACTTCCCGCTCGGCGTCAGCGGAAATGCCTCCAACCGCACATACGCCGCAGGCACCATGTAACGCGGAAGCGCTTTACTCAAATACGCATGTAGCTTCTCGGCGGTCAGTGCGCGGTCATCACCTTCCACGAGGTGCTCACGCGTACGAACCTGCCATGTGTTATCGATAGGTTTAGACTCAACAAGCTGATGGCGTGCGGCGTATATCTGGTACAACCCCGTCCCTTTCAGATCTTCTTCTTGGCTGATCAAGCACTCAAATCCATGGGCTCGCAGTAATCCTTCAATCCTGGCAACTCGATCGTCGACGTCGTGCACCTCAACGACGACCTGCCGGATCTTTTGCCAATCGTCTGCCTCGATCCCAAGCATGACGTCCCATTCGCTCTTCTCAACGTCTATCTTCAAAAGGTCGACCCTGTCGATCGCCTGCTCGTGCATCACCTGAGAAAGCGTCCTCAGCTCACATGCATAGCTCTCCGAGCGGAAACGGCCCGCCACAACCTCATCTAACTCTTGCGCTTCGCCTCGCAGCCTGTTCTGCAGAAATCGGCGCGTAACCTGCTGCTCTGCCGCGGCATCAGCGTAAAATCCCGAGTTGACTGACATATCGGGGTAGTAAGAGAGAGTTGCTGTCCTGGTGCAGCTCGAAATGCCATACGGCAACGCAATTGCGTTCAAACCGTGTAGGGACACGTTCTTGCGCAGTTTCTCAAAGGCCGGTGGTGCCGGCTCAAAGGCATAAACGCGCGCATCGGGATACGCCTTGCACGCGAACAGCGTGAACAGCCCGATGTTCGCCCCGACATCGACAACGCAGCAGCCATCCTGGAGGGTTATGCCGTGCCTGACGTACTCCTGTTGCACGAATATTTCGTCGAAGACTCGCCGAGTTTCCAGACTATTCAGATGCGCAATTTGTATCCCATTGGGTAAGCGATACAGCGATTCACCGGCCCAGTCATCTCGCGGCACGACGTACGCTACCAGGCGCTTCTCGGCAGGCTCATCCTCCCTCACCAACACCACCGCTTCTTTCACCTGCGGATGGGTCAGCAACCGCGCCTCAATCTCTCCGAGCTCGATGCGATAGCCCCGGATCTTCACCTGATGATCGTTGCGCCCCAGGAACTCCAAGGTCCCATTTCCCCTCCACCTTGCCACATCGCCGGTCTTGTACAGCCGCGAGCTCGGAGCGGCGCTGAAGGGATCCGCCACAAACCTCTCCGCTGTCAGCTGCGGGCGATTCAAATACCCTCGCGCAACGCCAGCACCTCCTACGTAGATCTCGCCCGCTACACCTATCGGAACCGGACTCCCTTGGCTGTCTAAAACGTACAGTCGGAGATCCCCCAACCGAGTTCCGATCGGACTCGCTCCCCGGTAATCCCGCGCATCCGCAGCCTCCAATGCCCGATACGTGACATGTACAGTCGTCTCGGTGATGCCGTACATATTCACCAGCAACGGCTGCTCCTCTGCATGACACTCGTACCAGGATCTGAGGGTCGCCACGTCTAGCGCCTCGCCTCCGAAGATCACCCGCCGTAATGCATGTTTGCGGCTGCTGCGCGCCTGGACCGCCTGAAACTGCGCGAAGGCACTGGGTGTCTGGTTTAATACCGACACCCGCTCGCGGCAAACCAACTCATAGAACTCATCCGGGGAGCGGCTCCTCTCATGAGACAGCAACACCAGGCGTCCACCATGCAGCAACGCACCCCACAGCTCCCAGACTGAAAAATCAAACGCCACCGAATGAAATAGCGTCCACACGTCCTGCGAACTGAAATCAAATTGCTCCGCCGTCGCGCCAAACAGCCGCGCCACGTTGCCGTGCTCCACCAACACTCCCTTGGGCTCACCGGTGGAACCGGAGGTGTAAATCACATACACCAGATGATTCGCCCTCACTCCCACCACGGAAGCGGACAGGTTCTGTGATGAGCAACCCGACCAGCGCGTGCTGTCATCTCGCAGGTCGATCACCGGCATCGGCAGCAGCTCTTCACGCAGCGCCGCTCGGCCCAGCGCATCGGTCAACAGCACAACCGGAGCACTGTCGGACAAGATGTACCTCAGGCGCTGAGCTGGGTAGCGCGGGTCCAGCGGTACATACGCCCCACCGGCCTTGAGGATCCCAAGCAACCCCACCAACATCTCCATACTGCGCTCAACGCACAGCCCCACACGGCTCTCCGGACCCACTCCCTGCTCAACTAAATAGTGCGCTACGCGGTTCGCTCGGGCGTTGAGCTCGTCATAGCTCAGCGACTGATCCTCGTACACCACCGCCACCGCATCGGGAGTGCGCTGCACCTGCTCCTCGAACAACTCGTGAATACATTTGTCGCGCAGATAATCCGCTGAGGTCGCGTTCCACTCGACCAACTGTTGGTGTCGCTCTTCCTGCGAGAGCAGCGCGTAGCTCATCACCCGAGCCCGCGGCCGCTCCACCGCCCCTTGCAGTAGTCTCACCAGATACTCGACCCACCTCTCGATCGTCACCCGATCAAACAGATCGGACGCATACTCGACGTGACCCTCCAGTCCCGCAGCCCCCTCCTGCAGGACGAAGCACAGGTCAAACTTCGCGCTCTGCTGCTCGCCCGGCATCGGTTGCACCTTCAACCCGGGCCACTCCAGTGATTCTCGCGGGAAGTTATCGAAGACCAAACCTACCTGGAACAGCGACTGACGCGACAGATCTCTAACCGGCTGCAGCGCCTCCACCACTTTCTCAAACGGTACGTCCTGGTTCGCATACGCCCCCAGGGTGACCTCCTTCACTCGCTGCAACAACTCAACAAAATCCGGCGATCCAGACAGATCCGTCCGCAGCACGAGTATGTTCACGAAAAAACCTACCACCGCCTCCAGACCACGGTGCGTCCGCCCCGCGATCGCCGATCCCACCACGATGTCCTGCTGGCCGCTCAACCGCGATAGCAGCGTCTGGATCCCTGCCAACAACACCATGTACAGCGTCGCACCATGTGCGCGACCCAGTTCCCTCAACCTCTGCGACAATTGCTCCGTCAACTCAAAGCGCACCACCGACCCGCGAAAACTCTGCACTGCAGGTCTCACCCGATCGGTCGGCAGTTGCAACATCGGCACCCCCTGCAAGCACGCTTTCCAGTACTCCAGCTGACTCGCCAACACCTCCCCGCTCAGCCGCTCACGTTGCCATACCGCATAGTCCGCGTACTGCAAGCTCACCGGCGACAGTGCTGCGCTCCGTCCCTGCACATACCCCGCGTACAGTTCGCTGAGCTCGCGCGCCAATATCCTCTTCGACCATTCGTCCGAGACGATGTGGTGCATCGTAATCAGCAGCGTGTAACTCTCCTCGCCCCAACGGACCAACCGGCCGCGAATCAATGGCCCCTGCTCCAGATCAAACCCAGTCTGATGCTCCGCCGCTACCGCGAGTCGTATTTCCGCCTGCGCATCCTCGCACCCACGCACATCCTGCTCGGCCAACACGAAGTGAGACCCACTCGCCGGTGTGATACGCTGAACCGGAACGCCGTCAACCAGGGCGAACGTGGTACGCAGCGCCTCGTGCCGTACTACGATTTGCTCCAGAGCGCCTCGGAGCGCTGTATCAATCAATTCCCCATGCAAGTGCATCCACAACCCAATGTGATAGGCCCGGCTCGCCTCCCCCATCTGGAGCAACAACCACAACCGCTGTTGGTCAAATGACATCGGGGCTGCGTCAGGCGGCCGCCACGCGGGCGACAATCGGTTGAACGCAATCCGCAGCTCCGCTGCTGGTGGTAGCGCCTGCGCCAATTCGGCAATCGTAGGATGATCAAATATCGCGCGCGCCGAGACGGCGCCATAGCCGTGCTCGCGCAGCTCGTTGGTCACTCTCAAGGCCAGGAGAGAATTGCCTCCACACGCAAAGAAGTTATCCTCAACATTGATTTCACTGCATTGCAGGAACTGCTGCCATATTTGCGCGAGCAGAAGCTCGACACTCGTCTGTGGCGCACGGCCCTGCGTCACTCGCCGTGCGGTTGCGTGTAGTTCCGGCAACCTGGCGCGATCCACTTTACCGTTTGGAGTGAGCGGAATTTCGCGTGCGATCACTATCTCGGCGGGCACCATGAAGGAAGGCAATTGCCGTGCAACAGCCGCTCTGATCTCTCCAGCAGAGGCCCGCTGTGCAGAATCTAACTCGACAAATCCAATGACTTGCTGACCACCATGGCTCGCTGTTTGAATCAAGGCCGCAGCGGTCCGCACCCCAGGATACTCCTGGAGGCACGCCTCGACTTCGGCAAGCTCCACCCGGAAACCCGATAGCTTTACCTGCGAATCGCGTCTTCCGATGTGCATCAGACCCTGGTTCGGCCTCATGATACCGAGGTCCCCAGTCGAGTAGGTCGCCACTTCGGGTAACGCTGCTGTGCGTACGGAGGCAACATCAGCGCCAGCACCGCTATCCCAGTAGCCCGGAGACAGATATCTGCTTTGGAGCACGATCTCCCCGATGTCCGTTGCCTCGCGCGCCCCCGACGTGGAGTCCCCGCCGATGGGCGTTGTGCCAGCCGCACCCGTCAGCGATATCTCAACACCATCCATCGGGTATCCGACCGGCAGTACGTTCTCGGTCAGGTGCGAGGTCCTATCCATGTAGAATCGCGCGACACTGCTCATCTCCGAGCAGCCGTAGCTATTCACCAAAACGGCGTCCGCACTGAAATGGCGTGTAAACAGCTCCCAATCGCTTCGATACGCACTGTCGCCACCTAATCGGACCACCGCAACGTCGCAGAACACCCTGTTTGATGCAATGCTCTGCAAGAAATTGCGCAGCAGCGACGGAACGGAGTGGTAATGCGTGATCCGCTCACTGTCGAGCCAGTCGGCCAGAGCATCCATGCCACGCTCCAACACCGAGAAGGCTGACAACGTCGCTCCATTGAGTAACGAGCTCAGCATCGGAGCGATCGTCGCAGTGACGGAGCACGAGGAAAGCAAACTGACGCGATCCGCGTGGCCGAGAAACAGGCCGTTGGTATATCGCTTGACGAGCTCGAGCAGATTGCGCCGTGTCTGGATAACACCCTTGGGGGCGCCAGTCGATCCAGACGTAAAGACAATGCAGGCGGGACTGTCCTCGTCAGCACGCGATCGCGGCGCACTCTTCTGCCATTCAACTTCATCCAGACATATCAGCGCATCATTGCGTGGCAACAGCCTCTCGGCCAACGGCATCAGACCGGTTTCTGTCAGAACGACGCCCGCTCCGGCCTGGCTCAGAATTCGCGCATTACGATTTTCGGGGAACAGGGGGTCGAGTGCAACATAAAAACCTCCTGCCTGGAGGACCCCCAACGCCGCCGGCACGAAGTGAGTGTAACGTCCAGACAACACCGCGATGCACTTTCGCTCCCTGACTGCGTTCGCGACCGCCCGACTGACACCGTTTGAAAAACGCTCCAACTCGGCGAATGTCAGAGCACCGCTGGCGTCTACAACGGCATGCTTGCCCGGATCACGTCTTACCTGCCTTGCGAACAATTCCGAGATCGTCGCACTGTTGGAAGGTTTGAACTGGGTGAATCCGTTGCCGCGAGACCTCAGCCGTTCCTGAAGGATTTCTTGATGCGTTCGTTCTGAGCACTTTTCCATGTTTGCAGCTCCGGTCGCGACTGTTCGTGGAACCATAGAGGCAGGGTCGCGCGCCGCGCGCGCGTGGCGCTAACCGACGAGGATCTCAAGAACTATGACTGCGTTCGTAGCAACAAGCCAGCGCGCGGAGGCGCCTTAGCAGGGTTGAAAAACGCTGGGCATCAGGCACAGTTGTGCGACCGGAGCAGACTCTTCAGCTATTTATCGCTGGAATCGCGGGTACGATCGGATCATCCACTTCGCGGGATCAAGGCGCTGTTGGACCAGGCGCTGACGAGCATGACGCGGGACTTTGATCGCGTGTGCGCGAGGAACGGACGGCTGTGGATTCCGCCGGAGCCTCTTAGGTAGAGAACGCGATCGTTCGAGGAAACCATCATGACTCCCAGCATGCGAGTACCGCTTTATAGGCTGCCCAACGGCATGAGCATTCGTCAGGCAAACCCGCTGGAGACTTCCAGTCTCTTCAGACAAATATTCGTGGACAATGTCTATTTCCAAAGCGGCATTTCGCTCCCAGCGAACTCTCTGGTCATCGACGGCGGCGCCAACATTGGCTTGTTCACTTTGTATGTGTTGCAGCACCAGCCTACCGCAACGGTAGTCGCAGTGGAGCCAGCACCACAGACATTTCAGCTATTGCAGGCAAATACCTCTGACTTCAGAACGGCGACGGTGCACAATTGCGCCTTGGGGCGCGAAGACGGAACGATGTCGTTCACCTACTTCCCCAATCAGACGTGCGCCTCGGGCTTGTACGACGCCGAGGATCTGGAGCGGATCGAGAATCTTGTACGCTCTCTGATGCTGGAGAACGAGAAAACCCCTGCTGCTGCTTTCCGCGGGCCAAAAGGGCGAGAGCTCCTGGACGACGTGCTCGCTGAGCGCCTCAGGCGGCAAACTGTCCTCGTACCGGTACGCTCCCTGAGTACCCTCATCGATAATGCCGGGATAGAGCACATCAACTTGTTGAAATTGGATGTGGAAGGCAGTGAGTACGACGCGCTCCAGGGTGTCCAGGATGAACATTGGTCGATGATCGACCAACTCGTCATCGAGGTTCATGACAGTCTGGTCACACTCCCTCTTATCTTGGAGCTGCTGCGCAAGCGTGACTTCAATGTCAGCAGTGTAAGCGAAGGATTGCAAGCCCGGGCGCGCAAAGCAATGCTCTATGCGAGGCGCGCGGGGCTGGCAGAGCGTATTCCCGATGAAGGACAGTAAGACCCAACGCAGGCGGGCCGCGCTCGCGTACCTCCGTCCCACGTTTGCAGAATGAAAATGCGTAAGTGCAGGCTTCACATCGGATTTCTTGCGCTCTGACGCTGGGACCGCACAGCACCGCTCTAGTGCAACTCCAGGGCGATTGATTTGCTCCTACCGCTTCGGTGGCGGCGGCCACGCGCGGGGCGATCCGCTACAGTCTCGTAGAGAGCTGCGTTTTACTAAACCCATACCCATCGTCGTATCCTTCACGATGGGTCCTGTTTGTCCTTGAGTGGATGGCACAGCACTTCCACACTGGCACATCCGATGCCTTCGGGATTCAAGGGGCCGCTTTCTCAAGCCAACCTCACTGGCTCACCGAAGGCGATCTGGGAACGGAGGCGTCAATTACAATCTCCTGTAATCCGGCCTAGAGACCGGCGTCGGGGCAAGGAGCACATGGAGAGGGGCGGCTCGTGGAACCTCGAGATGGAGTCATCGCATGAAATACCTCCCGTTGGTCTGGACTGGTCTGTGGCGGAAGACGGCCCGCACAATCTTCACGCTGGTATCGATTGTCGCAGCCTTCGCGCTGTACGGGATGCTCCAGGGGATCGATACCACGTTGAAACAGTCAGTCAACCGGGGCCGGCTCAACGTGCTCATCACGAGGAGTCCGACAGGGTTGCCGCTGCCGCTTGCCGACCTACACCAGATCGAGGCGGTGCACGGAGTGACCCGGGTGACACCCCGAAGTCTTTTCATCGGAAATTATCAATCAGCGCACAACCCGGTTATCGCATTGCCGATCGATCCGGACAGCTTCTTCGCAGTGAATTCCATGTACAGCGTGTCTCCCACGCAGCGCGCGGCGTTTCGCCGTACCCGAACCGGAGCGCTCGTCGCACAGGGCCTTGCCCAACGGCTAGCCTGGAAAATCGGCGATGAGATCCCGATCCACGCGATCAACGCGCAGAAGAAGGACGGCACCTCGGACTGGACTTTCCAGGTCGTCGGGACCTTCGACACCCCTGGCTACCCGGCGCGGGACCAGCCGCTGCTGCTGATGAACTACCCATACTTCGACATAGCCCGAGAGAAAGATGCGGGGACGGTGCAGTTCTATCAGGAAGCCATTGCTGACGCCTCGCAGGCGACCGCCGTCAGCAATGCGATCGATGATCTGTTCACCAATTCGCCAAATCGCACGCGAACCGAGACCGAGAGGTCGGACGCCCAGGGGCAACTTGCACAGGTTGGAGATCTCGACTTTTTCGTCGTGGCGATCGTCGCGGCCGCCTTCGCGACCCTGCTACTGGTCGTCGGAAGCACGCTCATGCAAGCCTACCGCGAGCGCATACGCGAGTTCGCGGTGATGAAGACATTGGGGTTCACCGACTGGGGCATATTGACGCTCGTGCTGAGCGAGGCCCTCTTGCTCACCCTGGGGTCTGCCGTGCTCGGTCTGCTGGTCGCTTACGCGATGCTGTCTGCACTTGCGCTGATGACGCGGGCGACCGGCGGGGCCTCCCTGTTAGGGTTGCACTGGAGCGTCGTTTTGATCGGGATAGCCTTTGCGCTGCTGCTCGCGCTCGCGAGTGCTCTGCCGGCGGCGTGGCGTGCCCAGCGGCTCTCAATCACCGACGCGCTGGCCGTCGCGCGCTGAAGGTACGGCATGAACGCAGCGCGGCAAATCTTCGCGGTGGTCAGCATGAACCTGCGCAATCTGCCGCAGCGGACCGGCGCCTCACTCGTGATCGTCATTGGGATCGCCGGCGTCGTCGGCGTGCTCATCAGCATCCTCGCGATGGCGGTGGGATTCGCCAGCGCGATCGCCGGAGCGGGAAGCCCCGATCGCGCCCTTATCCTTTCGACCGGCGCGCTCCAGGAGGCCGTCAGCAGCATTCCAGGCGATGTGGTGCCTAACATCCTGCAAGCTCCAGGCATCGCGAAGGACGCCGCGGGACGTAACATTGCAGCGCCAGAGGCACTAGCACAGGTCCCGGTCAACCCAAGGGTCGGGGGTAAGCCCACCAATGTCGCGCTACGGGGCGTTGCAGGCGTCGAATCAGAGCTCCGCCCGGAGATCCACCTCATCGAGGGCCGAATGTTTCGTCCCGGCTTGCACGAGTTGGTCGTCGGCCGCACCCTGGAGAAGCGCTACGGCCTCGGCGTCGGCGACCGCGTCGTGCTTCAGAACGGGGACTGGCTCGTCGTTGGGGTGTTCGCAAACACAGGCCCAAGTCTTCTCGACTCGGAGTGCTTCACCGATGCACAGACCCTGCTCGCGGCCTATCAGCGCACCTGGTTCAACACCGTCATCGTCCGCCTCGCCGATCCGGACTCCCTCGACCAGCTGAAGCGCGCGCTTGCCGCCGATCCGACTCTGCATGTCAGCGTGTACAGGGAGTCAGACTATGCGGCCGACCAGTCACGTGCCTTCAATACCCTTCTAAGGATGATTGGATACTTCGTCGGTGGAATGATGGCCATCGGTGCTGTGTGCGGTGCGCTCAACAGCCTCTATGCGTCAGTCAGCGCCCGATCGGTCGAAATCGCTACGCTGCGTGCGATCGGTTTTGGCTCCAGCCCGGTTGTCATCTCCGTCATAACCGAGGCGCTGCTCCTGTCGCTCGCGGGCGGGCTCATGGGGGCGCTCTGCGCGTGGATGATCTTCGATGGACATGTGTCCAGCATGATCGGGGTCGGCCAGCGGGCGCCGATCACTTTCGCGATGGCGGTGACGCCCGGGCTGGTTGAACTCGGAGTCGTCTGGGCGTGCGTGATCGGACTCACAGGCGGGCTATTTCCCGCAATTCGCGCGGCGCGTCTGCCGGTCGCTCAGGCGCTGAAAGCCGTGGTGTAGGTTGGTAGCGATGAGCTCCCGCACAACAGCGGAAGGTAGTTCCAGGCTCACCGGGGAACCCGCGCACGAATACCCCTGTGCGCAGCAGCCAAGCACGGAGCGCGCTCGGGCGGGTACGCTCGGACGGGTCTTGGACTACCGCCGCTACGGCACATTCTCCTGCTTCATTGACTGGACTTTACAGATACTGGAAAACACTTAGGCTCGAAACTTTGCCGCCCTAAAACGGAATGTCATCAAGGGCCACCCTCACGTAGCTTGAAGTGAGACCCGCCAGGGCGAGGAGCGAATGTGAGGTCTTACTGTGGCTCGCTGATCTTTGGAGTCAGGATAGTTGTTGCCACTTTGGTGCTGGCCCTTCCACAAGCACCCGCGTCAATTGCTCAAACACGACAGGCGACCGCGAAGGCTTCGGCCCCGATCGACCTGAGCAGGACGGCTCTTGCAAGGTACATGGTGTGGGGGGTCTGATGCGGATGCCAACCCGCCGACGGATTACCTGGGAGTCCGATGAGGTGTTGAGAATAGAGACCGATTCCGGACTCCAAGTGCGTCGCCTCTTCTTCTCGAGTTCCCCGCCGGTCCTTCGGAAAACCCTACAGGGCCGGTCGGTCGCACAGTGGCAACTGGCGATGCCGACGGGCGAGTCGGGAAATCCCAAATGAGGGCCAAGACCCTGCAAGGACTCGGGTGTGCCGCAGCCGTGAAGATCTCCTCACCAGCAACGAGCCACGCGCCAGAAGCGCTGGATTTCTCGAAGTTGGCCCCGTTCTTACGGGTCCTGCTCGTCACCGACGGCGTCGTTACGAGAATCCTCGATGCCTATTTCGCCGAGCCCATCGATGTGAACGTCCTCAGCCACATAGAAGTTCGCAGCGAGAGCTGCTATCCAGATATCGACGTCAACGTCGGGGATCGCATTGTAAGCCGTTGTGTGGTTCTGCGGGGGCACGTCACGCAACGACCTTATGCCTTTGCCTCGAGTATCCTGGTCAGCGATTTCCTTCCAAAACAGCTGCGACGCAGGCTCGTTGAAGACAGGAAGGGTATCGGCGAGTTGCTGTCCTGCAGCCGACTGGAAACCTATCGAGAGATCATCGCCATCGGTCAAGGCGAGGCCGGTGAGCTGGCCGGCCATCTTGCAGTGGCACCGGACTCCTGTGTCGTGAGCAGAACGTACAAAATTCACCTCCATGGAACGGCTGTCATGTTGATCAAAGAGACGTTTTCGAAGGCCATGTTCGAATGATAGCCGCCATCGCGACCGCCTATGGAGCTGTGCCGGAAGCCGCGACCGTGCCAGCAGCAAACTGCGTTCTGTCCTCTTCCCGCTCGACCCATCCGCCACCCAGCGCTCCGTAGAGGTGCACGATCGCTTGCAGCCGAGCGAGCCTGGTCCGGGCGAGCTGATCTTTGGCGGCGAAGAATGTCTGCTGCGCCTGGAGCACCGTGAGCAGATCCGCAACCCCCTGGCGGTACTGAAGTTGAGAAATGTCGAACGCCTCACGCGCGGAATCGACTTCGCGCCGCAGATGCTCCTCGGAGTCGCGGCTGCTTGTTACCTGGCCTAATGCACTCTCCACGTCAGCATACGCATTCAGAACCGACGCCTGATAGCTCGCAATGAGCTCCGCCTGCAGGGCAACCACCAACTTCTTCTGCCCGATGAGCTTGCCGCCATCGAATATTGTTTGCAGCGGGCTGTGCTCTGCGACAGAACGACGGCCGCCGACTGATCAAGCGCGTGGGCCAGATCCCTCTCCACGAGGGGTAATTTGATCACCTGGAAGAAGTTCGGATCGACTACAGTGATGTTTTCGTGGAATGGGCGCCCGTCTATACGATGAGGATCGCGCATGCAAGTCCGATGGTAAAATCTGCGACGTTAAGAAAAGTGTACAACTTTTGGCGCGCGAACGTGCGCATAACCACCAGGAGATAGTGTTGTAGCATTGCTGCGCCCTGCCCTAGCTAGGACGTTACTGCACCTCCAGAGCGTGAGGGTGCGTTCGCGAGCCCGATCGAGCAGGCGGCGCGGTGGCCCGGCCCACAACAGGCCCGACAAGACGGTGTTGGTGTCAGCGACGATCCGCATGACGGGAGCGCCGCTCGGCACGCGCCGCGTCGAGCTCGGCCTGCACTTCTTCCGGGCTGAGCGGCGGTTGGTTCAGCGCATCGAGCTTTTTGAAAGCCTCTCCCAAGCGCTGGGCGGCCGCATCGCGCGAGCGCTCCTTGCGGGCTCTGAGGAAATCCACGAAATCCTCCACCTCCGCGCGCTGCTCGGGCGGTAGTGACTTCAGCTTCTCGATCAGGGCCTCGACGGCCTGGGCGTTCATGGGGTAACTCCTGTGCGTTGGGTGTCGCGAGCGGTGAGTGTAACTTGGGAGGTAGCCGCGGTCAGCGGTTGCTCTGGCTCAGAACGTCGTCTCAATCACCGAAACAATGTCTGGTGTTGACGATGAGAAGGTCATCGAGCTTGCACGCTCGGAACGACGTCTGCTGGTTACGGAAGACAAGGACTTCGGACAACTCGTGTTCGCGGCGACGAAGGAGAATTCCGGCGTCATTCTGACAACAGGCGACGTATAGCGAGGAGGCTTTGTTGGCTCTGCGCGCTCACGACGGTACTCGCCCGCGCATTCGCGCCACCGCGTCCGCAAAGAGATCTACCGGGTCCGTACCGAGCCCTTCCGCAAGACTAACTATCACGAAGAAAGTTGGCGTCCGCAGCCCATCGAGAACGGCTTGGATGCTTCCGCTTAGGAACGCTCGTAAGTATTGGTCGGAGCGCCGAGATTTGAACTCGGGACCCCTTGCACCCCATGTAAGGTGCCACTAGCTGGACCGGGTGCGACACTCCACGACGGGATGCGACGAAGTACAACACCATTTGCACTATTTGTGCCTATTTTTATAGGCTTTCCTGACCATCCATGGCACGATATCACATCGCAGAGCGTTGCGAGCCGGCTCAGCTCATTGCAACCCAAACTGTCCATGTACTGTCCATGTGAAATTGCCTTTTGAGGTGCCGTATGCCCCGGTCGATCGCTCGCCTGACCAGTACCTATATTGAGTCCTTGAAGCCCGGCGCGAAGCCTTACGATGTGGGAGACCCCGCTGTGAGGGGCCTCCTGATCCGCATTTGGCCTTGGGGTACAAAGAATTGGCTTTTCCGATATTCCTGGAACAAGGTTCCGGTGCGACTGTCTTTGAACAATTTCCCCGATCGCACCATCGCGCAGGCCCACGAGCTTGCGCTCCAATACCGCGCCCTCCTGGCCCGCGGAATCGACCCGCGGAAGGCCGATCGCCCGCTGACGGTGGGGAGCGCGCGCGGCAGGCCGAAGGCTTCTGCGGGCGTTGAGGCGGCCCTTTTCTCTACCGACCCGGCGTCGCCTGGTGAGTTTGACACACTCCTCGACGCGACCACGCTCGAACTGGACCCGCACGGCTTCAAGTTTCTGCTGCGAGAGTTCTACCGCCGTTACGTGGTCCCGGGTCGAAAGCAGCCAGGCTATGTGCGTCGCATCCTGGAAGCCGAATTTTTCCCCGTTTGGAAGGATCGAGATGCCCGCACCATCAAGCCGCGCGAGGTAATCGCGCTACTCGACACGGTGGTCGACCGCGGCTCACGGGTCATGGCGAACCGCATTGCGTCGGTGTTGAGTCAGCTGTTCCTCTATGGCATCCAGCGGGACATAGTCGGGGACTCCCCGGTGAAGCTCCTTGGACGTCCGGGTGGCAAAGAGAAGCGCCGCAAGCGAGCCCTCGCCCCCACCGAGACTCAAGCCTTCGTGCAGAAGATCGACATCGCTTGCCGCTCGCGGCGAAAGGGGCGCGCGCTAATGGTGCTGCTGCTCACCCTGCAGCGGCGTTCGGAGCTGGGACTAGCCAAGTGGTCAGAGTTCGACTTTGAGAAGAAAATCTGGCTTATACCGGAGGAGCACACCAAGAAAAATCGTGCGCAGCTGGTGCCCCTGACCGATTGGGCGATCGAGGAACTTCAAGCTCTCAAACGCATGTCGGGCAACTCGATATTCGTCTTACCTAGCAGTCGTCCGGATCGTCCCGCGAACCCAAAACTCATCACACGGAGCGTCGCGCGAAGCCTGCATCGGTTCAAAGAAATTGGCGTCGAAGCATTTCGCCCCCATGATTTACGTCGTACGGGCCGGACCGGCCTCGCGCGACTGAAAGTTGACAGAGACATCGCAAAGAAGGTCCTCAATCAACTACGAGATGAGATGGACGAGATTTACGACGTCTTTGAGTACTACACGGAAAAGCGCACTGCCCTCGAAGCGTGGGAGCAATATCTACTCGAATTGAAGGCGACCCCCATCTCGGATGCGACACAACAGGCGGCATAGTTTCGAAACGCGATGTTCTATCCAACTGAACTGCTGCTCTTCGAGCCACGCGGCGAAGTTTGCTCGACTAGCCTAGATCCTCCTCCGGTCTTGTGACCCAATACCCCTCGGAAATTCTGGTCTGGATCGTCTCATAGGGAGAG
>Ga0137415_10003454_pt1 | contig 15695 bp, 16 predicted proteins | sample CZODoug3_1_1_16f_FD_183082 | JGI IMG/M metagenome (GOLD analysis project Ga0137415, IMG submission 183082) | Vadose zone soil fungal communities from Angelo Coast Range Reserve, California, USA - CZODoug3_1_1_16fungal (Hybrid Assembly) | ecosystem: Environmental > Terrestrial > Soil > Vadose... | reverse complement strand
GCGCGGCTGATGTGGACCGGCTTTATCAGGTGGCGGCGGGCGTTGGTCCTCCAACCGCGCTGGTTTGCGCCGCGGCGGTCTTGCACAAGGTCGCCTTCGACGAGACGAGCCTCGAAACCTGGGATGAGACCATTCGCATCAATCTCACAGGTGCCTTTTTGTGCTGCCGGAAGGCATTTCCCTTAATGCGCGACGCGGGAGGTGGCCGAATCGTGAATCTGGGGTCGCTGTCCGGAATCTATGGGACGGAGAAATTCCCGGGCCTGGCTGCCTACAACGTCTCGAAGTACGGGATTATCGGTCTGACGGAGGCGCTCGCCGTGGAGGGACGCCACTATGGGATTAGCGCGATCTGCCTTAGCCCGGGAGCTGTCGACACGGAGATGCTTCGGCGCGCAAACCCGCAACTGCGCGCGAGCCTGACGCCATCGCAGGTCGGTGCGCTCATCGTCAGCCTGCTTGAGGGCCCGGTGGTCCCGGCGAGCGGTGCCAACATCCCCCTCTTTTCCAACGCGTAGCGGCGGCGCAAGGTCGACAAGCTCCACGTCGGTGCAACGCGGGTGAACGATCGACGGTGAAGTTCGACACGTAATGAACTTCTGGGACTTCTAGGCAGGAGCCCGCCGCGGCGTGGTCACGCCGCTCGGCGAAGGCTCCGCCAGGGCGGTGAGGACGAAATCCTCCTTCGATGCCCCTGGTCCCGCGATCGCCGTGACCGCGCGGGCGTCGAGCCGCTCGCCGCAGTGCGAGCAGACGGAGACCGCCTCGACGATCCGCCCGCAACCCGTGTGCTTGATCTTGAGAGGCGGGCCGCTGGGCGCGGCCCATCGATCACCCCACTGACGCATGGCCGTAATCACATGCCATAGATCGCGGCCCTTCGGGGTTAGCCGGTACTCCGAGCGTGGCGGATGGTCCTCGTAGGCCACCCGCCGGAGCACACCCTCGTCCACCAGGCGGTTGAGCCGCTGGGTGAGGATGTTCCGCGCGATCCCGAGGCGAGCCTGGAAGGCGTCGAAGCGGGTTACGCCGAGGAAGGCATCACGGACGATGAGGAGGCTCCACCATTCCCCGACCACCTCCAGGCATTGGGCCACTGAACAGTTCATGTCGTCAAATCTGGTTCGCTGCATGCAACCAGAATACAGAGTTGCATGTTGAAACGCACAGCACTATCGTCGATTCATGGTCGATCGCAGGCGATCCTCGATTTCAAACGACCCTGGCGACGACCAAAAAAAGGAGGAAAAGTTGACATGAACGCTTTACCGAATATCGTGCTGGTTCACGGTGGATGGGCTGACGGGTCGAGCTGGGCTGGGGTGATCGAGCGCCTGCAAGCCGACGGCTACAACGTCACGGCACCCCAGTTTCCGATGACCACGCTGGCGGCTGACGTTGCCCGCTTGCGCCAGGTGCTGGCTCGCCAGGTCGGCCCGACGATCGTCGCCGGCCACTCGTATGGCGGCCAGATCATCACGGCGCTTGGCACAGACGCTCCCAAAGTCGTCGGCATTGTCTACATCGCGGCATTCGCCCTCGATCAGGGCGAATCGGTCGGCAAGCTGCTGGCGCAGGGGCCGCCGACCCCGGCGATCGCCCACCTGATCATCGACAAGCAGGGATTCGCCTGGCTACCCGAGGACGACTTTGTGAATCACTTCGCCGCTGACGTCGATCCCACCAAGGCCAAAGTCATGTTCGCGGTCCAGCAGCCGTTGTCCGCAGGCGCCCTCGACGAAGTCATGGGCGTGCCAGCCTGGAAATCGCTTCCGTCGTGGTACCTGGTCGCCACTGACGACCAGGCGATCCCGCCCGACGCCGAGCGCCTCTTCGCCAAGCGGGCGGGTGCGACCATCGTCGAGGTTGCGTCGAGCCACGTGGCGATGGTCTCTCACCCGGCTGATGTGGTGAAGCTGATCGAGACGGCGGCCCAAGCCGTGCCCGTCGTATCCGAGCCGGTGCTCGCCACGCGCTGAACCACACGAGCCTCGCGCCCTTGCCGGGCTGATCACTGCAGCTCGGCAAGGGTAACGGTCACGGACGCCTGAGTTCCCGCCGCATGAACAAGGTTGACGGGTACCTGCTGGCCCGGCTTGAGGGCGAGCAGCACGTCCGCCACGGCTTGCGCGCCCGTCACCGACTGTCCGGCAATCGCCGTGATCACGTCGCCAGTCTTGATTCCGGCGAGTTCTGCGGGGCCTCCAGTCTTGACCGTTGACACCAGCGCGCCGTGCCCACCGGTGTTCGTGACCTGAGCGCCCAAGGCCGCCCGGCCGGAATTGCTGACCGCCCCACTCGCGATGAGCTGCTTGGCGATCAGCGTGATCGTGTTCGAGGGAATCGCGAAACCGATTCCCGGAGCCGCGCCGCCACCGAGCTGCGGATCGGTCGCCGCCAGGGTTGGGATCCCGACGACTTGCTCGTTGAGGTTGATCAGCGCGCCGCCGGAGTTGCCGGGGTTGATCGCGGCCGTGGTCTGGATGGCCGTCGGAAGCGTGACACCGTTGCCTTCGGGGATCGCGGTGCGCATCGCGCTGACGATGCCCTCGCTGACGCTCGACTGCAACCCGAGCGGGTTCCCGATCGCCATGACGATATCGCCAATCTGGAGCGCGGAGGAGCTCCCGAAGGTGGCCGGACGCAGGCCGCTGGCGTTGACATGAACAACGGCCAGGTCATCGGGCGCGAAGCTGCCGACCAGCGTGGCCGGATACTGCTTGCCTGTGCTGGTGATGACCAGGAATGACTGCGAGCCGGCGACCACATGGTTGTTGGTCACGATATCGCCCTTGGTGTCGTAGATGATCCCTGAGCCCAAGCCGACGCTGGTCTCGACCATCACGACCGACGGCCCGACATCCTGAACCAGCTTGACGTACTCGGACTGCAGTTTGAAGGATTGCGAGCTGGTTGTAGTCGCACTGCTGCCTGACGTGCTGCAGGCGGCGAGCAACGCGCCCGCCATCGCGAACAACGCCGCGAACGTAATTCCTCTCGTCCACACCTGTTTTGTCCTCGACATAGCTCTGCTCCCTTGGCCGGCTCTGAGCGTTCCAGGAAAACGGCCCACGTTTGTTGCCCCGATGATCCCGGCACAGGTGCCAAAAGACGCCGCCCATACGTGGCAGCCCGGCACGGTACCTAAAGCGGATGCAGCATTTCCCCCAGGTGGGGGACGCCAGCTTGCCTGGAGGCGAGTACATCTAGCAGCATGATGAAAGTCGGGGTCATCGGCGCCGGCGCCGTCGGTTCTGCCTGCGCCATCGCCCTGATGCAACGGGGCTCGGCGCGGGAGATCGTCCTGGTGGACCGGACGGCGTCACGGGCCAGGGCGGTGGCGTTGGACATGCGCTACGGTGGGCCCGTGTCGCCGACGGTGGACGTTCGCGACGGGTCGTACGCGGACTTGCAGGGTGCCGACCTGGTCATGATCACGTCCGGGGTCAACGAGAAGTCGGGCGGCGCCACCGACCGGAGCGATGCGCAGGGCCGGCTCAAGCTGCTCGATGCCAACGTCGCGGTCTACCGGGAGATCGTGCCGCAGGTCGTGGCTGCCGCGCCCGACGCGCTGCTATTGGTCGTGACCGACCCTCCGGATCCGCTCGCGGATCTGACCCGCCAGCTCGCAAAGCACGATCGGGTCATCAGCACCGGGACAGTGATCGACAGCCTACGTTTCCGCGTTCACCTCGGCGAGCGCATCGGTGTGAACCCGACCTCGGTCGAGGCCATGGCGATCGGTGAGCACGGGACATCGGAGGTGTTGCTCTGGTCATCGGCAACGGTCGGCGGTCTACCGGTCCGACAGGCGTGTCAGCAGTGCGGAGCGTCCTTCGAAACGGTTCGGGATGCTGTTGAGCGCGATGTCCGCTACGCCAACATCACCATCATCGAAGGCAACAATGCGAGCCAGTACGGCATCGGGATCGTCTGCGCCAGGTTGGCGGAAGCGGTCTTGCGCGACGAGCGCGGAATCTTCCCGGTCGCCAGCTACCAGGAGCGCTACGGTGTCACCCTGGCATTGCCGAGCGTGGTCGGACGAGGCGGCGTGATCCGGGTGCTCGAGCCCCCGATGTCCGCCGACGAGCAGGCGCAGCTTGAACGGAGCGCCGAGCGGCTGCGAGCCGCGGGAGACCGGCTGCAGCGTGCGACCGCGAGCTCGTGACGCGCTCCTTCTAACCCTTACCGCGGCCGCGGGCAGCGCCGATGCGGTCAGCTATCTCGGCCTCGGGCGAGTCTTTACCGCCAACATGACCGGAAACCTGGTGTTGCTCGGCATCGCGATCGGCCAGGCCCAGCTGGTGGGGGCGGTTCGCTCGGTGACCGCCTTTGCGGCGTTCATCCTTGGTGTCCTTATCGGTGTGCGCGTCACCGCGAAGTCGGAGCCGGCGACCACCTGGCCACTCTCGGTCACGGTTGTGCTCCTTGGCGAGCTGGGCCTGCTGCTCGTCCTGCTCGCGGGCTGGGAAATTGCGACAGGCCGGCCCGGACCACTCGCCCTGAACATCATGATCGCGCTCTCGGCCGCTTCGATGGGGATGCAAACGGCCGCGGCGCGCCGGCTTGGCGTCGAGGCCGTCACCACCACCTTTGTGACCGGCATGCTCACCGGCTTGATCGCCGAGCTCGCCGGCGTGCGGCCCGGGCGCTCGCACTGGACACTCTGGGCCGCCACGCTCGCCTGCATGGTGATCGGGGCCGCGGCGGGCGTGGCTGTGTTCCTTGCCCGGCGTCCCGGCGCGCCCCTCGTCGCCAGCCTGCTCGTCGCAACGGTGATCGCGGTAGCCACGTGGCTCAGGCGAGCCGGCAACCGCGGAACCAGGGCTTCGCCTGCCGGCCGTACGATAAATGGGTGACGAGCGCCATGGTCGTGGCCGAGATGCCTATGCCGGTGGTGGAGCTGCTGAACAAGGCGCTGGTGGGGGAGCTGACCGTCATCGATCGCGATGGCCGCTTTCGGACCGATCCCTTGATCCCGTTGTGGGACGGCCGCTACATCCTGATGACGTCGAGCATCCTCTTCTCGCGCAAGCTGGAGGACATCAAGCAAAATCCCAAGGTCTCTTTGAGCCTGTCCGATCCAATCGGCGTTCCGGCGCAACCGTTTTCACGCGCCACCATCCAGGGTGACGCCCGCGTGATCGACGACGACCTCCACCAGGGTTGGTACCGGGTGTTGCCCCTCTGGGAAGCGAAGGAACCGATCATCAAGACCCTCCTGACGCCGATGCAGAAGCTTGGCTTGCCCCTCTTCTGGGAGCGGGCCATCATCGAGATCCTGCCGAAGCGCGTGTTCTGGTGGCCGGACGGAGACACCACGCGGGAGCCGCAGATCACCGACATGCGTGGGGCGGTCAGGTGAAACTCGGCGATGCGCTGGCCCGGCTCCCGGGCTTCTCCCATGCGGTGTTGATCGTTCCAGATGAGCAGGGTTATCCGTTGAGCGTCGCCACTTCGTTCCGGGTGGTCGACGGCAGCGTCGAAGTCACGCCGGCGTCGACGGGCCCCAGCGTTGTTCGTGACACGATCGACGCCCGCTTGGTGGTCAGTCACATCCGCCCCTACCCGGGTGTCGGCTATGACCAGCGACGCTATATCGAGCTGAGCGGCGCCCTCGCCGTCGGTGGACCGGCCTGGCGCTTCGATCCCAAGGCGGCGCGCGGCTGGGATGAGCAGGACCTGTCGTTCCCTGAGCTCTGCCAGCGCGCGCTGCCGCAGGCGCGACGCTACCTCGCCGCGCTGAGCACCGAACGCGGCCGCGAGGTGAAGCCGCAGATGAGCGCCGGGTGGCGCTTCTTCCTCGCGACCAGGTTGCCCTTCTTGACCGCGACCATCGTCCCAGTCTTTCTCGGGCTGGCCGCGGCCGCCTATGACCGTCATTTCTCGCTGGGCCTGGCGGCTCTGACGTTGATGGGGGCCCTCGCGGTGCACCTCGGCCTCAACGTCGCCAACGACATCTTCGACACCATGAGCGGCGTGGATGACGTGAACTTCACCCCGACCAAGTACAGCGGCGGCTCGCGAGTGATCCAATATGGCCTGGTCACCCTGCGCCAGATGATGGGGCTGGCGGCCGTCTTTTACGCTGTGGCCGTCATCGTCGGCCTCGTGCTGGTGGTGATCAGCGGGCTCGGCCTACTCTGGTTGGGTGTCGCCGGCGTTCTGATCAGTTACTTCTACACGGCGCCTCCGCTGCGGCTGGTGCATCGCGGGTTGGGCGAGGTGTGCGTCGCGCTGGGCTTCGGGCCGATCATGGTGCTGGGCACCTATTTCGTGCAGACCGGGCATTATGCGCTCCGGCCGCTGATCCTCTCGATCCCGGTCGCCATCCTTGTGATGTTGATCCTGTATGCGAACGAGGTCCCCGATCGATTCGCCGATGCCAGGGCGGGAAAGCGCACGCTGGTCGTGCGCCTGTCACCCGCCGCGGTCATCCGCGGCTACGTGGCCGCCGCGGTGGTCGCCTACCTGGTCGTGGTCGTCGGCGTCGTTGTCGGCATCCTCCCCTGGCCAACCCTGATCTCGTTGCTCACCGTCCCGCTCGCCTACCAGACGTGGAAAGGCTTGACAGCGCACTACGACAGTCCATACCAGCTGATGTCCTACCTGGGCAAGAACGTGAACCTGCACCTCTATACGGGTCTTCTGCTGATCGTTGGCGTCTTGCTCGGGATCCTGGTTCGCCGCTAGGGTCGTGTTCGAACGCAGTTGCCCGGAGGTGACTAGCGCTCGAACATGACGGCATTGGCATCGAAGCCTGCCACCTGCGTTGACGTCTTTCCCGGAAAAATCTCGACCTTAAGGCTGCGCGTAGCCATCATCTGCATGAGCACGGTTCCGAGCACCCCAGGCGCGGCTCGGGTGCGAATGTGAGGTGCGTAGGCTTTACCGTCCCACCGCTGCCCAGTCACAGCTGAGTAGGTCTCGACGTAGCCGAGCTCATATCGAACCACCCCGGTTGATTCGGCCACGGTGGATGGATCGGGAGAGTTGCCGATCACGGCAAACTGCCTCGCCGCTCCCTGGTAATTGCCGATGGAGATGTCGATCTGTCCCGGGTCGTTTCCATCGGGGACCACCGCCAGGTGACCATCCCAGTATCCCTCCTGCATGGGAATCAGTCCCCTGTACCCGCCGGTGCCGACCCGGAACCAGTTGCCCACCAAGCGTCCGTCGATGTCAAAGCCGATCTTCCCCCAGCGGGGCGTTGCGTCGCGCTCGTTGAGCGCTAGCAGCTGGGTCCGCAGCGGCTCTTGCGTGTGGTCGAACAGATCGGCCATGTGGGTCTTCCAGACCTCGGCCGCGGTGTACTGGGCCGGGTTGATAAAGCCGGTCAGCGTAAGGGCGTCGTCCTCGACCCAGACGTCGATCCCATAGGCCGTCGGCAAGCCGGTATAGCCGATCAGCTCGCCGGCCTGGACCGCATAGTTGGGGTCCTTGCTCTGGTTGGCCGGCACCTCCCCGACGGCGGCAGCCAACCCACCGGCGAATCGCACGAGGTTGCTGAAGCGGACCCGGAAGGTGCAGGTGGCCTCGATGGTTACGGCGTCGTCGTCATAGGTGGGGGCGTGATTCTGGCCGTTCAGACGGACGGTGCGAGTGACCGTCGAGATATTGCCAGTCAGGGGCGCGTAGACCGGCGTTTGCTGCGGCGGCGAGGCCACCGCCCCTTTTGTATAGAAATAGCCGTGGTCGATCGGGGTGACGTGACCCCCGGCCTCCAGACCCATCGGCTGGATGAAGGCGATGTCGTTGATGGCGATGGGGGAGGCGGTGAGAGTGCCAACGCCCTTGCCTTTGCACCCAGCCGAACCGCGCCCGTTGTCCTTGATGGCGTTCTTATCGCAGCCGGTTGCGGTACTCGAGGTGCAAGGGGGAAGACTGCTGCCGATCTGAGTCGGTTGCGGGCTTCTCTGCGCAGGACCGCTGGGAACCGGAATCGACGCCGTCCCGCATCCTCCGATCAGGATCCCCGCCAGCAGCAGCAGGCCCGACCCGACCACTCTCGACATGCTTGTGTACGCCGCAACGGCTCCGCGGTTGGAACCTTCGCTTTTGGCGTTCAAACTAGGCAACGCTGAGCGAGACGCCCCCGATAATGGTGCAATGGACGGTGGCGTTCGGGAGTACATCGCGGCTATCGATCCGGCGTTCAGGTCGCTCTTCGACCGGCTCCACCGGTTAATCCTCGAGGGGTACCCCGATGCCGCCGTGGGACTTTCGTACAAGATCCCCATCTATAAGGTTGGGCGGCGCCGCCTCTTCGTTGGGGTATGGAAGCACGGGGTCTCGATTTACGGCTGGGATCAGGGTCGTGACGCCGGGTTCATCGCTCGTCACCCCACGCTCAAGACGGGAAAGGGGACCGTTCAACTGCGGCCGACTGACGCGGCCGCGATTAGCGACGACGAGTTTCGCGATCTGATACGCGCCGCTCTCGACGCCTGATCGAACGCGATTTCGCGATCGCCGGCGAGCCGCTCCTAGAATGGGTGTGATGGCACGTGTTTCCCCGGAGGAGTTCCCCGACCCGGTCGTCGACGCCGCCCTTACCGACAAAGCGGGGCAAAGCCGAGCGATTCTGGCCGGCGGATGCTTCTGGTGTGTGGAGGCGGTCTACAAGGACCTCGACGGGGTGACGTCGGTCAAGTCTGGGTACGCGGGCGGAACTGCCGACACCGCTGACTACGAGACGGTCTCGAGCGGCGCGACGGACCACGCCGAATCCGTCGAGGTGGTATATGACCCGAGCCGGATCACCTATGGCCAGATCCTCAAGGTCTTTTTCTCGATCGCCCACGACCCGACGCAGCTCAACCGACAGGGTCCGGACACGGGCCGGCAATATCGCTCGGCGATCTTCTACGGAGACGATGAGCAGAAGCACCTGGCTGACGCCTATATCGAGCAACTGAACAAGGCCCACGTATTCGACCGGCCGATCGTCACCGAGGTGGTCCCATTGGAGGCGTTCTTCGAGGCCGAGACCTATCACCAGGACTACGCGGCCCGCAACCCCTTGAACCCCTACATCGTCATCAACGCGCAGCCCAAGGTCAGGAAGCTGCGCTCGTACCAGAAGTCCAGGGAAAAGGTCAGCAACCGCTAGCCGCTGATCCGCGGCATTGTGCGATTGATCCAATTGGTGGGCTCCCATCTGGTAAAAATTCCATGTTGACTATTTGGATTGCTATGGTCAACAATAGGCAATTACGCATAAGCCGCCGCAACAACGAAGGAGAGAACACGACATTGCCAGTTCCCGAGCAGCGACCGCCGCAGACCGCTCCCGAGCCGACCATCTCGCTGGCAGAGCTTCGCGAGCGGCTCGGCGACCCCAACCTGACCATCGTCGATGTCCGGGCGCTGCCGGCCTACAACGGCTGGCTCCCAAGCGATGCGGCTCGCGGGGGCCATATCCCGGGAGCCGTCGCCTTCCCGATCGCCTGGCTGGATAGCGTCGACAAGCCCGAAGTGGAGCGGCTGTTGCAGTCGACGGGCATCCTTCACGCTCACGAGGTCGTGGTCTATGGGGGTGGTCCCCACGACCCGGGCGCGCTTAAAACACGGCTTGCGGAACTGGGCCAGATCGCTGTACGGGTCTACCCGGGTGGATGGAGCGAGTGGGCAGCTGACGAGAGCTTGCCGGTCAATCGCCTGACGAATTACGACAAGCTCGTCCACGCCGATTGGCTTCGCCAGTTACTCAACGGCGACCGGCCCGAGGCGGCGCCGACGGGTCCATTCAAACTCTTCCACGTGAACTTCGGCGTCCCGGAGGAATACGAGGAGAATCACATCCCCGGTGCCCTATATCTCGATACCAACCGGCTCGAGAATCCGACCGACTGGAACCGCCGCACGCCACAGGAGCTCGAGACGGCCTTGCGCGCTTTTGGGATCACGCGTGACACGACGGTCATCCTCTATGGCCGCGACACGGAGGGCCACGCCAATGAAAAATGGCCGGGCCGTCGCGCCGGACAGATTGCAGCCTGCCGGGCGGCGCTCATCTTGCGGTACGCGGGTGTCGACGACATCCGCCTGCTCGATGGCGGGTACGACCACTGGGTCCAGGCGGGAAACCCGCTGGAGACCGTCCTGCGCGAGCCGGTGCCGGTCGCGTCGTTCGGCGTCCAGATCCCGCTGCGACCGGAGGTCCTCATCGACATCGAGGACGCCAAGCAAATCCTGGCCGACCAGCAGCACGCGGCGCTGGTGAGTGTGCGCACCTGGAGGGAGCACATCGGCGCGGTCAGCGGCTACAACTACATCGGCCCGGCCGGGCGTATCGCCGGCGACGTCTGGGGCAACTGCGGCTCGGACGCGTATCACATGCAGCACTACCGCAACGTCGACAACACCATGCGGGCCTACCCGGAGATCGCGGCCAACTGGGAAGCGGCAGGCATCACCGCCGACAAGTGGGTGGCGTACTACTGCGGTACCGGATGGCGCGCTGGCGAGACCTGGTTCTACGCCTACCTCATGGGCTGGCCCCGGATCGCGGTCTACGACGGCGGCTGGTTCGAGTGGAGCAAGGATCCAGTGAGTAACCCGATCGAGGTAGGCGAGCCGATCGCCGTTTAAGTAGCCCGGCGCTCACTGGGCCTAATATCACGGGCGTGGCAACCGATCCCGCAGCCGAGAGTTGTCTCGGGTGCAAGGGCCCGCTGCAGTTGCTGGGCGTCGAGCATTTTCGAGTCGGCGGCGTTAGCGGCGGATGGGCGGCGCTGATGGGGAACTGGGCCGAGATCGGCGAGGGGATTCTCGACATGGAGCTGCTGGCCTGCCGCAACTGCCGTCGCGTCGAGCTGCGCGTCCCCCAGAACCGCTAGCGCCCATCGCGTAACGCCGCCCTAGACACTCGCTTATGCGAGTGCTATACCTGTTTCGGCAGGTTCGGCACGTAAATAGGGAGGTGCGTATGAGGCGCAAGGTTGCCGTCACCATCAATGGCGCCAAGCATGAGCACGAGGTCGAGCCTCGGCTACTGCTGGTGCAGTACATCCGCGAACTGGCGGGCCTCACGGGGACCCACGTCGGCTGCGACACCAGCAACTGCGGGGCGTGTACCGTCGAGCTCGACGGGCACAGCGTCAAGTCCTGCACCATCTTTGCCGTCCAGGCGGACGGCGCGGCGATCACCACCATTGAGGGCCTCGCCAAGGGAACCACGCTGCATCCTCTGCAGCAGGCATTCTGGGACGAGCACGGCCTGCAATGCGGCTTCTGTACCCCCGGCATGATCATGGCCGCCAAGCAGCTGCTCGAGCGCAATCCCAACCCCACCGAACGCGAGATCCGGGTCGGACTCGAGGGGAATCTCTGCCGCTGCACCGGCTACCACAACATCGTCAAGTCGATCCAGGCGGCGGCCAAGGTGATGGCCCCCGGTGCCGAGCGCAAGGCGCCCGCGCCGGTCTCGTAGAGAAGAGGGAGGATTTAACAATGGCGATATCCCAAATGGTCGGCGCCTCTATCAAACGGCGCGAAGACCCACGGCTGGTCACCGGGACCGGCAGTTACGTCGACGACATTCCCCAGACCGCCCTCGTCCACATGCACGTGGTCCGCTCGAGCGAGGCCCACGCGCGCATTCTCGGCATCGAGACGGCGCGGGCGAAGGAGGCCGACGGCGTGCTCGCGATCCTGACTGGCAAAGACCTCAAGCCGGAATTCGGCGCTCCGCTGCCGGTGACGGTCTGCTTTGTGCCCGACAAGAAATATCCGAACCATTATCCGATCGCGATCGACAAAGTCCATTATGTGGGCGAGCCCATTGCGATCGTCCTGGCGTCCAGCCGGGCCGCGGCCGAGGACGCCGGCGAGCGGATCGAGGTCAAGTATCAGTCCCTGCCGGCGGTGGTCGACATCGAGAAAGCCATCGAGAAGGGCGCTCCTATCCTCCACGAGGAGCTTGGCAGCAACCTCTCCTACGACGTGAAGTTCGCCGCCGGCGACATCGATGCCGCCTTCAAGGAAGCGGACGTCACCATCAAGCAACGGCTGATCCAGCAGCGCTTGATCCCGATCGCGATCGAGCCCCGCGGCGTGCTGGCCGATTACAAGACGTTTGCGGGCAAGCTCACCGTGTGGTCGTCGACGCAGATTCCGCACTTCGTCAAGGTGTGGCTGGCCGTGATCCTGGGCGTCCCCGAAAGCAACGTGCGGGTGATCGCACCGGAGGTCGGAGGCGGCTTCGGATCGAAGATCCGCGTCTACCCCGAGGAGATTCTCACCGCCCTCGCATCACGCCGGCTGGGTCGCCCGGTCAAATGGATCGAGGATCGCAACGAAAACACCAAGGCAACCCACCATGGACGCGACCAGATCTGGGATGTCGAGATTGCGGCCAAGAAGGATGGCACGGTGCTCGGCATCCGGCCGACGCAGTGGCTCAACCTCGGGGGCTATTGCAGTCAGTTCGGCACCTTCCAGGTGTTGGGCATGCTGGTCGCGCAAGGCGCCTACAAGATGAAAGCCTTCGACGGACGGTCGGTTGGCGTCTTCACCAACACCACGCCCACCGATGCCTATCGCGGGGCGGGCCGGCCCGAGGCGACCTACTTGATCGAACGGGTGATGGACCTGGTGGCCCGAGAGACCGGCATCGACCCGGTCGAGGTCCGGCGCAAGAATTTCGTTCGGGTGGAGGATCAGCCTTTCACGACACTGCTGGGGCTGACCTATGACTCGGGCGATTACACCATCACCCTCGACAAGGCGCTGGAGATGGTCGATTACAAGGCGCTGCGCCGCGAGCAGGCCGAGAAGCGCAAGCAGGGCAAGTACCTGGGCATCGGCCTCTGTACCTATATCGAGATTTGCGGCCTTGGGCCGGCCGCGGCCACACAAGCCGCGACGGGCGTCTCGCTCTGGGGCATGTCTGTGGTCAACGTCCACTTCACCGGCAAGGCCACCGTCATCATCGGCAGCTCCCCGCATGGCCAGGGTCACGAGACGACCTACGCCCAGGTCGCGTCCGATGTGCTGGGTATCCCGGTCGAGGACATCGACGTCCAGCACGGCGACACCGCGATCGGGCCGATGGGCATGGACACCTACGGCAGCCGGAGCACGGCGCTGGACGGCAATGCCGTGCATATCAGTGCCATGAAGGTGCAGGAGAAGGCGCGCAAGATCGCCGCCCACTTGCTGGAGGCGGCGGAAGGCGATGTCGTCTACGAAAATGGCAAAGCGTTTGTGAAAGGCACGCCGTCGAAAGCGGTTACCATCCAGGAAATCGCCGTGGCGGCATTCCAGACCAACCGAATCCCGAAGGGCATGGAAGGCGGTCTCGAAGCGACGACCTTCTTCGATCCCAGCAACTTCGTCTGGCCGTTCGGCGCGCACATCTGTGTCGTGGAAGTCGATGCGGAAACCGGCGCAACCCGAATCCTTCGCTACGTCGCCGTCGATGACTGCGGCACCCGGATCAATCCGATGGTCGTCGACGGTCAGCTGCATGGCGGCATCGCGCAAGGCATCGGCCAGGCGCTCTTCGAGGAGGCGGTCTATGACGAGGCCGGCCAGCTGCGGACCGGCAGCCTGGTCGACTATCTGATCCCAACCGCCTCGGACCTGCCATCGTTCGAGCTCGCGGCGACCATTACGCCGAGCCCGGTGAACCCGCTGGGCACCAAGGGCATCGGGGAGGCGGGAACAATCGCTTCCACCCCGGCCGTGATGAACGCCATCGTGGATGCGCTCGAGCCCTTCGGGGTCAAGGACGTGGCGATGCCGGCCACCCCGCAGAAACTCTGGGCGCTGATGCACCGCAACGGAGGAGCAAAGCGATGATTCCAGCCGCATTCGATTACGTCGTCCCCCGCACACTTCCGGAGGCGGTTGCAGAGCTGGTCAAGCACGGCCAGGAGGCAAAGATCCTCGCCGGCGGGCATAGCCTCATCCCGCTCATGAAGCTGCGCCTCTCCACGCCGTCGTTCCTGGTCGACATCGGCCGCATCGGCAACCTTAGCTACATTCGGGAGGAAGACGGGCATATCGCGATCGGCGCGCTGACCAGTCACCATGACATCGAGTTCTCCGACCTGCTAAAGCAAAAGCTGCCGCTGCTGACGAGCGCCGCATCCCAGATCGGCGATCCCCAGGTCCGCAATCGGGGCACCATCGGCGGCGCCGCGGCGCACGCCGATCCCTTCGGGGACTTCCCGGCGTGCCTGCTGGCCCTGGATGCAGAGTTCAAGGTGGTCGGCCCCAAGGGAGAGCGCAGTGTTGCGGCGAAGGACTTCTTCGTCGACACGTTTACCTCGTCGCTCGATGCAAACGAGATCCTGCGCGAGATCCGGATCGCGACCCCGCCACCGGGCAGCCGGGCCACCTACCTGAAGTTCAGCCGTCGGTCGCAGGATTGGGCGATCGTGGCCGTCGCGGCGCAAGTGCGCGTGACCGGTCATGACGTCACCCAGGTGGCGATCGGTCTCACCGGGATGGGAAGCCGCCCGCTTCGGGCGTCGGGCGTCGAGCAGGCCCTGCGCGGCAAGGGCGCGCACGACGACGACATTCGCCAGGCGGCGGAACGGGCGGCCGAAGGCACCGATCCCCCGCAGGACCTGAACGGCTCGCCGGATTATCGCCGGCACCTGGCGCAGGTCCTCACCCGGCGCGCGCTCGAACAAGTCACGGCTCACCACTAGGAAGGGGAGAGCGGCGGCGGCGCGTTGCCGCCGCTCTCTCTAAACTCAGCTCATGCAGGACTTACCCGTTTCGTCGATCGAGGATGTGGAGCGGGCACTGAAGGCGCATCAATACGTGGCCGATCGCAGCCTGGCGACCACCATCTTTCTCGCCCTCACGCTCGACAAGCCCCTCCTGCTCGAGGGCGAGGCAGGGGTGGGGAAGACAGAAGTGGGTAAGGTGCTGGCCGACATCCTGAGCACGCGCTTGATCCGCCTGCAGTGTTACGAGGGGATCGACGTCAACAACGCGGTCTACGAGTGGGCCTACGCGAAGCAGATGTTGCATATCCGCCTGCTGGAATCAGCCGGCGCCAAGCGCGAAGAAACCGAGCGCGAGATCTACAGTCACCAGTTCCTGGTCAAACGGCCGCTGCTGCAGGCGATCGAGAGCGACGGGACCACGGCCCCGGTGTTGTTGATCGACGAGATCGATCGCGCCGACGACGAATTCGAGGCCTTCCTTCTCGAGCTGCTTTCGGATTTCCAGATCTCCATTCCCGAGATCGGAACCATTAAGGCCGACAAGCCGCCGGCCGTCATCATCACCTCGAATCGGACCCGCGAGATCCACGATGCGCTCAAGCGCCGCTGCCTCTACTTCTGGATCGATTACCCGTCAGTTGACCGCGAGTACGAGATCATCACCACTCGGTTGCCCGACGTTCCCGTTAAGCTGGCGCGCCAGGTCAGCGCGTTTATCGGCGGCGTCCGCGGGCTCGAGCTCTACAAGTTGCCGGGGATCGCTGAGACGCTCGATTGGACGCGCGCGCTGGTGGCGCTCGGGCAGACCGAGCTCACCGACGCCGCCGTGCAGGCGACGCTCGGCGCCATCGTCAAGTACCAGGAGGATCTCGAACGGCTACGGGGCGCGGGCTCGCGGGAGCTCCTCGCGCGCGCCGTCAATGCCTGACCCCGGCATCGTCCTGGCCCGGAACTGGCTGCATTTCGGTGGCATCCTTCGCGGCCTCGGCTTCGATGCGGGTCCAGCCC
>Ga0137415_10003452_pt1 | contig 15703 bp, 13 predicted proteins | sample CZODoug3_1_1_16f_FD_183082 | JGI IMG/M metagenome (GOLD analysis project Ga0137415, IMG submission 183082) | Vadose zone soil fungal communities from Angelo Coast Range Reserve, California, USA - CZODoug3_1_1_16fungal (Hybrid Assembly) | ecosystem: Environmental > Terrestrial > Soil > Vadose... | reverse complement strand
CTATCGCGCTACGGAACAGTGGTTTATCAACATCGATATGCCGATAGGCGAAACGACTTTCCGCCAGCGCGCGCTTGACCAGATCAAGAACAACATCAAATGGGACCCGGCATGGGGCGAAGAGCGCATCGCGAACATGATCGCTACCCGGCCCGACTGGTGCATCTCGCGCCAGCGGGTGTGGGGTGTGCCCATTGCGGTCTTTCTCTGCAACAAGTGTCATGAGCCGTTGCAGAATGCCGCCGTAAACAAGCACATCGTGGAACTCTTTGCCAAAGACGGAGCCGACGCCTGGCACACGCACGATGTCGAAGCCCTGCTGCCTGCCGGCACTGCGTGTGGCAAATGCGGCGCGAGCGACTTCCGCAAAGAGAACGACATTCTCGACGTCTGGTTCGACTCAGGCTCAAGCTGGCACGCTGTATTAGAAAACGAAGCCGAGCTTGCGCCACCCGCCGATCTTTACTTCGAAGGCGGAGACCAGTATCGCGGCTGGTTTCACACTTCCCTGCTGACTTCAGTTGGCGTAGGCGCGAAGCAGGAATCGCCCTTCAAAATGGTTGGCACTGCCGGCTGGACGCTCGACGAGCAGGGCCGCGCTATGTCGAAGTCGCTTGGGAATGGAGTCGATCCTGTCGATATCGCCGACCGCCTCGGCGCGGAGATCGTGCGTTTGTGGGTCGCCAGCGTAGACTTCCGCGAAGACGTAGCCGCCAGCGAGAACCTGATGCAGCGCGTTGCCGACAACTATCGAAAGATCCGCAATACCTTCCGCTTCCTGCTCGGGAATCTCAACGAGTTCGATCCGGCAAAAGATGTGGTGAGTGAAGACCAGTTGCTGCCACTCGACCGCTACATGCTCGCCCGCACCCGTCAGCTGACGGAAAAGTGCGTGTACTGGTATGCGGATTTCCAGTTCCACCGCATTTATCACGCGGTCATCGACTTCTGCGTTGTCGATCTCAGTTCTCTCTACCTCGACGTGCTGAAGGACCGCATGTACACCTTCGCGCCTGTGAGCGTTGAGCGACGCTCTGCACAGACCGTGATCCTGAAGATCACCGAAGTGCTGGCGCGGCTGGTTGCGCCGATCCTCAGCTTTACGGCGGATGAGGTCTGGCAGTATCTGCCTGTTGTACCGGGGCGTGAAGCGAGCGTGCATCTTACCGAGTTTCCCAAGCCTGAGGAGATTGCCCCAGCAAACCCGGCGCTGCTTGAGGAGTGGCGAACGCTTCTCCAGGTACGAGATGAAGCATTGAAGACTCTGGAAGAAGCTCGTAAGGAAAAACGTATCGGCAAGGCGCTTGAGGCAAAGGTGCAGGTTGCCGCTGCTCCGACTATCAAGCAAGTTCTTGAAAGGTATGAGGACAGCCTCAAGGAACTCTTTAATGTGTCGCAGGTTGTCGTCGCAAATGGCACGGCGGAAGGAACCTCGGCGACGACCGCTCCAGCAGACGGTCAAAAGTGCGAACGCTGCTGGAACTACTATGCCGATGACGGCCCGCAGCGCGTTCAACCCTTCGGGCCTTGGCCAAAGGTCTGCGGACGCTGTGCCGGTGCCCTGAAGCAGATGGGCTATGAGGCGGTGACCGCATGAGCATGCCCTCACGCCGGGACTGGCACGGCTGGCTCCTTTTTCTTTCCGCCCTGGTTATCGCACTCGATCGCTGGACGAAGATCTGGGTCAGCCATCACATTGAAGAGGGTGATGCTATCACCGTCATCCCGCATGTCTTCCGCATCTCGCACGTGCTCAACTCTGGAGCGGCTTTTAGCCTCTTCAGCGTCTCAGCACACCCCGACCGCACGCGCTGGCTGCTGACCGGGTTCTCTCTGCTTGCAGCCGTGGTTGTCTTTGGGATCCTGTTGAAGATAGGCCGTCGCCTTACGCCTACATCGCTGGCTCTGGCATTGGTCTTTGGCGGAGCCATCGGCAATGTCTGGGACAGGCTGCGATATGCAACGGTCATCGACTTCCTCGAAGTCCACATCATCCACTACCACTGGCCCGACTTCAACATCGCAGACTCAGCCATCGTGATTGGCGGAATTCTGCTGTTTATCGATGCGCTGCGGAGTGGGAAGGCTGAGACCACGTAAAGTTGTGCTCTATCAGGGCTTTTCTTTAGCTGCGCGAAAAGAAAGCCCTGATCTGTAAATAAATTTGCCAAAACCCTCCCACACGGCCAGCAACTATAATCAAACTGGGAGTCTTTGTTGCTTATCCTCGGCGTGCTGTATGGCAACAGGACTCGAATTGCTGTTTGGGACACACGCATTTGACCGATCAGATCATCATCCGCGGTGCGCGGACCCACAACCTGAAGAATATTGACTGCGACCTGCCGCATGGCAAGCTGACGGTCGTGTCTGGAGTCTCCGGCTCGGGCAAATCCTCGCTCGCCTTCGATACGGTCTACGCCGAAGGACAGCGCCGCTATGTGGAATCGCTCTCGGCCTACGCCCGGCAATTTCTTGAGCGTATCGAGAAGCCTGACGTTGACCTCATCGACGGCCTCGCCCCGGCCATCGCCATCAAGCAGAAGAACTCCACGCGTAATCCCCGCTCGACGGTTGCCACGGCGACGGAAATCTTCGACTACATGCGTTTGCTCTATGCGCGCTGTGGAACTGTGCATTGCATTGTCTGCAATGGCATCGTGCGCCGCAATACGGTTGACGAAATTGCCGCAGCGGTCCTCGCATTAGGCGAAGGAACGCGCCTGCATGCCCTCTTCCCCGTCCAGAAACCGGCAACCACGCCTGAGAAGGTCGAAGAAGAGAAACCAGCTAAGCGCGCTCGCAAAACAGTTAAGAAGAAAGAAGAGTCGCTTCTTACCGATGAGCTGAAAGAGCGCCTCAGCGATCTGCGCAAGCGAGGATTCAACCGCCTCTACCAGAACGGCACGATCTACGAATTCTCTACTCCCGAGTCGTTGCTTGAGATCAACTTCGCGCTGCCGGTCTTCATCCTTGTTGACCGGATCGCAGTCTCGGCGGAAAACCGTGCTCGCATCGTCGATGCAGCCGAGATCGGCTACCGCGAATCCGGCGAAATTCTGTTTGAAATCGTCCCGCGCGTGAGTTCGCTGGACGAGCCTGGCCTGAGCGAGCCGTCCGCGACGGCGAGTCGAACGGCGGAGCGCCTGCGCTTCTCGGCAGCCTTCGAGTGCAAAAACTGCCACCGCATCTATCGTGATCCTGAGCCGCGTCTCTTCTCGTTCAACAATCCCTATGGGGCTTGCCCGCGCTGCCAGGGTTTTGGCAATACCATCGACTTCGATCTCGACCTCATCATTCCTGATAAGTCGAAGACGCTCGACGAGGGCGCTATCGATCCGTGGAACCGCCCGAAATACCGCAGCTACTTCACCGAGCTAAAGAAGGCCGCGATGCAGCACGGCATCCCGATGGATGTTTCCTGGTACGATCTGGCACCTGACCAGCAGGCATTCGTCCTCGACGGTCACGGATCGTTCCTTGGTGTGCATGGCTTCTTTGCATTCCTCGAACGAAAGAAGTACAAGCTGCACGTTCGTGTGATGCTCAGCAAGTATCGCGGATATGCACTCTGCCCTGACTGCAAAGGCCAGCGTCTGCGTGCGGAAGCTCGTGCCGTCCGTGTTGGCGAAAAAAATATCTGCGATGCCGCCGCGCTCACTATCGGCGCCGCGAACGCATTCTTCTCCGCTCTCAATCTGACGCCCATGCAGGAGGAAATTGCTGGAAGCATCCTTGACGAGATCCAGCAGCGCCTGCATTTCCTCGATGCCGTGGGCCTGGACTATCTCACGCTCGACCGCCTGGCCTCCACGCTCTCTGGCGGCGAGTCGCAGCGTATCCAGCTTGCAACATCGCTCGGCTCGCAACTTGTCGGAGCGCTCTACGTGCTCGATGAACCCTCCATCGGTCTGCACACACGCGACACGGCCAAGCTCATTCGCATTCTGGAAAAGCTGCGCGATCTCGGCAACACCATCCTCGTTGTCGAGCATGATCCCGACGTCATCCGCGCGGCAGATTATCTCCTCGACCTCGGTCCCGGAGCGGGCGAGTTCGGCGGACGCGTTCTCGCCGCTGGAACCGTCTCTGAAGTCGAGCACAATCCCGACTCCATCACTGGGCGTTACCTCAGCGGGCAGCTCACTATCCCCATTCCCACGCGCCGCCGCGAACCTGGCAAGGAATGGATCAGGCTGCGAGGAGCACGCGCCAACAACCTCAAAGGCATCGACGTAGAGATTCCGCTTGGCATGCTGGTTGCCATTACCGGAGTTTCCGGCTCGGGCAAATCCACGCTCGTGCATGAGGTGCTCTATCGCGTCATCTCGCATAAGCTCGGCAAGACCGAAGGCGGCGATCCCAGCAATCTCTATAAAGACATCAAAGGCGAAGAGCGCCTCAACGATATCGTCCTCGTAGACCAGACGCCCATCGGGCGCACGCCACGCTCCAACCCCGTCACCTACATCAAAGCCTTTGACGCCATCCGCGAGCTCTTCGCCGCGCAGCCCGAGGCCCAACGCCGTGGCTACGCTGCCGGACACTTCTCCTTCAACGTACCCGGAGGCCGCTGCGATGTCTGCGAAGGCGACGGCACCGTGACCGTTGAAATGCAGTTTCTCGCCGACGTCGAGCTTCCCTGCGAGGAATGTAACGGCACACGCTACAAGTCCAGCGTGCTCGAGATCAAATACAAGGGTAAGAACATCCACGATGTTCTCGGCATGACCGTGAAGGAGGCGCTGCGCTTCTTCGCCGGCCAGCAGAAGATTTCGGAAAAACTTGCTGTACTCGAAGAAGTTGGCCTCGGCTATGTGCGTCTTGGCCAATCAGCCACAACACTCTCCGGCGGAGAAGCGCAGCGCGTCAAGCTCGCAGCGCATCTGGCAACGGTTCGCAACACAAGTAGCGGTAACGGCAAAAAAGCGCAGAGCCGCGTGCTCTATATCCTTGACGAACCGACGACCGGCTTGCACTTTGACGACGTCAGCAAGCTGCTCGTAGCCCTCCGCAAGCTCATCGACGGCGGAGCTTCGCTCATCGTCATCGAACATAATCTCGACATCATCAAATCAGCCGACTGGGTCATCGATCTTGGTCCTGAGGGGGGCTCCCAGGGCGGCCAGATCGTTGCCACTGGCACGCCGGAGCAGATTACTCAGAACGAGCTCTCGCACACAGGCTATTGGCTGGCGAAGGTGCTCATCCCAAAACGCAAAGCAACAGAAGTGGCGGTTTAATCCATGCAGTATCGAATTTCTCTTTTAACTCTCGCTCTATCTGTTTGCCTTCAGGCAGGAGCTCAAGTCGCACCACCGCCCCCAGGCACACATATCGACGAGCCAGAGCAGCAGGAAAAAAACGATCCGCTGGCGCAAATTGAGAATGCGATCGAAGCAAAGAACTATAGCGCCGCTTCAAATCAATTGGGAATTTACTTATCCGCACACCCGGACGACGCACGTGCCCTCTTCGACCGTGGTTATGTCGAAGACGCCCAGGGTCAGCCTCAATCCGCCGAAAACTACTACCGCAAAGCCGTTGCCGCCGATCCCAAACAATTCGAGTCACATCTCGCCTTGGGATTGATCCTTGCAGGCCGGAACGATCCAGCAGCCCGCGAACAACTTGAGGCTGCGACACAGTCCGAGCCAAACCCGCCCAATCCAGCAACGAAAGCTCAGGCATATCGCGCGCTTGCCCGTCTCCTGCAGCATTCCGATCCCGAAACCGCCAGCGCAGCCCTGATCGAAGCGCTCAAGCTTACGCCGGAAACCACAGACGACACGCTTCTTGCAACCGAAATCGCCGAAGCCTCGGGGCAAAGCGATGTCGCCGAACAGGCCTACCGCCGTGTGCTTGCTAAACAGCCCGAATCGTCGGAGGCCACAGCCGGATTCGCCCACCTGCTCATCGCGCAGAAGAAATATTCTGATGCCGAGCCGCTCGTACACACGGCACTCAAACGCGATCCCGATAATCCAGCGCTAAATACTCAGCTCGCCGCGATCCTGGCTGCGGAGAATAAACAGTCTGAAGCATTGGTAATCCTTGAAAAACTGCATCAGCTCCAGCCCGGCGATGTCGCCATAGGAACCATGCTTGCCGATGCCTACGCGCAGCAGGGCGACCTCGATAAGGCAGCAGCCCTCTACGATCAATTGGCGAAAACAACACCCGGCAATGCCGATCTCCTCAGTGCCCGCGGACAGTTACTAGTCCGCCAACAGCGCTATCCTGAGGCCATCGCCGCGTTCCAGCAGGTGACAAAGATCAAGCCGGACGACACCGATGCCTGGTCGGGCATCGCTTTCTCGGCTTCCGAGACGCATCAGTACCAGCTCCAGCTCGATGCGCTTACCATGCGATCAAAATTTGCGCAGGATACCGCAATTACCTATTTCCTTTGGGCCACCGCATACGATAATCTGCATGCAACTAAGGCAGCGGCCGATTACTACCATAAGTTTTTGACCGCCGCCCAAGGCAAGTTTCCCGACCAGGAGTGGCAAGCCAAGCATCGGTTGGTCGCTCTCGGTAAATAGCAGGATGATGTAGACGTTCCCGTGGCACCTAAGGAGGTGCATCATGCGGTTCGTAGGATCCCTCGCAGCAGTCGTACTCTTATCGGCCCCCCTCGCCCTGGCAGCTAACCTCGACAATAAAGTTCTGGACGCAACTCAGATCGCCGCTCTCGAAAGCAAAGCGCTTCAGGCGGCACCCAGAGAACAGTGTTTCATCTATGCGGAACTCGTCCACTCCATGACGGAGATCGCAGGCCAGCAGATGCAGTCTGGAAATATGGAAAAAGCATCTGTAGCGCTGCAATCTGCCAAGTCCTATGCAGAAAAAATTCATATGGGATTGGCGAACGATACCAAAAAGCTGAAGAACGCCGAGATTCTTATCCGGCATACAGCTTTTCGCCTGAAGGCGTACTTATCAGGCGCCTCACTCGACGACCGTCCGACGCTGGAAGCTACTTTGAAGCAACTTGATCAAGTGCAATCCGAATTGATGATGCAGGTGTTCAAGCACTAGAAGCCGCTGCTTCACCTCGAACAGAAGTAAGAGCGGGAGTCGTTGCAGGCTGCAAGATAACAACTAGTTTCATGGGTAGTACCTGTCACACCTCAAAAGCCTTCTCGACAACTTATTGCCTACACAGTTAAGCAATTGATTCGGCGATGATTGCTGACTTCATCGAACTTCCTGGAATTCAAGTTACATATACATATACATATCCGGAACAGGCATACTTTTCACTTATTCCTGAAAGGTAGAACCCCTGCGAAATGTTCTAACTTGACTAAAATCATCTCTCATTTCTTTAGCTATCCGGGATTCAGTAAGACCTCTAGAAGAACCTCTTTTCTAGAAATCAGGCAACGCACACCACGATAGAAAACATCTTATGCAACGCATTTGCAACAACTCTCGATGAGGGGCGGCATAGTACTTTCCCTTTGATGGAAGGTGTTGTAAGTACGTAGTTTCAATAAAACAGACCGTGGATGTATCGCAGCCTGAGCAATGCCGGCTAACTATATAAGAAGGGTGGATGGCTCCCTGTATCAACACCTTGGCGTGAAGCCTCCAGGGCATTCGCTTCTTCGAGCAGAGACACTGTCCACCTATGACGGAGCCACTGTTGACTCATAACTTATGAAACGTGTCACCTAGAAAGGAAGCATAGACATGTCAGTGATCGTCGATTCCTTGATTAGTTCAGTAACTTCGCAACTTACTGGCTCTCTCTCATCGCATCTGGGTGAGTCTGAGGACTCTATCAAACGCGGGCTTGAAACCGGCAGTGCTGCGCTACTCGGAGGCATTGCAAACCGTGCGGGAGATTCCGGTTTTATCGGGAATATCTTCAACCTCGCCACTTCTTTCGCTAAAGGCAATACACCCGATCTTGGCTCGAACTTCATAGGCCAGATATTCGGATCGCAGCAATCTTCCATTACGGAAATGGTCTCCAAGGCATCGGGGCTCAGGCTGACATCGGCAGCTACATTGTTAACTGCGGCTGTTCCCTCTGTGCTGGGAGCGCTTGGCCACCATATTCAGTCATCGAATTTAACTCCGGCTTCTCTTGGAAGTTTCCTCAGCACACAATCCTCCGGTTTGCGGAATTTGCTGCCACCATCATGGACGAGCGCCTTCAGTAGCGAACGGATTCCGACACCCTCTGTCCCCACAGTGGGAAAACAACGTTCAGGAGGTTGGCTGCTCCCACTCCTAGCCCTCATCGGCATCATTATCGTCGGAGGCATCGTCTGGCTTTTCAGTCACAATCGCAAACCTGTTGAAGATCTGGCCGCGGGAGCTTCGAATGCGGCTAGCTCTGCCGCCTCTTCTGTCGCCTCTGCTCTCGGCAATTTTGGCAAGCGCCTGCTGCCAAACAATGTCGAGCTGAATATCCCGCAGTTCGGCGTCGAAAACAAACTGCTCGACTTCATTCAGTCGTCGAACCCTGTGGATGAGACTACCTGGTTCGATTTCGACCGCTTGCTCTTCGACACAGGATCGTCTACCCTGCAGTCTTCTTCACAAGAGCAATTGCAGAACGTCGCGAATATCCTCAAGGCCTATCCGAATGTTCACGTCAAATTAGGCGGGTATACCGATAACACAGGAAGCGAAGCCGCGAACCTTAAGCTATCGGGTGATCGCGCTGAAAGCGTGAAAAACGAGCTCGTGAAGCTCGGCGTTCCCGAATCGCAGCTTACTTTTGAGGGTTACGGAGAGGCGCATCCTGTGGCGGACAACTCCACGGAGGAAGGCCGCGCAAAGAACCGCCGTATCTCCATGCGTGTTACGGCAAAGTAGTCTGTACTAGAGTTGGTGGGAGCTCCCCCACTCCCTTAAAACTCCGGCATTTTAGCTACCCTGCGCAGTACGCCCAGGCGATGCCTCGATTTGCGTCACAGAGGCTGGTGGCCGCTTCTTCGGTGTGCGAAAGGCATATACGACTGCCAGCAAAGGAGGCCCCAGCAGCACTCCCCAGAACGGGATGATGATGCCAAGCGCAATCGGCACCAGAATCGACGCCCAGATAGGAATGCGAGCCACGCGCTTCAGCAATGCAGGCTGAAGCAGCAACTGGTCGATGACGACGATGACGGCATAGAGTCCCAGCACAAGTCCCAGACGGTATTCGTCGTGTCCGCTGAAAAGCACCATCAGTACGGGAAAGATCACGGTGATGACGCCGCCAAAATTTGGGATAAAGGTCATCAGGCCGCCGATCAACGCCCATACCGGAGCCAGTGGAACGTGCAGCAGCCACAAGCCGATGAACCACAACACGGCAACGCACAGGGCTTCTATGGAAACGGCGCGCCACCAGTTCACGAGCGCCATTCCGGCAGTGCGGCTGGTCGTTTTGAAGTCCAGATTCGCCATAGCGCGATATTCCATTAGACTCGCCTGAGCCAGTCGAGGATGGAATACTATCGCACAATTAGCGCTGATGTGGCACGTCGGGCTGCGGGATCGCTTTTCCGGCTGGCCCAGGGGTGAACTGGACGAGCTTGGAGGCAGGCGCGGGAGGCGGCTGTGTCACCGTACTCGCAGGTATGGGCGGAACGGAAATATGGCTCGCCTGCAAAGTGTGCCACTCATTATCGGCCTCTACAAGGCGGCCGTGGCCGTTCAGCGAGAGTGTCCAGGTTGTGTACTGCTGCTGGTCGCCATAACGGTCGTTAAAGCGTATCTGGCGTGTGTCGGCTGGCGCGGAGATGTACAGCGTAGGCTGCGGCAGGAGTATCGTCGCAATATCGCGGCCTGGCTGTTGCAAAACAAGCGGACGGCCACCTACCATCTCTGCATAACAGACAGCAAGTGAAAGCCACGCGCCACCCGGTTGGACGGCATCCTTTGCTATATCCGCTGGAACCAGTTCATTGAAAATGGCATAGTTACGTGAATTTTTTACCGCTGGATGGAATGGCGTGGCATTGCGATAAAACGCTGGAACAATGCGCACCCGTCCGTCATGCCGTGGAACCAGCACCGTGAATATCGATTCAGCTCCGTTAGGCAACAGGTTCATGTAGTGCAGCATGAGGTAGTCCGGCAGTTGAGGACAGACAACCTGCTCATACTGCCAGTCTCGGGCGCTCAGATCGTAGCCATAAAACTGCGATGCCGTGGAAACTTCGCTTTGTTTTGCCCTCAATAACTCACTATCGTCTGCCTGCATCCGCTCGGGCGCGCGATGTTCCAGGGAAAAGTACGCAGGAGGTTGACTGAAATCGGGACCAGCCTGAGAGCCAGGAGCATACTGCGCAGCGGGAGCCGGGCTCGCATTCTGAGCATAAGCAATGCCCGCAGATATCAGGCAAACACTGGCGAGAAGGTGGGGGAAAATCCTCATTCCCTTTCAATGTACCAAAACCGGGTTCTGTATATGGCATACAGCAAAAAGGCAGCTACGTGAGCTGCCTTTTCGCCATACTGCTGATTGAGGTTTAGTGAGCACGATGCGCAGGTGCGCGGTGTACAGGCGCCTTCTTCTCGCCCTTCGGCTCTCCGTCCTTGAGGACAATCTGTGGCGGATTTTGTGTGTAGGAATCGAAGGTGGCGATGTATGTCACCTGCGTCCCGGCCGTCGGAACAGTCTTAAGCGGTTCCTTCATGTTCACCGTAAAATCGGCCTTCTGCGACTGCTTTGCATCGTCCGAAACCGCAATCTGGACTGAAGTGGCCGTTGCCTGGACCACGGTGCCCGGAACTTCAGCGTTCTTATCCTTCAGCACGGCCCAGACCTTTTCTGCGTCTTCGGTCGAACCGTTGGCCAGAATGAATTCCTTATCGGCCAGCGCCAGCGTGCCCAAATCAGCGGTGCTGGTCACAGCCTGATGCGCCAACTGGGCAGGTGACGGCGGAGGTGGCGCGGCAACGGGCTTGTAGGAATCGGGCGGGAAGACGTTTGCCTGCGTCAGTGGCTTGACCGCATCGTAGCCATCCATGCCACCGTGGTACTTCTTGTACCAGTACTCCGCAGCCTTCTCGATAGTGTCTTTGTACTGTCCCTGTGCAAACTGGGCCGCGCGGGTGAGGAACCAGACGCCGTTTACGAGGTCTTTGGGATCTTGCTGCACATAGGCCGTACCGAGGTAGTACGTATCTACCAATGCTGTCCCTTTTGTCGTATCGGCAGGATCTTTGTATGCCTTAAGCTCGTTGGTATAGGCTTCGACCGCGGCCTTATAGTCCTTCTTGCCGACAGCATCAGCAGCAATAGCACTATAGAAAATTGGCGTCCCCAAGTCCTTGAGTTTCTGGTAATCGGCATCGGCCATGCTGGCCGATTTAGGGGCGGTCAGCCCTTTTTGGGCCTTCGCCGCTATATCATCCAGCTTTGCCTGATCGCCATTCGCCTGAGATTTCCCGATGGACACGGCGAAAATCAAAGCGCGTAAATTGTTGGGGTCGACCTGCAGCAAACGATTCGACGAATCGAGAACTTTAGCTTGATCGCCGGCAGCATAGTATGCGCCTACCAGTTGCTCAAGAATCTCGGCCTTCACAACGCTGTTCGGATATGTCGTCAGGAAACTCTCAAGCGCAGCAGCCTTGGCAGCTGGCGTCGATTGGCTGATCGCACTGGAGTAAGCGTTGTACTCGGCAGGGTCTTTGATGGTGATTTGACTGGATTGCGCGCCCTGGTCCTGAGCCAGGACAGGCAGAGTGCTTAGGGTGCTGGTGGCAACAAGCGCCAGCACTGAGGCAAGGACGACCTTCTTCATTCAACGCTCCTAGGAGAATTCCCTTTGTTCAAAACTTTAGCAAGCCTGAGTCTGCATTGGATATCCAATTCCAGCACTCATACCAAATCGAATGCGTATCATAGCAAGGCGATGATGCTGGATTATAGAAATCGCTGACCTTAAAGACAAGTAAACGCTTGTAAACTTTTACAAATGCCAAGTTTCGAAACATAGATGCCCAACTGGCGGCATCCGTTTGCTGAGATGTTAGACAACCAGTCAGTCAAAACGGTTCCCGCACAATTGACAATTTCTTAACATAACCATCATATCGACATAAGGGCATTGATATGGCAGAACTTGCGAATCAAATAGCAATCATTACCGGAGCCGCCCGAGGCATCGGCGAAGCCATCACCAAGCGTCTTGCCGCGATGGGCGCAAGTGTCATTTTGGTTGCACGCGACCAGAACAATCTGAACCGGGTGCAGCAGGAAATTGAAAAGACAGGTGGACATGCCGAAATAGCTGCCCTCGATCTACAGGATGAAGAAGCCATCGCCAGCCTGGCTGCCTCAGTAAAAACCCATTATGGCCGTTGCGACATCCTTGTGAATAACGCAGCTATCGGCCTTCTCGGCAAACCACTGCATGAATTTGAACCTGCCGATTGGGACAGGCAGATGGCGACCAATCTGCGCGCGCCCTACCTGATGATCCGGGCATTTGCTCCACTTATGATCGCTGCAAGGAGCGGCCATATCGTGAATATCTCGTCGTTGGCCGGGCACAATCCTTTGAAGAATGGAGCGGCTTACTCTGCATCAAAGTGGGGCCTGAACGGACTGACGTACTCCGTTGCCGAAGAGCTGCGCGACTATGGAATACGCGTTTCGGTGATTGCGCCTGGCTCGGTCAACACCGGCTTCGGCAGTCCCGGAAGCAGAGACGGCAGCAGGAAGATCCAGCCGGACGATGTTGCCAATGTAGTCGCCATGCTGGTCACGCAAGCGCCTAACTCGTTCGTAAGCGAAGTGTTACTGCGGCCAACGCAGAAGCCATAATCGAGAACCATCTGCCGGATACCTGAACATCGGACACCCGGCAGACGATTCATCATTTGCGGATTCAGGCGTTTCGTTAATTGTCGGCAACCGGGCCATCGGCACTGTCGCTGTCGATGTTGAATGTGACTCCTCCCCAGGTTTCGTTGTGGCCGCCCTCATACTGGTGAATGCGTTGATGATTTACCCAATAACTGTCGGGCAAACCGCTCAGGCCATACACACTGGTGCTTCCATTCCAATTAGCAATCCAGACGGCATCGGGTGGATTGGCAATCGTCGCCCAGTCACTGGCGGCATTTGCTCCAGATCCGTACACGCCAGCTTTATCTCCCAATTGATGCAATCGCACCACCCAGGCGTTGACGAATGCCTGTGCTGCTGCGCTGCTTGTGGGGTCGTAGCGTTCCATGTCGTAGTAGATGACCGTCGGTGCGTTCAGTCCCAACGCCGAGGCTGCGCTGGCCGCGGAATTGGCCTCGCTGGTGCCCTGTTGCGCCGCAGTAGTGGTATTGCTGCTCATCAGGCCGCAGCTTGTGCAGGAACTGCCGGGCGCCTGGGGACCGACCCAGGTTGGAATCAACTGCCAGCCTTGCGCAAAGATAGAGCTGACCCAACCGGAAGTGAGGGTAGGCTGCGAACAGCCACGATTACTGCCACCCATGTAAATATTTGCGTAGCTCCAGGGTGTATTGGTCCACCATGCCTGCATCTGGCTGACCGTGCCTGCTGAACACTTGTCAAAACCCTTTCCAGTGCTATTGGCTACTGCATCAGGAGTAACAACAGAAGATGTGCTGGTGCTCGCCACCGATGGAGTTATATCCGTTGTTGTCTGTCCGCCATCGCTGGTTGCGAATAGCTTGCTTTCCTGACGGCATTGGGATTTCCAGTTATCGCAGGTTCCACCAGCTACCAGTGCCCACCCCTGATGATCGTTCTTGAAATCAAGACGGGTAACCGCCTCACTCGGCAATAGCCTGCTGAAAAACTGCTCATGCACGCTTTGCTCGCCCTGCGCTACCGCTGTCAGGCCTATACGGTTCGCCGGTGCAACGAACAACGTGTCGGCGTTGACAACCGACACCACAGCTTTGCTGGTGTCCTCTCCGACTGGCAGGGTTCTCCTGATGCTCCAGGTCATGCCGCCATCGTGCGTGTTATATACCACGATAACGGACTCTCCAGCTTTGCTGGAGATCACAGCCAGAGCACCGTCACGACTGTTGTTGAATACCGGTAGCTGATATGTCTGGGCACTTGCCTTTTCCCCAGAAGCATCCGGCGGCAGGGATTGCTGCTGCCAGTGGTATCCACCATCGCGGGTCACGTAAAGTTGATCGCCCGCAACGCCGCCAGCTATCCAGCCGGTACTGGGTGAGATAAAACGAATTGCATCGCTGATAGGGGGCTGCGGTAGTGAATTCCAAGTCACACCCCCGTCGCTGGTGGCCAGCAATGCACCGCGGCTGAAGTTTGAACTAGAAGGCAGGCGAAGCACGATCCAGCCATTTCGGGCATCCACGAAATCAATGGAGATCGCTGTACTGCCCTCTTCTTCGGGTACTGCTGTTCGGCTCGTCCAGGTGAGTCCGCCATTGCTCGTGCTGGAGACAATCAGTGATCCCGCACTTTGATTCTTTGTCTCTGAACTCGAACTGACGACCCAGCCCCTCAGGGTATCCAGAAAAAAGACGCTCTGAATGCTGCCGGTGCCTTTTCCAGGAGGCGTAATTTCAGTCCAGTGCTGGCCGGTATCCGTGGTTCGTAGTAGATGGTTCTTCCCTGCCACCCAGCCGGTATTGGCTGTCAGCAAGTGCATCGATTGCATTTGCAAAGCTTCGGTTGTCGCGGTGCTCTGTGCCTGGATTGGAAGCACAGCCAATAAGATAAATACGGCAGCATACGAAACTACCAGCAGCCGCCACACGAACCTGCACACTGTTCCCGTCATCTCATGCTCCTGAAGAATAAAAATTGCGCTTATGCGCTTTACTTTTTTCAACGAGGCAAAAGATCAGGGGAATTGCGAACGAAGATTACTACTTTGAAAACGGGCCTATACTAAGTACTAACGTCAAATTGTGTCAAGCATGGAATGAGCCCTGCGGAATGAATCAAATGGGAATGGTCAAGAAATCGGATTTATAGGTAATTAGTCGAGCATCTGGGTAGTGTCCTAATTTGAAATCTTTACGCTTCAAGTCTGGCATAGAGCGTGCTCCTAACCCACTCCGAGACGGTCTGTTTATTGGACTTGGCCGCCGCAGTGACTTTTTTGAGGTCTACGGCATTGAACCGGATGGGAACAATCTTCCCCTTCGCTTCACCCTTGGCAAGTTTGGGGCGTCCCACTGGTTTCGGTTTAGGCTGTTTCGGCATTGCGTATCTCCTGCGAGATGAAAGCTCTGACAGCGGTTAGAGGGGATACCACGGGTGGAACATGGAGCACCGCAACGTGTTGGGCTGGCTTGTCAGGATCGCCAGTCATGCGCTCAATTGCCCGAATGCTGGAACCTTCCGCTAGTGCGGCGATGATCGCGATTTGCCTGTCGGCACTGAGGACGTTTGCCACGTGGTGCCTCCCAATGGGGATAAGTGTATTACGACAATTATGACTTGTCAAGAGTTTTTGTGTTACAGTATCGACTCTATGAAATACATTGTTCTTGCTGTGCTCTTTATTCTTGTGGAGCGGCATCTTCTCGCGACAACTCGAGCAACATTTTCTGCCAAGCCAACCTCGCCCTTTCCCCAGAGCAGCCACAGCCAGAATGTCCCCATCACTGTGGTCGTGGCAGCGGTCAAAAAGGATAATACGACCTTGTTGGAGCAAGAGTCTGGTCTTCGTTGGGGAGATGAACAGATCATCTATGTTGCTGATGATCCAAATGCCACACACCATATCCCGATGAA
>Ga0137415_10003451_pt1 | contig 15706 bp, 12 predicted proteins | sample CZODoug3_1_1_16f_FD_183082 | JGI IMG/M metagenome (GOLD analysis project Ga0137415, IMG submission 183082) | Vadose zone soil fungal communities from Angelo Coast Range Reserve, California, USA - CZODoug3_1_1_16fungal (Hybrid Assembly) | ecosystem: Environmental > Terrestrial > Soil > Vadose... | reverse complement strand
CTTCCACATCTGCGGATAAGTGCCGTCCCCGTTTAGCAGAATCTGGACTTTGTTGCCGGGATCGATGTGTGTTCCGGTGTGCAGCTCGATGTTGCGTGAAAAGAGTGAGTCTGCGATTGACGGAGGACCGTCCTTGTCCCCTTCCGCAATCACATTGCGCACCGGCGTGTCGTGGGTGACGGAAAGGATGCCGATGAGCGCCAACACCAGAGCAAACAACAGCAGCGCGGCGATTGCGATGTACTTGATCAGTGACATATTCTCTCTGCATGACCTACGTGGCCCGTCGGCGGATCGCGACGCGTGCTATCGTCCTCGATCGGTCGCTCGAATCGCTTCCCATCTTCCGGCTGAGCGACTCCGCCGAGGACTCGGCAATCTCCTTCTCCCCTGAGAGCGGCGGGCGCTGGCGCGTTCTGCCCAGTCCGGGCGATCGCTTGCCCGGCACGTTCGATCAGGATGTCTACATCGAGCTCCTGCACCGCTACCACGAAGCCGGATCCCCCGACGATGGGGTGGTCAGCTTTACCCTCCACGCCTTCCTGCGCTCAATCGGAAGACGTGTCGACGGCAGAACGTACGAACAGCTGCGGTCTGCCCTCACCAGGCTCGAGAGAACCATTCTCGAGTCCAGTGGGGTGTACGTTGCAGCAAGCCAAGGACAGCCGCTAGAAGGACGCTTCACCATACTTACTTCTGTCTCCATCGCGCGGCGCAGGCTGGCCGAGCGCGAACAATTCACGCTGTTTCCCGTCCTGACAGCATCAGAGCCAGGCGACGCACACGTCACGATTGGACCGCTTATCCGTTCGAACATCGCGGCCGGCCACACCGTCACGCTTTCCGCTATTCATTACCTCTCCCTCACAAATCCAGTCGCGCGCAGGCTTTACAGGCTTCTCGAAGTCGCCCGTGAGGAAGGAATGGTGACCTGGAGAGTGCCACTCGCCTCGCTCGCCGAACAGCTGCCGCTTACTCAACGGTATCCCTCGCACTTGCAACGAGTGCTCCAACCCGCCCATGAGATGCTGCTCGCGGCCGGATTGCTGCGCGACGCGACCTTCCGGCAGCTGAACCGCGACTGGCTTGTCGACTACGTGCTCGCCTCGAGAGCCGCCTGACCCGCCACGATGTGTCCGCTGGTGTCTTTTGTGCGTCATTCTTGGAACACTACCTCCTCGCGGGCGTATCTTATTAGGCTGACGCCCTTCCCTATTACATAGCCCGTATGTCGCGATCCAGAAAAACCATGCTCTTCGGCCTTCTCCTGATTCCAGTGATGGCCGGAGGTTTCATATTCCAGCAGCGCGAGACCCAGCAAGGAGCTCGGCTCCTTGATCAGGTTCTCAACATCGTCTCCAGCCGCTTCGTCGACACCGTCGACGCGGCGACCCTCTACGAGAAGGCCGCGCGCGGTCTGGTTCACGAGCTGAATGACCCTTACAGCGTGCTGCTGTCACCGAAGGAGCTCTCCTCCTTCAACGCGCAAACCAACGGTCGCTACGCGGGCATCGGCATGGAGATCGCCGAAACTCAGGGCTTCATCTCTGTCCAGCGAGTGTTTCCTCACACGCCGGCAGAACAGGCGGGCGTTCAGGAAGGTGATCGCATCAACTTCGTCGATACGACGAGCACCCGCGGCTGGACCGTCTCGCAGACTTCCGAGGCGCTTAAAGGGACTCCCGGCAGCAAGGTGCTGGTCAAGTTCTCGCGCCCAGGCGTACCCGAGCTGATTCCGATCACGTTCACCCGCGCCCTCATCAACATCCCCGCGGTTCCCTATGCAATGATGCTCGATGGGAAGATCGGTTACATCCCGCTCCTTCAGTTCAACGAGAGCGCGAAAGATGAGATCCAGTCCTCGGTCGCCAAGCTCACACGAAGCGGCGCAAAAGGGATCATCATTGATCTCCGCGGCAATCCGGGCGGCATTCTCGATCAGTCGTTGAGCGTCAGCAACCTCTTCCTGAAGAAGGGGCAGCAAATCTCCAGCATCCGTGCTCGCAACGGTGAGAACCAGACATTCGTCGCCAGCGACGATCCCGTCGCTCCGACGATTCCGCTCGTGCTTCTCACCGATGGCAGAAGTGCTTCAGCATCCGAGATCGTCGCCGGCGCGCTCCAGGATCACGATCGGGCGCTGATCGTCGGGACGACTTCGTTCGGAAAAGGACTCGTACAATCGGTATTCCCGCTCGATGGCGGTTACGCCCTCAAAATGACGACCGCAAAGTGGTACACGCCCAGCGGACGCTCAATCCAGAAGGAGCGCAAGCTTCTTCCGAGTGGAGACTTCGTCGAGGTGATGCCGGATTCCCTGGAGACAGATTCGGTGCGCCGGTCACGTCCGACCTTCAGGTCGGATGCCGGTCGCGTCGTTTATGGCGGCGGCGCAATCACGCCGGACATAATCGTGAGACCCGATACCCTGACGGCCATCGAACAAAAAGTCTTCAACGCCTTCGCTCCCAAGACCGCGGATGTCAGAGCTACTCTTATCGACTATTCGCTGGAGCTGAAGAAAACCGTCAAACCCAACTTTACCGTGGCGCCGGCATGGCGCGAGGAGTTCTACAACCGGCTCAAGGCCAAGGGTGTAACGGTCGATCACGCCCAGTACGAGGCGGCCGGTCCCGAAATCGATCGCCTCCTCGGCAATACGTTGGCGCGGCTGGCCTTTGGTGATTCGACCGCCAAGCGTCGCGGCATTCCTGAAGACAACCAGCTTATGCGCGCGATCGACGTTCTCAAACAGAGCCAGTCGCAGAAGGATCTGTTCGCGATCGCCCAGCGGGAGCAGGCTACCGCATCCGCGCGCCAATAACTGCTGGCCAGGAGAAACTCCGGCGGGACACGAGTCCCGCCGGAGTTTTTTATTGCCAGTCCTGCTGGCTGGTTCCGGTGCGGGAACGTTTCGTCGGCTTATAGGTATAAGTCCGTGCTAAGGACCGCCAGAAGCTCACAAATCTGGATGACTCTTCTTCAGTGAATGGCGGCCAATCTTCACCCGTGCAGCGCTGGGGTGCACCGCTGCGTAGAAGTAATGGAGACCATATATGCGCAAGCCACGTCCGAATGCGTACAATCCCGCCCAGGCACTCTTCCTCATCAGCAACGATCGGAGTGGATCGCCTTTGAGCTGTCCTTCCTGCTCAGGCTCGATTGAACGAGATCCGCACCAGACGCCACCTCCGCCCTACGCCCACGTGACCCTGCGTTGCAAGAGTTGCGGGAGATCGGCGCACTACGTGGCTGGAGCGGCATAAGACTCAGGCTGTTGCACAAAACTTGCCCTCCTCTGCGATCACCGAACGGCCAAGCGAAGCGTTCCGCCACACTTGCTAGCCTATGGTAGATGCTTTACGGATTGCCCCGCGGGGAGAGGATTAGTTCAATGGCACGCATCACTGGCACGGTCAAATGGTTCAACGACGCCAAGGGATTTGGCTTCATTTCTCGTGAGGGAGGCCCGGACGTGTTTGTGCATTTCAGCGCAATTGGTGGATCCGGATTCAAGTCTCTCGCCGAGGGCGATAAGGTCGAGTTCGAAGTTGTGCAGGGCCAGAAAGGACCACAGGCTGCGGACGTAACAAAAGTCAGCTGACCGTCTCGACCAAAGCCCCATTGCATGGGGCTTTTCTGCGTGAGCGGGCTCACAAAACTGGTTTTCCACAGGCGGCATATGAGTTGCTTCCTTCCGCCATCGATCGCTCACTCGCAAATGGGGGTGCCGGATGGCCGCAATCTGGAAAGGCTCGCTGACATTCGGACTCGTGAACATCCCAGTGGAGTTGAAGACCGCAGTTCGCGCCGATCATATCAGCTTCCGCCTCCTCCACGAGGAAGATCTTTCGCCCGTCAAATACGAGCGCGTCTGCCAGGCTGACGGCGAGACCGTTCCGTGGAACGAGATCGTCAAGGGCTACGAGTACGAGAAGGGCAAGTTCGTCGTGCTCACCGATGCGGACTTCAAGACAGCTGCCCTCGAGCAGTCCAAAACGATCGACATCCTCGACTTCGTCAAGCAGGACGAGATCGACCCTCGCTACTTCGAGACACCGTATTACCTCGTTCCCACAAAAGGCGGCGAGAAACCTTACGCGTTGCTTCGCGAGGCAATTCGGAGCACAGGATCAGTCGGTATCGGAAAGATCATCATCAGGCAGACGCAGCATCTCGCTGGTGTGAAGGTTATCGGCGATGCGCTCGTGCTCGAGATCATGCGATTCGCCAACGAGCTGGTCGACGCCACGGAGTTCAACTTTCCCGGCCGCGATGCGGTCAGACCCCAGGAGCTGCAGATGGCGGAGCAGCTGGTAACAAACCTTGCGGAGCCTTTCGACCCCGCCCGCTATATCGACGACTATCGTGCCAATCTGATGAAAGTCATCAAGGCAAAGATGAAGGGAAAGAAGCCTAAACTCGAGGAACCAGAGGGTGAGACTCCGGATAGCGGGGTTCTCGACCTCATGTCACGCCTTCGCGCCAGTCTCGAGGAAGGCAGCGGGAAAAAGGGAGCTGTTCGCGCCAGGAGAAAGGCGGTGGCAGCCGGCCGCAAACCCGTGAAGCCGAAGAAAAGACACACCGCATAAGGCGGCTCCATGGCTGTGACGACGAGCGGTAGCTCCAGGCGCAGCGCTCGCGCTCAGCTCGCCGAGTACCAGCGAAAGCGCGACTTCGCGAAAACGCGTGAACCCTCCGGCGAGAAGTCTGCCCCACCAAACCTCGAAGGGCGACTCCGCTTCGTAGTCCAGAAACACGCCGCGAGTCATTTGCATTTTGACCTTCGCCTCGAGCTCGACGGAGTCATGAAAAGCTGGGCGGTCCCAAAGGGCCCGAGCCTCGACCCTTCGGTCAAGCGCCTCGCAATGCAGGTCGAGGATCACCCGATCGACTACAACACCTTTGAGGGAACCATCCCGAAGGGGGAATATGGCGGCGGCACGGTGATGCTCTGGGATCGCGGGACGTACTCGTCTGACGTTGCCACCTCACCCGATGAGGAGGACGACGCCATCCGCGAAGGGCTGAGACGCGGCGACCTCAAGATCACGTTTCACGGCGAAAGGCTGCACGGCTCCTACGCGCTCATTCGCATGAAATTCGCACGCGATGGCTCTTCGTCCAGGCCGCAGTGGCTCCTCATCAAGCATCGCGATGAATTCGCGACTGACCGGGATGTCGTCGCGGAGAACATGACCTCGGTCGAAACGGACCGGACGATGGAAGAGATAACATCGGGGAAGAGTCGAGTCTGGCGAAGCAATCGCGAGCCGAAGAAAAGCGCGGTGACATCGTCGCAGGCAAGGAAAAGTGCGGTGAAATCCTCGGAGCCTAAGCTGTCGTTCAAGTCGCTCGAGCCGATGTACGCCAGCGTCGGCAGCGAAGTGCCCGGAGAGGGCTGGACGTTCGAGCCGAAGTACGACGGAATTCGGGTTCTCGCCTACGCGACCCCCACCGACGTAAAGCTCATTACCCGGAATGGCAAGGACAAAGCGCTACAGTTTCCCGAGATCGTCGCGGTGCTGAAGAAGCTGGCATCCCAGTCCAGGCGATCACTCGTGCTCGACGGCGAGATCGTCGCGCTCATCGACGGAGAGCCAGCTCGCTTCCAGGAGCTGCAGAGCCGCATGCACGTAAAGGACTCGCACATGATTGAACGGCTTTCGTCTTCCACGCCCGCCGCGCTCGTTCTCTTCGACATACTGATGGACGGGGACGAGGTGCTGATGAAGGAGCCGTGGTCGGAACGGCGTGCTCGCCTGCTCGAGCGAGTCGGGAAGCGCGTCTCGACGCAGCTTCGCATTACGGAGTCCGTACAAGGCGACGGAAAAAAAATGCTGGAGAAGGCGCGCCGGCAGGGGTGGGAGGGAATCATCGCCAAGCGCGTTGACTCGCGCTACGAGCCCGGCACGCGAACACGCAATTGGCTCAAGCTCAAGATCGAATTCAGGCAGGAGTTCGTGGTCGGCGGCTACACCGAGCCGCGAAACAGCCGCGAGAACATCGGCGCGCTTCTCCTCGGCTACTTCGACCACGGCCGGTTCATCTACGTCGGCCATACAGGTGGCGGCTTTACGCGAAAGGGCCTGGAGGAGATGTATCGCCGCCTCAAACCGTTGGAGAGAAAGACTTCGCCTTTCGAAGAGACCCCGAAAACCAATGAAATGGCCCATTGGGTAAGACCGGAGGTGGTCGTCGAAGTGAAGTTCAGCGAATGGACGGCAGATCGGCGCCTCCGCCAGCCAATCTTCCTTGGGGTGCGCGACGACAAGGATCCGAAGGAAGTCGGTCTCGAGCCGGTGAGTGTCCAGAAAAAATCACCGCGAGGCGGTAAGATCGCTGAATCGCGGACCCGTCTCATCATTGCTGCCCGCGCAAAAACGGTGACGAAGACTCCGCCGCGAAAAACCTCGCGACCAAACCCGTCGCCCGCCGGCGCTCGCGGAAGAATTGATAGAGCCTCACTGCTGGACCAGCTGACGTCGATCGAGGAGAAAGGCGGCGACGGCTCCCTCGACTTCGGAGGCGGAAAAGCGCTCAAGGTCTCCAATCTGGACAAGATCTTTTTCCCGAGGGAGAAGTACACCAAGGGCGACGTAATGCGCTACTACACGCGCATAGCGGACTTCATCCTGCCGGTGATGCTGGACCGCCCGCTCGTCTTGAAGCGGTTCCCGAATGGGATCGACGGCGAGAGCTTCTACCAACAGAAGCCGTCGGAGACTACACCGCCTGAGGTTCGGGTAGAGGTGGTAGAAACCGACAACGGAGAAAAACAGCCACGGATTATCGGCGGAGATCTCCTCACCCTTCTCTACACGATCCAGCTCGGGGCCATTTCGGTCGACCCGTGGCACTCTCGCGTTCAATCGCTCCAGTACGCCGACTACACCGTTATCGATCTGGATCCGGGGCCGCGCGCCAACTTTGCGCGCGTCATTCAAGTTGGTCGCTGGGCGAAGGAGGTGATCGACACACTCGGTCTCAACGCCGCAATCAAGACTTCCGGTTCGACGGGGTTACATATCTATCTACCCCTTCCTCCCCGCACACCGAATGAAGCGGCGACCCTGGTCGCGCAGCTGATCGCGACAAAAGTTGCGGACGCCCACCCAAAGGAGGCGACCATCGAGCGCTTCGTCAAAGCGCGTGGAGCCGCAACGGTTTACGTCGATTACCTCCAGAACATCCAGGGCAAAACCGTTGCGTCCGCGTACAGCGTCCGCGCCAAACCGGGAGCTACGGTTTCAACTCCTCTCAAGTGGAATGAGCTGACCGACGATCTCGATCCGCGCACATTTCATCTTGGAAATGCGGCTGAGCGTTTCGAAAAAATTGGTGATGTCTGGGGCGAAGCGATGAGGAAGAAGAATTCGCTTCGGGCTCTCGTTTAGCGGAGTTTAACGCCCGCCGTTTCCTACTTTGCGGAGAGGAAGCTCGATCTGTACACCTTCTGCCTCGCTATGCTTCGAGGAATCTCCGAAGATCGGATCGCTCGATTCGTCGACCATGTGAGTGAGCTTGTAATAGAAGTGGAGCGAATGGATCGGCGCCATGAAGCTCCGGTTGCCAGCGCGGGAAATGGCGACGGCTTCCTCGCGCACTCTACGTGGTAGATCGCGCGCTGCGGGAAGTGCCAAAAGTCGCTGTATCTCTGTGCTGTCTCGTGCGAGCAAGGCTGCGCACAAACCGTCCAGATAAGCCAGCATAGCTACCGGGCTCCTTTATCAAGGGGTCGAGCCTTAGGTACACATTGCAACTAATACACCGCCGCCGCAAGGGGTTCCAGCGGGCTAACAGGGCTTATACCTAGCTGTTACGTGGTCTCAGGGATAGAGAAAATCGAACCTCACACCCCGGTGAGGTCTACGCCGTTTCTTCGGTGCATACCGGAAAAGTTGGGCGGGTCGGCCTCTCCCCTCGCTGCGCCATTCGTCTATGGGTTCGACGAGCCAGGCGGCCTGAAGGGCACGCCGAAAGCTGGCTTTGTGCAGGCGTTTTCCGAGCAGCAGCTCGTACACGTGTTGGAGCTCGCTCAGGGTGAATGTCGCAGGCAGAAGCCTGAACGCAACCGGGGCCTGATCGAGGCGGCTTTGAATGGTTCGCGTCGCGGCTTCGACGATGACGCGCTGACGCGGAGAAAGGGGGGGCAAGTCGCGCATCGGAAACCAGGTGTAACCTGCGGTGGGGGACGCGGTTTCGTGCGGTACGAGCCCGACGAATGCCACGGAAATCTCGGAGTCGCTCGGATGGCGTTTGGCATCTCCGAATGCGCCGATTTGCTCCGTCCAGATCGGACGCTCACCCAAGGCGTCTTCGGCCACCCTGACAACCGCAGCCTCGAGGCTATCGCCGGTCTGTGGAGCTCGCCAGGGAAGAGCCCACCGTTCACGTTCAGCCGAGCCGCGGGTAAGCAGAATCGCCAGCTCGTTTCCCATCGCGGTCACCAGCACGACATCGATACTGTACGGACTGATCCTGGAGGAGCGTTCGCGCATGATGAAGCGAATTAGTCACTTTTTGCGACTAAAGTCAAGACCGCTTCAAAGTCTTTTTGGGGCGAGTCGACGTCGCAGTTGTTTGCGATGCGTCGTGAGGTGGGCGCGCTCTGATATACGATTCGAGCGTGCCGCCGTCAACAGAAAAAAATCCGATCGATTTCACTATCGCGTCAACTGATCCGATGACGAGACACCGTGCAATTACTTCTCTACCGGGGCCCTTTCAATTCCCGTTCCGCGACGCGCGTATGGCGGTATGCTGATCGGCAGGTGCCCTGAAATCGCTGACGCGCCAAGCAGTGCTCGCGCGGCCGCAGTCTGAGAAACCGGAAAACCACCCCACGCAACCAGGTAAGCGCCAACCGACGGCAATTGCTGGAGCAGATACGGATTTCCGAAAGCGATCACAATCGGTTTTCTTCCCCTCTGAACCAGGGTCTGCACGAAGCCGGCGAACGCCTCGGGCGCGCTCGCGGTTACAGCATCCCAGTTCTGACCCACGTACGATCCAACGATCGTGACATCGGCCGAATCCGCCGCGGCAAGCAAACGAGGAAAATTCAGCGGAGCATCCTCGGTCGCCATGAATTCGGTCCGCAAATTTGGCAGTGCAGCGCGAAGTTCCGCGTTGAACGCGTTTCCCGCGCCGAGGTCCGCTCGCCGAGCGAGCGTTATTGACAGAACTTTCGCGGTTCCTGGTGCGATCGGAACCTGCCTCAGTGAGTCTCTGACTAAAGTGATGGACTTCTCCGCTACTCTGCGCGCGATCTGAAGATTCGAGCTGTCACCCACCAGGAACCTCAAGGCGTTCAGGTCAACGAGCTTCCGCTGCGCGAGTCCGAGCCGACGTTTCGTTTCAACGACCCTACGCACCGAAGAATCCAATCGCGCTTCGGTGTAGCGGCCTTCCCTGACGCCGGCTACGACTACATCGATGGTCTTTGAAACGTCCAGCGGCTGTATGAGCACATCGATTCCTGCCGAAATCGCGCGCTTCACGGCTTCGTCGGGGCCGTATTGATCAAGAACTCCCCGCATGTCCATCGCGTCGGATATGATGATCCCCTTGAAGCCCATCTCTCCGCGAAGCAGTCCCGTTAGCACTTTCGGCGAAAGCGTTCCCGGCACGTTCGACGAATCGAGCGCCGGCATCGCGCCATGAAAGGACATGATCGCTCCAACGCCGCTGTTCACGGCAGCGCGGAATGGGACCAGCTCCACCGTGTCCAGGCGGCTCCGGCTCACGGTCACTACCGGCAAGGCCAGGTGGGAGTTCACTCCGGTATCGCCGTGTCCCGGAAAATGCTTGCCCGTCGCGATCATCCCGTGATCCTGCACTCCGTGGATGAAGGCGACGCCCAAACGTGCATCGAGTTCCGGATCTTCCCCATATGAGCGGGTGTTGATGACCGGATTGTCGGGATTGTTGTTGACGTCGAGCACCGGTGCGTACGCGATATGAATTCCCAGTGCGCGGCCTTCGATCGCCGTGAGTTTCCCCTGCTCGTAAGCGAGCGTGGTGTCACGAGTTGCGCCGACGGCCATCTCGGGAGGAAATACGATCGCGCCACCGAGATCGATCGCATTGGGGACGAAGTAACCGCCCCTGGCGCGAAATCCCGCCCCTGCCTCCAGATCGGCCCCGAAAAGAAGGGGCAGCTGACTCATCGACTGCAACGCATTCAGCTTGGCCGCCACTTCGGTAGGCGAGCCCACCGATATGGTGAAACCGCCTACTTTTTCTTTCTGGATGTAGTCAGTGAGTCGGCGCCACTGCGGCGAGTCGCCCGATACGAAGTCGCCGTATACGCTCGGCCACACGATCTGCGCTGCCTTCTCGCGAAGGCTGAGCGAGGCAAGGACGGAATCAGTCCAGCGCGACGAGGCCGCCACCCCTGTCCCAATATCCGCCGGATTGGTGCTGGCCGTCTTGCACCCGAAACCAGCGAACAAGAGGACCAGGGCAAGAGCTCTCGTCGGGTTTTCCATCAGTGACTGATCGTTCCTTTTTTGCTGGTATCGATGTCGGAGGAAGCGCCGGTCTTGAAGAAGAAGGCGCTCATGTTCTTCGTCAGGAAGGACCGCGCCTGTGGGTCCATTACGTTGAGCCCATAATGATTGATCAGCATCGTCTGCTGCTTGAGCCAGTCTGCCCAGCACTGAGTGCAGATCTCTTCAACGACGCGGGCGCCGATTGGTCCCGGAAAGGGCGGCTTTACGAATCCCGCGCGCGTCTGACCACAGCGCGCGCAGGTTACTGATTCAGGCACGCGCGGATTTACCTGCGCGCGTAGGAGATTTCAGCCAGCCCGAAAATGGAAAGGAGTCGCAGATACATCCAGCCGATGTCGAATTCATACCACTTTGCCTTGAATTTCGCGGAGTGGGGATCGGCATGATGGTTATTGTGCAGCTCCTCGCCACCAAGCCATATCGCAATCGGAGAGATATTCCGGCTTTCATCCTTGACGTCGAAGTTCCGGTACCCGACTGCGTGACCCACTCCATTTACGATCCCAGCCGCCCAGAATGGGATCCAGATCATCTGAATGCCCCAAACGAGCGGACCAACGAAAAAGCCGAACAGATAGATGTCGACGGCCAGCATCACCAGGATGCCCACCCAGTTGAGTGGCGAGAGAAGATGCCTCTCGATCCAGTCATTGGGCGTCCCCTTCCCGTACTTATCGAGGACTCCAGGCTGGCGCACCGTCTTTCTATAGTAGAAGGCGCCCTTCAGCACAATGTTCCGCAATCCTTCCATGAGCGGACTGTGCGGATCCCCTTCGCGGTCTGCGAACGCGTGGTGCTTTCGGTGACATGCCACCCATTCCTTGGTAACGATGGCTGTCGAGAGCCACAGCCAGAGCCGCATGGGCAATGCTGCGAGGAAATGCAGCTTGACCCCCCGATGGGTCTGAGCCCGGTGCAGAAAGAGCGTGACGGACACATTAGTGAGGTGTCCGGCGACTATTACGAATAAAATCGGCTTCCACCAAGCCGTTGCCCAGCTTCCAAAATCCGGCATTACTTACTCCAGTGATTCAGTATCGGGTACACCCGCAATCTATCGGAGAGCCCCTCTTAAACCAAACGACCACACTACTCGCGCGTAACCGGCCCAGAGTGATTCGCCGGCGGTGGGTTCCCCCACGTGTCATTCGAGGCATTCCAGTCAGGAACCGAGGGATCGGGCCAGAGCCGAACACCTGTCACTGGACCACGCACCGGCAGCACTGCCTCGAATCGATTGCCGCGAGCCCAGATGTTGACCGGTAGCGAGAAATCCTGAGTCGTGCCGTCCGCATAGGCGACCCGTAACCGGACCGGAAACGGTACGGATGTATTCCGGCGGAGCGTGATCACCGCCAGTGTCTGCCCCTCAGAAGTGCGTGTTGAAACGCTTTCGATGCCGATGTCGAGGACGTCCGTAGTATAGAAGAAGCTATGCCAGAACCAGGAGAGGTCTTCTCCGGCTGAATTCTCGATGCTGCGGAAGAAATCTCCGGGAGTTGGATGCTTGAACGCCCAGGTCCTGATGTACTCGCGGAACGCGGTATCGAATAGATCCGGACCGACGACATGGTTCCGCAGCGCCAGCAGCACCACTGCGGGCTTTCTGTAACCGATCGCGCCCAGCGCGGAGGCATCGATATTATCCGGCGCGGTCATCAGCGGCGATTGGGTTCCGTGCGTTACCGCATCGGCCCAGTTTCTCAGGTAGCCGGGATACGCATTCTCCCCCGGATATCGAGCCTCATTCGCAAACGCGTTGAGATAGGTGTTGAAGCCTTCGTCCATCCAGGCATACCGGCGCTCGTTCGAGCCGACGATCATCGGGAACCATTCGTGGCCGTGCTCGTGATTGAGGACGCCGAATATCGACGTCGGATCATCATTGCCGTAGCCCACCATTACGAACATCGGGTATTCCATACCGCCAACCGGGCCGGCGATACTCGTCGCCTGCGGATAGGGATAGGGAAAGAAGAGCTGCGAGTACTGGCGAATCGTCCACGCCGTCTGCTCGGCTGCCTGTTCCCACGCTTTTCCGGCTTTGGGGAATTCGTAGTACGCTTGCGCCAGTACGCCGCCCGAGCTGGTTGCATCCCATCTGAAGTCAGGAGCTCCCGCCCATGCGACATCGTGGACGCGTTGCGCGCGGAAGCGCCACGTTTTCGTTCCCGTGACTCGTCGCGTCTTTGCCGCGGCCGCTTCCGATTGGGTAATAACTTGAATTACGTCGGTGCTCCGTGACGCGGTCGTGAGACGGCGGCGTTGCTCCGCGGTCAGGACGTCCGCGGGATTCTGCAGCACACCGCTGCCGGCAACGGTGTAACCTGCTGGCACCGTCACTGAATAGTCGACGTCTCCGTACTCGAGATAGAACTCGCCCTGGCCAAGGTACGGATCGGTGTTCCATCCCCGGACGTCGTCGTAAACCGCCATGCGCGGGTACCACTGTGCGATCTCGAAGAGCGCGCTGTCTCGTCCCATCCGATCCGATCCGTGCTCCGGCACTCTGAAGGAGTACCTGATCGAGATCGCCGCCTTCCCACCGCCGGGCGTGAGTGGTGTGGGAAGATCGAGACGCATCATGGTATCATTGATCCGTGGCCGCACGGATGTCCCATTCACTTGCACATCCGTCAGGTCGTAGCCCCCCTTAAATCCCCGCACGCCCCAGCGCGAGTCCGCAGGAAACAGCGCGGAGCCTTTGCTTCCATTCCGGTAGAGATTCTGGTCGACCTGAACCCAGACATATCGAAGGGTATCGGGCGAATTATTGGTATACCTGATCTCCACCGAGCCGTTGAGCTCGGCCGCGGCAGTGTCGAGTGATGCAGCTATCGTGTAGTCCGCTCTCTGTTGCCAATAATCCGGACCCGGGACACCACTCGATGAGCGGTAGCGATTCGGGCCGGGCCAGTCGATCCGGTTAGCGGTCGCAAAGGGATCATCGCGTTGGGTATCGAAAACAGAGCCTGATGTTGAACCAGCAGTGGTTGGAGTCTCCATGCGCACGGGCGCGAGAACGACCGGGCGTTGCTGCGCGCACGCGGCAAGCGCAGCGAGCAGGAAGGCGTAATTTTTCACGTTTCGAGAGCTGTTGTGTTGGGGAATTCGTAAGTTGCGGACGGGTAGACAGCAACGTAAGGGCTGGTCCCTGTGACATCCACTTGCGCGAGTTGTCCGACGTCCGTAGCCTCTCACCGATGAGTCGATCCAAAGCATCACAGCCTCTCGTCGAGGGACGCGCTACCACAGAGGGCACGCGCCGATTTCAAAAGCGGTTCGAGAATGGGCAGATCGATCATTTCTATCGGCCCATCGCCGACGGCCTCGTGGTCTCCTCGCTCGGTCTCGGTACATATCTCGGCGAATGCGATGACGCTGAAGACGAACGTTACACGGCGACTGTCATTGCGGCGCTGGGGAAAGGCGTGAATCTCTTGGACACCGCCATCAATTACAGATGCCAGCGCTCGGAACGCGCAATCGGAGAAGCGGTTCGCATCCTGATCTCTCGCGGCGACATCCAGCGGGATGAAATAGTTGTCTGCACCAAGGGTGGATACATACCTCTCGAGCGTACGCCGCCCGGCACCAAGGAGGGATATCGCGGTTTTCTCGACAGCGAGTATTACGGACCCGGCGTAATGCAGCCGGAGGATGTCGTATCCGGAGGCCACTGCCTGACGCCGCGGTATTTGAACGATCAGATCGAGCGAAGCAGACGCAACCTCGGACTCGCATTCATCGACGTCTACTACCTCCACAATCCCGAGCAACAACTCGATGCGTTGAGTCGCTCGAAATTCCTGGACGTGATTACCGCGGCGTTTTCAGCGTTGGAGGAACAGGTCGAGCGCGGGATCATTGGTTGTTACGGCTGCTCGACCTGGAATGGATTCCGGGTACCGCCCGAAGCTCGAAACCACCTGAGCCTCGAGGAGCTCGTAACAGTCGCGCGCCAGGTGGGAGGCGAGAACCACCATTTCAAGATCATCCAGCTCCCGATCAACCTCGCCATGACCGAGGCCGTGCGCGTTCCTACCCAGTATGTGGGCAGTGACCGTGTCTCGCTGCTGGAGGCAGCGCACCGCGTCGACATCGGAGTAGTTGGAAGCGCCACTCTCATGCAATCGCAGCTCACACGATCGCTCCCGGACCAGCTTCGCTCCGCTTTCCCCGGGTTCAACAGCGATGCGCGGCGCGCCATAGCGTTCGCACAATCCCTCCCCCTCACCGCCGCGCTCGTTGGAATGAAATCTGTTGCGCACCTCGAACAGAACCTCGAGCGCGCTGCGCTCACAAGGGATCTCTGATTCAGAGATTCGTCGCTAATAATCGTATGGGTCAACAAACAGTGCGGCTTTCCGCCCACCATCGGCCAGAAGGCGGTTTTCGCAATCCCTGGCCGTCCGCTCAGATGCACGGATTTCTTGATTTTCTGAAGTGGTCATTGATCGAGCGCCGCCGGAATCCGCGCCGGCCGGACCCCGACCCCGGTGTGTTCACGCGAGCAACCCCTTCGTACGTCGTTCCCCGGGCAGCTCCCGATTTGCTCACCATTACCTGGATCGGACACACCAGCTTTCTGATCCAGATAGCTGGACTCAACGTGCTGACGGACCCTATCTGGAGCGAGCGCGCGTCGCCCGTTCAGTTCGCCGGGCCGAGACGATGGGTGCCACCCGCCGTGGACTTTGATGCGCTACCGCCCATTGATGCCGTAATTCTTTCGCATGACCACTACGACCATCTCGACTCATCGACTGTGTCGCGTCTTGCCGAGCGCTATCCCGCGACGAGGTGGTACGCGCCGCTCGGCGTCGGAGCATTTCTCCGCCGCCGCGGAGCAACTGACGTCATACAGAGCGACTGGTGGGACGAGAGTACGCTTGGTGAGCTGCACTTCACCTGCCTTCCCGCTCAACACTTCTCGGGACGAACCCTCGGCAAGCGAAACACCACCCTCTGGTGCGGTTGGGCGTTGCGCACAGCGGATCACTCTCTCTTCTTTGCCGGAGATACTGCCCTTCATTCGGATTTTGGCTCCATCGCCGTTCCGGCACCTATTTCGAGGTGCAGCAACTGGTTGAGCGGAAGGCATATGTCACCGCGCTCGCACGCCTGGATTCGATCGGGAGGAAAAGCAGGCACGAGAAAGAGGCTGAGTATTGGTACTGGAGAGGTCG
>Ga0137415_10003448_pt1 | contig 15710 bp, 16 predicted proteins | sample CZODoug3_1_1_16f_FD_183082 | JGI IMG/M metagenome (GOLD analysis project Ga0137415, IMG submission 183082) | Vadose zone soil fungal communities from Angelo Coast Range Reserve, California, USA - CZODoug3_1_1_16fungal (Hybrid Assembly) | ecosystem: Environmental > Terrestrial > Soil > Vadose... | reverse complement strand
TTGAGCATGATCTTGGCTCCGACCATTGAGAGTTCGGCGTGGTGCCGTGAAACGTCCGGGTCGGGAAATGCAATGGTATTCGTGGGGTCCCTGCCAACCGAGACTGTGCTGGACGCTTCGAAATCTACTGGCACCTTCGTGTTGACGAGACTCTGGACTGGACTGTCCTGGAAGACCAGATAGTACATCTTCTGGCTCGTAGAGTCAGACGATTCGTCGCCAGCGGCTTTCCTGCCCTTCCCGCGAGCTTTCGGAGCGTTATCAGGTTCTGGTTGGTCCGGTGCTAGATCAAGGTCCTCGTCTGCTGAGCGATGTCTTAGGCGCAAAGGGACAGTATCCTCGCAGTGCCGGGAATGGTCATGGGGAGAATGTCAGTCGCATGCTACTATAGTAGATGGAGATTCGGTTACAAGCCGAGCCCTGAAATCCCGTGAAGCTTGAGTGACTAGGCTTGAGAAGCCGCGAGTCAATATATGCCGGGGTGAAAGCTGCGGCAAGAGTGTGGTAATCAGGTTTTGTCGGACGCGGTAACGGAATCTAGACCGTCATGGTCCAACACAACAGGTTCAACTGTCTCTCACGTTCGATTGGTCTTCGCTCTCATCGTCGTCGCCTACTTCCTGGACATCATTGATGCCTCAATCGTCCAGGTGGCCTTGCCTTCAATCCAGAGAGAGTTCATCGTCTCTACCGCGGATCTCCAATGGGTGTACGGAGCCTACGCCTTGACCATAGCAGGCTTCCTTATGCTCATGGGAAGGGCTGGAGACGTGTATGGACAAAAGAAGATCTTCATGGGGGGCCTCATCATCTTCACAATCGCCTCCTTCCTCGGTGGACTTGCTCCTTCACTTTTGGCTCTCATTGTTTTCAGGGCTGTCCAGGGTATTGGGGCAGCGATGACGACGGTCACGGCATTTGCTATTCTCATTGGGCTCTATCCGGAGGGTAAGGCGAGGAATAGGGCGTTCGGGATTATTACTGCTATACTCTCTGGTGGTTTTGCAGCGGGGGCTGTGGCGGGAGGGTTTCTCACGGTCAGCTTCGGCTGGCGCTCTGTCATGTTCATCAACGCGCCGATCGGCGTGGTTGCTGTTCTTCTCTGTCAAAAGTATCTTCCGAAGACGAGTGGCTGGGTCCAAAATTCACAATTGGACGTGCCTGGAGCACTGACGGTCACTGCTGGGACGATCCTGTTCGTCTATGCCCTGACAAATGCCGCTGTCCTAGGATTCTTTTCACAATCGACCTTGGCTCCGCTCGCCGCGTCAATAGTTCTCATCGCCGGTTTCCTGTTTATCGAGTCTCGCTCAAAGAGTCCGTTGATGCCCTTGTCCTTCATCAAGCGGGGATCAGTTCTAACCGCGAACGCCCTGGCCCTCGTTCTCACTTCGGTCGTTGGAGGAATCTCCTTTATACTCACAATATACATGCAGAACATACTAGGCTACTCTCCTGAAGCCGCGGGACTCGCAATCCTGCCCGGCGCATTGATCTTCTTCCTCGTTGGAGGCTGGGGAGCCTCTTGGGTAATCAGTAAAATCGGCATCAGAAAGACCATCCTAATCTCCACAGTCTTGGTGACAGTCGGCGTCCTTGCCTTGACCACGATCTCTGTTGGAGGCAACTACTACACAATCCTTCCAGGCTTATTGATCTGGGCGACAGGAGCAAGCATGGGATTCCCAGCGATCAACATTGCCGCCGTCGCGGGCACCAAGCATGGTGAGGAAGGATTAGCCTCAGGAGTTGTCAACACATCCTTCCGAGTAGGCTTCCCATTGGGACTGGCGGTCCTGTTGACAATAGCAGGAGCATTCGATCCCACGGCGGCCGCGGGCTCAGCGGACTCTTCTATTGCGGCTGGTGTCGTCGCCGGATTTCGATACGCTCTTTTCGCCGGGGCATTATTGGGAATTATTGGATTCCTGCTTGCTCTTCGGATAAGAGAACCGAAAACTTCTGGCTGGGGACAACAAGCGGCACAAGGCCCTTCTTAGTTCCGAGCAACTATGTTCGCCTCTTACCTTGGTTCAGGCCAAAGACGCCCTGGTATTGGTTCTAACTTAGACGGTACTGTTACTCTAACCGAACATGGAGGGAAAAGTGGTCCAAGTGTCTCTTTCACGTCTTGAAACTCTACAATCTACCCCCCCTTTTTTACAACTTAATTTTTTTAAGCGTTTCAAAATGGGCGAGATCTGCCGTTAATCGTTCAAAATAGCGAGAGAAGGATTTTGCGGAAATGGGTTTATTCATTTAAACATAGCGGAATTTCACGAGGATGACATCGGGGGCCAGAAAAAGCGTGCTCCGATTGTTGATCAGGCTTCAAAATGAGCGATTTTGGGCGTAGCATCTGTCGGACCCATGAATTTTCTAAAAAGAACTGGTTGCGCTCGATGTTCGAGAAGTGAGGCGCAGGTTATCTCTTGAGGTCGAGCGTGGTTTGTGCTGGGTTAACCGGGAGTTCGTGGCCGACATGAAACGCCTGCCAGACCGAATGCGCGTGTCGAATATGCCTAAGTTAAACGGCTCTTGAGCTGAGACCCTTTGCGCACTAGTATACGCAAGGAGGGCTTAAGAGATTGAATTCATACGCTCTTTGACAAATCTTTATTACATCATTGGTCAACTAATTACGTATATAGGATTGTAATTCTTACATGCAGTCGTCGTTTACGGTTCAAACCATTCAGAGGGCGAAACTCGAGGCGTGGGCACGGGGAGGGATCATTCTCCGAGAGGGCCACTCGTATTTGGTTATTCCAAGGAGCCAGGCTAAGCAGAGACTGACTGAAGCTGTCAAACAGAAGAACTGGGGTCTCGTAAAGCAGCTCTCCGATCAGCTCCAGAATCCGGTTCACTTTGACCCGAGAGCTGTGATCTCCAAGTCGTTTCGAATGTCTTTCGTGACCTTTGCTCGCCTAGTTCATACAGCTCTAACCTCCAATTCCTCGGCCGCCCGCCTCCTTAGGAACGCGCTCGTCGTTGAGGCGATGCACGCGGTGCCGGACAACTCAAATCCTTTCGGCGAGAAAACGTCTCTAATCCGAAAGGCAATTCTGGAAACGGTGAATCCTTCCGAGGATGAAAATTCGTCCGCCTATTCTCGAGATTCGTATCGGGCATTGGCGCCACTCCCATACCCAACAGACTATGCGATACTCGCCAAGTTGTTGTGGGAGGAACTATTGGCAAGGGTGCCCATGGATGAATCAAAGACCCTTGACTCACTAGGCGACTTCTATGTCGATCAATGGGCAGACTTTCTGAAAGATTGGGGACAGATGGACGTAGTCCTTCTTCGAGAAGAAGACTCTGTGAGGTTGATCTTGGAAGCGGACCGTCTACCGGTCGAAATGGATGAGGATGCGCCTGACAATCTCGGAATTGATGTCGCAGAACTCGATCGTGCTCTGGCGCCGTTCATGAATGAAGATACTACCGTCCTAAGCGAAAATTGTTCGATCGCAATACCAATTTTCTCATGGAAGTTGAGCTCGCAGCACGGGAAGATGTGCGTTGACGACTTTGCTCTCGAAGAAGAAGATCTGGAGAAAGCCGAATCCATGAAACGATCCAAGGATGGAGCAGAATCAGCGAAGCTCGAAGAGCGGCTAGGGAACGCCATTTCAAATGGCGACTACAAGCTGGTGTCAGAGCTATCGGATGAGCTCTCGGCCGCGAAACGGCGTATGATCCTTAACTCACTCGCCTACAAGGAACTACTGGAACTGATCAAAGGAAAGCCCGCTGTCGTTTCTGTTTCAGCACCGGAGTTATTCTTCGCCCTTTGGTCGAGCGGGAGGGAAAACGTGGACAACCTGATTGCGGAAGCAATACTGGGGGCCGCCCAAAAATGAGCAACGAGCGAAAGCAGACGACGATCCTGTTCATCGACTACTCTAACATCCAGAAAACAGCCATGGATATGGGGTTTCCAGTGTCATTCGAAAAAATTCTGGAGAACCTGCGCCGAGAATACTCACCCTTAACCTGCTACGTATACTTGAGGAACGGCTATCAAAAATGCGCCGAATTCTTCGCGAACATTGGCTTTGATGTAGTGCTATGCCTCGCCAATGCCGACTTTCTCATGGGGTATGATATCCATGAGCTAGTAGCAATGCTGAGACCCTCTACTGTCATAATAGCCTCGCATGATGGTGGGGTCAGACAAGTCGCCGACAAGATCGAGCGAATGGGAGTCACGGTGAAGTTTCTCGTCTTTCGGACGTCGGAGGCTCTTTCCACGTTTCTTGAGGCAAAGGATACCCTTGACATTGTTCAGATTTCCACACCGAATCAGCCACTCTAACCACTGGAACGCAGATAATTCATTCCTGACGCCCACCTGCCCCAAATCTCGGCATAACCTCATCAAGAGTACGTAACGCCTTCCAAAGAGAAGTCAGCTCCACTTCGCTGAGTAGCACCCGCGGCGGATGAGTCGGATGAACTAGTCGGTTCCGCCACTTTACTAAGCTTGAAAGCGCATCGTGAAAGGATCGAGAGATCAAACTCGAAATGTTGATTTCGAAGGCGAGAAAAATCATGTAGAGCATTAGCCGAACGGGGGTCTTATTCAAGTCCGCGTGGGTTATAATGCCGCGAGGTTTCCTGCCGGTCCCAACCAACAAGACCGTCGGTTTCCCATTTGCATAGTTCGACGCTATTCGAAATGAGTCGAGTAAATGAGCGCTAGCCTTCACCGTTATCCTTCGAACTGGAACGGCATTTCCAGATCTAAGGTCTAGGACTGTTGCAACCGAGCCCTCCTTCGTAAGGGGAATGTAATCGTAAATGCCAAGCCAATACGAGGCATTCTGAAAGGCATCCTTGGACAGCGGTTCTGTTTGAACCATGTCCCAGGGCGTCATAATCTCTTGGATGCGAAACTTCGACTGATTGATGATGCCCTGAAGTGACTCAAGCATACTGGTTGTGACTCTCTTGGCGAGATTCCGTGGGGTAAGCCAAGACTCGCCTATTTTTTGAAGCTATGTTGCTCATCCGAATCTCCCGAAAAATCCGTCGCGCAAACGGCCTTGGCTTAATAGACAAGACCCTGAGGGTTTCCTTAGAGGTGCGTGGGTCTCCGAGATCCATCGACGCCACAACACGATCTCCTGGGCGGCGTTTATCAGGCCAAGGGGTAGGACATTTGTCTTCGATGGAAGAGGTGTGTGCTTGACTTAAGATCCGGCTCAGGAGATATCCTGTGGCGTAGGCCTTCGTGGATTCAAATCCCACCCCCCGCACCAAGAAGGACTATTGAGTAAGTCCCTCGCACAAGTAAGGCCTCTTGAGCCAGTTTATTGCAATAGCAGTTTGATCCGTCGGACCACGACAGACAATCTCCAGTCGTAATCATTCATGAAGGTCCCAGTTGTGGTGTTTGATGACCTCTACCTTGTTTAGGAAGTGGCAATTGATGTAGCTCTCGGGTCGTCACAAAATCTGTTGGGACGGACCGGCCACCTGCTGTACCATTCTTCTCACAAGCTCGACCTCTTCAAATCATAAATCTGTTAAGCTAGAGTCAATAATCGTGATCCGATTATTCGGTAGTGAGTGGGAATGTTGTTTCTCGGTGCAGGGGCCTCAAAGCCTTTCGGTGGTCCAACGACCTCCGAGATGGTCGACGTTGTGGTTCAGAAATTGTCACGAATGAAATCCATCAGGTGTAAGGCGCTTGTTAGTGGAATTCATAAAGAATTGACACGTTTCGGTTTGAAAGCCGATATTGAAACCATACTTGCCTTGATCCAGCCCCAGATGGATCTCCTCACTGGGCTTGAGAGTATCGGACGCAAAACGATTCTCGCTTCGGGACAACTCCAGTCGATATTAGAAGAACTTACCGGTATCATACCAATTACTGAGTTTGAAGAAGCGATCGCAAGGAGTTGTATGTCCATTAATCATGAAAAGGTGGTCGATGTTTACAGCATGATGTTTCAAGAACTCCGCCGCTCTGAGAAGATCGATTCCAAAGATCATGTCCCTAAGATGGCAAGTAGAATTTTCACTACAAATTATGACCTAGCAATAGAGACCTTTCTAAAAGCCAAGTCAATCTCATATTCTGATGGATTTCAAGAGGACAGAGTCCGAGATATCACTTTCAAGGCAAAATGGTCACCATCGACACGACACCACATACAGCTCTACAAGCTCCACGGTTCCATTGACTATTTTCAAGATTCTGAATTGAAAGTGATTCGCTCAAACGCGCCGCTAGAGAAGATCGATCACTACGGAAGACTGGTGAAAGGAAGAATGATGGTATACCCAGCTGGAGAAGCGCAGGCAACACGATCTCCATACTTCGATTCGCTCTCTCTTCTGAGATTTCATTTGGCAAGGGAAGATGCCTGCCTTGTTATTGGGTACTCCTTTCCAGATGCAGCCGTAATCAATGCATTTGTAGACGGTCTTCGCAAAAACCCAAGTCTCCAAGTCGTCCTTGTGGGACCAAACTCCCCGACCATCAAGGACGGTTTACCAATGCATTTGAGGGCTAACATAAAACCGGTAAAGGGCAACTTCGGCGCACCTCTCATGCCCAAAGCAATAGTTCAAGCGATGTCATAGCTTCTTGGTGAATCTTACTCGCAAAGCTTCCTAGAAGTAGCATTCTTTCGAAATCTCAAGAGATATTTAGAACCAAGAACATAACTTTCGCTACCATCTATGCACTAAGAACAAATGATTGAAGTAGCCTATTTGCCTACCACCACAATCCCTTTAAGGCGATTCTTTGAGGCGAATCAGTTCCATGGCTCAAGAGCAACGTACGCTCAGACGTAACGGTAATGGGCAATCAAATTCGGGCAACCAAGGTAGACATCGTCCGGAGTTTATGATGGTGTTTCATTCTGGAGACGATATGAAAATGAAAGAAGTTAAGAAACAAATTCGCGGCCTACGACCGGCTGATTTTAGGATCAAACTGTATGAAGCGTCTCCTCGTGAGAAGGCATTGCTTGCTTCACCATTGGGACAGTTCAACGGACGAAAAAGGATCAAAGCTGGCCTTAGTGCATTACGAGCGCTATCCAAAATGTCTACTAAAGGCCGTTGACCGAAACAAAGAAACAGGCCATTCTTTTTACTTCCCAGTCTGGTCTAAACGTAAAAAGCATACTTAACGACCTTAGAGCCGGTGCTGGAGATGTCCCGGCTGTCGTCTCCGCCGATAGTGAGGGGATCGGCGATATCGTTATGGCTACCTCGCTGGGCGAGACTGTCCTCAAATCGGTTGAAGATCAATATCATGCAAACATCAAGTCGATTAAGAAAAGCACCTCGAATGCCTTCCTAGTTCATCTTCACTCTTGCTACTGGAAAACTGGCGCGTGCCAAACAAGAGCCGCGTTATTTGTGAGTGAACTGCGAAAGGTCGCTAGGGTCAATTGCGTTGTGACTTTCATCGACAACTTCTATTCCGTTTATTGTCGGATTCGTGATCGTTTCGAGAAGGCAAGTGCCGAGGAGGAGGACATCCATCCGATCGACATATTGTATTGGAGAGTTGCCGACATGATGCTGGCGAATATGCTCGCCAGCATACTGGACGTGGAGCATTTCGTAGTGAGCGTAAATCACTCGATGGAAACTTTACAGAAACTTCTCTTTCTTCCCCACGTGGCCGTATATGCTGGTCATCCCATAAGTGACATCCGAAAGATGCCCCGCAAGGATGCTATGCCTCTTATCAATCGTATTAACAATGAGTTTCTAGTTCCGCTGTCAACTTGTGAAAAACTAGTCACTTTTGTTCCAGACGCAATTGACGAGTTACCATTTCTTAATTCCACGTCGTACGATAATTTGAGGAGAAAAGTTTGGCCAAATGGATGGCTTGCGAACAAACGATCTATTGGAACCCCGTTAGACGAGGGGGCTGCTCGCAAACATATGCGGGCGCTCTTTCCTATTGTAAGGAGAAACAGGAAGATATTTGAGAATACGATCTACGGTCAGATTTCAGACCGCGACTATAGACTCGTCCGCCAAGTAAGAAACTTCATTTTCACTCTGCTCGATAGGGTGCCTGATTCCGGCGGTGTAGAGGCCGAACTCGGTGAAGCTAAACTCTACAGTCCATTTCCTCAGAGACTGCGCACGTACTTCTTCAATCCTGATAACGTAGTCAAGAGAAAAGCCCTTGCGATGGGTGCAAAGCGACCCAAATGGGCGACCGGAGTCACAGGTGAAAATAACGATCTCGCGAAACTGATCGAGCAAATGTCAAGCCAACCACCGGACCCGCCGTTACTCCCCGGCATTTCGTTGTAAGTCTCAAAATTAAGTCGCCGCTTTATTCAAGACGAAAAGGAGCCCTTTTCGAGGAGCGTATACAAGCGGCCCGAAATACCTCGATTGGCATTATGTTCAAACGAGCGTTGACCCGATAGAACTCCCTCGAACAGGAGTCGGTCGGGTGGTCCGTCTGACCATGCCTCGTGGCTCAATCGATGGAGTGCTCTTGGTCCCCAAGGTCATAAGAGACCGAATCTTTGCTTCTAGAATTCCAGCGATTTGCGCAATTGACAAATTCTTGGAATCAATTAGTTCGATTCTTCCGTTCGAAGCTTTTGCAAGTTTCAGGTAGGTTCTCTGCACTTGTCGTTGTGTACGCATTGAGTCATAAACAGAACGAGCCTTTTCTTCGCCCCTTTTGATCGTTTCTGAAACATCGCCTAGAATTAAATATGTCTTGTCGGGGACGACCAATAGATTACAGTTAAGGCAGACTGTGTTCAGAGATTCTAGGAATTTTCGGGCTTTGTGCGTACTTTTGAAATGCTTGGTTGTCTTTGGTAGTTGATAAGCAAACCAACTGTCGACAAACCTGTCTGCCAGCAATAGTTCAGCCTTTGCAAGGCGCGGACTTACTGACCTGTTAAATGAATCGATTCGCATACCAAGTAGTACGACGGCAAGAGCCGTTGAAGTGATTCGTTTGTCACTTAGTATTCTGTCCCGCAACGATGCCCAAGGCGGAATCTTTGGCGGATCACTAATCACGTGGACCCTGAAAGATTTTGACAACCTCCTTTTCAAAATCTTACAAATAGTAGTTTTGCCAACATTGTCAATTCCTTCAAACGAAATGAACACGATCTAGTCTCCGTTTAAAAGGAATCTAGTTTTGGGACGGGAAACGAATTGATTGTTCGATAAGAAGTACCGTAACGGATAATTCCGATCTTTAGTAATACCAATTCGGACATCGACTGTCGGAACGAAAGACCCGAAATCGCCATCAATAATAAAGAGGGGGCCTTCCGTGATGGACGTTCCGTTAAAGTCCCTAGTAATTCCGAGTGCTTCAGTCAGCCTTCCAGGTCCGCTGGCGAGTTGCATCAGGTCTTTCGTCTGTCGGTTCGTTTTCATTCGTCGAATACCCGCTATGGGCTCAATCGATCGCAGGAGGACACATCCTGCAGGCCTCTCGCCACTTGTGAGTATGTTCACGCAGTGATGTATTCCAAAACTGACAAAAACATACACTGTTCCATGTGGTGACTCTCTATAGAAAATTTCATTTCGTTCGGTTCTCCCTGCAGCTGCATGGCAAGCTGGATCATCTCCGCCCAAATATGCCTCGGCCTCTACTATCCTCCCGGCTAGAGGACCACGACGAGTCTGACGAACTAACACCTTTCCGAGAAGATCCCACGTGACCAGGGGTGTCGGCCTGTCGAAGAAATCCTCAGTGAGGATCTTTCCTCGGACTATTCGATTGTCATCAGTTAGTACAGATAGGATGGGGCTTCTAGAGCTTTCCAAGTGATTCTAACTCGACAGGGTCGTAATCTTCCACAGCCCACTTTTCAACCATATGACGCCAGCTATAGTAGTTCAGCGAGTTTCATCCCGATTCGAAGACCGTGAGTCGCGGCTGGAACTACCCCTTGTGTAACTCCTGCGATATCACCTGTTACAAATAAGCCGGGGACGGATGTTCGACCAGAAGAGTCGAGCCAGACTCTCCGCGGAAACCATTCAAACACAGGAGCGTAAACTAAGTTGTCTGGATCGCCGAGCTTTGGATAATGAATGCTCATCACGTCCAGAAAATCAACCAAATTCTTTTGGACCTGTTGGGGAAAAAGATCAGTAATCTCTCCTGGAGTAGACTCCAAAAGTGTTGGTCGAACTTTGTTTAAAGCTAAATCTCTACGTGAAGTCGGTCTCCCGAGTTTGAAATCCTGCATTCTCTGAATCAGCGGTTTCCCTTTTCCAAGCTCCAAAATCCCTCTTACAATTTGATTGCATCGTTCTGAGGAAAGAGTTCGAGGGATTCTCGTAAGGACGTTCATGCTTGTGTTTTTTGAAGGCTCAGCAAACTTGGTGCCATCAATCAGAACCATTTCTCCACATTCACATGATATGACATGTCCGTCAAAACAAACACAGTGAGTTTTGGTGTAGGAGGCGCGAATATTGGATGGTCTTTCAAATTTAGGGTCGCCACCGTATCGGTGAAGCTCAGGAATCCACGCGGCCCTGGTTTCGAGTCTTATGCCAAGATATGGTTGGCTTTTTCGCATCTTCAGCCCAAATCTCGAAGCAACTCCTTCGAACCAGGTCGCACTCGACCTTCCCGATGCAAAAAGAATATTCTTGGTCGGAATCGTACGTTTTGACGCTAGGCCTAGCGTAAAGTATGAGTCTTTCTTTGATACCCTCGCGACCGACGCGTTGTAGATGAATTGTATTCCATAACTTTCAAGTTTCTGTAGCAGACCACGTAGGAACCTCACATGATCTGAAGCGGCAATGGAGACCAATGTTTTGTAGGGTTTGTATTTCAGTCCTGCGAGTTGAGGCAAATCCGATCTGAGAGACACTGCGCTACGCTCTGACAGTCCGGCATATCTTTCGAATATTTCAGCCGCGTACGCCATGAAAACTCGAGAATATTCTTTTTGTCTTGTTTCCAGCCAGCCTCCTGCTACGTCGAAATACAATTTGTCAGAAAAAGGAGCGGAGCCACCAATTCCATCCACACTTACCGGATTTGTATGCCGAATTTTGTGTTGCCAAAATTGTGCTGTAGGGGGGTCACTATTGACAAGAATTGCAATTCTTAGTGATGATGATAGGCGAGCTAGCTGGTAGGCAGCAAAAAGCCCTGCGGGACCTGCACCTATGATTGCCAAGTCAAGGGGCTTTAGCCATTTACTTTGGACTTTCCACTTGTTCGACTTAAGTCCTCCCATGTTTCCGCTCCCCAGGCCTGAAGTTCTTCCCTAAAGATCGAGTCGCGAGGGATAGGGTTCGCTAGAAATATTCTCTTACCCATGAAAAACGCTACTGCTATCTCTCCGAAAGTCGACCCACCAATGTAGTTTAGAGATTTCCCAGTCGGATAGTTCAGAACCAAGATCGCATCCGACTTCTTTATTTTCTGAAAGTGTCTGCGATTCTCCTTTCGCTTGGCATGCAACGCTTTCTCATCAGATCTGTAGTGCACACGATAGTTTACGAGAGTCGGGAGAAACACTCGGTATCCTGCGCGCTTCAGTTTCTGTTTCCAATAGACAAATTGCGGAAGTATTTGCATAGAACCACAGAGTGTTATTGTCTGCAAACGCGAGTGGGTCAACGTGTTCCGTCTACAAGCGGTCCACTAAGGGTAGAGCTTCTTGACATACTCCTCAATAAGGGGCTTAGGCAAGTAGGGTTTTTCCTTCGATACCGCTGCTACAAGCCCTGCGGATCGCAAACGAGAGGATTTTGCTACGAAGACGACAGCGGCGGCAGCTTCCAGCTGTTGCGCGCTAAGTGGTGAGGCCCCGAATTTTTCGCGAAATCTTTCGAGAGCTTTTCGCTCGTCGTCTTGGACCTTGGAATCTCTTGTGCCCTTCTGCTGATGCTCGAACAGTTCGTGAGCAAGATCGGGAGAATAGGGACCCCTGACGTACCAACTAAATTTCCATCCAGTTTGAAGGCCAAGCTCTTGCAGGAGGTACAGTATCTTTTGGATTCGCAGCCTTGTGGAAAAGGGCTTCATATCCAGTTTTATTTCCAATTCTCTGAGAACACGGAGAGTTCGTCCTATTTTCTCCTCATCCACATTCCGTGCGTACTTTTCGACAAAACTCCGTATCTCATGCATTCCAGTGTAACGACTACCCTCCGCGAGGAGTACGGGCTCGTTTTCCTCATCATCATCCTCCTTCAGGACATTATCCGGTCTCACTACAAGAAACTGTAGGCCCTTGTCCGCTAGCATTTTCTGCACAGAATTGCCTTGCGCGGAATCGGGCGCCAAAAGCAGAATCTTAGGTGCAGGCACGGGATTAGGCCCCACTAACTTGTTCGTGTCGAAGATATAAAGGTGGAGAGATTGCTGATGGATGTTCGGTCTTCGTCGAATATTGTGTCCAGCTGTTCTCAGGCGATCAAATTTTTCCTAGTCATTCGAAATAGTCAGGGTCGATTAGCGCACGGCCTGTCTAGCACGAACCTAGCGGAGAAACGTCACGATACTTTCGATTCCGGCAGTGTTGAATGTCGACCCAAACGTCGTCTTGCGGGCGCGCGGTGGTTGTTTCTCCCATGTTGCTTGACTTCATAGGACGTCGAATTCAGAGTTATCGCGGCTGCAGGGGTTCCAAGACCCATCGAACAATAGTGTTGCTGCAGATCGATCTCGTGGGCGGGTATCAGGCCAAAGGGGCAGGACATTCCTCTTCTGGAGAGAGAAATGTGGTTGACTTAAGATCCGGCTCAGGAGATACTCTGTGGCGTAGGCCTTCGTGGGTTCGAACCCCCCGCACCAATGGCAGTATCCGTCTCCAAGGCGTCCTAAAATTATGAGCCCCTACAGAGACCGGAATCCTAACAGCATACTTCAATCGCACAAGTTTCAAATTGGACAGTGAAAATCGGATTAAAGCAGCCCGATATTTTCTGAGAAGGGCGACAGTAGAATCCACTAACGGAAACTACGACAATTTCGTTTGGAACATCCAGGCGTGTGCCGCCTTTGCAATCTCCTCGTTTGAGGTTCTTCAGTACGACTTTGCGGTCATGAGAGGATTGGCTTCCAGAGAAGAGAATCTTACTTGGGCGATGCTTGAGAATCGGGATGCCCAGTCGTCCAACCCATCAGATTTCTACCGTCGGTTCTTGAGAGATGTCCTGGACGCTCCAACATCTGATGCGGAATTGTTCAGGCGACTGAGAGAGGAGCGTAATCGTATTGTTCACCGAGGCGAACCTTCTAAGCGATTGGAGATTACTCCTTCGGAAAGGATCGGCGAACCTTCTTCCGAGGTACCAAGATTCAAAGCTTGGTTTCACGGCACTGACAATCTAACAGTGAATGAAGTGTGCCAAAGAGTGATCGACTATCTTCACAATGTTGTTTCTCGCGCAAAGGTAGGATATTGGCATTGACAATACGTTAGGTCAGCAGCCATTGCCCATAAGACAACCGTCAACTCAAAGGAGGGTCCGGATTAATGAGGATCTTTTGCTTCTCGGTTCGATCTCAAGTATCTCTGAGGATAATGCCTGAAAATGAGTTCGGAAAATCTAGTGGTCGCTGCGAAATGTCTCATCCCCCGGGCCGAATTCACCAGAGATTATCTGAAGGACCTCAACTACCGAATTCTCGACATCATGGAGGGCAAAGGGTACATTTCCCGCGAGACGAGTCAACGAAAAGTGTTCCTCGGGGATCTCTTTCTTGCCGCCTCATTTTACTTGGACGTATACGCAAGAGATCTGCCGCCGAGGGCGAAAATAAGGAAGATACTTCACTTATCACACGCGTCCGACCTCTACACAGACCTATACTTTCGCCAACTAAAGGGTCTGATTGACGAAGCCCCCCACAAGGTGACGTTCACAATTCAATACGGTACATCGTCGAAGGGCCAAGGGTTCGCGATCCTAATCGAGTCCGAACCTGCAATAGTCGCAAAGAAGCGACAGTTGAACTTTGACGGAATAATCTCCGATTCCCGCTACGATGAAATTGTGTCTCACAATCAGAGATTCATCAAGGCAGTGATGAACAGTTTTCCAGCCATTATTCTCGAAGAGCCTGGAGCTCTCAAGACCAGGCAAGAATCAAAATCGCCTCCTATTTTTGAAGACGTATTTCTCCAGACTCTCCCGAGAGACGTGGCAACATGTTTGCGAGAGGCGAACACTTGCTTTGAGGCAGGTTGCTACGCTGCTTGTTCTGTCATGATTCGAAAGGCGGTCGAGGTGGGCATGACAAAGAGCTTGCTGCAGAGTGATAATGAATCGAAACTGTATGACGGGGAAGGATATGAAATAGGCTTCAACAAGAAACTCGACATAGTGGTGAGTGTCAGGTCAGAATTGAAGAGAGACATTGATGGCCTCGTAGCAGTGAAGTGGTTCGGTGATAGGGGTGCTCATGATGCAGCCCTTCCTTTCTTCTCGTCCGATATTCAAAACAACGTTGGACCAAAGGCTAGGGCATTCCTGGCTAAGCTCGAATTGAAAAAGTAGTCTGCTGACGGATTTGCCCTATTCGTGTCCTTTAGAATCGTATACAGGCTTTCTCCAGATCGGTTTTGGAAGGGGAAAAGCTTAGTTTCGATTCTCTCTCTACGATTTTAAGCGTGTCGAGAGGTCACGATGGTTCCGATTATGGACGATGCTGATAGGATTCGGTATGAAATAGCATGCTCCCGATTCGACCTTCAGATTCAGCGAATTGAGCGATTGAATTCTCGTGCTGCTGGGGGGGCCGAGATCTCTGGGGTGCTTATGACACTGTTTCTTACTCTGGGTGGTTTTGTCATTTCTAATCTGAACCGGCCAAGTTTGCCCCTCGAGCTTCTCAAATTAGATTTCTTTATCGGGTTAGGCTTGTTTGCTATTGACATGTTCGTTTTTCTGTGGGCCTACAAACTAGAGCTTTACAGATATGACCCCGACCCGGGAGAAATAACCGAAGGGGACCTCACTGACCTTGAAAGTAATGATTTGATTCGGCTGTTGACAAAGCATGTTGTGGACTCGACAATAGAGAACCATGAGACCAACAACCAGAAAGCACGCACGATCAAGATTGGGTTTTACTTTCTGGGATTCTCGATTTACGCTGTCCTGGTTTTTGGCGTCTTGGTGGCAATATCCTTGCCAAGATGAGGACCAAGCTTAATAGTCGAACTCCTACGGTAACTCTTAGCAATGCCCGAGCAACAACAGGATCCCCCAGCACAGCCCAAAGCCATCAAGAAGCCTTATCCCCCGCTGGATCCCAAGTTGGTTATGTACGCATCGGAAAGCGTAAAAGCGAAGAGGGCTGCGCAGAATTCTGGCTCCAACGACAAAGGCAAATAATGCGTCGTACGAATATTAAGACGTCCCCATCAATGCCTTGTTAGTCTCGGTTCTAGTCCCCTGATCTTTCTTTGTATGAGTGAATGTACAAGCTCAGTGCCGACCAATAACTCTCGGTTCAGAGTCACTTCCACATTATCAACTCCGGAAAGCTCGTAGGGGCTACAAAGAATATTCGGGTAGGGAGTGCAATACTCAACGTCTATTCTCGATCGACGGCTTCGACTCGCTTTCTGGTGCTCACCGGATCGACGGCGTCAGCAAACCTTTAGCCCTCGAGCTTCATGCGCTTCCGGCGGGCAATCTCACGTTCGCTGGGGGCATCGAGCGTAGTGTCGCCAATCTTGATCTCACCC
>Ga0137415_10003447_pt1 | contig 15712 bp, 25 predicted proteins | sample CZODoug3_1_1_16f_FD_183082 | JGI IMG/M metagenome (GOLD analysis project Ga0137415, IMG submission 183082) | Vadose zone soil fungal communities from Angelo Coast Range Reserve, California, USA - CZODoug3_1_1_16fungal (Hybrid Assembly) | ecosystem: Environmental > Terrestrial > Soil > Vadose... | reverse complement strand
CAATGATTAGCACTCCGCAATCAGTAGATAAGATTTGAGCAGGCCTTACAAGACAGTCAAATAAATATGAAGAGGCAGCTAGTTCAGTGACTTAAGCCATGGGAGACGATGGATCCGATGGTGCATTTGGGCCGTCAACAACGGCTGGAAACGATCGGTCGAGGACCTTGATACTAACGTCTCGGCCGGGCACTGTGTACGAATACGAGATAGACGGGTTGGCCGAGTTATTGTATACAGTGCTATAACTTGTTAACCACGACTCGGCCGAACACACGACATCACAGCAGAAACTCAATGCGATACAAATGAGTCAGCCAAGCCCCATTAAAATATTAAGTTTACTCGATATATACAGGTCGGGCAAGTACCATTAGAGTAATTATCTAGTCGATGCACGCGACCCGGCCGATAGCCAATAGAGAATTATATCTACTTGATATACACGAGCCGGCCGAGTAGCATTGGAGTATTGGTCCAGGTGATGCCCACGAGTCGGCCGAGCACCATTAAAGTAAATATCCAGTCGATGCACACGGGTCGGCCGAGTAGCATTAGATTATTCGTCCAGTCGATGCCCACAAGTCGGCCGAGCACCGTTAAAGTAGTCCAGTTGATACCCACGGGTCAGCTGAGTAGCATTAAAGTAATTATCCAGTCGATGCACACGAGTCGGCCGAGTAGCATTAGAGTATTGGTCCAGTCGATGCCCACGGGTCGGCCGAGTAGCATTGGATTATTCGTCCAGTCGATGCCCACAAGTCGGCCGAGCACCATTAATTTACTTTAATGGTGCGTGGCCGACTCGTGGGCATCGACTGGATAATAACGTTAATACTACTTGGCCGACCCGTGTGCATCGACTGGATAAATCCTGTAATGCAACTCGGCTGACCCGTGGGCATCGACTGCACCAAATGCTCTCATGGCACTCGGCCGACTCGTGTGCATCGACTGGATAATTACTTTCGTGCTACTCGGCCGACCTGTGTGCATCGACTGGATAATTACTTTAATGCTACTCGGCCGACCTGTGTGCATCGACTGGACCAATGCTCTCATGCTACTCGGCCGACCTGTGTGCATCGACTGCACCAATACTCTAACGCTACTCGGCCGACTCGTGTGCATCGACTGGATAATTACTTTAATGCAACTCGGCCGACCCGTGGGCATCGACTGGACCAATGCTCTAATGCTACTCGGCCGATCTGTGTGCATCGACTGCACCAATACTCTGATGCTACTCGGCCGACTCGTGTGCATCGACTGGATAATTACTTTAATGCTACTCGGCCGACCCGTGGGTATCAACTGGACTACTTTAATGGTGCTCGGCCGACTTGTGGGCATCGACTGGACAAATGGTCTAACCGGTGGGTCGAGTTCATTAAGCGGGTGAATGATTTACTCGCTGACTGGTTTGCCGCTAGCCGATGACTTCGGGCACCAGCCGATATGTGTGCAGCCGCCACTTCAAATTATATATATTAGCAGCCGATTGCTCGGCCAGGCCATGTGCATTGGATACCAATATTATAATGAGAACATCAATGTGCATTTAAAATATATTCGGGCCGGGGCAGGGGGGGACGATGGAGCGAGGCATGAAACTGAAGGAGTAAAAGCTGAGACGCAAAAGCTTTTCAGAGACTGGGAACTTGGCATTTGGTATTCAAGAACAAATTAACCTATCCGTCCTATCCCAGTGCATTTAGCCAATACTCTGTGCAAAAAGAGGTGCTGGGCTCACATTGTCTTCTTTCCACTCCAGAAGAAGCCGCAGGGGTCACATTCTTCGCCTTCTTCGGCCGGGGCTTTGGACGACTGGAAGTGGATCCTGCTGTCTTCACCGGTGTACTAGCCATTTGGTCTTGCTTTGCTCCAGGAGATTTTTTGGCGCGCTTCTTGGGTGAAGCCGTTGTGGCCGGTGCGTCTCTATCCTCCATTAATTTTCGTTTTAAGGATGGAGTACGGTTCCGTCGAACACCCGATAAGTCTTGCACATCCTCAAGAGATTTAGCCGGCCGTGTGGGAGTACCATTGGTTCTTGTCTTTGCCTGCTCGGCCGCTTCATTGTCTTGACGATGTACTTTCACATCCTTGTTCCTCTGTTTTGTTTGATGTGGCCTTCCATTCCTGCCATTAGCACTGTTACCTGTCTGGATCACTGGTTTGATGAGTGGGAGCGCTTGTGGAAGCTTTCCATCTTTCACCGGCTGGGAATCTGGACCCCGCCTAACGTTTAGCTAGTAGATCACACAAAATACATTTGAAAACTAACCTGAATTACAAACCTCAATGGGCGGTTTTTTTGGCTGCCGTTCAGCCCTGGTCAGCTGCCAGGGCTTGAGATGGGGCATCTTGGTATCTTCTTCTCCTGATTCTTGCTGTGATTTGTTCGTGGATTCATCTTCCAACTCCTCTCCCACACCGGCGCTTGGGGCCAGGCTCTCTTCCTCTCTGATCCCAGTCATCAGATCGTCATCACTGGCCAGTTCATCCTCAGATGGTTGTAAAATCACGGCCGCTGCCTTTCCACTGCGGCTCGATTTCTTCACTTGCCCTCCTTTCAACTTCTGAGCCACTTGCTTGACAAGATTTGATCTATTGCCATCATGCTCCAACGATTCCCAAGCGTCCGGACCATCCAGCTCTTCCTCCGATGTTTGCAGAGTGACCGCCTTTTCTTTTCCCTTCCCCCTTGACGATCTATCCTCATTGTGTGTCAACAATTCCTGATCGTTCTCACTAAGCGGCTCTTCCTCTGATGTTGGCAGAGCGACCGCCTTTCCTTTTCCCTTTCCCTTTGATGTCCTTGGTTTTACAGTGGCCTGTATTCCGCGCGTCGGCCTTCCAGTCATCAAATCGTTATCGCTGGCCGGTTCATCATCGGATACTTGCGGAATCACAGCTGGCACCTTTCCACTCGGGCTCCTCTTCTTCACTTTTCTACCTGTCACCTCTCGACCCACCGGCCGGATGGAACCTGATATATCTCCATCGTCCCTCGACGATCCCTGGTCATCCTCATCATCCGGCTCTTCCTCTGATGTTGGTGGGGTGACAGCCTTGGCCTTTCTCTTCCCCTTTGATGTCTTCGATTTGACACGGCCCTGCTTTCCACGTTTCGATTTTGCCTTCCGGCCGGCTCGGGATTCCTTTGGGAGATCTTCCTCAACGTAGTCATACTTCACCATTCCATCCGGCGTTGAATAAGCTTTCCACAAGAACGCATGTTTGATTCTTGCATTATCTTGCCGTGCCCTCCAGAAGTCAAGTAGTTGCTGCTTTTCTTGTACCCGCATGCGCGACGGTTCCCGTAATGTAACAAGTTCTGGGATGTACTCAGCATCCACATACTCCTCTTGATCCTGGCTGATGCTGATCCACGTCGGCCGAGCATTGGAACTCCTTGTCAATAGACCTAAAGTGACAATAGTTAGTTATGATTGTTGTCAGAGTAAGGAAGACAAACGATAATGAATCGTGAGGAAGGACCGAATCAGCACGTCAAGATCTCCACTTTTCATACTCTTCCTTGGGGGGACAATCGGCAATCCATACTCGTCCCGCTCAAGATCAATGATTGCAGCAGCGGGGCGCCTTGATCCTGCAGCAGCCGCTCCGTCATCTTCACCCTTTCCAGCATCTCGTAATAGGGCACTATATGCATAACCGCACCAATCATCCTCGAACTTGTCCAATGCGTCTGAATGATCATCGCTAAATGGCTGGACAGGGGGGTTCCCAATCCTATCATTGAGATCATGCCTATTGGGCTTTCGCCATTAATATAACATGCTGGGTTGCAGCCGGGCGCTCACGTTGAATACACCGCATCCCCCTGCTTGTTGAAATGTCCCTCAAACACAATCATTCTCATACCATACATCTTCCACCCATGCTCGATCATTTCTGTTAGCCACTTTTTACCACTTTTATCTGCATTTCTGTGAATGATGGTTATATGAACCGGTGGAAAGTTCAATGATCTAGTAATACGTACTTGCGCCGAACATCATCAGGGGCTCCTTCTTTGTTCCAGTTATCTGCGATCTCTTGATATTCCTTTTGCTCTTCCGGTGTAAGCTTTGACACGATTTCCTTCAACATCGGCTGGTAAGTGGGCAGGAAATGTCTCTTCTCTCCTGGCTTTTCTCCAGATGCATCAGCTACCGCTGAGTTTACCATGTCTTTATGCAGATGACCGACGACCCTGTGAAGAGTCCACTTTGTCTTTCCGACATAGGGCATCCGGGGTTGTCTTAGCCGCGCATTTGTATTGAACCAGGATTTTACGTTCTTTGCAAGGACTGAGCAATTTCATCTACTTGGACCGATGTCACATACCGCTTTTACTTTCGCCCATTCTGCTGTGGTCTGCCTTGGATGAAGTGGCTTCAAGGCTTTGTACACCTCCATTAGCAGCTCCTTTCTCTCCTGCTTCTTGGCCGGTCCATGGAGTTTCGCCGTTGAGCGATACTCATCAACCTTCCCATTCAGTACTACAAGTTGGGCGGATGACCACAATGATGGCCGGAGAGTACTTGATCCTGCAGCTGGTTCGGCTGGCATGTGGAAACAGGAAGACAAGGGAAATGCAGTTGGACTGATGCCAGGGACCTAGTATTATAGTACTGGTATGTGGGTTATCGCTAACCCTAGGCAATAAATTAGTTATAAGAGTACGGAATAGAGTCTATATGTTCCTAACCTAGCCGAAAATATACGGGTGAGGTCTGGTGTACATTGGTCCTCGATTTACTCAACATGCCTGGTGCTCGCAACAAAAAGTGTCGTCCACCAATGCGAAAGGTTACCTACATCGAAGTCAAGCGAAAACGGGGGTCATTCTGGAAAGAGGTTAATGCACCCAGGAAGGCAGGCTCATCAAATTACATCGGAACACCTTCAACATCATCGAGGCAACGCCTGCACCACAGTGATATCGATGATTACTCGACATGGAATGACATTCCAATTGATTTTCCTCACCGGTCAAAGGTTAGTTGCATTCATCTCCGTGTATCGGAAGCGTACAATGACTGGAAATAGACACAGAATGACTACATCAGGGAATGGCTTCCGCGACGAAGACAATATCTGGATACCATTATAGGTTTGGACGGCCGTGACATGGATATATGCACTTCATGTGGAAAGACGGAGGGTACCTGGCGATGCGTCGTTTGCATCGGCCGGCCGGTTTTTTGCAGTAGATGTTGTCGTGAGGCGCATCGTCAGTCTCCTTTCCATCGGGTTGAGCAGTGGACAGGAACACATTGGTCACCATCATGGTTAATCAATGTGGGATGCGAGATACAACTGGGTCACGGCAGTGAGAAATGCATGAACACAGGCATCTGGAACCAAGAAACCGCGGCCGAGGATGAAGATTGGATTGACGATGATATGCCACCGGCCGGAGAGCTTCACAATATTACCGAAGACTCAGATGCATTGCACCCCGAACCCGGTGCCCCTATCCTTTCTCCGGAGGATGCTGGGCAGGTGGTCACTGTAGTGGATACATCGGGCGTTCACCAACTGGTCATCCGGCCATGTCGGTGCTGGGACAACAAAGACAGCGATGACATTCAACTACTCAAGATGGGCTTGTTCCCAGCAAGTTTTACCCGAGTCAGGACAGTGTTTACGCTTCGAGTCCTTGATGCGTATCGTCTGGATAACCTTGTCTGCAACACAACTGCTTATCAATTCTACAAGCGCCTTCGCAGACTAACCTCTCCTGCTTTCCCGCATACAGTGCCAGTAAGCTATCATAATACTTCTGGGTTCGGCTTTCTTACATCATGGCTGCAGAATAGGTACCGTGAGCTTATGAGGGTTGGTCGGCAGTGGCGAAACCTGAAATACCGAAAATGGCATGGGTTTGGGCATATGGACCGAGAGCCCCGGCCGGGTGAGCTCGCATTGTTCTGCGCAGCCTGTCCGCAACCTGGCATTAATCTGCCCGAGAACTGGAAGGATGACCCCGATCAGTAAGGGAGCTGCGGCCGTCATGTTTCTGTCTACTCGTTACTAATGACCTTTGGCCGTCATGTAGAATTGTCTTTACAAGAGCGCTCGTTATGGACGGAAATTTCAAACTAGCTCATGTGAAGCAGAAAAATCCCGATGATGATGTTTGGCTGGCGGATGGACATGGCATGGTGGCTGAGGATGGGCCATATCGACAGCATATTAAAAATGCGGTTGAAATAAGAGAAGTGAATTATTCAAACATTGAATAGTTCTGTAACTGACGCCTCTTCAAGAAACCAACATGCAGCGTACATCGAGCAGTAGCCGACAAAAGCATGGACCATGGCGGATGTAATTTTACCGGGTTAGGAGGTGCGGTATGTGCACGCCATGGAGCATTTGCACCTTGCAGCCTCTGTAACTTCCAAAAGGGAGAAAGGTGCAGTTCACAATATACAGCCACCGGCCTTGGACTGACGTGCTTATTTCAACAGACAAATGAACATGGATTATGTTCTTTGTCAGGCACTTAAATCAACGCAAATAGGTGAGATGAGGAGGGTACTGATGTACTACGATGTGAACTGCCAATACATCAAGAATCTCTATCGACGAATCGAACGAAATCCACACCTCAAAATCGATCCAAGCATTGAGCTCACGGCCGGGATTGGCCTGCTTCATGTGACTGAACATAAGGCTGAATGCGGTCCTCGCTTTTCACCCACATTTATCAAAGGGGCCGGCCTTGTTGCGGGGGAGATAATTGAATCACTGTGGTCTGGCCTGAATGGTTGTGCCCATTCCACCAGAACCGCCACGGCTGCGAATAGAGCAGAAACATTGGACGATCATATGAATGACAATAATTGGACGAAACTTGTAAATATCGGTAAGTCTATCTATACACTTATTCATTTATTGCCTGTGAAAACATGAACAGTGGAAACTATTTGTCGGCAATACAGGAAAGCCATAGCTGGGTTGCCAGATTACCAAGCCGATTTCGAGATGTTGTCTGAGGCGGCCGGTGTTGCGAATGTGAAGAAATGGTCAAAGCAAGCTTCTCGTGCCCAGAGGAAGAGGACAGGCAAGATTCATGAAATGGATATCTTCATGGCGAAAGATCAAACATGTATATGATTGGTTCTTCATGCCTGATTGCTGGCTAACTGACATGGTAGTACCAACCCGGGCCCATGCCCAATTATCCCAAGTACAGGAAGAACAAGAAAGTAATCAACTGGTGGGTGTTTCATCATGGTTGGGAAGTGGCCTGCAGATTGAAGTAACACAGTAAGTGAATTGCACCGGTCTGCTACATATCTCACTCGCGGTCAACTACAGAATAAAACTAAGGGAGTTCATACGACAACTAGGTGGAATGTGGAGCTCTGCCAACAAGCTTGAAGTTGCAAAACGAAGGGAACGACTGCGGGCTCGGATTGATACCTTCAATCGTACTGGATTAATGCATCTTCGTCATGCTGAAGATATCGAAGACATTCCAGATAATATTGAGGTCCTAGATGATGAAGCTTCTGACGATGAAGATGACCCATTTCTTCCATCAGCCAAAGAGCTTTTCACAGGGGAACCAGAGTTACGCCCGCTATTTATGCCATCCACACTTGGGTATGAGCGATGTGCTCGGCTAAAGCTACAGAAGGTTGCCGACAAGGAGATTGCGCTACGGAAGGGCCAGGCCAATGATGCACTAGATGGGCTTCGCAGTGGCATTGGAGAAAAATCATTCAGATACCGGCAACAGCTCCGTCACGCCAAGGGCAAGATCCAGAGTACCCGTGCACGTTCAGCAATACACACTGTTGGCCGGGAGCTCAATCATCATCGCCGAGTATATGGCTTTGCACGTCGGGCACTAATCGCTTTGGGGGCAGAGTCTGAAGAAAATAGTGAACATTACAAGCCAATATTACTTCGGGACCTTCAAACGAGCACGATTATTTTCAATCTCAATGCGCCGGGACAAAGGAATCAGCGGCTTGCATGGTTCTGGTCTACCCCTGTATTGGGAGAGGAAGCCGATGACGATTTACTGACAGAATGTGAGTAGTTCCCCCAGCAGCGGCCGTGAATCTAATGAACTTCGATCAGTCAGCCGGGTGCATTGGTTGACTTCGCAGGAAAGATTGGAGCGTTGGACGGAAGAGGTCTCAATCACTACACATGAAATGCAGTGGACATTGCGTTTCTTTTTGGCTAAGGCAACTCAGTGGAAGTTGTTGCATGACCAATTACTTGCCCGAGACTTTCGGCCGAATAGTGGGCATATCTGTTATGCAGAGCGGCAGAGAAGGATGTGGTGCGAATTTACGATGAATGCTCAGGCAAGGTACCAGACATTCAATCCAGATTTGCCTTACATCCATGTACCAGCCTAATCCGGCCGTATAAACTATCACGTGAATTTACTTTATAGCATTTGCATACCATCATCTCTTACATGGACAACACTGAGGAGTCACGACAAGTATACTTAGATTATCGCTTTTCGCGCTTAAACGCCGCCTTCTGAGCATTTCTGAATGACGATAATCGGGGTACCCACAGTAGATGGTGGCATCAGAATTTTCAGGTAGAGCTGGTATGTACCTAGTCACCTTTCCGGACACAATTTCAAAACCGATTCTAGCATGAGATTGTTCAAGAGCTCGGGACGATGCGACTACTACGGATGAGTAGTCGTATTCCATATTTTGTTCAACAACTCGCAGCTTGGATCGACATTGATCAACCTCCAGGTGGACTCGATCTAAGCAGCCTTGATAATTGTGGATACCTTCCGGAGACCTGGTCATCATATAGCTATCGCGTTGTTGACCAGTATAGAAATGCCTGGTGGGAGGATCTTGGTAATGGCCAGGCCCGTGCAATGCAAAGATGGAATATGGATTTGCGAGCAGCTGTTGGAGAATTTCTCGCACAGGTAATGTCATTGATTCACAAGTATTCATCCAATAATTGTTTGTAGATTGCCCCCACCACGGCCGACCGGGCAGAGATTGTGGAGCCTGTACCGGCCGACGTAGCCGCTATTGCGAATCTTGCATCCAGCGACGTTTCATCAATGCTAGACACTGTGCGTGATGTGACGTCCGGGTTGCTGGAATCAATCGAATCGAGCCAGGCCACCATTGGAGCCTATCATACAATTATCTTGGAGGAGTCAAACGGTGTTCGAATCTTGGGAGAGCCGAGTTCCGCAACAATTGTTCAAAACACAAAGACGAAGCGACGCAGAATGGTACGGCCGGTTCCTCCCCCTCGTGATATTCCAGCAACCGTCACCCGGAGCCCAAGTGTAATATCACTTCACTCCACGGGTAGTGAGGCCGAGAAACGTAGTAAGCGGCGGGCAGGCTTGGTCAGAGATGGATCGAATTTGGATGGAATGGGGGCAGCCGGTGATAGATGGGACTCTGATGCCCCAGACAGCAACAGTAGCATTGAAGAGGGGAAATCAGAGGGAATAGATGAAGATTCACTTAGTGAAGCTGAAGGACATGGTAGCTCAGATGACTCAGTGTCATCCGGAGGGTTAACCAACACTAGCGAGGATTCAGATGGATAGACTAGTGCAGGGATGACAGGGCAATATATATATTTAAAGTTCCATTACATTCATCCAGGATCCAGCCGGTATACTAAGTCTGTTGTGAACACTGTCCCTCATGTAGTATGCCAGGCATGCACGTTCACCATCACAATCGGACACGGCATGGGGCACGACCTTCCCGCAGATTGCTACTGCTGTTCCTGATTCATAAGCCAGCCGGATGCCCAATGATCGAAGTTCCATGCAGCATCGATTGTAGGAACCATGTGTGAGGAGAAGGTCCATCCACGGGTGGCGGCCGTGTGCATCACGATGGACAGGTGTCTGGCGATTCATCACCAGGGACAAGGCTGTAAATGGGGATGCCCAGACCGTTAATGCCCTCTGGGTATCGTCCATGTTCGAAATCATGTCCGGCTGGTACAACATCTCCAACATTGCCGCACGGCCGATTGCGTATTGCTGAGGGTGGAGTAGGCCTAGAATTCCTCCGGACAGCGCCCCGATCCACATGGTCTGCTTAAGCCAAGCGAACACCTGCCCATCACTCGTTGATTTTAGTTCAGCCGATGGTGCAATCTTATCAACCGGTCGCTTAATGGTAAGCCATGAATGGTTAGCTGGGGATAGGCTACCCGGGCAAATGGAACTCACTTCGTGAGCCTGTTCGAACCATCCGGGTGAGATGTTGATCGTGCCTACCCGGTCATGAAGATCACCGGCCGATTTATAGTATTGCGGGCCATATCGCCAACTTTTTGAATGCAAGTTAATCTTGATGTGCTTGCCTAGGATGTCATATGTAGGCCATAGGGCCAACTGTATGGGTTCTTAGTTTATTAATAGCTATTATCAGTACAAGCCTTACCTGGAGCCGTCTGCTCATGAGCCCTGGGAGGTACCAAACAAGTATATTACCATGAAGGTCGGTGATTATAGATGGAAATTGGAGCAGGGGAAACGGCCGTTGGTACAATGGCTGAAACATGGATTCCAGTTGGTTTTCTTGGGCGAGATTCTGCCCAGTTTGCCGTGACGTGAGTCGACTGCAGTATCGGTCAACATCCCATTCGGTGGATACTAGCCATAGTTAGCTTATGTCGGCCGGAGGACCGAGGGAGGGCTTACATCGATGATTAGTAGCCTCCGCAATAACAGCTACACTGTGATTGCAGTCAGCGATCATTTCAGAAGTCCAGTTGGGCGGCGGTTGGGCCACCTGAAGACCCAAATATTGCCGGTATTTTGCCAGCATATATGCATGGACTTGGTCTGTGATGCAAAGGATCGCTACTTGGTCAGCCGATCGAGTCATTGGAGTGTGGGTTTTACAACAGATTGGTTTTATTTATAGGTCGTTCACGTAATTGTCGGTTCCTCATCTTGATTTAATCAGGCAAATGATATTTTCAAGACCTGACCCGGAGCTATATTTCGTCGGTAGATGGGATCGTCGTCGGCCGCTCAGCCGGTGCATGTCAATGGTTCATCAATTATTGCACACATGGCCATGGCTATTATATAGTGTTCCATATTCATAATCCTTGATTTAGAAAGCTGACCTAAACCTTTCATTGGTCAGGCATCGTGACTGGCCATGGACTGTGATGGCTGAGCACCCACAAGTCAGCTCCTTGGAGTTAGGGCTATCTGCATTTGTTGCATAACCTAGCCGGTGGATTCAAGTACTATAGTTGGGTTGAAATCATTGAGCGGCTGGAAAAGCTGGTGGCCACTTCATCGTTTATAAGTACTCTGCTAGTCAATGCATCAAGCGTGCTAGTATCGGCCGGTGACACGCTGGAAACATTGGTGGGCAAGCGGGGATGGACCTACACTTACGGCCGATCGCAGAGGCGTTGCACGTATCGGCCGGTGACATTCAGAGTCGTTGACAAGGGAGGATGGACGGACCTATGACTCCGGCCGGGGGCTGTGGTTTACATTATTTTCCCATCATCTTGCATTGAATATATTCTGAGATCTGGGTGATGCTAACAAAAACGGTGGTGTATACAATATGCTATAGAGTCCGACACATGCCCGAGTGAACTGCCACTGAAGATTCCCTACCCCCGAGTCACGATTCAGTTGACTTCACTCCGCCATCTGCTGTGTATTATGTCCCAATACGAGGCGGGCTGGATCGATAGTGCCATCATGGTTGGGCTGGCTGAATTGCGAATGAGGATTGGCATGGGTGTTAGCCGAAGGTTGTGCCATGGTGTCCGTTTCTATTCCGACGTTGCCGGACACGGGGGGATACTGCTGACGATCCCGGGTGTCGACTTGAGGTTGGGAGTTCGGATGACCGAACATGTCGTGGGTTGGTGCACTGGTTGTGAACGCCCAGTTGTTCACGACGTCAGAGGGGGTGGCAGATGATCCTGTAAAGCTACTATTTCTGTGGGGGGTGATTATGGTTTGGAAGGGAACCGAATGAAAAACTTACGAAAAGCGGTCGATTGTATTGACGCGGGTGACGAGGTCCCCCACCCTGCCTGACGTCCGGTATATTTCCTTTGTCAACTTACTTACCTCCTTCCGGCTGGCAACGTCTTCTGTCCGGCTTAGAATTGTCTCTTGTAGACGGCTGTTTTCCTGGCCAAGGCGGCGGACTTCGGCTTCTAATACTCCAATGCGTGCAAAAATTTCGCTAACGGGGATATCTTGCAATGTGGGAGTTTTGCTGGCGACGGTATGATGCGCCGTTCCATACAAGGCAGGGATATCTATAATACTTGATCAGTATACTATACATAAAACCAATTGATAACCTACAACGTGGTTCTTCCTGTGTGAGTGGTGAGCAAATGAGTGGGTCGGTCACAGTTGCAGGCGAGGGGGCAGGTGCCGCAGGTTCAATGGCGGTAGCAGATGCGGCCACAGGGGCTGGTGCATTATGGGGATGTGCCATGGGCGCCTTCGTTGTCGCGGCTCGAGATGCTGAACGAGAACGTTTCTTCGACACGGTGATCGTGTCAGGCTTGGATGTCATGGGATCTTCTGACCGGCTTGCAGTCAGTGGCCGAAGAGGAGCTGTTGCAGGGAGTGGAACGGCGGCTGATGTGACCGATGTGCTGGGGGGAGGTTGAAGGACAGCCGAACGGGGCACAGTGATTTTCAATTTACTTGAAGACGCGGCCTCTTCAGATCTTTTAGATTTTGCTGCGGGCTTCTTGCCGGACGTTCGTTGGGCTCCTTCCTTCTTGATGTCATCCTTTTTCTTTGTGGAGGGACCCACATTTTGGCAGTGACCCTTCTTCACATATCTGCAGTTCAGGCAGGCGGTAGATCCAGTGGCCGTCCAGCACAGAATGCGGTCCCGCTGGCAGTTGTTGCACTGTATCGAGCTAAGCGTCGGAACCTTCTTGCCAAGATCGACGTTTTTTGTCTGTGCCCTCCACGACAATTCGAGTTGGGCATCCGACAGGCCGTTTGTCGTGACGATGGGGGGGGTAGAAGAGGTGGTCGATTTCTCCGGCATAGTGTGCAAGTGGGCGGGTTCGTCGTCGCTCTCGTCCATGATCATCGGCCTGCTCTTCGGGGCTTTTGATCTGGTCTTCTTGGCCTTGCCCGGTTTCATCTTGATCTCGACGACCGGACGATGGACTGATGGGACAGGAGCTGGAAGGGTTTGCTGGCGAGTGGCCGAGGGGTCAATGTAAGATTCGTCCAGATGATAATCGACGTCCATCCCATCATCAGAAATGTCGGCCGTAGTGGCCCTCTGCTTCCCCTTCGGCATCACAGTTCCCTGCGCCTCACTCTGCTCGCCGGCTCCTTCATTCACCAACTCATCCTTCTCGCCCTCGCCCTCATCCTCACCCTCTTCATCACTCTCCTCAGTCCCATCGCTTTCGACCGCATCCTCTGTTCTTTGTTTCTTTCCACGGGCATCTTGTTCGATTTCTTGCCTTGCCGACGTGGCCTTACGCTTTCCAGCAGGAATCGAGGCAATTTGAGGGATGTCGGGGACCGGCCGAAGGTTCGGATATGCGTAGCGGGGAATCGGGGGAATGGGATGACCATCGTCGACAGCCGCTATGACTTGCTGGAAATAGGATGCAATGAGTATTGCTTGAGGAGGCGGGGGGATTTGACTGGTGATTTGATACAGCTGCCGGATAAGTGGCGGAAGGGGGGGGTCGTGATTACCCCAGGTTGCATGGATTGTAGTCTATTGAAGTGTAAGATATCGTTCAAAACACTATGACAGACTTACAAGTTCGGTAACCAATGCATTGCTATCCCGGATCAAGTCCACTAGCTCGAGCCTCTCAGCCGTCGCCACCCATTTTCGAAAATGATTGTCAAAGCGAATAATGTCTTCTCGCTGCATGTCGAGTCCGGGGTGTTGATGGAGCAGAGGAATGTTGATTCTGAGACGATGCTGTCACTTTCAACATTGGGCGGGTATCATGTGACTTCACCAAATTGACCTCGAGATCGGCCGCTATGCTATGGCGATTGTGACTTGAAAGCATATATTCATACTCAACGGTCAAACGGTACGCATCATGTATTTCTGTCTATATATAATGAAGGTTGGTTGATCGGTAAATGAGTTAGGTTCATCAAAGTTATCTCATGAGGCAGACCAAACGGCGATTAAGCAACCCGGCTGAAGATTCACAGCTGCGGAAGAAGATTCATCGGAAACACGGTTCACATACTCCCCTGCCCGCTGTAGTACTTGGTCGTTCCGATCCGTCCGGTGCTCACACATCAGGCACTAGTTCACCGCCAGTTCGTGCCCGCATCTTTCGGGATGGGAAATGCTATATCCCACCCTCCCTCTTGCAGCCGGCTACGGCTCCCCTACCAGATCCACCCACATTACCCGGGCCCTCTGTCGAACGCGCTTTCCAGCCGGGCCACGACGTGGCACTTGACTGGCCACATGCAGCAGAAACCCCACCACTACAACGACCCTCTTTAGAGGAGGCATGGCACCTCAATTTCCCCCATACACGCCTACTAACCGATATACAGGCTGTTAACCGTCGTGTACGATTACTGCTGCCGGAAGATGGCAGCATTGTTGATCCTAGTTCTATCCCTCACACACGCCCCGCACCAACCCCCGCTATCTCTGCTGTTCCGGAACCTGACCCTTCCTCATGGGCAGGTCAATATGTATGTCATTTGCATTGCCATTGAGTTTTGTCTTACTTTTGGCCTCGATCTACTCAGCCAGAGCCACTGGGAACCTACACTGCCCGGGCCTCAGCTGAATATTACAGGTCTTGGCTGCATACCCCACCGACGGTGGCAGAGGCCCTGGAACATCTAACGGCTGCCCGCTTAGAGGTTTGGCGAGATGCGCATTCGCAGCTGGCAAGGCTGCAGGCTGTTGAGCGGCGGCTACTTGATTTACGGCGTTCATTAGCAGCTGTTGCAATAAACGCTCAGGAAACAAGTTAATGGACTTCTGTATCTATCAGTACACTAGTACCCAATTGTATCCTGCCACAATATATATACAAGCCAATGACCAATCCACAATGTGTAGACCAACTTATGCAGACTAGCCTATAAACACAACGCCGTCATTCACAGATAAGCTGATTGCATGGTAGTGATTCAATGAGCAGTGTAGATCATTAGCCATATACTCGGCCGGCGTGTATCTGACGGCAAGATGCTTAGTCTTTGTCTGGTTGCAAACATAGCATCTGCAAATTGTAGTTTAGTCAATAGTAACTCACTATCCATGTACTCGGCCGGTCTGTATCTAACGGCCGCATCTGTATCGGTCGGTCCACATGCTGCTCATTGTTTCACTAGCTAAGCAATCGGCTCATCTGTATCCGACGGCCACATGATTGTAGGTTGGGTAACTCACTATCCATGTACTCGGCCGGTCTGTATCTAACGGCCGCATCTGTATCAGTCGGTCCACATGCTGCTCATTGTTTCACTAGCTATGCAATCGGCTCATCTGTATCCGACGGCCGCATGATTGTAGGTTGGTCTACAGTAGTTTAGTTAATAGTGACTCACTGTCCATGTACTCGGCCGGTCTGTATCTAACGGCCGCATGTGTATCGGCTCATCTGTATCTGACGGCTGTGTGATTGTAGGTTAGTCTACAGCTAGTATACAAATCGTGTATAGCTCTTCAGTGATTTACTAACTATA
>Ga0137415_10003446_pt1 | contig 15713 bp, 25 predicted proteins | sample CZODoug3_1_1_16f_FD_183082 | JGI IMG/M metagenome (GOLD analysis project Ga0137415, IMG submission 183082) | Vadose zone soil fungal communities from Angelo Coast Range Reserve, California, USA - CZODoug3_1_1_16fungal (Hybrid Assembly) | ecosystem: Environmental > Terrestrial > Soil > Vadose... | reverse complement strand
CCGCGATGTCACCGAACCATTCTTCGCACAGATCCGTACGGCTCGTGACGTCAAGGGTGCTGGTTTCGGTACGCACCTTGCGCAGATCGCTACAGGTCGCCCTGTGGACGTCAAGGCCGGACTTACTGGATACCAACGTGACACTGGTCACGCGGATCTCGTCGGCCTGTGTGGTGTTGTGTGTCATTGTCGACTCCTTCTGGGTGGCTGTAACGACCACACTACCCGGTGTCTCCACACCTGTCAAGGGTGTGCGCCGGTGTCGTTGTCGTCGTTGACCCACCGTTCCAGGTCACGCCGGATAATGTCCGAAAGATGCTTACCCACGCGGATTGCCTTAGCCATGGCCTGAAACCACAGGTCGTCGGTTACGCGTATGTTCCGTTGCGGTGTTTTCGGTTGGTTCGGCACCACACACCACCCTTTCCTGTTTGTGGCTACACCATATCAGGGTGTGGTGACCTCATACCGTCCGTCGTTGTCAAGTAGCACGAACCGGCCGAACCACCATAACGGGACCGTAACCGGGATGATGGACTGTGGGATGAGCCAACCGTTGTCGCGTGCACGGTCACGGTTCGATTCGATCCACGCATGGTCGGCGTTGCAGGCCCCGTCGCGCCGGTGGAACCGTAACCGACGCGACGGGAGCTGATCGCTTACTTGTCGTAGTTACGCTTGTCCTGCGCCTGGAAATGCACGCTGACGGTACCGTCGTTATTGGACGTGTGCGTCACTTTGAGCCCAACACCGGGGAGCGTGTACGCGGACTTGCGGATGAGAGCTACGGTGCGATCCATCTGATCGGTGGGGACGGTGGCGGTGAAACCGCGGAGCTGACCCTTCCCGCCGTTCTCCTGAAACTTGCGCCACGAATCGTGCGAGGCCTGCACGGCCTTCACCACGGCAGGGTCAGCGGTCACGCTGGATCCCTTGTCGGTGGCGGGGTCATGTTCCCAAACGTCAAGCTTCGGTACTGCCATGAAATTCTCCGATCTTGGTGGGGAGCTTTCTGCTCACCTTGCAACTCGTACTCTACCCTGTATCTGCGGTTGTGTCAACGAGATTTTCGAAGATTTCCAACTGTTCGAGACCGGTGATATTACGCAACGACGCAGTTATCAGAACTTTTCGGACATTCTGGGCATCAAAGATTTGCACCTCATGCCCCTGAGTCCGCACATGCTTCTTGACAGCTCGAATCACCAGTCCAATGTCACGGCTACGGTACCCGTACACGCATCGTTTACATTTGCCGCGGAACTGCTGCAGTGACAACGGCGAGGTGACAACTCGCATCATGTCATGATGGTATCGACACCAAATGTAATCATCGATTCGTGGTGTAGCTACGTCGAAACGCAGTTCGTCTCCACATTCCATACGCACAATGTCACTCATCTATTTTCTCCAATATTAAATTAGATTGTAATTCGTCCCATTCATTTTTCGGTTGCATATTACCATACGTTGACCACGGTAATGGATGAGGATGAGACTGTTGCAGTTCAGTGAAATCTATTGATCGGTTATGTAAGAAGACAAGCTCAATGCTCGGATCATGATTGTCAGATCCGTGTCGACGTTTACCAGTACCTGCGAATGTAATCTGGCGATCGTTTCGTGTCCAGCTGAGCCAATCAGAATATGTGATTCTACCGATTCCATGAAATTGAGTAACCGCAGATGCCATTGTACACGTTCGATCACACCAGTATTCCCTAAGGTACGATAGCGCTCCGGTGGCAGTAATGCCTTTAGCTCCGAGTCTACGAAGTCCACGTTGCTTTCCTTTTGTCCATTCATTATCACTCCGCAACCAATAGATACCAGATTGTATAGCTATCATTCCATCCCATTGCGTTTCTTCCCATTCACCTAACTTTTTGCCAATGGTTATTGGCGTTGTGCAATGTGCTACGGGAAGCGTGTCGACATTGATTCGTTTTGTAGTAAAGATTCCATCAGTTTCGATGGATATAACATTCTCCCACCCAACGCACATAATTGCACGCCAGATGTTAGCTCGACAATGACTCGTAATGTATCCGGCCCAGTCCAATTGATGGAAAGGTGGTATTCTCCACTTCCCATCTTTTTTGAGTTTAGCACCTGCACGTTGCGCCAATTTTCCATAACCGGCGTTGATAGTAATCTTGATAGCGTACTCGGCAGGATTTCCAATAGATTTGAGATAGTTTCGTCTGTCGAACAGATCACGGTAAAATTCAAATGGATAGATCGAAATATTGCATTCAATGACCCAACCTCCCAAAATCTCTACATCAGGATTATTCCAATGCAATTCTAATTCTGGTGACCAAACAGTTGTTTCAGTTTCGTGTGGAAAAACAATGCTACCATTTTTCATTCTATGTGGAAAAGGCATAGGTGCTATGAACTTAGAATTGAAATTACTACTTCTGAACCGTATATCCCATACTGAGTATTTGAAATGTGCGGGCATGGCACCAGTACGGTCAACGTTGCTTCCGTCAACCCAATAGACATTTGACCCCACCCAAGACCACAATGAAAGCATTGCGCTCGGATAAGCAGACACAATGTCATATTGCCAAACTGTTCCGGAATGGTATCCGGCTTGTATTTGCTCAAAACGTCCGCCATAATACCCACGCTGACATGCGTAAATATATCCATCCTCTAATACCGTTTCCCGTTGAGGTCTTAAATGTTCTCTCAAATGTTCTTTCTCAAATACGCGAGAAATAATTGCTGACGGTCCGTACCAATGACGAGGCAACGGCAATTCCGCCTCTAGAATTAGAGTGCGCATACGCTCCATAAGACGTACGTACATTCGCTGTTCAACTTCCCAATACGGAACTACAAGTGTGGTGAGCTCATTGTAGGAAAATGTGTCGCGTAATCCTTTTCCGTGCTCAACATATAAGTAGTCTTTATCTTCCCCGATTTGATCTTTGTATGCTCGCAAGAGGGATGCATTAGAGAAAAACCCCATTACTTCGTAAATTGTTATTCCCCAACGGCGATGGTGAGTATCGATTTGCCGTCCCGCAGGGACTTCGAAACATGTTATGCGTAGGTATTTTTTGGGAAGAAATTCGAAGCGGTAGGGACCGTACCAACCTATTTGTTTCTGCTTTAGCACGCGTATTGCTAAACTGACTGGTAGATCTTTGAATATGAAGTTGACATCGAAGTCGAAACCGAAGCCGAAAAAGATAGCTGACGGATTCGCTATTGCTACTTTCTCGATTAGTTCCAACATTTGCTGTGATGTTACGTCATATCCTGTTACACGATCACCGGTGCTGAAACCGAATAGCATAACGTTTTGACGTTGCTGTCCTATCGGTGTATGTGTTTCAGTGTCGCAGGATATGAATTGACGGTCTGCTTTACGTGCATTAGCAGCGTGTTTAAATGTTATTTCAGGCTGCAGCGTTATCATACCGCTGCCGCCATTCTTCGTAGTCGAATACGTCAGTAAAGTTCATTCCCTCTGCGGCGAATAAATCGACGAGTGCGTCACGTGCGTTACGTCGTTGACGGTATGAGATTCGTTTGTCAACCCATGCTGTTTGATACATGGCTTGTATTTCCGGCGATTCGATAAGATCTAGTTGCTCTTGATCGAGCGTGTCAGTGTTCCATAAGCCGGCTGTGTTTCCGATGGTGACGCCTTTACGACGTGGGGTTGGTCGATTTTTGCGCTCAAATTCGCGGCGCCGTTTTTCCATTCCACGCCCGGGTTGGACGATGGGACGGTCAGGGCTTTGTCGTATTGCTTTCGGATGTGGTCTGTCAGGGTATTCGAATGGTTTATGCAATGCGTTGCGTAGCCGACTCCAGAAACTAGCCATTATTTAATCCCTATTGCAGTTCTGAGCAATAAACCAAAAGATCTCCGCTTCTCTTGAACTTTAGTTTCATGATAAGGCAAACAAGATTGACAAATTAATTTGTTAAGACGACGATTATAAAGATAATCTAAAGAGCTAAGATATTCATTTGGTTTTGTTATACTAATTGATTTCCAACATTTTTCATTGTCAAGAATTTCACTGCCACACATATCACAATAATACTGTTCATAATGTGCCATGAGCACTCTCCCCTGTCGGTTCTTAATGGGAAAAGGAACAGGGAGCCACACCCGCGACGTGTGGCATCCGCTGTTCCCCGCAGGGGTTAGTTGTCTAGGTAGTAGGTTGTGCCTTTTCCGCTTGATCCGTCGGCGGCTACGAAATCGTAGTCGCGGCTGACGCGTAGTCCACGTTTGCAGACGATGCCACCGTCACGTCCGGTACGTGCATGAAAGTCTTTCAGTTGCTGATAGATGCCGGTTGATCCGTCCGAGAATGCTACTTTGTTCATGTTGTCAAGACGAATACCCCGGATCCATGCAAATTCTGTGAAATTTCCATCGTGGTCTCGAAATTCGTTGGATACACTGAATCCATATTCAAGAATGGCGAATGGCACGCCGAGTAGAGCGTCTTTGTCTTTCTCTTGTTCAAATTCGTTTCCGAGTAGTTCGCTGCCGGAGCTGATCGTGCCGAATGCATCAATCAAAGCTTTTTCGACGTCGCCAGTGGTGTTAAGGTCGCCCCATGATGGGCGGATTGCTACCACATTTTCGGCATTGTCGTCGCCTTGTTCGCGCTTGTTTCGTGCTACCATGAGAATGTCTCCGATCGAGATAGTGGGTGGCCCTCCGAGGGTCGCGGTCTGTAGGAGGGCTGAGTGATCCTCCAAGCGTACACCCTCCGTGACGAGACGGGAAGGGCCGGCCACCAACCGGACTGGGTTGTCTATGGTGGCCGGCCCTTCGGCCTATCCGGACCGTCCACAAAGGACCGTCCACAATGGACATCCACAGTAGACAGTCACGGAGAGTGAGATAATTGTGGAATTAACCGATGAAATTCTGGATGCAGGAAAAAGAGCATCCGACACCATAAACTTACATCGCGCATTCATGAATTGGGACGAATTAAAGCATAAATGGATTGCATTTCGTCTCAGCGACGGCGGCACCGACGGAACATTGTACGACAGTAAGAAAGACGCCGTAAGTCATCAACTCAACGAATTTCAATGCTTTTACGTAGCTTTCCGCAGTCTAGCGGGCGGTAGTACTCCGCGAGAAATGACAAAGTTTCTGCAGTTCTGCCGTGACGCATATGACGCCGGTTTTCGCCTCCCTGATCCTGATAGTCAGTCCGGTGGACCTGACGTCCTCATGACCGCTGGACAACACGACTACTACCGCAAAGCTTTTAATGACGCGTACGCCCAGCGACTGCGTAACAAATTAGGAGTCTAATGAGTAATCCCACCATTGAATTAGACGCCGAGTTTATCGAACCTGATGAACCGTCGATCAGTATTGTCTCAGACAATTTTGACGAGCCTGACGAAAAACTTTTGGATGAGCCAAAGCGCAGCGTTAAAGCTAAAGCGTATGAAAAGAAAGTGCGCGGATTCTTCCGTACGGGCTTTTGGGCCACCGTATCTCATGAAGCTACGGTGCCTGATGCTGCCGCAATTCTTGTACATGCACCAAAAATCAGCGAAAAGGTAGGCGATCTTGCCGATGCCGATCCCAGAATTGCCAAAGGAATCGACTTTCTTACCGAAGGAACAGAAAACCCATATCTCGCAGCAATTGCCGTGGGATTACCGTTTGCTCTTCAAATTCTTCGAAACCATGAACCGCAACTTGTGCCTGCACAACGCGGCATACGCATCCCGTTCACTCAACGACGTATCAATTTCAAGTTTGGAATAAAATTGGGACGTCTACGTGTCATCACCAGCGATCCACATGACCTCAGCAAATACGTGTTCGAAAATGATGCGGTAAAGAATGCCATGAAAAAGGCGTCTGACAGTCGATGACTATACAAACGGACCGTCACGTCGACGTCATTTCCCGCAAAGACCTTTTGCGGGAAATGGACTACGGTCCGGGACAACATCTCACCATGATTGGACCAACGCAACGCGGCAAAACAACATTGTGCATATACATTCTCAACGGAGTAGCAACACCTGACCATAAAGCGCTCATCCTGGCCGGCAAACCGCCACACCGCGACCCGGTTATGAACGAAGCTGCGAAACATCTGAACATGCGTGTCGTAGAGGAATGGCCGCCAGTACCATCCATCAAAGACCGTAAACGCAACGGCTACGTTCTACGTCCACGTCAAACAATGAAAAACCTTGACGCCGACGATGCCAATGTACGCGAACAGTTCCGTAAAGGCATCATGTCCAACTATCGCAGTACGAAACCTGTAATCACGGTAGTGGATGAAGCTCACCACGTACAATACGACATGAAACTTAAACGTGAATGCGAAGCGCCGTTAATGCGAGGAGCTCCACATAATGCAGAATGGTCCCTTATTCAAAGAGGAAGATTTGTCTCCTACCATTGTTACGGCGCCCCGGAACACCTCTTCATTTTCTACGACCCTGACAGGGATAACCGTAAACGATACTCAGACATTGGAGGAGTGGATCCAGAATACCTTGAAAGAATTACGGAAGGACTTAGACTCGAAAAAGGCAAAAACGGTAACACTATCTCTGAATGTGTTTACATCCGACGCTCCGGCCCCCAAATAATGATAGTCGACACCGCCTAGCGGCGGAGCAATGACGCTGAAGCGACTATGATAAAAGGTATTGTGAGTGCCAGCAATAAAAGCTCACAAACTTGTGGTCTAACCCCAGTCACCACACAGTCCGTGCACTGACAACAAGGTTGGTGCCCGTAACCCCATGTGAGGACTGAACAGATGACCGCACCCGCGCCCGCTAAGGGAGCAAAGCAGCAACAGCAAGTACGCCCACGATCGTTCCTTGTCGGCACGCAAGACGTTATGGAAGGTGGCGACTACGATCAGACATTCACAGTCACCGCCGCACAGTCAGGAACGCCCTGGGCGCTACAGGCCACCGGTTGGTTGAAAGGCCTATATCTTCTCGTTACCGGCACCGGTCTCACCGCCGGAACTGTCACCGCAGACGGCCCATTCAACATTTTCTCCAACATTGAATTGGATGACGTCAACAACGAAGCTATCTTCGGCCCATTTGACGGGTACACCGCTTTCCTGACGAACAAGTACGGCGGCTACATTTTCGCCGACGACCCCGCCACCGCATCAGTGTTCGCGTACACCGGCACTGTCACTACAAACAACATCACGTTTGTGTTGTACATTCCGTTGGAAATTGTGAACCGTGACCCTATCGGCCCGGTCGCGTCCGTGAACAACACGGCGTCGTTGACGTTGAAATTCTCTCTCAACCCCACGGTGACCGTGTTCACCGCGCCAACGGGCACGCTCGCCATCCGCATTCGTGGCAACCAGAATTTCTACTGGGAACCGAAGCGTGCCGACAAGCAGGGACGGCCCATTAGTCCGGAACCGCCCGCGTCAGGAACGACACAGTATTGGACGCAAGGATCGGTTGCCATCGCAGGCGCTGGAACAATCAACCAGCAGTTGATTACCGGTCTCGGCTACCCGTTCCGCGAATACGCGTTCCTGTACCGCGACAACACGGGTGCGCGAGCTGGCGGAGAAACCGGATGGCCCGACCCGCTTATTGGTCTCAAATTCGAAGCAAACATGCTGCTGTCCAACTACCCGAAAACGTTGTGGGCAGCAATGATTTGCAAACAATACGGATACAACGGTGCCGCTAACTCGCGCGGTGCAGGCGTGCCCGTCGGCAAAGAAGACGGCGTGTATTTGCTCAACTGGAATGACGACTTTTTCCTGTCAAAGCCCGGTGGTGAAACACGCCGCTCCTACCTTGTCACCAGCCCCGGAAGCAACTTCATATTCAACGGTGCCATGGGAACCGCAGGAAACCTCTACTCCGTCGTCAACTACGTCGCCCCCGGCGGAGGCGGACAAGCCCGCTCCAACACCGCAGCCCTCACCGGCGGCAGTTAAATAGACGTCCCGGTGCTAGGCAACAGGTGGGTTCCTAGCACCGGGGCTTTAACCAAAACAACTTAGGAGTAAATCGTGAGGATTGTTAAATCGCATGAGTTTTGGATTGGTGTAGTTGTGGGTGCTGTTGTGGTGCCCATGGTGTTGAAGAAGACGGCACCGAATGTGAAACTACCAGGAGCCGGATCCTAGCATGCCTTCTGAGGGTGGGATCAACGGGACAGCAGTTTTTGCTGCTCTCGTTGGTTCCATCATGCTCTATTCGGGGGTTAAAGGTAAAGCGATTAGCAGTACCATCAAATCGTTGATTGAAGGTAAAAACCCTTCTGATGTTCCGCAATCCAATCCTATTACTGGCACTACGGTAGCGCCAACACCGACAGGTACTACACCGTTTACTACTACTGATACGCCGGGGCCGCTTGTTTCCAGTGGCGCCGGCTATCAAGGAATTATGACGTTCCTTAAAGGACAACATTTCAGCAATGCAGCCACTGCCGGTATTATGGGAAACATGCAAGCCGAATCATCATTTAACACAGGTGCGTTAAACGCTGGCGAGGCCGCTATAGGTATTTGTCAATGGGAAGGTGGACGACGTACCCATCTGAAATCGTATGCCGCAGCACATGGCGGTAGCGAAACTGATCTAACAATACAACTCAATTTCATGATGTTAGAACTTAACACATCATACGCGCACGCTCAACTAGTGGTACGCGGATCGCCTACACCTGAACTTGCCGCGGCAGCATTCGACGCGCTATACGAAGTTTCAGCAGGAACGTCACGACAAAAGCGTGAACAATATGCACGCCAAATCTACAACACGATGAGGTGAGCCGGTGGCTAAGAGTACGGGAATAGTCTTAACAGCAACGGCTATCTCGTTTAGTAACGACTGGATTCAAACGAACAAACCCAACTTTCGAATAGCAATGGCCGGGTTGGGTGTAGCACTAATCTTCGACGGCATCGAAAAACTTAACGAAAAAGCTGCAGTCGGTTTATCAGTAATGATGATGATAGCAGTACTACTATCACCCATGCATGGTAAATCACCTGTACAAACATTATCAGGATTGGCAGGCAAATGAAAACCGTAGACATTTTTATTGCCGGAGTCGTAACAATCGGCATCATCACCGCACTAGTACTACCCGGACGCAAAACCGCAGACGTAGCAGTCGCAGCCGGCAACGCCTCATCCAAACTACTAGGAACCGCAATCAAAGGCTAGTCCTGCGGACGGCAATGACGCTGAAGCGACATTGTTTATAAAGGTGGTGACACTATCGCAACAGAAAAGAAAGAAGTAGCAGCATTACTACTTATGACGGCGTCTATGATGACATTAGATGCTTATTCAACATTCCAGTCATCGCCGTGGACGGTTGAAAACTTTGGTGCCGACGAAGAAAAAGCCAAAACCTGCAAAGAATACCTGACACACGCTGTAGGATATTCAACAGTATACTCAATAGCTGCGGCGTGGCTAGCTAAATCATACTGGCCTGTAGTCGGAGCTGGAATAGCCAACGGATATTTGATATGGCTATACATGAGAGCACTAGAACGAGGCCGACAATCAGGATCAACCGACTGGGTAAAGACTGAGAAAACTGAAAGTTACAACGATATTGCTGGCGTTGGAATTGGAATAGCTGCGGAGGTGTTTTAATGCCCATAACGGGTGCGTGGAAAGACGCGCAACGCGTAGAATCCGGTGCCCTTAAATGGGGCACCGGAATTAACCCTATACATGCCATTCGCACAGGTGACGGTAGAGAAACCACACCATCTACTCAAGAGAACGTCATTTCAGAGAATCTTGTAGATCCGGTACAAGCCCCTGAAATGGGATACACCGATGAAGACAATTCGTCGACATTGTATGGTTACGGATTCCAAACTGGCACCGAAACACGCCCACAATTAGGTACCGAAGACACCAGAAACGACAATCCTACCGGCTACCCACCATGGGGACCATACAAACCCGGCGTACCTGGCGGCACCGCTATTCGCGCAGACAACATCGGCGCCGATATAACCAACTCATACAAAGTACATCCCTCAGAAACCGTTAACGAAGGCTGGTTAAACAAACCCAAAAATGGTGTCGAGGATGCTGTAACATCAGATGTTTCGCAGTATGAAATGCAAACATCGATGACTCAGCGAGATAAAGTACGTGCCGGATCGCAAGCCGCAGCGGGACGGGCCAACGAATTTGATGCACCCATAGCATCACGCATTACCGGACAAAAGTTGAGATTCTTCTCCGGTGGCGAACGACACTACGACATGCTACCCAAAGCACAAGACCTCATCATCCGACCATTCTGGTACCGCAACGCCGGCACCGGATACGTTGACTGGATGGACCCAAACGAAATGTACGTGTCAGAACCATACAACCGTATGGCACCCTCCGACCCCAACGTCGGACCCGACACGCCACCAAACGAAACATACAACTACACCGATGAAGAAATGAACTACTACGCCTAACGCCTGCGGCGAGCAATGACGCTGAAGCGACACTGTTCAGAAAAGAGACATTATGCCTGAACCGCTACCCCATAAAGGAAAAGGCAAGAAAATCGCCGGCATTGATCTTAAATGGTGGCTGATCGGTGGTGGAGCGACTGTTGCCGTCATCTATGTGATGTACCGACGCTCCCAGAATGCAAGCGCCACCACCACATCGCCGTCCGCAGGACTTGATCCGAATATTGATCCTAATACTGGGCTGCCGTACACGTCTAGTGGTACTTACGGTGATTACAGTGCAGCCAGTGGTGTATACCCATCACAGTATGGCTACACAGATCAATACGGCAATCTAATCACACCAGGTACTCCGGCACCGGTTGTTACTGCACCTACAACTAATGCGGCATGGTTTCAAGCAGCCGAAGCGTATTTGACTACTACTTTAGGATATGATCAGGCCACAACTGCAGCGGCTTTGGGAAAGTATCTTGCGGGAGCACAACTTACCAACGCTCAACTAGGAATTGTGCAAACCGCTTTAGCATCGCAAGGATATCCACCTGTGCATGTGCATGATCCTGTTGTTATTCCACCTACTGGACAAACTAATCAACCGCCGCCGACGAAAAAGCCAATCGTACCAGTAGGTACACACATTGGAACACATATCACTACCAATCATGACAGTGTGCCGAAGATTGCACAGAATGCGCATACTAGTAGTGCAATAATCATTGCATTGAATGCTGCTACCCTAGCTCCATACAATGTGCATAACCTACCCGCCGGACTGAAAATTCACTACCCGACCTCATCTATAAAAGGCACCTTCCCCTACAAACCGTCTTAACAAAGGAAAGTTGACATGGCCTTCTCGCGACTCAAGCCCGACAGTGCAACGACCGTAGGTATTCTCACAGCCGCCGGCGTGTTCCTCATCTACCAAAACGCGCTGCCAGCAACTACTGATATCCGCTCGGCAATGCCCCACAACACCGATGTGGAAACAGCCCGCAAGCATGCGGCGTGGACAAGTGTCGCCCTCGTCGGCGTCGTGTTCCTCGTGGCACGCGACCTCAACTCGTACATCATTTCTGGGGCCGCCCTCGTCGGCGTCGACTACATGCACAAACACGCCAACGCTGTACACCCCAACACCGGAAAACTCGACACCGGCAATAGCGGACTCAGTATCGCGCCCGGACTCGAATCAGCCTACCCCGTAGCCGACTACGAAGAAGAAAGTGCGTAAAATACGCGAAGGGAGGGAAGGTGCGCTAATCGCTTTAGCGTCATTGCTCGCCACAGGCGTGCTGGTCGTTTCAGCGTTATGGTTCACCGCAGGTGTGGCTAATGGAAATCCGTTTACTACATTAGCTCCGAATAAGGTTGTGAGTACGCCAGCTGGACCGTATCCGGCTGGTAGTTTGCATCCGCCTCTAACGGTGGCGCAACGTGTTGCAATTCGTGCATTTCTGCGTTCTCACGGATACACCGAAGATGATATAAATCAATATGTAGCCCATTTTGACACTGGTGTTAACAGTGTAGGTTTACCAACACCTACATCTATAGACAATGGTTTAATCGACGCGTATAACATTGTCGTTAGGGGTGGAGGATTTGGTAAAGGATCTACGCAAACACAAACACAAATACCTGGCGTTAGTTCTGCGTTAGGTGGCTTAGATGCTATCGGTGATTTCTTTGTCAAGTTGGGTCAAGCGAACACGTGGATACGAGTAGGGGAAGTACTCGCCGGAGTCATACTTGTAACAGTCGGCGCGCATGCAGTACTAAGATCTAATAGTGGAACTTATCGCTCCACATACCACACCGCCAAAAAACTAATCAAATGAAGGAGGGAAGGCTAGCAAGTCGCTTCAGCGTCATTGCTCGCCGCAGGCGTGGATGTTGTTAGTGAAATTGAGCATGTTACATCGTTTCCGTCTAAAGCAGAACCGGTACCAGTCAAAATCGTTACAGACAAAATTGAGGCCGCTGAATACGCATCACTCACCAGCATAGTCTTACCCGCAGGTGCCGGGAACAGCGTGCCACAACGACTAATGGCACAAGACCAGAAACGACGCCGCGCGGTCATACTCATCAAAACCGCTGTAGCAAACACTGGTACCGTACGCATAGGACAGTTAGGCGACGTATCCAACGGACAAGGCGGCACATTCTTCGACGGACAAACCATCGTAATGGAAAACCAACGCGAATGGTTCATCGTAGGAGACGGAACCAACGCAGCAACCGCAACCATCCTAGACGAAAGATACCAATAGTCCCTGCGGGACGGCAGATGAGGTGAACGTGACTACGCGTGAAAACACTACTTTCAACGAAGTACTAATGGCAACAGCGTCATTGCTCGCTGCAGGCGCCACAATATACGCGGTATGGAGAATCGTCGCAGGACCCGATGCCGAACGAACAATGAACATGTGGTTTTGGGACAAAATCCGCACCGAAGCAATACGACGCGAACTACGATGGAACCAAATAGCCAAAACCGCCAGCGACAACTACTGGAGCCTAAGCAGAGTATAATGACGTTTCCTAGGTCTGTTAATGCTGAACTGGTGACTGTTTCCGATAAAAAGTCGCCAGTTAACTGTGGACCTTTTCCCAAAGGTACGCAGATTGTTAACAACTCTGGATCAGATCAAGTATGGGTCGGAACAAGTAACAGTATCATAACCGGCGTTGGCGTACCGCTAAAAGCACAATCAGCGTGTACGTTAACGCAAGACGGGCCCGTATGGGTTATTCTCGACACTGCCGCTGTAGCACCTGTACAAGTCATCATCGGCGGCGCACTCGAAACCATCACCGGACCCGTAACTATCACGGGCCCAGTCACTATCAGCGGTACTGTCAATGTCACCGGTACTGTCGGCATATCAGGTACTGTCACAGTAACAGGAACAGTCAACGTTGGCACAATCAGTGGTACTGTTACAGTAACCGGATCAGTTAACGTTGGAACAATCAGTGGTACCGTCACGGTAACAGGTACTGTTGCCATTTCCGGTGGCACTGTCAACATTGGAACTATCAGCGGTGCCGTAACAATCAACACAGCCAATGTCAACGTAATCAATACTCCTACTGTTACACCCCTACCACAATGGACACAACTACTTACCAACTCTGTAAATCCTGTTGGCGCAGCTATAGCTGGCTTAACCGCATATAATTCTATGATCATTCTATGTGAATTGACCGTTGCCACTGGCAATGCTCAAACAACCGCAGCAATAGACCCAGGGCTCACTAGAAATCTAACAACAGTCAACAATGATATATACTATCAGCAAGGAACGGATCCACTTGGAGGTTTAGGAGACCTCACTTTAACAACATTTCCACTACATGGCGCAGATCATGCTTCGTTAATTACAACTAGAATTGGCGGCACTGGAATGTCTCAAACAGTAAATGTTTGGGGCAGTAACGAAGTTTTGCCATATACTCATAGAACAATTCAAAACGGCAATGGAATTATGCTATTCGAAAACACGTTTACAATAACAAATACTCAAGTTCAATCAGCTATACCAATAACATCACATCCTGTAAGAATGTATATTCATAGTGCCGCAGGATCAACAGTAAATCAAATTGTACGTTTAATTGACAATACAAGTAACGGAGCTACACAACAATTACAAGCTTGGACTTTAACTCCTGGTGCTGATGTTAACCAGCCTAAATTTGTATCAGTATACACTGCAGCTATTCCCATCAACTCAGGCACTACAGCATATAACCAAGTATTAAATGCCACGTTCAGCAATCAAGGTGGTGTAGCATCATACTTTTCGCTACCTCATACACTAAATCCCATGTATTTACAGTTTGACGCGAATGCCGGCACTTCAACCATTCTAGTTAGTTACATCGTCGATACTTTAGGACTTTAAATGGAACCTACATGGTTAGTTATAACAGGGCAAGCATTACTCTTTCAAGGAATGCAAGATGCTTTAAATAACCTACCCACAACTCACCCTAATTATTTCACTTGGACTATGCATAACAATACTTTAGGTTGGGCTATTGTACTACATCACATTTAGGATCTACAATGACTGACGTAATCACACAAGAAAGTGTTAAAACAAAATGCGATGCGCTTTATGTAACCAAAGCGGGTGACAAAGAACTCACCTTTCAATGCGGGCAAGCATACGACCATAGCGGACTCTGCCAGTTTATGATAACATGGGATAAACGAGATGCCTTACAAAAAGAGAGGTAAATACTATTACCGCAAAGGACGTCGCTACACGCTCAAACAAATCTACGCTATTCACGTAAGAAAAAGTCGGAGAAGGCGAAGATGATATTACATCCGTCAGTTATAAAGGCGGTAGGCATGCACTCACTACTACCTATCATCGCCATAATCGCAGTCGTAATATTAGCAGCACTTAACAAAATAACTGGACAAGATGCGCTAGTTGTCATTATAGCCGCTGCTGGTATAGGCTCAACAGGAGCGGCATCAGTAACCGGAGCCGCCGTATCAAGCCAAGGCACAACCGATGCAGTCAAAGTAGTTAGGGAGAATAGTAATGGGAGCTAAGGAAGATTTCGAAGAATTCACATCATTCTTTTCTGAAAAGCTAGGACTAGAGGGAAAGAATCTCGAAAAGTTTGTCAACGATGCCATGAGTCACAAAGGACACACGCCCAAAATGATTTGGGATGATGCCGTCGAAGAAACCGACAACACAAGCAACATCTTCGGTGGCAGTGGCAGCAAGCGCACCCGTAATGTAGACGAAAAGACGTCAAAGAAGACTGGTACTTTCGGAGGAATGTATGACGAATAACCGTAGAGTCATTAATGAAGAAAACGATTCTACAGAAAGTGAAGTAAAAGAACCAACTACTGATTGGCCAGAAACTGTAGAAACCGAACCGCCAGCCGAAGGATATCCAGCTTATGACGACAGGTAACTTTTACAATCCCATAAAACCAAGTCCTATCAAACAAAGCAAATCACCTGCTGAAGTTAAGGCTATTGTACAAGCTGAGAAAAAGCGTAAAAGAATGTCGCTAAAGGAGATGTTTGCAGAGCATGAGGTAGATGTAAATGATTTACCACCGTTCTAGTAATCTGTAAAACCTACTGGCCAGTAACATAGGTGCAAATCCCAGTGTAAAACACAGCACCCCGTCACAGAAATGTGGCGGGGTGTTTTGCTGTGCAACGGGAAAGGCATGGA
>Ga0137415_10003443_pt1 | contig 15717 bp, 9 predicted proteins | sample CZODoug3_1_1_16f_FD_183082 | JGI IMG/M metagenome (GOLD analysis project Ga0137415, IMG submission 183082) | Vadose zone soil fungal communities from Angelo Coast Range Reserve, California, USA - CZODoug3_1_1_16fungal (Hybrid Assembly) | ecosystem: Environmental > Terrestrial > Soil > Vadose... | reverse complement strand
GTGGCCACGGTGCTGCTCGCGCGAACCTGGCGCGAGTCGGGCATGGACATCGACCCGTCCAAAGTTCATCGCCTGGCCAAGCTGGCGGTGGTGCCCATCGCATTCGCGATTTTCGTCGTGGCCATGCGCGACAACATGCGGAAGTTGCCGGCGGACGTGTGGCAGACGATCACGCTAGTCGTCATTCCGGTCGCCGACCTGGTCTGCTTTAGCCTGATTGGTTCGCTGGCATTGACCGCGTATTCGCTCCGCGGGGGCGCGCTGGCTTTGCCTTGGGCGATGTTCGCACTCGGCGATGCGCTTTGGGTCCTTTGGGACATCGCGACGGTCGCGCACCTCTCTGGGGCATTCATGGAAGCGATCCGCATCTTGGCGCTGAGTTACACGGGCGGCGCGGGGCTCCAGCAATGGTGGGTCCTCCGTCCGCGCGCGCGTCTCATTCCGCTGGCGTGAGCGCGCCAAAGGCCATCGACGCCATCGATGCATCCCATGTCAAGAATCGATTCGACGAATGAAAGCGGCGATGGCTATCTCTGACCCTGCGCAATAACGTTTGCGTGCACGGTGCGAGGAGATTCCCATGAAGGTGATCACGTACGATCGATTCCGGCCAGGGGTCACGATGGAGACCATTCAACCCTTGCTCTCGCAAGAGACGGCCCACGCCTGGAGGCTCTGGAAGCAAGGGATCATTCGTGAGAACTACTCTCGGGTCGACGAGCCGGGCGTGGTCATCGTCCTCGAGGTGGAGAACGTGGAGGCGGCGAAACGGATCCTCCATGATTTCCCCATGACCAAGGCCGGATTCATCGAGTGGTTCTATCTTCCGGTCACCGTCCCTTTTCCACTCGAGGCGATGTTCAACGATGCTAGCCTCGAACGGGTCAAAATGCCGGATTCGGAGCTCGAGTGGTCGCGAGGTCAGACGGCGCGCTAAGCCGAAGGATAGCCATGAACGAAGCCTACGGACTGACCATTGCGCGCTCGCTCGAAGACGTCTGCAACCCACGCGAGATGGCGTTGCTGGTCTACGACATGCAGGTCGGCATCGTGAGCCAGGTGAAAAGCGGCAAGGACATCGTCGCCCGGGTCGGCGAGCTCCTCGAGACCGCCCGCAGCGTGAGCATGCGCATCTTCTTCACGCGCCACATGTCTCTCCCGCGCGAGCTCATGGGATCCTTTCAGTACCGAATGGCCATGAATTGGCAGCGCGTCGATCATCCGGACAAGGTCAAGCCGTGGTTTCTTCGCGACTCCCCCGGCTTCGCGATCTCGCCCGAGCTGTCGCCGCGATCGAGCGAGGCGATCTTCGACAAGCTCGGCATGTCGGCTTTCGAAGGGACGCCCCTCACCATGGCGCTTCGCGATTGCGGCATTCGCGCCGTGGCCATCGCAGGGCTCGCGCTCGAGGTCGGGATCGAACCGACGGCGCGCCACGCGGCCGATCTCGGCTTCATCCCGGTCATCGTGCGAGACGCATGCGGCTGCGGTCACGACGACGCCGGGGAGCGCTCGGTGGCCAGCTTGACGTTCGCGGGAGACGCCATCATCACCGACCTGGCCACGGTGCGCCAACGACTTGGCGTCAGCGGCGCGTAGCCTATTCCGTCCTCGAGCGTCGATTCGCGACAACCGCGCCAGCAGGGAGGTCGATGTCGTCTGTGTGGAGGCGAAAAATGCAACCATCGCTTTGGACGCTCATTCGGCGAACCGGATTAGGTGGCGTTGAAGTCCTCGGTCTCGGGACGGTGGGCGTGCTGCTCGGCGTTGCGGGCCTGGTCATGCTCGCGTTCTCACGAAAGGTGGTGGCCCACAGGCTCGGCCTCGCCAACGTTCTCCTGGCGCTCGGTGCCGCACTGGCGGGGTTGCTCGGTGTGAGCGCGATGGACCGCGAGATGGAGCAGGCGCTCGCCACCTCGGGTTTCGGGAAGATCCAAAAAGAGCGACTTCGTCTGGAGGCGGAACCGGGTGCGCGCGGGCTGGCGACGCTCGGCTATGCGACGGCCATGCTTCCCCTCTTGTTGGGCGGGATCGCGGCGTTTCTCGGAGCGCGAAAACGGCCAGGAGAATCCCCGGGGCACCTCAAAATGGCGCTCACCGGCGTGGCCGTCGTCGCGACGCTCACGGCGTGCGGCGCGGCGCGGGCCACCAGCCAACGGGAACCGTCATCGCCGCATCACCTTCCGCCTTGGGACCCGGGATGGCGCCTTCTGGAGGCGCAGGAGCATGCCGCCGTCAACATCGACCAGGGCTGCGTCGAGATGGAGAGCGTGCTCCAGGAGACCTACTGGGTGCCCACCAAACGTCCGACCGAGGCGGAGATGGCCGCCGCCTGGGCCCATCCGAACGCCGCCATCGCCGAGGAGGCCGATGCCGACGATGTAAAGAAACGATTTCCTCGCGTATTTCAACCGGACCCTCATGTGGCCATGCCCGATTTCGATACGTTCGCGAACAAGTGCGTGCGGCGTTGGGTGGAGGTCCGAAAGGCGGATCCTGAACGACAGGACGTCCGCGAGTCGCCCTTCCGCGATCGGACGCTCGGCGATCTCCTCGAATCGCCCCTTCTGGTCGACAAGGGACTCTTCGATGAGGTGAGGGACGCGGTCCAAAAGAGCGGTGCCGAAAACGGAACGGATACCGAAGGAATGATCGGCGCCGACCCCGGGGAATCCACGAGACAGGCTGCTCCTAGTCATGGCCGTTCGCTTCATCATCGATAAATCGTGGGTCTTCCCGATCCTCTTCATTCCGTCGAGAGGAAGAGTTTGCTGGTAGAGACCGCTGGAGCTCTTGCGCAGATTGCCAAAGTTACCTTACGCTTCCATGAGGGGAAGGGGGCGAGGCGAGCAGTACCTGATTCGGGCGAAGACTCTTCACTCGTCTCAGAGATTCACCAACATCATGATAACGGAGCTCGCGCCGCGAGGGGTGAGGTGGTTTCTGCTGCCTCTGCTGCTTCTCGCTTTTTTTCTGGGAGCGTACTGGCTCGCGGGGTCGGAGCACCCCGGGGTCGTGGCCACGGGCGTGCTCGTGGGAAAGCTCTTCACACTGGCCGGCTTCGTGTTGGCCGCCTCGCGCTTTTCCTGGGGCGATCGACTGCACTTCGCGTGGTCGCTCTTCGCTCTCAACATGATCCTCTTGTTCGGCAAGGATCTCTGCCTCCTCCCCTCGGGCGTTCGATGCCCCGGACTCGACCTTTCGCCCGAGGCGACGAGGACGGCGCTCGGCATCGTGCTGTCGATCGCGAACATCGCGTCGACGGTGGCCACCGTGCTCCTTGCGCGAGCTTGGCGCGAGTCGGGCATGGACATCGACCCGTCCAAGTCTCATCGCATCGCCAAGCTGGCGGTGGTTCCCCTCGCGTTGGCGATCTTCGCTCTGGGCGTGCGCGACAACATGCAAAAGCTGCCGTCGGACATGTGGCAGACGATCACGCTGGTGCTCATTCCCGTGTCGGACCTCGTGTGCGTCAGCTTGATCGGCTCGTTGGCATTGACGGCCTACTCGCTTCGCGGGGGCGCACTTGCGTTGCCGTGGGCCATGTTCACGCTCGGCAATGTCTTTTGGGTCCTTTGGGATCTCGCAGGCATTGCGCATCTCTCGGGGCCATTCAGGGAGTCGCTCCGCATCTTGGCGCTCGGCTACACGGGCAGCGCCGCGCTCGAGCAATGGTGGGTCCTCCGCCCGCACGCGCAGCGCGAATGAATCAGGGTTGTCTCTCGGGACCCATTCTCATGCCGGCGGCCCGATCTCGACGGCGGCGTTCTGCGCCTGGAGCGCCAGCTCGATGGTCAAGAAAGTATGCTCTTGCGACATCGCCTTTTCCGTTCGGTTCAGGCAATCGAGAACGAGTTGACCGAAAAACGGAAATCCGACTTTTCCGTGAACGGAAATGTGCTGTTCGCCCTTCGCGTTCACCAGGTAAACCTGGTCTCCTTCCGGATCGCGGCCGACATCGAGGTACTTGCGCAGCTCGATGGTGCCTTCGGTGCCGATGATGAAGGTTCGACCATCGCCCCACGCGCCGAGCCCATTCGGCGTGTACCAGTCCACCCGGAAATAGTGCGTCGCACCGTTGTCGGCCACGAAGGTGGCATCGCCGAAATCCTCGAAGGCGGGGTACTGCGGCTGATAGCGTGCGACCTTGCTGTGCAAGAGTTTGGCGCTCTTGGCGCCGGTGAAATACAGAAACTGCTCGATCTGATGACACCCGATGTCGCAGAGGATTCCACCGTACTTCTTGGCGTCCCAGAACCACGGCGGGCGGCTCGCCGCGCTCAATCGGTGTGGCCCGAGCCCGAGCACCTGGAGCACGCGTCCAATCGCGCCCTCCTCGATGAGCTGGCCGGCGAAAATCGCCGCCTCGACGTGGAGCCGCTCGGAGTAATAAACCGCATATTTTTTTCCTGTCTCGCGCACCTTTCGCCGCGCGTCCTCCAATTGCTCGAGGGACGTGAACGGCGGCTTGTCGCTGAAATAGTCCTTGCCGTGGTCCATGGCGCGCAAACCAAGAGGCCCGCGGTCACAAGGGATCCCCGCGCTGGCGATCAGGTGCACTGAACGGTCTTCCAGGATTTCCTGCTCTGATCGCGCCACGCGGACGCCGGGATAGCGCTCGGAAAACGCAGCAACCTTCACGGGATCGGGATCGTAAACCGCGGCGAGCTCTGCGCCAGTCTCGAGCAGGCCATTGCACATGCCGAAGATGTGGCCGTGGTCGAGACCGACGGCGGCGAAACGAAAGTCGCCTTTTTCGCAGACGATGTTGGCTCGCCCCTCGGGGGCGTAGTTCATCCCATCCGATTTTTTCATGGTTCGTTCTCCGAGCTCCAACTCCTAGCACTCCAGCTGGCGGAGGCGGCTCCAATTTTGCCACCGGTTACCATCTTCCGTGACACCGGTTACCACCCCCCCCGGGCTCGCGGCGGGCGAGGGTGGTGGCCCTCGCCGGCGCTGAGCTCGAGGACGCGAGATCGCGAGCAGACTGGCAACTTCATAAATGTAATTCTCTTGACTGTGCCAGAGCACGAATGCGATGTCGGCTATTTGGATTTTCGCTTCGCCTTGAGAGAAGATTTAACCGCCAGACACCGAGTCTTCGAGGTGCACGCAGGCCGAAGGCCGGAGTGCACGCCAGGGTCGGCAGGGGAAGGAGAATCTATTAATTTCTGATCTTGGCGACCCTGGCGTCCTGGCGGTTAAATCTTCTCCCCACCGTTCCATTTCCGTACCGGACTAAGCTCCGGATACGAAGTTGACTTTCGCAATCAGCTAGCGAAGGGAAGCGAAAAGAAATGATATCTTACACGACTGTCAGATAGTTCTGACTCAACCAGAGAACGCAAATCGAGACTGGGGGGCAATAAAACGTCGCGCGTGCCGCCAATCCTTAATTGGTGGTGTCCTCACGACCATCGCCATCGCCTCGTCGTCCAATGGCCTCGAGACCCTGACCGCTCTTCGTCACCCTGAGCTTTGCTCGAGAAAGGGGTGGAACATGGATCCGATCCGACTTGCTGCGGGGAGCCTGACGCTCTCGCTGCTGATCGTAGGTTGCAGTTCGGGCGATACGGGGGGGCCGATAGAAGGCAGAACACGGGATGGCGCGCTGCGTAACTCCCTTCTGAGCAGTGTTACGCCCTATTCGGTGAAGAAGGACCAGACGCCTCTGGATGGCAACGGCATTCCCAAGTTCGTATCCGCGTTGACGACTTTTTCCGGTTCTCGGGTCAACGGAACGGGGCCGCTGCAAGTGGAAATGAAGGAATTCCAGCAACAGGTGCTGCCGGCGTCGGTCTACGCGAATCTTCCAGCGCCCTACAACAAGGGTACATTCACTTGGGGTTATGACATCAACCGTCTGGGCCCGAGCTGGCCGGCGCGCACCATCGAGGCGACGCAGGGCAAACAGACGACACCCGTTTACGTCAACCTTCTACAGACTCCAAAATTGCAGGATCTGTTGACGGTGGATCAGTCGATGCATTGGGCCGATCCTCTCCACACGACGGCGCAGAACAACTGCGTCAATGGTCCGCCGCTCGCGGCCGCTTGTCTCCAGCCCTTCAGCGGTCCCATTCCGACCACAGTCCATCTGCACGGTGCAGAGGTCCTATCTCAATACGATGGCCATCCAGATAGCTGGTTTACCAATGGTTTTGCGCAAACTGGGCCGGCTTACACGACCAACACGTACATTTACGGCAATACGCAGGAAGCGACCACGCTGTGGTTTCACGATCACGCGCTGGGCATCGTTCGCAACAATGTCTTTGCGGGGCTCGCCGGCTTCTATTTCATTCGCGACAACCGTGATACCGGGCTTGCAAACAACCCGATCACCCTTCCCTCCGGCGATCAAGAAGTCGAGCTCATGCTCCAGGATCGGCAGTTCGATACGAACGGTCAGCTCCTCTTCCCGGACGGCACGCCGAGCGCGAATCCCACGGGGTTGAATGGGCCGCCGCCGAATCCCGATCATCATCCCTTTTGGATCCCCGAGTTTTTCGGCGATGTCATCACCGTCAACGGCAAGAGCTGGCCGTTTCTCCGGGTGCAGCCGCGCCGCTACCGCTTCCGAATGCTGAACGCCGAGAATGCGCGGTTCTTGATTATGCAACTCTTCAATCAACAGGGAGTTCCGTTTCAGACGAACGGGCCGCCCGGACCGCCCATCTGGCAGATAGGCTCGGATGGTGGATTCTTCAACGCACCGGTCAAACTGGACGACCCGGCCAATGGCCCGGATGCATGCAGCGGTATCCCCCAGAGCGGCGTGAACGGAAACAACAGCGATACGACCGCGGGGTCGAAATGCCTTTTCCTCGCACCGGCCGAACGTGCGGACGTGATCATCGATTTCTCGGGCCAGGCGGGCAAGACTTTCACCATGAAGAATTTCGCGGTCCTTCCGTTTCCCAGCGGCGGGCCGGTGGGATTCGGGGCGCCAGACGCGACGTCCGACGGATTGGTCATGCAATTCAAGGTCGATTTGCCCTTGCAGGGGACGGACACGACCTTCAATCCCGCGTCGTCCTATCATCCTTCGCTGCGGGCGCAGCCTATCGTCGATATCAAACCGGCCGATACGCACCGGACGCCGGACAAGCTTCGCCAGCTCATTCTCGTCGAGGAAGAGGGGAGCGATCCCAATGGCGGGAGTCCCGCGCCCGGCGGTCCTCTGGCGCCAGGCGGCCCGCTGGAGAGCTTGATCAACAACTCCAAGTGGAACGGCAATCGTGAGGGCACGACCACACCCATTCCCGGTTCCACGTCGAACGGCCGTGGCTTGACCGCCACCGAGACACCCCGCGTCGGTTCGACGGAGGTGTGGGAGATTGCCAATCTGACGGTGGACGCGCACCCGGTTCACGTTCACCTGATTCAATTTCAAGTGATTTCGCGCCAGACGTTCGACGTCGGCACGTACTTGAACGACTGGATTGCCGCCTTTCCCGGAGGCACCTTCAACGGATTCAATTTCCCGCCAGGAACGTACATACCCGGCTTCGGGCCGCCGCTGCCCTATTTTACGCCGAATTCCGCGGGTGCCATCGGTGGTAATCTGAATTTCGATGCTGCAAAGTACACGCAGCAGGGCGCTTGCGCAGGTGGAGCGTGCCCGGTCACGGCGCCCGATGCGATCGATGCAGGCTGGAAGGACACCATCAAGACGTTCCCTGGCGCGATCACACGGATTGCCGTGCGATGGGCGCCGCAGGACACGGCGGTCAGTGCGGTGCACGCCGGCCAGAATACGTTTCCGTTCGATCCGGCGTCCGGTCCCGGATACGTCATCCACTGCCATATCCTCGACCACGAAGACAACGAGTTCATGCGGCCCATGCTGATTTCGAAGTAGCGCCGCGGCGATTCGTGCCTATGCGCTCGCCGTCGTTCATCGCTGGCATTCGCGTCCTTTTGCTGCTCTTGGCCATGGGGGCGCTGGCGACGGCGCTCACGCGCGGGCCGGAGGTTCGCGGCTCTGCCGCGACCGACTTGCAACCGGAGGTTCGCGGCTCTGCCGCGACCGACTTGCAATCGGCGGCCGAGCCGGCGCGCGGCGATTCTGCAGCGCGATATGCGTGTCCCATGCACCCACAAGTCGTCGCCGAGGGGCCGGGGGCGTGCCCTATTTGTCAGATGGCGTTGGAAGCCGTTCACGTCGAGGAGGTGCCGGTGGGTGCGGCCTCCGCTGGACGGCCCCTCTCCCCAAAGGGTTCGGGATTTGCGTCGGGTCCCTCCCCGGGAGGGGGAGGGGCGTTCGCAAATCTTTGGCGGCGCGATGTCGTGGATTTCGTGCGGACTCGTTCGCTCCTGTTCGATGAGCGCGAAATGCGCGGGGCCGCGCGGGTCGAAGATGACGGCACGATCAGCGCCATCTTCTACAACGACCAAATCGAGGTGCTGGCTCCGCGCGAGCCGGGGGCGTTCTCGCCTTCGTCGGCGCCGAAATCGAGCATTTCCGTTCGGCGGATTTCGGAACCACCGGTCCCGTGGGACAGCTCCACCTCGCGGATTCGGTTCGAGCCCGACGGCGTCCCAGCGACCCCCGCAATGCGCGCATCGGTCGGCTGGGTCGAGCTCGCGCGGAAGCCGCGTCATGTGTTGACCGTGCCCGCGTCCGCCGTATTGCAGTCGCCCGAAGGGCCGTATGTGCTGCGATTGAGCAACGGTTTTGCCTTCGAGAAGCAATCCATCGCATTGGGAGAGACCTTCGTCGGTCAGGGCGTCGCGGTGGTCTTGTCGGGATTGCGCGCACAGGACCGCGTGATCGCGAGAGCCGCGTTCTTCCTCGATGCCGAGCGCAGGGTGAACGCGCAGCGCGAGGGCCGTGAGGTCGCCCCGTGATCGCGCGATGGGTTCTTTGGTGCGCGCGTCATCCGTGGATGGTCATCGTCGTGGCGCTGTCGCTCGCCGCGGCCGGCGAACTCGGGCGCCGTGGCCTCGCGAACGACGTCGTTCCGGATCTCTCCGATCCGCAAATCGGTATCGTCGCGGACTGGATGGGACACCCTGCGCCCGAGATCGCAGACGCGGTGACCTCGGTGCTGAGCGAGGCGCTGCAAGACGTGCCAGGGGCCAAGGCCATTCGTGGCTCGACGATGTCCGGCATGGCCTATGTGGACGTCGTGTTGGAATCGAGCGCGAGCCTCGACGCAGCCCATCGCGCGATCCTCGAGCGCGTCGACCGGGTGCGGCACGAGCTTCCACCCAACGTGCGCCTCCAGATCGGGCCGGTCGCTTCGAGCACCGGGTGGGTCTTCGAATATGCGCTGATCGATCCCGCGCACGTGGCCTCGCTCTTCGAGCTGCGCAGGCTCCAAGACGAGGTTCTTCGCCCTGCGCTCGCATCGATCCCAGGCGTCGCCGAAGTCGCGTCGGTGGGTGGTGCTCGAAGACAGGTTCGCATCGAGGCCAAACCGCGCGAGCTGCGCGAACATGCGCTCGCCTTCACGGATTTGCTCGATACGTTGAGGCCGATCTTCGCCCCGGGCCACGGCATGGCCGACGTCTCGCTCGAGCAACTCGAGGCGCTCCCTGTCGTCATCCCGGCTCCTACCCTCATCGCGGGCAAGCGCGCGAGCGAGCCAGACGAGGTGACGCGAATTCGCGACGTGGCGCGCGTGCGGCTCACCGACGACATGCCGACTGGGCTGGCCGACGTCGGAGGCTCTCCGGCCGTGGGCGGAATTGTCATCGCGCGGCGCGACGCGGACGTCGTGCGCCTCGCCGCCGAGATCCGGCGCACCCTCGAGCGAGAGCGCGCGCGCCTTCCGCACCGCGCTGCCTCCCCGGAGCGGCTCGACTCCGGCGCCGCCGCCGATGTTCAGCTGGTCACCGTCTACGATCGAAGCGCGCTCGCCACCCGGGTGGGACAAACGTTGCTCGGTGCGCTGAGTGAGGAGGTCGCGGTCGTCGTCCTGATCATCCTGATTTTCTTGCTGCACGGGCGCAGCGCCGTCGTGCCCCTGTTGACCTTGCCCATGGTGCTCCTTCTCACGTTCGGGGGCATGTGGATCGCGAAGGTGCCCGCCGCGATCATGAGCCTGGGCGGCATCGGCATCGCACTCGGAATCGCCGTGGATGCGGAAGTGGTGTCGCTCGAAGCCTCGCACCGCCAGCTCGAAACGGGGATCCCTGCGCAATCCTTTGCGCCTGCCATCGTCACGTCGTTGCTCATCACGGCGCTCTCTTTTTTGCCGGTCTTCGCCTTCACGGGTGAAACCGGGCGCCTCCTGCGGCCCCTCGCGGCGACCAAGACGCTGGTGGTCGTCTCCGCGGCGGTGGTCACGCTCACGCTGGCCCCCGCGCTGCGCGGTCTCTTGGTCCGAGGACGGGTGACGCCGGAGTTCGCGAATCCGCTGACCCGCTGGCTCGTTCGACTGTATCGCCCATTCGTACACTTCGCCTTGGCGCGACCGGCGCTCACCTTGGTGACCGCTGCGCTGGCCGTGGCCTCGTGCATCCCGATCGCGTCGAAGTTGGGCGGCGAATTTCAGCCGCGGATCGACGAGGGAGATCTGCTCTTCATGCCGATCACGCAGCCCGGAGTGCCGCCGGAACAAGCCGCGATGCAGCTCTCCTGGCAGGACCAGGCGATGAGCGCCTTCGCCGAAGTCGAGACGGTGTTCGGCAAGATCGGCCGCGCCGACACGGGCACGGATCCTGCGCCCTATTCGATGGCCGAGACGACCATCCGCCTGCGCCCGCGCTCGCAATGGCCGACATTTCCGCGCGCGCGTTGGTATTCGAGCTGGACGCCCGGGCCGCTGCGCCGCGTGCTCGGCCTCGCGTGGCCGGAGAAAACGCCGCGGACCACAGCGGAGCTCGTGGATGCGTTGGACCGCGCGGTGCGTATGCCTGGATGGGCGAGCGCATGGACGGCGCCCGCCCGCGCGCGCATGGACATGATGACCACCGGGGTGCGGACACCCGTGGGCATTCGCATCGTTTCGCCCCATCCCGAGCGTCTCGATGCGCTCGGAAGGGAGCTGCGGGACATCGTGTCGCGAATACCCGGAACGCGGAGCGCCGCGTTCGAATCCGGTGGCGGAGAGCCATGGCTCGCATTCGACGCAGACCACGCAGCCCTTGCGCGCGAGCACGTGGATGCCGCGCAGGTGAAGTCCACGACGGAGCTCTTGGCCGCGGGCGGCCAGATCGGTGAAATCGAACATGAAGGCCAGCGATTGCGCGTGCGGATTGCCCCCGAATCGAGCGACGTGCATCCTCGCGGCGGCACCGATGAACTGCGCGAGATCACCGTGCGCTCCTCTTCCGAGGCGCCCTTCGCTGCCCAACCGGTCCCCCTCGCCCTGTTGGGACGGCCCACGTATGTGACGCGTCCCGCGGTCCTCCGCACCGAGGTCGGAGGTGCGCGGCTCGCCGCGCCCGACTTTCAACGCCACGAGCTGGTGGCGTACGTGTACGTCGACCTCACCGAGGGAACCGATGTCGAGCGATACGTCGAGCGCGCGCAGCTCGAAGTGAATCGCGCCGCGGGGGCCCGGCTCGGGTTGCAAGTCGGTCGCGGCAGAGCCGCGAACCTCGGATTGCAAGTCGGTCGCGGCAGAGCCGCGAACCTCCGGCCCGACGAACGCATCGAGTGGACCGGGCAATACGACCTTTTGACCGCCGGAAAGCGCCGCCTCCAGTGGATCGTTCCCGCGGTCATTCTGTCGATGCTGGCCTTGCTCTGGCTCCAATTTCGGAACTTCACGGAGGCGCTGATCGTCCTCGTCTCCGTCCCATTCGCGCTGGTCGGCAGCCTTTGGACGCTCTACCTGCTTTCGTATCCGCTATCGGCGCCCGTCTGGGTCGGTCTTCTGTCGACCGTCGGCCTGGCGATGCAGACCGGCGTCGTGATGGTGGTCTACATCGACGAGGCTTTTCACAGACGTGTGCGCGAGGGGCGATTGAAGACGCGCGAGGACATCGTCGCGGCGCACGCCGAAGGAACGGTGCTGCGGCTGCGCCCCAAGCTCATGACCGTCGCGACGATGGCCGCCAGCCTTCTGCCGCTTCTCTGGACCGAAGGACCGGGGACCGACGTGATGAAGCGGGTGGCGGCCCCCATGCTCGGGGGGCTCGCCACCAGTACCGCGCTGACACTCGAAGTGCTGCCGGTCATCTATACGATCTGGCGCTACCACCAGCTCCGTCGAGCGACCGAATGGGGGCGCGCCGATGGACTACCCGCTCATCACCGCGGCGGCGGGACCACGGATTTCACCGAGCGCAGCACGAGGTTGTCGACGAACACCCCGCAAGCGTGACCCGGTCGCACGTCGGCGCACGTCCCAACATCGTCTTGGGTGAACTCGAAGCGGATCTGGAAGGTGCTTCCCTGCATTCCCCCGAACCTCTGGTGCACGTGCCGCAGCCCCTTGGAGTCGCCGGCCCACGCGCTCATGTCCTGGAAATACCTCACGTCGCCGCTTCGCGGGAAATGCTTCGGATAGTGCTTGAAGCTGCCGTCGGTCGTAAACTCGGTCTCGAAGGCTTCGGCCAGCGCATTTCGTCCCGGATCGGTCGTCGACGGTCCGCGGTAGCGGCCTTCGGTGATATCGAAGAATCGCAGCAAGAAGCCGTCGAATGCCTGGATGTTGAAATTGGGGTCGTCTTCCGTGTCGTAGCAAACGTCGTAATCCAGCGTGACGTATTGGGAGTCGGGCGGGACGAGGATGTTGGGGCTGATCAGCCGCTCGAAACGCGTGGCCGCGCTGGGAACGGGGCCGTCGTCTGCCTCCGCGTGGAAGGCGCCAGGGGAGGTGGCTTTGCAGAACGACGCGCTGGTCTTCCACGGAACGACATTCGCACCCCCTTGATGCAGGTTGCGCCATCCGGCGGGAAGTGCGCCGGCGGGTGCCGCGTCGAAGTTCTCGGCAAAGACCACGGTGCTGCTCGGCGTCCCGGTCTGCTGCGTGAGGAATAGCCGCGTCACCTGCTGCCCGCGGCGGCGCACGTCGAGCGTGAACTCGATGGCCGTGCCGGGAACGAAATCGCGCGCCAGGCGCACGACGTACGGCGCAAAAGCTTTGGCCGTGGCCCCCGCCGCGATATCGGGATACACGTTGGTCCGATTCGCGATGACCACCCCCGGGGTGCTGGTTGCAAGCTCCCCGGTCACGTCGCGCAAGGTCGTGGCATTGAGCGGATTGGTGACCGAGTTGATGACCGGAAAGTCGAAGAACGCGAAGTCGCCCGGATCGAGGAAGCCATTCGATGGGCCGATCTCTCGAAAGCTCGTTTGTCCGAGCTGGGCGCCGCCCAGGGTTGCATCTTCCACGCGGCTTGCCACCCGCGCGAACGTGGCGTCGGGTATCGGGAACGACGGAAATACGAGATTCGGCTGGCCGTCGGCGAACCCCGTCGGCGCTGTGCTGCCGAATTCGGCGAAGAGCTCACCCTTCTGCGCGACCGCTTGGCTGTAGTCACCGATGTTCGGCTGGCCGGTGTCGTTGCCCCACCCTGCCTTGAAGGGCCGCGCGCTGATCGGGCGCGGACGCGACCAGGTCACGCCGCCATCGTCTGAGAACGTCTCGGTGGTCTCGGTGAGATCGCCGGTGGTGTCCAAACCTTGATCGAAATAGAAGACGTGCACGCGGCCGGTGTCGCGGTCGACGGCGACCCAGGGGAACCATTGCGCGCGATCGTGACCGGGACGGCTGTTCAGGGTGATGGGCGCGCTGAAGGTCGCGCCGCCATCGGTGCTTCGCTGAAAGGAGATATCCGCCCCGTCGTTCAGCTCGTTGTTCGCGTACGCGACGTAAATGGTTCCTTTGTGCTTTCCCCCCGAGTTGTCGACGGCCAGGCCGGGGAAGTCGTGCACGCGGTCGTTGCCGGGGACCTGGTCCATGCCTTTGAAGGGTTTGGCGATCGCGATCGGCGCCTGCCAGGTGGCGCCATTGTCGAGCGAGCGCGCAAAGCCGATGCCCGCCTGAAGACCCGTGGGATCGGTCGCGATGGCGCGAATCGACCACGAGGCGTAGACATTGCTCGACCCATTGCCGGCGAAGCGCGAAATGGCCGACTGATCGAACTCCTCCAGCGCGCCCCCCACCACGATTTGCTTCGACCAGGTGGGCACGGCCGCCGTCAATACGTCGTCCGAGTACGCGATGGAGAGCTGCTCACCGCCCGTGGTGAAGTTGCTCCAGGCGATCATCACGCGTCCCGTTTCGGGATCGACGTCGAGGTACTCCTTGTCGGCCGCGTCCACCGGGAGGACGACGCCGTTCACGGTTTGCGTCTGTCCCGTCGGATTGTTCGACGCCGGGATGGTGAACGGCCCCTCCCAGGTGTGGCCGCAGTCGCGCGACCGATGGATGCCCATTCCTTGCACCGTGCTCTGCTCGGTGAACTTGGAAACGAGAATCGAGCTGTAAACGAAGTTGCATTGGCCGAGGTATTTGATGTCAGGATCGCCGAAGACCTGCGGATAGCGCACTCCGGCGAGCACGAAATCGCCCTGCGTGGGAAGTTGCCCGCCGTCCACGAAGGTCTTGCCGCCATCGTCGGAATACGCAAATCCGGATACGGACGTAGTCGGATTGAAAAACCCGCGCGTGTCGTTGGCGCCGATCACGATGTGCTGGCCCGTGGCATCGATCGCGATGCTCGTCTCCGCCTGGCCGCCGGCTACCGTTTCGGTGTACCCGCCCTCGTCGTCTCCTTCATCGCCCGGACCGGTGTCGAAGCTCAGACTGTGAACTTTTCCAGCCGCCGCCGACGAGCGCGCCAGGGTACCCGTCACCGCGCGCTGCGACGCACCGCGTGCCGCATTAGCCGCGCCGCCCATGGCGCTCATCCCGAGCCGTGACGTCGCGGCCTTGGCATGCAGCGACCCGAGTTGCGTGCCCACGTACGGGGCGGGGGCCGACGTGTCCCCGCTCGACGTCGAGCCTTGCTCACTCGCGCACCCCAGGGGCAACGCGAGCACTGTGACGAAAATGAGACCGACCGCGCTCCGATATCCTCGCGTGTTTCGCTTGACCATAGTGGCCCCCTTTTATAGGTTGCGGCGCATCCTATTCCCATATCGGGAACATGGGCAGCGATTTCTTTGCGGCTGCACGCGTCACAAATATCCGCCGCGCCGCATGGTCGACAAGCTGTCCTGGACGGCCTCCTCGAGCGCCTGCAGATCGGCCTCGGAGTGGGCGGGTGACACGTAGAAGACCCACCCCTCCCAGGTGTAAATACCGCGCATGTGAAGATGTTGAATGAGAAGGCTCGCGTGCGGCGGCATGACGAACTTGAACATCGATCCATACCGCGTCAGGCGAATGGGGAAAGCTTCGCGCTCGAGCCACGCGGACAGCCTGCCGATGAGAACGCTCGCGCGTCGATTCGTCTCCTCTTGAAGCGCATTTCCGTCCTGTTTCAGGCGCTCGAGGATGGCTTTCGTGGTGGCCATGGTCAGAGGGTTCTTGTTGAAGGTGCCGGCAAACCAGACTTTGTCGCCCTTCGGAAACTCGTTGCCATCGAAACGCCACGGACCGCCGTCGATGAAGTCGAGATATTCGGGTTTTCCTGCCACGACACCGATGGGCATGCCCCCGCCAATGATTTTTCCATAGGTGGCGATATCCGCTCGGATATCGAAATAGGCTTGGCTGCCTCCCTGGCGAACGCGAAATCCCATCATCACGTCGTCGAAGATCAGCGCAATGCCGCGCGCGGCGGTGAGCGCGCGCAGCTCGCGCAAAA
>Ga0137415_10003442_pt1 | contig 15720 bp, 22 predicted proteins | sample CZODoug3_1_1_16f_FD_183082 | JGI IMG/M metagenome (GOLD analysis project Ga0137415, IMG submission 183082) | Vadose zone soil fungal communities from Angelo Coast Range Reserve, California, USA - CZODoug3_1_1_16fungal (Hybrid Assembly) | ecosystem: Environmental > Terrestrial > Soil > Vadose... | reverse complement strand
TCGCACCGGTGATCCAATCAAGGTAGATCGAATTGGTCGCCGATATCAGAGCGCCAAAATCGCCCGGAGCCAGCAATTTTACGAAACAAACCCATTCGCATGTTCGAAGTCATCGGGAGTATGATGATGGATGCCGATTTCGGCGCGGCGCAAGCGGCTGAAATATTCCTCAGCATAGTTGGTGCAGGCACGTCCAAGGAGTAGGCTTCTTGGTGATTGATTCGTTTCATTTCAAAGCGGTCATGTACGAACCGGCTTCATCGGCATGGACGACGGTACCCTTAGCGACACGAGCGCGGATGAAGGCAGCGGCTTGGCTTTCCGAGCCAAAAACGGCTGGCACAGAATTACCGCCCCTCTCACGGACGACCTTCCGTTTCCCATTTTGATGGCGGGCATATCGGCGGTCGCGACGGTATTCTTTTTGATTTGCTGGTTTTACATAACCGCCAAAATAACCGCCATCTACCTTGGCAACCCTGCCTTTACCGCCGAAAACGCGACCACGCATTTCTTCTGCCATCGCTTCGCGTAGCTTGTGCAGCAAGACGAATGCCGACTTGTAGGACAGGCCCAGGTCGCGGCTGAGGGCGAGCGTGCTTGCCCTTCACTTCGTTGCAGAACACGGCAATGGCCGCCAGATTAACTGGCATCCGCGATTGATGTGCCTGGCGCGTTCGAGTTCGACATAGGCAGGCAACATAGATTCAATGAATTTCCCGGCCTCGATAATCCTTGCCTCAACGATTTTTGCGTACGCGATCCTTCTGGCTTCGGGCGTTCGCTCGCGCGTGGGCGCCGGTGTTGGGCCAGCCTCACCGACAACAGTTAGGTACGGCTTGCGTCGTGCGCTCATGATTGCACCGCCTTGTCGCGGGCTCTGATTTTGGACGCAGTTTGTCGTGGCGTGCTAAGCACGCGGTCAGCCTGGATCATTTGGATTGTCGTCTTTTTTGGCTCGGGTTAGAGCCGGGGCGGAAGACTGAACCCTTCCCCCCGGCTTGCTTTTCTGGTACATGAAATTAATGACCAAATCAATATCGCGTACCAGAAAAACACGAGGCAGGCCGCCGACCGGCGCCGAATCGGTCCACTTGCGAGTCTTGCCTGATCAATCGGCCGCTATCGAAGTGTGGATCACAAAGCAAAAAGAGCCGGCGCTCACTCGCCCAGAAGCCATCCGCCGCCTGGTCGAGCTCGGGCTCAAAGTGAAGCCAGAGAGGTCTTTCAGCAAGCCCGGCCGGAAGCTGCGCGCTCAGGAGCTCGCCACAAAGGCGATCGAAAAGATTATCGATCCCGCCGCACCGCCCGAAGAACGCGCCCAACGCAGGCGCCGGCTAACCGAGGGGGCGCCAGAGTTTCGCGATGATCGGGTCGCTCTGCCGAAGGCGAAGGGAAAATGATAATGAGGACACTCGTCATTCTCGCCGCATTTTGTTTTTCAGCAAATGCTTTCGCGCAGGATGTGCCACCGAAGGTCGGCAGCAAACCGGTGCTTCGGGCAAAGTCGAAAGAACCAATGGGTTGCAAACTTGTCGGAACGGTCAGGGGCACCAAGCTGTGGGCTGGTGACTGCGTAGCGTCTGAGCTGAGAGGCACCGCACCCGCGGCGGAAGCGCCATCACTGAACGAGCGGGCGAACGAAGCTATTCCGCCTGGCCAGAAACAGTAGAGCCAGAGCTGAAGGCGAAGGGGAAATGACGATGCCACGGCCTCAGCAATGGACCGAAGCCGAGGTGCATCGGTTGAGGATGTTAGCCAAGAGGAAAGTAAGCGCGGATAATATCGCAAAATCGCTTGGCCGCTACGTAGGATCAGTGAAAACAAAAGCACGCGAATTGCGTCTGATCCTCTCCAGGAAGGTGAAGGGGAAATGAACGCGAACGCGTTGCCCTCAATTTTCACAATAGAAATCGGCGGCACGCCGACGCTGACGTTCGAGGCCCAGAATCTTCGAGGTCAGCCGTCTGACGGGCTGATGCAGGTCTACCTTGTTAAGCTGGACGGCGGGGAGACCGACGAGCAACCTGGAATTCTCGCCGCGTTGCGCGCTGTTCAGCATTCATTGCATTCGCATGATCGCAAGCTTTCGCCGGCCCACGAAAAGGTCATTTCAGACTGGTGGGCGAAAACGTCCATCCGCAATCACCCCGATCTGCAATTTATCAAGGATGCGCGCGATCAGATGCTAAAGGCGGGAAGCTTTCCATCATTCGCGACTAATACAGAGTCCGGGATCGGCGAAGGAAGTAATTACAAAATCACGCGCACTGAATACGATCTCGCGTATTACGAGGCGCCGGGGGGCGACACGATCTCCGAGAGGCAATCGAATTTGCGCTGAATTGGTGCGATCGGGAGCTGACCGAGATCGAATCTAACATCCAATAGCTGGCGCCGCGCGTTCCCCTATCTCACCACTCATCATCCGGATGCACCCAAACGCATGACTCCGATCGGCAGTGGCTCCGATCCGTTCCAAGGCCAACCTATACGGTCGATTTGCCTACGCGCGCTGATCGCGCTTTGACGGGCCATGGCCCCGCGCTTCCTGACGATCCTGACCGGCCGCAACCCGCCTAAAATTCGGCAGTCGAGCGAACCTGAGCCGTCGATCATCAACGAAAAGACGATCGCGGACATTACGCGTGTGGTTGAGCCCACGAGAATTCTGGAGCGCGAGCGGCCGGCAGATGAAGCGCGCCCGCCGGAAGATTGACGCAGCATGCCCGCGCTGACTCCAGGAATTCCGCTGGTGCGTTTTTGCTCCTAAGGCCGTCCGACACCGGCCAACGCGGAAAACGAGTCCTGAGGGCCGGACGCCCGGCAGCCAAGTGGTTTGGGCGACCGTCGCATAACAAGTAGATCTCACTAACCGGACCGAAAGGCATCTAGAGCGTGGGCAATTAGAATGCCGATGCTCAGAAGGATAAAAATCGCTGTTATAGCCGTTAGCATGGTCAATCCTGTGCAGTTCTGGAAAGTAAGAGCGCCGCGCACTGCACAGTCAAAGTGATTCGTCGGGCAGCGGAAGTTGCTGCAGTCCTGATGATTTTCGGCAACAGCGGGCGGCAGTACCGTGCCTGAATAGACCGACATCCCGCGAGCAAGGGCTAACCCAGATCACATAACTTCATGCCTGGATAGGAGAGGCTGTAGCCATCATCAAATGGAGGCGACGATGCGCAAGTTTTTCCTGATTACCGTTGTTCTCTCGTCTGCCACAACGGCTCATGCCGGGCTGTACGTCATTGTGGCCGATGCTGATGTCAGGGCTCCCGTAGCAATCCAGCCGATCGAGCCGTTGTCGGCGCAGCGTCCCGACGCCAGCGCTCGCAGCAAAACGCAGAAAATGATAATGGAAAAACAGATGATGATACGGAAGCAGATGGCAATGCAGAGAGAAATGCAGCGACACCCGATACCCACGCGCCTCCATTTCGCACTTCTCAAATTCAAACGAAAGATTCACTACGCGTTTCGCTAGTCGCCCCCAAAACAACGAGAGGCACCTTCGGCGCTCGATTCTCACGAGGCGACATGTGGGCTGGTTCACATAAGCGTCGCGAAGGCTGGGCTATTTAGCATCGAACCGGACGTCCCCGTCCGAACATGCCCCCCAGCAAAGTCGTCCAGCGCCCGCTCGGCGGCTTTGGCCTGGGCCACCGGCTTTGGCATGGTCTCGAAGCGGCGGTACCGGATGTCGATCGGATCGATGAACGGAATCCGGCGAACTTTTGTCTTTAACGGTCGATTTCCGCCATCAACTCGAGGCGGCGCGCCTCGTCGCAGTCTGCGATCTCGGCCTCAAGTTGCGCGATCGTCTCCGGCCGCAGTGTCGCCATGCCACCCGCCGCGCCAAAGCGAGCCGCACCGTGCGGCTCACTGAAATGTTCATATCCGGTGGTGCTGATGCACAATCTAAATTAAGGTTGGAAATAGGCAATTTTACAAGCCGAACAAGTGATGCGGCGGAATAATTTCCTGATCCGACCAATGTAAACAAAACCAGATAATGGACGGTATTCAGACCAACGGCGAGCTCCTCCCTTTCGATCTGTTCGCTCAGCCATTTCGTATTCTTCGCATTGATCCAGCGGCGGCGAGCCAACAGATCTATGACGCATTCGACATCGCGCAAGAACGCGGACTGGCTTCAGACGATACTCTGATCAGCGCGCGCAACACTCTTCTCGACCCGTCGCGGCGCCTGTCGTACGAATTGAGCTACCTGATTGACAGCCCGCTCGCTGAGATCGACGCTTTGTACACCATCCTATCGAGCGATGCTTCAGCGAAAGAACTCCTGGCGATTGCGGACCGGCTCGCGCCTCTATCAAGGGCCAATTTTGTTGCCCACATCGCGGCCCATCGACCGGCAGAAAGTGCCCTGCTTCGGGCGATCGTTGAAGCGCATGTTGCCATCGAACCGACAGGGATTTACGAGATCCTAAAGGTGCTGAGAAGGACCGGCGGATATCCGGCGCCGTCGCTAACAAGTGTCAACCACGGCCTGCAAGAACTTCTCAATACGCATGCCGAAGCTGCGGTTGCCGGATTTAAGACAAGTGAGGACGCCACTGAACCAGTGCTAGCGTGTACCCAGCAAATACTTGCGCTCCATGAGCGCCCTTATATTCATGTTCTTAGCAGTCTTTTGGCCGCTTACCGCCGGTCGATCGGCCCGCAACAATCGGTCAGAATTCAACAAATTGAATGCGCCTGCAAAGCACTGCAGGCGCAGCCGACTAATCTTTCGTTGCTCGAGGCGCTGCAAAAAGCGCTTCTCGATTGGGCGTCTCTCTGCCGTCCCCTGATAGCATTCGACATCCATCATGGCGTCCGGGAGCGAGATTTTGAGATTCCAACCAATCTTGTGCGCGCGCTCATCGCTCATCTGACTGTCGATCAACAATACGACGTCGCCCTGAAGGTCGCAAAGCTCAGCCGCGACGCCTTGAGTTCGATGCCCACAACAGTTGATCTGCTCGATCAGGTTGGGCGTCTCATCGAGCGAGAGTCGCTAGATGCCAAAATGAAACCGCTGGAGGATTTCATAGACGGATTTCACAGCGATTTTGGTTCGCTCAATCAAGCGCTGAAGAAAGATGGGTTTGGGCCCGAGGCCACCGATGCCGCGAGCAGCCTCTGGGGCGTGTTTGTGGGAGTGGTCAAGGCAACATATCCGTCGGCTGAGCCCTGGATGCTGGTCCGCGATCTTGCAATACATCTTGGCGACAACGGCGGGGATGCCGCGGCGGCCTCCGCCCTGCTTAGTGGCCTGATTCACTGCGGAGAAAAAGTTTCCGCACCGTCTTCCATTTTGGACACACTTCGGGATGACCTGCGCCTAATAAAATCCGGGCACCATGGCGACGAGAGCAGCCCGACAAAACCTGGTCGCAAATGGCCAGTCCGCCTCGCTTTTTTTGCGCTGGCTGGTTTTTGCGCGATCGCACTCTATCTCGGTTTTGACAAGGCGCGGTGGTGGCTGAACGCTTTTGTCGCGCCGAGCGCTGAAATCGGCTCGATGGCGGCCGGGGCGGAAGTCATACCGGCGGTCGGTGGCGGACAGCACTACCCGTTAGGCAGCGTTCGGTATTGCCACTTTCAGGAAGAGCGGTTGCGGATCATGAAACAGCAAGCCCATGGACCCGAAGATATCAGGGCGTTCAACATATTGGTCGTCGACTATAACTCCCGCTGTTCGGATTTCTTTTATCGGGACAGCGACGTTGCAACCGTGAGGGCCGAAATCGCCGCCAACCGAGAACGCCTCGCGGCCGAAGCCGAGCGGATCATGTCAACGTGGCCGGGCCATACCTCACCTGCTTCGGCGCAATCCGCCAAATAATCCGCGGGCCCTAAGCTCCTCGACCGGACCTCTGTTGCAGTACTACCAGGGGCTGAGAAAGGACCAACGATAACGGCGTCCGGGCGAACCGTAGTAGCGCGGACCATCGTAAGGGCCGTAGAAGGCGCCATCGCCGTAGATCCAGCGCGCCGCGGGGCGCCCGCCCGGAACGCGATAGCACAGTCCGCTTTCCTCGCAGACGATCCTGACATTCTCGGCCAATGGAGGTCGCGCCATTGAACTGGCCTGATTGAGTAGCGGCATCGAGAAGGCGGTCGTCGACCACATTCCGATTGCCACGGCCGTCAGCGCCATACTCTTCATCGCTTCCTCCATCGTTTCGATTGATCCCAGTATACCGCGACCTTTGCCGAGGACAACAAAAAGACGTCCAAGCCCGCATAGGATCTCTGAACAAGACCGTCCCGATTTGGGCTGCCGTCGCCGTGCTTGCTTGGTTCGGCTCGTCGATGAATTAACGCTGTGGCTCACAGATACGGCGTCTCAACGAAACTCGCTCGTGAAGCTGAATGTCGGCGCTGAGGCTTACTTGGGAACAGCCTCACCAACATGTGACGCGGCTGCAGGTATCACCAAGCACTTGCAAACCTTACTTGCCGTGCTGGGCGTGACTCTGATGATGGTTGTGGCAATGAGAAAACTGAAAATCTTGGCCGTGCTGTCCGCGTTCTCAGTCCTAACTCCGTTGGTCGCCCAGCAATACGGACGCCCGCAGGACGGCTTTAGCTCCGGGCAGTATAGCGGCCAATATAGCGGTCAGTATTGGGGTCAATACAACGGCCGAGTGGATGGTCGCGTGAGTCGCAATGAAGGCCTTCCTCCAAGCGCAGCGGACAAGGACAATAGAACGTTCGACAATGCCATCGATCCAGGGGACTGCGCAGAGGTCGATATGCTCAAGCCGGATGCGCGACCGGGCTGGCAAGCCCGCGTGCGCAATGCATGCCAGTAGCCTCGAGGAAGCGCTTGCCCCAAACAAAAAGACTGCCCGAAAGGCGGCCCGTATTTCCTGTTCAGCTCTGGGAAGGGCTCAGCGTCGTTGCCGCGGCAGCCGCCGCCCAATGTGATATCCTCGGACCGTAATTCCTGCGGCCGTTGCTAGGCGGTTTGCGCGAGTTTTTGCACATAATTGGCGTACTCGCTTTTGCCTAAGGCTAGCCCCAATTTCTCTAATTGATCCCGATCAATGAATCCCTGATTAAATGCGATCTCTTCTGGGCAAGCGATGCGGAAACCCTGTCTTCTTTCGAGCGTCGCCACAAAATCGGCCGCAGCCAGAAGGCTATCGGGCGTTCCGGTGTCAAGCCAAGCAAATCCTCGTCCCATTTGCTCGACCGCAAGAAGCCCACGTTCCATGTAAATTCTATTGACGTCGGTGATCTCGAGCTCACCTCGGGCTGAGGGGCGAAGGTTTGCTGCGATGTCGACCACTTGTTGGTCATAAAAATATAGACCAGTGACGGCAAAATTGGATTTTGGCACCTTCGGCTTCTCCTCGATCGAGGTTGCTCGACCAGTTTCGTCAAATCCGACCACGCCATACCGTTCGGGATCGGCGACGCGATAGGCGAATACGGTTGCTCCCAAGGTGCGAGCGGTCGCGCTCGAAAGCAAATCCGGAAGACCATGACCGAAGAAGATGTTGTCGCCGAGAATGAGCGCCGACGAACCGCCCTGGACGAAGTCGGCCCCAATGATGAAAGCTTGCGCGAGCCCTTCGGGACGCGCTTGGGCGGCATAGGAAAGCGCGATTCCAAATTGCTCGCCACCGCCCAAGAGACGCTGAAATTGTGGCAGATCCTGCGGCGTTGAGATAATCAGAATGTCTCGAACCCCCGCCAGCATAAGCGTGGTGAGCGGATAATAGATCATTGGCTTATCATAAACCGGTAGAAGCTGTTTCGACGTCACCAGCGTCATCGGGTAGAGGCGAGTGCCGCTTCCACCTGCCAAAATAATTCCCTTCAAGTTGTTCTCCCGTGCCTAAGATTGGGCGCCAAGGAGACGCTCCATACATTGTTCGAGGGACGCTTCCAAGGGCGGCAGGCGAATATCGAAGATGGAAGCCAGCCTCTCGCAACACAACCGCGAATTCGCTGGCCGAGCCGCTGCGGTTGGATAGTCGGCGGTTGAAATAGCGTCCACTGCCACCCTGCGTCCGTGCTTTTTTTCTTTTAGGCGCATAATTTGGCGCGCAAAACCACACCACGTGACTTCGTCCGGTCCTGCGAGGTGGACCACGCCGGCGAAACGATCTTGCCAGCCAACAGATCCTATCCTGCGCGCGATAGCCAGAATTGCTACTGCGATATCCGGTGCGTAGGTCGGACAGCCGATTTGGTCGTCAACTACGCTCAGCCTGTCGCGGTTATCGGAAAGACGCAGCATGGTGCGTACAAAATTGTTTCCAAATGGCGCATACACCCATGAGGTGCGGAGAATGACGTGGCGGTCGTTGGCGGCCGCGACGGCATATTCCCCTGCGAGTTTTGAGCGTCCGTAAACACCCGCCGGCGCCACCGCATCGGTCTCGACGTACGGGCTTTGCTTTTTGCCGTCGAAAACGTAATCCGTCGACAGATGAACGATCGGAATGCCGAGCCGCGCGGCTTGCCTTGCAACAATCCCGGCTCCGTCGCGGTTGACCGCAAAGGCAAGGTCCGGTTCAGTTTCTGCACGGTCGACCGCGGTATATGCCGCTGGATTTATCACGATGTCCGGTGCAAACGCCAAGAGAGCTTTTTCGACGAGATCTGGTCGCAAAATGTCTACCTCGGGGCGACCGCCGGATCCGATCACGATGTCTGGGTTATTGGTCGCGGCTTCACGCAGCGAGCGTGCAACCTGCCCCTCAGTGCCAACGACATATAGCCGCAAAATCGACTCCGGTATAATCAAAGGCCGAGGCGTTCACCGCGATAGACGTTGCGAAGCGGCTTCCACCAGTCCGTGTTCTCAAGATACCAGCGCACGGTCTTTTTGATGCCCGTTTCGAAGGTCTCTTGGGCGCGCCAGCCAAGCTCCATTTCCAATTTTGCTGCATCGATCGCATAGCGCTGATCGTGACCTGGCCGGTCGGTGACATAAGTGATGAAGCGCTCATGGCCCAGCTCGGATGCACGTAATTCATTCAGGCAGCCACAGATCTGCTTGACCACGTCGATGTTGCGACGCTCATTGCGTCCGCCAACGTTATAGGTTTCTCCTGGCAAACCTTTTTCAAGAATCATTCCCAATGCGCGCGCATGATCGTCGACGAAGAGCCAATCTCGGATGTTTGAACCATTACCATAGACAGGCAACGGCTGGCCATGCAGGGCGTTCAGCACCGTCAAAGGTATCAGCTTTTCTGGAAACTGATAGGGTCCATAATTGTTCGAGCAATTCGAGACGATGACGGGCAAACCGTAAGTGCGGTGCCAGGCCTTGGCGATGTGATCCGATGCCGCCTTTGTCGCCGAATAGGGCGAGCTCGGGTCGTAGGGCGTTGTTTCGCTGAACAGTCCGATCTCGCCGAGCGAGCCGTAGACTTCGTCTGTCGAAACGTGAATGAAACGAAAGCCTTCTTCCCGTAAATGTTGGTGGGCGTCGAGATATTCACGGGCGGCTTCGAGTAAATTAAAAGTTCCGACCACATTTGTCTGAATGAAGACATTCGATCCAGAGATCGAGCGGTCCACATGGCTCTCTGCCGCAAGATGAACCACCGCAGCCGGCTGATATTTCGAAAAAACGCCTCTTATGGCCTCGGCATCGCAGATATCGAGCTTTTCGAATGCATAATGGGGGCTGGATGCAACGGGCGACAGTGAAGCCAGATTTCCTGCATAGGTCAGCTTGTCGACGACGACGACCTCATGGCCGAGTTCTAAGATGAAATGCCGGCAGACCGCGGATCCGATAAAACCTGCTCCCCCTGTAATCATAACCCGCATGGCCTAGGAATTCCTTTGGTCGTAATAAAATGCTGGCTCAAGATCAGCGAGGCGTGGGTGGGTGCGGTCCTTGTCCGCCATCGTTACGTCTGCGGCCGAAATTCCCCAATCGATTGCGAGATTTGGATCATTCCAAGCGATACCACGCTCGCAGGCCGGCGCCCAGTAATCGGTCACTTTGTAAATCACCTCGCAATGCGGCTCCAATGTTAGGTAGCCATGCGCGAAGCCGGGGGGCACCCACAATTGCCTCCAATTCGCCGACGACAGCTCGACAGCAACGTGGTGACCATAGGTGGGCGATCCCATGCGGATATCGACCGCCACGTCGAGGATGGCGCCTCGCGTGCATCGCACCAGCTTTCCTTGCGCGCGTGGTGGAATTTGAAAGTGCAACCCCCGCAGGACGCCGCGTTCAGCCGAGTAGACGTGATTGTCTTGAATAAATTCCGCCCGCATGCCGGCAGTCGTTAGAACATCATTGCGATAGGTTTCCGAAAAGAATCCGCGCTGGTCTTGCCGCTTGGTCGGCACGATCGATAACAGATCTTCAATATTGAATCGCTCAATTTGCATTCCAAAGGTCCACAATGCGACGCGTTAGGTTCCGATGAAGAATTTCGCAAGGATTACAGGAAGCGGACGCGAATATCAAAGCGGCGGACGTCTGCCGACAGCTTTTGGGAGTGAATTCCTGGCTCAATCGGCCAGCGGAAAGTCGAAGCCCAACAAAGAGGCGGTCGGAAAGGCTCCTGCGATTACTTGATCAACTTGGATCAGTAAGATCACTCTATCTGCCTTTAACGAGCATTTGCCCACTGGAGCTGCGCTGCAATTTCAGATCGATGATCAAGATGAACTTTAAAGCTATCAGAAGTCCGGTCTCATCTTGCTCGGCATGATGTTGCGCGATCGGGCCGGCGCGAAAGGAGCGCCTTGCGCTGGTGAGAATCCGTAACACCAGGCGTAGCGCATTGTGTTTTGTCGACTTCCGCGTGCTGGTCGCAAACAGCCGTAAGGAACAGATTTTCGCAGGTGGCAGCACGGCGGCGGAAACGTTGGATACCCGGTGAATAACGACAGCGAGCTCCCTGTAAAGCTGCTCAGTTTTTCAGCATGACCCGGCTTTTTGCCGTGCATCCTCTGCGAGAAATTGTGAAGCGCTGCGCGCCCAGAGCGAAACAAGGACCTGAGCTGTATGACGTTGCAGGGTTTCTTCAAGTGCGGACACGACTTCAATCAGGGTCCGTCGCGAATTGCCCTCGAAGCAGTATTAAGACGAGTTGTCGAATATTTAACATTAATATGATAATGATTAACTCGAATCAAAACTCAACTCGATCGAAAAACCAATGGAAAAGTTGGACTTTGGGGCCATGCCTCTGGATGATCTCTGGGCCCTCCATGAGGAAATCAGCAACGTTTTGTCCACGCGGATCATCGCGGAAAAACGCCAGCTTGAAAGCCGCCTTATCCAGCTTAGTCGCGGAAAACACGCGAAAGAATCCGTCGTACTGGAGTTAAAGGCAACCAGAACAAATCGAGAGCGACCACGGCGGAAGTATCCCAGGGTTTTTCCAAAATACCAAAACCCCGCGGTCCCATCTGAAACCTGGTCGGGACGGGGCAAGCAGCCGGGGTGGCTGGTTTCAGCCTTGAAAGCAGGCGGCACGATCGAGGATTTTAGAATCGCCGCTACTGCTGAGGACAAGATTAGGGCCCAGCGCTGACTTTTGTCGGCGGGAGGTCCCATGATTGGCAGTTCTGGCACCCGAAAAATTCCGCGTGCGCCTCAGATCTTGATCTTCCGAGGGTCGAGCTCGCAATCAAGGATTTCAAAAGACCAGCGGGCTGATTCTCCAGGGAAGTGGCACGGCGTGTGCCCATCTGACCTGGTTGCTCGGGAAATAGCGAGCAAAGGCTTGAAATGGTGTCCTAGACGCGTTTGGACTGTGCCGCGTTGAGGCGCGAAAGAAACTGGCTCAAAACGTCCCGGCTGGTTAAGCCTATCATATAGCCTCCTTGAAGGCCTATGGCTGGGATAACGATAGCGAACAGCGCGGCGGAAACAGTTTGGCCGTGCAGCAGGGCGGCAGCGCTGCAAGCCGCGGCCGCAGCCAAAGTGAGAGGGATCAAGACCAAGAAATTATAATACAATCCAAAGAAGATGCCGGCCACAGAGGCGACAATCAGCAAGACCATGTGCGCTCTTCTGTTCCCTCGCGGTTCCGCTCTCAGCGAGTATTGCAACGCGGTAGAACCGAGTCTAATCTGGCCACCATTAACGAAGAGTTACTCGGGCGGTTGGCCGGGGGGCCCAATAATGCTTTCTGACGCATTGTGCTTGGCTGACCGGGTCGCGGAAGTAACAAATGCCAATAGGGTCTGAAGTCAGTGAACCCGAGTTAGGGTCGACGCTGGAGCGCGCTTCGGTGCCGTTTCCTTGCGAGGCCATTCCATACCTGCTGTCGACGGGCGACGCGCTGGTGATTTTGTTCGCGAGTCTGCTCGGCGGCTTTGGCTATCACTGGGCGACCGGGACCCCCATCCCGGAGCTCTCCCCTTATTTTGCCTTAGGCCTGATCGCAAGTTTCACGCATATCCTCAGGCTGGGCGGGCGCGGCTATTACGATTTCGAAACCGCTGCGAAGCCCACCGTTGAGATCGTTGAAGTTCTAATTTCCTGGACGACCACTGGACTGATGCTCGCCTTCTTCGCGTTCCTACTCAAAATCGGCGAGTCATTTTCACGCGGAGCATTTTTGGTATTTTTCGCGGTCGCACCCGTTGGGCTTCTCGCGGCGCGGAGGACCGCCAAGTTTTTCATCAGGAGAGCGGTAGCGCGCGGCGCTATCGGGCGACGCAATATGGTCCTCCTCGGCGATCGAAACGAATTAGATTCGCTAGAGCCTCGGGACTTGCTGGCGTTCTTTGGTGCAGGCGAAGTCAACCGGTTTACGTTGAGCGCTGACAGCGACCCATCGGTTCAGAGGGCCAGCAATACCAAGACGCTGGACCTCATTGCAAACTTCATTCGCAAGAACAACACGGCTGAAATCCTGTTGGCGCTTCCCTGGAGTGACGCCGCGCGTATCGAATTGATCCGCGACCAGATCAAGATGCTGCCGGTTTCTGCAAAACTGTTGCCCGATACACAAATTCGAACACTGACGAACTACGCTTCATCGGGGCATCAGCGCATCATTTCGCTCGAGATTCAGCGCGCACCGCTCAGCGCAGCTGAGCGCGTCGTCAAGCGCGCCATTGACATCTCGATCGGGCTTTTGGCGCTCGTTTTCTTTATCCCAGTCCTGGCTCTTACCGCATTAGCCATCAAATTCGACGGAGAGGGACCCATCCTATTTCTGCAGAATCGAAAGGGATTCAACGGCCGTCAGTTCGTGATGTTCAAGTTCCGTACCATGACCGTGCAAGAAAATGGCGATGTCGTTACGCAAGCTTCGCGCAATGATCCGCGCGTAACCAGAATTGGCGGGTTGCTGCGCGCCGCCAGTATTGACGAATTGCCACAACTCATAAACGTCGTGCGGGGAGAGATGTCGCTGATCGGGCCACGGCCTCATGCGTTGGCTCATGACAATCATTTTGAGAAATTACTGGAGGATTATGCATTCCGTCATCACGTCAAACCCGGGATGACCGGATGGGCGCAAGTTAATGGACTGCGTGGCGCAACCCCCTCCGTCGAGCAGATTGCACGGCGGGTAAAAATGGATCTCTGGTACATCAACAATTGGAGCCTTTGGCTCGACGTCCAGATTTTGATCAAAACCGTCTTTGAGGTGCTGCGCAAGCGCAACGCGTTTTGAGATCGCAGCGCACGACATCAAGCCATGAGCGGATTGGGGATGTCGCTTGCCAGGCGGAGAATGCTCGGCAAATCCTACGGAGACGGAAATTGGGAAAGTCGAGACACTCAGCGCTCTACTGATGCGCCTCAGTCTCGATCTATCGCTGCCACCTCGCTCGCGTCCCATTGCCTCTTTCACCGCGCATGGGCCAATGCAGCATCAGCGGCAGGCATCCTAGGCCGACGTTTTGCGTGCTTGAAAACTTCGCGCGCGTTGAGCATGTGGTCGGCTTTTTAGGGGACAGGAATGATCAGGTATTTGATGCTTTTCGCTTTGATTGCTGCTACGGGGGCCAACGCTCAAACTCCCGTTGCAGCGCCGACGCTGCCTTCCAGAGCACCACCACCGGTCCCAGGCTACTGCCTCCCTGCATCGGCAGGCTTTTTGGAGAGCGAGGCGAAAGCTTCGGAGGAAATGCGAAAATGCGCCCGTGGAGACACCATTGTTATCCCCGCTCGAAGCGCCGGCGCCGTGGCACGGATGTGCGACTTCTCAAAGGCGATTGTCGCGTTGGGCGATAAAGTCGTGTGTGCCATGGTGTTCCCGGAACGCGGAAGCAAGTAGTCGAAATTACTGTGCCGTCTCGGAACAGGAGAACGGCTTGGTCGGCGCTAGCGAGCGCCCACGCACATCGCGTTAACAAGCGTGCCAGCGAGCCTATCGGATCACGCAATCCAAGAAATTGGATTCGCGCCGAAACTAATTTTGAACAGCACGGTAGGGTTGATCGGTTAGGTTAAGGCGCGAGTTGCGTTGCAACGCCTCTTTCTTGCGCGCTATTGAAGCGAGCAGAGGTGCCTTCCTATGGAAGCAATCGTCGGTTTCACCGCTATCGCCGTTTTTTCGATCACCCTATGCGGGACCGTCATTTATGGACTCTATGTCTCCATCGGACGTAAGCGTCGCCGAATCTACTGCGGAAGATAGCGCCTCTCACATGTCTGTTTTCAACGCCTTGTATCTCGTAGCTATCGCGGTTGCCACGGCCGGGTGGGGATGGCTGATTTTCGATTGCGTTAGATGGGCGATCGGGAACTAGCCCAGCACCGTTCCCTAACGGCAAGGGAACCGCAATGCCTGGTCCCGATAAAATTTCGGGATGGTAGCTCATAGTCGGGTATATCGGCCGGTCCCGTTTCCGATGCCGCCCAACAGTCCGCCCTTAAGGGCCTGCGGCTTGGAGCTTCGGGTCTTTAGCCCACTGATTAAAGCCCCGGGTACGTCGCTTGGGGCAACCTCCGTTCTCTTCTTGTTGGCCCGCTTCCGCCCCCACAGGCCCTCCCAGAGGGTTTACGGGATGTCTGGGCCGGGGTGAGGCGTGACTGTCTCCCAGACGCTAACGCTGGGAAGCCTGAACCGCGCTGATGACGATAAATGTCAGCATTGCAAGAACTCCGAGACCGATCATCATGTCACATACTCCGTACCTGCCGTCGCGTGAAGGATAACGCGTTACAAGGTGAGCTGCTCGCACATAGTGTCGGCATCCGACGCAAAGATTGGGCTGCTGATCGCTTAGTTGTTGGTCGAACTCATGATAAGCCGCCCGACGGCGGCTTAGGAACCGCCGACGCGATTTGCCGCGAGATCGCGAGGATATCGATAGCTCCGTGATGTGAACTGCTTACGATGCCGTCATTGCGATCGCGTCCAATTACCGGGCCTTGAGCTTCGACATGCCATGGACGATGTGTGCTGCAAATCTATTCTCGACATCGTGCGGAACGGGGCTATCCGGCGCCACCGGTTCAGCTTGCGCCGTAGTGGCGGTGAAAACTTCTTGATGCTGTTCGATCTTCTCTGCGCTCTGTTCCGGTTCGCTCAATGGCAACACCGTTTCGCCGTGGGTTCCCGGTGTGGCGCCCTCTTCCGAGGCATTCAACAAAGCGAGCAGTTTTGCGATATCGAGCGGGCCGACGGCTTCGTCAGACATAGCTACCCTCACACGAATTGCGCATTACTCAAAAAGCGCGGGAGCGCGAATGGTCGTGATCGCATGGAATCGTGGCGCCGATTAGCAAAGGTCGAAGGGATGAAA
>Ga0137415_10003439_pt1 | contig 15728 bp, 13 predicted proteins | sample CZODoug3_1_1_16f_FD_183082 | JGI IMG/M metagenome (GOLD analysis project Ga0137415, IMG submission 183082) | Vadose zone soil fungal communities from Angelo Coast Range Reserve, California, USA - CZODoug3_1_1_16fungal (Hybrid Assembly) | ecosystem: Environmental > Terrestrial > Soil > Vadose... | reverse complement strand
TGGCGGGCCGTATCCGATGCGGGCCGCCCGGGAGGCCCTGATCGTGGCTGTCACGAGCACGGGGGGGCCGGCACCCGGCCCTCGCGGCCGTGGTGGAGGGCGTCAGTGACACTGACATTGACGCCCGAGGCCGCGGCCGGACAGGGTCGGCCGGCCCACCACCAGTGCGGGCGCGGTGCCGTGCCCGCGAGGGAGAAGCCGTGACTGCACGACGTCCCGCCTCCAGCTCGTCCCCGACCGCCGCCACCAGTGGCGTAACCGGGGCTGTCACCACTTCCGCCAACGCGACCGGCGCCGGCACCCCGGCCGACCGCACGTCGCTCGCGGATGCACGTTGCTACGTCCTCGACACCTCGGTCCTGTTGTCCGACCCCTGGGCAATCACCCGGTTCGACGAACACGACGTAGTGCTTCCGCTGGTGGTCATCTCCGAGCTGGAGGGCAAGAGGCACCATCCGGAACTGGGCTGGTTCGCCCGGGAGGCCCTGCGCCTGCTGGACGACCTGCGCATCCGGTACGGGCGGCTGGACACCCCGGTTCCCATCGGTGAAGGCGGCGGGACCGTCCGGGTAGAGCTCAACCACACCGACCCCGAGGTGCTTCCCTCCGGGTTCCGCACCGACAGCAACGACAGCCGGATCCTCGCCTGCGCGCTCAACCTGGCGCACGACCTTGCGCGGGACAGCGGCGGGCCGGCCGAGTCGGGCGTGGTGCTGGTCACCAAGGACATGCCCCTGCGGGTCAAGGCGGCCGCCGTCGGACTGGTCGCCGACGAGTACCGCGCGCAGGACGTCGTGCCGTCCGGCTGGACCGGGCTGGCGGATGTGGAGGTCACGAACTCCGAGCTGGTGGACACGCTGTTCCGGGACGGTTCGATCGAGCTGGAGGGCACCGAGCTGGCCTGGGTCCGCGAGCTGCCCTGCCACACCGGGCTGCGGCTGATGGGCTCCGGCACCTCGGCGCTGGGCCGGGTCGGCGCGGACAAGCGGATCCGGCTGGTGCGCGGCGACCGCGAGGCGTTCGGCCTGCATGGCCGGTCCGCCGAGCAGCGCATCGCCCTGGACCTGCTGCTCGACCCGGACGTGGGCATCGTGTCGCTCGGCGGTCGGGCCGGCACCGGCAAGTCCGCGCTCGCCCTGTGCGCCGGGTTGGAGGCGGTGCTGGAACGCCAGCAGCACCGCAAGGTGGTGGTGTTCCGCCCGGTGTACGCGGTCGGTGGCCAGGAGCTCGGCTACCTGCCCGGTAACGAGAGCGAGAAGATGGCGCCCTGGGCGCAGGCCGTCTTCGACACGCTCGGCGCGCTGGTCAGCTCCGAGGTGGTCGAGGAGGTGCTGGCCAGGGGCATGCTCGAGGTGCTGCCACTGACCCACATCCGAGGCCGGTCGCTGCACGACGCGTTCGTCATCGTCGACGAGGCGCAGTCGCTGGAACGCAACGTGCTGCTCACCGTGCTGTCCCGGCTGGGCACCGGGTCCCGCGTGGTGCTCACGCACGACGTCGCCCAGCGCGACAACCTGCGCGTCGGCCGGCACGACGGCGTCGCGGCGGTGATCGAGAAGTTGAAGGGTCACCCGCTGTTTGCGCACGTCACCCTGGCCCGCTCGGAGCGCTCCGCGATCGCCGCTCTTGTCACCGAGATGCTGGAAGGTGACATCGCCTGACCAGCTGACTGGGTCTGACGGGAGCTGACAGGTGCCACTTGTCGTGTCTAGTTGACGCGACAAGTGGCACCTGTCGTGTCGAGTTGACGCGACAAGTCGGACTTGTCGTGTCTAGTTGACCCGACAAGTCGGGGGTCAGGGGCGGGGGGCGCCTTCGGCGAAGCCGGAGGCGGACTGCACGCCCAGCACGGCGTCGGCGTGCAACTCCTCCAGTGTGCGGGCGCCGGTATAGGTGCATGCCGAGCGCACCCCGGCGCAGATCTCGTCGAGCAGGTCCTCGACGCCGGGCCGCAGCGGGTCCAGCATCATCCGGCCGCTGGAGATGCCCTCCTCGAACAGGGTCTTGCGCGCCCGGTCGAACGCGCCGTCGCCTCGGGTGCGCGCGGTGACCGCCCGCTTCGACGCCATGCCGAACGACTCCTTGTACTGCCGGCCGTCGGCGTCGCGCATCAGGTCGCCGGGGGACTCGTAGCTGCCGGCGAACCAGGATCCGATCATCACCGCCGAGGCCCCGGCGGCCAGGGCCAGCGCCACATCGCGCGGGTGACGCACCCCGCCGTCTGCCCATGCGTGCCGGCCCAGCTCGCGGGCGGCGGCTGCGCACTCCGCCACCGCGGACAGCTGCGGGCGGCCGACCCCGGTCATCATGCGCGTGGTGCACATCGCGCCCGGACCGACGCCCACCTTGACGATGTCCGCGCCGGCCGCGACCAGGTCCCGCACCCCCTCGGCGGTGACCACGTTGCCGGCCACCAGCGGCACCCCGAGGCCGTCCACGGCGGCGCGCACGGCGGCCAGCGCGGTGAGCATCTTCTCCTGGTGGCCGTGCGCGGTGTCCACTACGAGCAGGTCGACCTCGGCTTTGACCAGCGCGGTTGCCTTCGCCGCGACGTCGCCGTTGACCCCGATCGCGGCGGCCACCCGCAGCCGGCCCGCGTCGTCGAGCGCCGGACGGTAGATGTCCGCCCGCAGCGCGCCGAGCTGGGTGAGGATGCCGGCCAGCCGGCCGTCCTCGTTGAGCGCCAGCGCGACCCGCTCCGGGCGGTGCTGCAGCGCGTCGAACACCGCGCGCGGGGCGGTGTCCAGCGGCAGGGTCACCGGGTCCGGCGAGAGCACGTCGGACAGCCGCGTGAAGCGGTCCACCCCGGCGCAGGCCGCCTCGTCGACGGTGCCCAGCGGCCGGCCGTCGGCGTCCACCACCACGACGGCGTCGTGGGCGCGCTTGGGCAGCAGGTTGAGCGCGTCGGCCACGGCCTGGTCGGCGGTCAGCACCAGCGGGGTGTCCCAGACCGGGTGCCGCGACTTGACCCAGGCGACGATGTCGGCCACCGCCTCGGGGGCGACGTCCTGCGGCAGCACGGTGAGCGCGCCGCGCCGGGCCAGGGTCTCGGCCATCCGCCGCCCGGCCACCGCCGTCATGTTCGCCGCCACCACCGGCACCCGGGAGCCGGAGCCGTCGGAGGTACTCAGGTCGACGTCGAACCGAGAGGTTACCGCCGATCGGCGGGGTACCAGGAAGACGTCGTCGTAGGTCAGGTCGCGGGATAGGCCGTCGTGACCGGGAAGGAACCGCACGAGAGGTGAAGGTTAATCGGCCGATCGGCGAACAGGTACCCAAACGTTTGGGTTCGTGGTGGAACACACAGGGTCCGCCCTGACGGAATCCGCGACTCACCCTGACAAAATCCCCGACTCGCGGGTCCTGGGTTTACGGGAGCAGGGCGCGGACGGCGTCGATGGTGTCGGCGTCGGCGGGTTCCTTGTCCGGGCGGTAGCGCAGTACCCGGGCGAACCGCAGCGCCACGCCACCCGGGTACCGCGTGCTGAACTGCACGCCGTCCAGCTCGATCTCCACCACGAAGGCCGGCGGCAGGCGCACCACGTGGCCGTCGTCGCTGAGTGCGTGCGCGGAGAACTGCTCGGTCTGCCAGCCGAGCAGCTCGTCGGTCATCCCCTTGAACGTCTTGCCGACCATCACCGGTGGCCCGCCGTCCGGGTCACGCGCGCCGAGATGGATGTTGGACAGCGTGCCGGTGCGCCGGCCGTACCCCCACTCGACGGCCAGTACCACCAGGTCGAGGGTGTGGGCCGGCTTGACCTTCTGCCAGGCCTTGCCGCGCCGCCCGGCCGCGTACGGCGAGCCGAGCGACTTGACCATGACACCCTCGTGGCCGGCCTCGAGGGCCTCGTCCAGCAGGGCGGCGGCCTGCTCGGGCGTGGCGTCGAGCAGACCCGGCATCTGGTAGCCGGTGGCCACTGTGGCCAGCGCGGCGAGCCGCTCCCGCAGCGGCCGGTCCAGCAGGTCGACCCCGTCCAGGTGCAGGCAGTCGAAGAACCGGGGTTCGAGCGTGCCGGCGCTGGTGTTGCGCATGGTCTCCTGGAACGGGCGGGGCCGACCGTCGTCGGTCAGCGCCAGCGACTCGCCGTCCAGCACCACCGCCTCACACGGCATCGCGCGCGCCAGCTCCACCAGCTCGGGCACCTTGTCGGTGATCTCGCGCAGCGAGCGGGTGAACACGTGCACGTCGTCGCCGGCGCGGTGCACCTGGATGCGCGCCCCGTCCAGCTTGTACTCGACGGTGACCCCGCCGCCCTCCGCGAGCTCGGCCACCGCGCCGGCCAGCGTCTCGGCCGGGGACGCCAGCATGGGCCGGATGCCCCGGCCGACCTGGAGCCGGAACGCCGTCACCGCCGCCGCCCCGTCCCGCAGCGCCGCCCGCGCGGTGACCGGCAGCGAACCGGACAGCATCAGGGCGCGGCGCACCTGCTCGGCGGGCACACCGGACGCCGCCGCCACCGCCTCGGTGAGCACGCCCTCCAGGGCGCCTTGGCGCAGCTCCCCGGTCAGCAGCCGGAACAGGAACCGCTGCTCGTCCTCGGTGGCCGCGCCGAGCAGCCCGGTCAACAGCTCCGTGCGGCGGCGCGCCGAACCCGAGCCCGTGGTGGTGGCGAGCTCGGCGAGCACACCGTCCACGTCGGCGAGCGTGGCACTCGGTTGCTCGGCGGCAGGTACCCGCAGCGCCGCCAGGGTGCGCCAGCCGGTGCCGAGCCGGCCCTGCCGGGGCTCCCCGGCCAGCCAGGCCACCGCCGGCTCGATCTCGGCCGGCGCCAGCGCGCGCAGCAACCCGGCCAGCGCCTCGACCTTCGCCTTGCGCGAGCGCGTGCCGCCCACGGTGGCCGACGTGGCCACCAGCTCGGCGAACAACATGCGGCGATCCTGCCAGCCACGCCCGACAGAACCACCCGGTTCGGCGCGTCGAGATCGACGCCACGACTGTCAGATCACGCTCGAAGAGCCGTCCTGTCGATCTCGACGTGGGCGTAGCGCGCGGGCGCGCGGAGAACGAGCAGCCGGTGCACCTGGGTGACGGTCTGCAGCAGGGCGAGGCCCATGCCGGTGCGGTTGACCCGCTGGGTCTGCCAGCCGTGGCCGGCCAACTGGGTGTCCCGCTCGTGGTCGAGCTCGGCACGTCGGCGGTCGAAATGAGTCGAGCCGTCGTACTCGACCGCCAGTTTTGCCGCCGGGTAGGCCAGGTCGACGCGAGCGAGCACAAAGCCGTACTCGTCGTAGATCGAATACTGCGGCTCCGGCGGTAGGCCGACTCTGGTCAGGGCAACGCGCAACCGGGTCTCCATCGGCGACTCGGCTCGCCAGTCGGCCAGCGCGAGCACGTCGTCGAGGTGACGGCAACCGCGAGCACCGGGCTCGCGGCCGCGGCGGGCCAACAGCGCGGCGGGGTCGAACCGCCCCACCCGGGCGAGCGCGTCCACCGCGACCACGGCCTCGACGGTCGGTAGCCGCCGAGCCAGGTCCCAGGCGGTACGGGCCGGGTTCGTCAGCCGGCAGCCGCCGGCGATTGCTATGTCGGCAGGGGGCACGGTCGCGCGTTGCACCCGGATCCCCGGATGGGTCCGCCGGCCGCCAGGGACGATCACTTCGGCCCGGGCGTCCGGCCGCGCGCAGTCCGCACCGAGCAGCAGCGCCGCCGAGTAGCCGGCCAGTACGCCGCCGTGGTCGCGGACGAGCAGGTAGGCACCCCGGGAGCGGGCCGCGAGATCGAGCTCGAGTGCCGCCGGCGCGTAGACGTCCGGGAACACCCGCTGATACCTGGGTCCACGCAACTGTCCCCAGGTCACGTCGCCGGCCCGGATGGCCTCGGCACCTCGGAACGGAGCGTCGGCCACCGCATCAGCGTGCTCGACCCCGCCGCCGCGCGGCCCCGTTTTGCCGAAACCGCCGCATCGAGATCGACGTCATGGCTGTCGGCGGACTCCCAGACAGCCACCACGTCGATCTCGACGGGTGACCTCACGTACGCGGGTCGGGCAGGCCGGTGGCGAGTAGGGCGAGGGCGATCGAGGTGAGCACCTGTACCGAGGAGACGATGACCAGGGCGTACTCGAAGCCGACCGAGCCGGGTGCGCTGAGCGCGGCGAACAGGCTGCCCAGGGTCGCCACGCCGAGGGCGAGCGAGGTCTGCTGGGTCGTGGTCAGCATGCCGCTGCCGACCCCGGCGCTCTCCGCCGGCACCCGCGACAGGATCAGCCGGAACAGGGTCGGCGCGGCCAGCCCCTGCCCGATGCCGAACAGCAGCGTGCCGGGGACCAGGTCGAGCACGGTGAGGTTCGGCCAGGTCAGCAGCGTGGTACCGATCAGCACGAGTAGCGCGGCGACCACGGTGACCGCGCCGGCGACCGCCACCCAGCGGCCGAACCTGGTCACCAGTCGGACGGTCAGCAGCGTGGTGACCAGGAACGAGCACGCGGTCGGGGTGAGCGCGAGCCCGGACTCCAGCGGGCTCAGCCGCAGCCCGTTCTGCAGCAGCAGCGCGTACACGAACATGAAGCCGCCGAAGCCGCCGAAGAACGGCACCGCGATGATCAGCCCACGCCGCATGGACGGCACCCGCAGCACCGACGGTGGCAGCAGCGGCACCCCGCCCCGCTCCTCCAGCCGCCGTTCGACCAGGTAGAACACCGTGCTGGTGACCGGGAACGCGGCCAGCAGCAGCCAGCACCAGACCGGCCAACCCAGCCCGCTGCCCTCCATCAGCGGGACCAGCAGCGCGAGCAGCGACACCCCGAGCAGCACGGTGCCCCACAGGTCGAGGCCGACCGGGTTGGCGGCACGGGACTCGGGCAGCGTGCGCCGGGCCAGCAGCATGGTGAGCAGCCCGATCGGCACGTTGACCAGGAAGATCGGCCGCCAGCCAGCGCCGGCCAGGTTCGCCGAGACCAGCACGCCGCCCAGCAGCTGGCCGATCACCATCGAGATGCCGCCGGTGGCGCCGTAGTAGCCGAGCATCCTGGCCCGCCGCTCGCCGGCCGCGGTCGCCTGGATGATCGACAGCACCTGCGGCACCAGCATCGCGGCCGCCGCGCCCTGCGCCGCCCTGGCCAGCACCAGGGTCGTCGCGTTCGGGGCGAGCCCGCAGACCAGCGAGGTCAGGGTGAACGCGGCCAGCCCGACGGAGAACAGCCGGCGCCGGCCGAACGCGTCACCGAGCCGCCCGCCGATCACCAGCAGCAGCGCGAAGCCGATGCCGTAGCCGGTCACCACCCACTCCAGGGTGGCGGCGGAGGCGTGCAGGTCGGCCTGGATGGTGGGCAGCGCGACGTTGACGATGAACAGGTCGATCGGGGCGAGTGCCGCGCCCATCAGCACGGTGATCAACCCCGCCGCGGTGAGTACCGGCGCGGTGGGGCCGGGGGTGCCGGACCGCGCGCCGGCGGAGAGGTGCGTCTGTGGACGCGTGGATTCGATCGTCACGACTACCACGATCCGTCCGCCGTGACACTGGTACCAGGAGGTGTCTTATCCGGGTACTAAGGGGTACCTGGTAACAGGCTGCGCGGCGTGTGACCATGGTGACATGGACAGTGCGGTAGCGCTACGCGCGCGCGGCAACGCCGTCCGCCGCCAGGAGCTGGCCGGGTTCCTGCGCAGCCGGCGCGAGCGGATCACCCCTGAGCAGGTCGGGCTGCCGATCGCCGGCCGGCGGCGCACCCCGGGCCTGCGCCGCGAGGAGGTCGCGCAGCTCGCCGGTGTCGGGGTCACCTGGTACACCTGGCTGGAGCAGGGCCGCGACATCAAGGCGTCCGAGCAGGTACTCGGCGCGATCGCGGGCACGCTGCGGCTGGATCCGCACGAGCGGCGCCATTTGTTTGCGCTGGCCGGCGCGCCCGAGTCAACGGCGCGCAACGACTGTGCGGCCGTCTCGCCGGCCATCCACACGATCCTGGCCAAGCTGGAGCCCCTGCCGGCCGCCGTGCACAACGCACGCACCGACATCCTCGCCTTCAACCGCGGCTACAACTGGCTGATGGACGTCGACGTGCTGCCGTTCGAGGAGCGCAACTCGCTGCTGCAGTGCTTCACCAACCCGGCCTGGCGGTCCCGGATGCAGGACTGGTCGGACCGGATGCCGACGGCGGTCGCCGAGTTCCGCGCCCAGATGGCCGACCACGTGGCAGAGCCGGCATGGAAGGCGCTGGTCAAGCGGCTGCGGCAGGAGTCGGCGGAGTTCGAGACGCTGTGGACCCAGCACGAGGTGCAGCCGATGCGCAACCAGACCAAGCGGTTCCTGCACCCGGTCGCGGGCCCGCTGCACTTCGAGTTCACCCACCTCTGGTTCGGCCAGCGCAGCTCGGTGCGGCTGACCACCTACACACCGGCCGACGAACAGACCGCCGCCACGCTGGCCGCCCACCTGGGCTGCTGAGCCCCGCGGCACCGGTCAGGGGTGGTCGAGCCGCGGCGGCGGCGACGCCAGCCACTGCTCGAGGAATGGGCGCACGCCGTCGGCCAGCCCGGGCAGCAGCGGGGCGAGCGGGAGGCAGGCGACGAGCTGGATCATCCGGGCGCACTCCATGACCCGCAACAGGCCGACGTCCAACCGGCGCAGCCCGAGCTCGGCAGCGGTGGCGTCGTAGGCCTCGCGGTCCCCCGGGGTGGCGTTCACCAGGTCCCACTCGACCGGCCCGAGCGTGACGTGTTCGAAGTCGGCGGACAGCAGCCCGGCCTCGGTCGTGATGATGTTGTAGGCGGGCGCGTCGCCGTGCACCGGCTGGACCGCGAGCCCCGGGAACCGCGCCGCGAAGCCCGCCGGCGTGGTGAGCGGCTCGAGCAGCGCCCACTCCGTGCGCGCCCGGCGCAGCCCGGCGGCGTCCAGCAGGTCGGGCCGGTCGGCCAGCCGCGCCAGGCCGTCCGGGATCGACGCGTCCAGTGGCAGGAGGAACCGCAGGTCACCGGGGTAGTCGGCGAGGGCAGCGTGCAGCCGCGCCACGTGCTGAGCCCGCTCCGGGTCGACCATTGCGCTGACCCGTTCCTCGGCGACCGGTGCCACGTACCGCCAGAAGGTCATCGAGTAGCCGTCCCGGCGCACCGGTTCGCGCGGCACCAGCGGGCTGGGCGCGACCACCGGGTGCCCCCGGTCGGCCAGCCAGGCGGTGACCGCGAGCTCGCGGGACTGCTGGGCGCGCTGCCCGTCGGGGTCGGCGGCCACGGTCGGCGGCAGCACGGTCGGCACGCGCACCACCACCGGGGCGGGCCGCAGGTGCACGACGACGGAGAACACGTCGTAGAGCACCGCGGGCTCGGTCACGGTCAGCCCGAGCCCGCGGCCAGCACCCACCGCCGCGGCGACCGCCCGCTCCTGGCGGGCGGCCACCTCGTCGGGGCTGAGCTCGGCTCGGCCGGTCTGGGCGGTCGCTGGGTCGCTGGTCGGCACCCGAAGGATGCTGGCACGTCCCGGCGGTCGACTCGACCGGTTTAGCCGTTGACGTGGGTCATGGCCAGCACGTCGAGGGCACTGTCCAGCTGTTCGGCGGTGAGCGTGCCCTTGGTCACGTGACCGCGTTCGAGCACGACCTCGCGGATGGTCTTGCGCTCCTTGAGGGCCTGCTTGGCGATGGACGCGGCCTCCTCGTAGCCGAGGTAGCGGTTCAGCGGCGTGACCACGGACGGCGAGGACTCGGCGAACTCCCGCAGCCGCTCCACATCCGCCTCCGCGCCGGCCACCACCTTGTCGGCGAGCAGCCGGGACACCGCCGTCAGCAGCCGCGCCGACTCCAGCACGTTGCGCGCCATCACCGGCATCATCACGTTCAGCTCGAAGTTGCCCTGGGTGCCGGAGAAGCCGACGGTGGCGTCGTTGCCGATCACCTGGGCGGCCACCATCATGGTCGCCTCGCAGATCACCGGGTTGACCTTGCCCGGCATGATCGAGCTGCCCGGCTGCAGGTCCGGCAGGTGCACCTCGGCCAGCCCGGTACGTGGCCCCGAGGAGAGCCAGCGCAGGTCGTTGGCCACCTTGAACAGCGAGACGGCCGCCGCGCGCAGCCCGCCGGACGCCTCCACGAGGCCGTCCCGGGAGGCCTGCGCCGCGATGTGGTCGGCGGCCTCGGTGAGCACGTCCAGCCCGGTGGCGGCGCGCAGCTCGGCCACCACGTTCGCGCCGAACCCGGGCGGCGCGTTCAGCCCGGTGCCGACCGCGGTGCCGCCGATCGGCAGCTCGGCCAGCCGGGGCAGCGTGTCCCGCAGCCGCGCGGCACTCTGCTCGACCTGGGTGGCCCAGCCGCCGGCCTCCTGGCCGAGGGTGATCGGCACGGCGTCCATCAGGTGGGTACGGCCGGCCTTGACCACCTCCCGCCAGTCCGCCGCCCGCCGGCGCAGCGTCGCGGCCAGGTACTCCAGCGCGGGGATGACGTCCTTGGCGACCGCCTCGGTGGCGGCGAGGTGGATGGTGGTCGGGAAGACGTCGTTGGACGACTGGGAGGCGTTCACGTGGTCGTTGGGGTGGACCTCAGCGCCGAGCGCCCGGGTGGCCAGGGTGGCGATCACCTCGTTGGCGTTCATGTTCGACGACGTGCCGGAGCCGGTCTGGAACACGTCCACCGGGAAGTGCTCGTCGTGCTGGCCGGCGGCCACCTCGTCGGCCGCCGCCGCGATCACCTTCGCCATCTCGGCGCCGAGCGTGCCGTCCCGCCCGTTCACCCGCGCGCAGGCCCCCTTGACCAGGCCCAGCGCCCGGATCTGGGCCCGTTCGAGGCCGCGCCCGGAGATCGGGAAGTTCTGTACGGCCCGCTGTGTCTGGGCGCGCCACAGCGCGTCGACCGGGACCTGTACCTCGCCCATCGTGTCGTGTTCGACCCGAAACTCAGTCATGCCGCCAGTCTGGTCCGAATCGCCGGCCCCGTCCGGGTGGAGTCGGTCACGTGGGGCTGCTGCTACTTGAGGACCACGTGCTGCGACTACCTGTTGCGACTACTTGAGGACCTGGACGACGTCCCCGACGGCGAGGTTGCTGAAGAACCGCTTCGCCGTGGCGTCCGAGAGGTGGATGCAGCCGCTGGACTGGGCGCGCAGGCTGCCGCTGTGGAACGCGATGCCGCCGGCCGCGAAGAACACCGAGTACGGCATCGGGGCGTCGTCGAACTCCCGGCTCAGGTGGTCCTTGTCCTTCCAGAGCACCCGGTGCGTGCCGGTCGGGGTGCGCTCGCCGGCCTTGCCGCTGGTGATCGGCACGGGGCCGGCCAGCACCCGGCCGTTGTCCAGCAGCCAGGCCTGCCGGGTGGACAGCCGCACGCAGGCGCTGACGTTGCTCAGGCAGGGCACGCCCTTGACCGTCGCCGGCGGCGGGGGAGGTGGCGGCGGCAGGGGTGCCTGCGGCGCGACGAGCAACGGGTTGGCGCCGGGCGTGCGGGGCGGCGGGCCGGGTGGCCCCGGCAGGATGGGCCCCGGCAGGATCGGCGGCGGCAGCGGCGTGCCGCCCTGGCTCAGCGCCGACTCGTCCGCCGTGGTGCGCGCCGCCTGCGTCGACTCGACCAGGTTCTGCCGGGACTGCAACACGGACCCCGTGACGGTGCTGGTCCCCCATACGGCGACGATGAGCGTCGCCAGCAGCACGCGGTTGAACATCGACATCCTTCGTAGGAACCGGACTCGGGCAATCGGGACGCCCGCGTCCACCAGGAGAGTGCCGAAGTCGCCACCCGTGCCGAGCAGCGGGGTCCTTCAGCGTTCTCCTAGTCAGACGCGTGGCGGGCCGCTGGGATGCGGGTGTCTTCCATTGACACACAAACGGGTGACCTCGCGCCAGTCCCACCGGCCTCGCCGGCCCCAGAGATTGCCGCCCGCGACGTCAGATTCGACGTCAGGGCCGCGGCGGCCCGACTGTTCCCGACTCGGGTCCCGTGTCGTCGATGTCGTAGTCCACGGACGAGTACGAGCGCAGCTTGGTGAGCTTGTGGTAGCCGTCGATCATGCGCACGGTGCCCGACTTGGACCGCATCACGATCGACTGCGTGGTGCAGCCGCCGGGGGTGTAGTGCACGCCGCGCAGCAGATCCCCGTCGGTCACCCCGGTGGCGCAGAAGAACACGTTGTCGCCGGACACCAGGTCGTCGGTCTCCAGTACGCGGTCCAGGTCATGGCCCGCGGCCAGCGCTTTCTCCCGCTCGGCGTAGTCGCGCGGCCAGAGGCGGGCCTGGATCGCGCCGCCCATGCACTTGAGCGCGGCCGCCGTGATGATGCCCTCCGGCGTGCCGCCGATGCCCAGCAGCATGTCCACACCGGTGCCGGGGCGGGCGGCCGAGATCGCGCCGGCCACGTCACCGTCGGAGATGAAGTGGATCCGGGCGCCGGTCTCCCGGACCGATTGCACCAGCTTGTCGTGTCTCGGCCGGTCCAGCACGCAGACCGTGACATCTGCCACGTCGATCGAGCGCGCCTTGGCAACCCGGCGCACGTTCTCCCCGATCGGCGCCGTGATGTCGATCGCGTCGGCGGACTCGGGGCCCACCGCGAGCTTCTCCATGTAGAACACCGCGGACGGGTCGAACATGGCGCCGCGCTCGGCCACCGCGAGCACCGCGAGCGCGTTCGGCATGCCCTTGCTCATCAGCGTGGTGCCGTCGATCGGGTCGACCGCGACGTCGCACGCCGGGCCGGTGCCGTCGCCGACCTCCTCGCCGTTGTAGAGCATCGGGGCCTCGTCCTTCTCGCCCTCCCCGATGACCACGACGCCGCTCATCGACACGCTGGAGATCAGCTTGCGCATCGCGTCCACGGCGGCCTGGTCACCGCCGTTCTTGTCGCCGCGCCCGACCCACCGCCCGGCGGCCATCGCGGCCGCCTCGGTGACCCGGACCAGCTCCATCGCCAGGTTCCGGTCGGGGGCTTCCCTGCGGCGTTCCTGGCGGTCCGTCGGCTGTGCGGTGTCCATGGCCGTAGATCCTGGCAGATCTGGTTGCACGGTGGTTGTGACGAGCGGTAACGCCGCCGGACCGGGCGCGGCCGCCGATCTCGCAGGGCAGACAATGGGCTACGTGAGTACCCCGCCCGACCCGTCCCCAGCCGCCCAGCCCGACCCGTCAGCTCCAGCCGCCCCAGCCTCACCAGCACCTCCGGTGTCGGAGACGCCGAGCGGCGACGCGCCGGAGCCCACCGCTGGAGCCGAGCCCGCGGCTCAGACCGAGCCCGCCGCTGGAGCCGAGCCCGCCGCTCAGACCGAGCCCGCCGCTGGAGCCGAGCCCGCGGCTGGGGCCGGATCCGCCGCTTTGGCCGAGCCCGCCGCGGCGCCGGCACTGCCGAGCCAGCGCAGGGCGACGACCACGCTAGGCGCCGGCCCCCGGGACATGCTGATCTCGATGCTGATCCTGCTGCCGATCATCGGCGTGCTCGCGTTCCTCGGCCGGGGGTGCTCGTTCAGCCCGGGCGGCCCGAGCGCGGACTCGTCCGCGATGCCCTCGGTGGAGGCGCCGGCGGCGCTCGCGGCGGCCGCGCACCAGGTGTCGTTCCCGCTGCGCGAGCCGGTACTGCCGGGCAACTGGCGGGCCAACGCGGTGGACCAGCGCAAGGCGCCGGGCGAGGTGGACGCGGTACGGGTCGGCTGGATCACCTCCGGCGGCCGGTACGTGCGGCTGGTGCAGACCACCGCCGAGGAGGGGGCCCTGGTGGCCGCTGAGACGGGCGGCCCGCCGGCCTCGGCCGCCCCGGTCACCGCGGCGGGCCTGACCTGGGTCAACTACACCTGCGCCAACGGTGAACAGGCCTGGGCGCACCGGGCCGGCGGCGTGGAGTGGCTGATCACCGGCGATGCGTTGGTCGGGGAGTTCCAGATCCTGGCGGCCGCGCAGGCCAAGGCCAGCCCGCTGCCGACCAACGGCTGAGCTCGCGGCGCGGCCTGTAGTTACCGAACTGCACAGCGCGCAGGTTTTCGGCGCTCAGAACCTGCCCCTTGTGCAGCTCGGTAACAAGCGGCCGCCGAACCGGCGCCTAGCGCGCGCCGGGTCAGTTCGGGGAGGCGCCGTTCGAGTCCGGTGGGTCGGCGCGCAGCACCGCGTCGACGCGGTCCCGGGCGCCGGCCAGCTGCTGCTCGCAGCGCCGCGCGAGCCGCTCGCCGCGCTCCCACAGGGCCAGCGCGTCGTCCAGGCTCAGCCCGCCGACCTCCAGCGCCCGCACCACCTCGGCCAGCTCGTCCCTGGCCTGCTCGTAGCCGAGCTGGTCGATGTCGGTCGCGGAGCCGCCGTCGGTGGTCACCCCGTTATGGTGCCGGATGCCGCGCCGGCGCGGCCGCGCACGGTGGCCATCGCCTGGGCCAGCGCGGCGTCGTAGCCGGCGCACGCCTCGGCGAACTCCTCGCCGTCGCCCTCGTCGAGGGCCTGCGCCACCCAGTGCTCGAACTCGGCGACCCGCGCCCGATACCGGCTGCCCTGGCCGCGCCACCACTCGCCGCCGGCGTACTCGGCGGCCGCCTCGGAGAGCAGCCGGAGATGGCCCGGGAACTGACCGCGGCGGGCGCAGGCGCAGTCACCGAGCAGCGCGTGCCAGCTGTCCTCGGCGGCCCGTTCGGCGGCCAGCGCGCGGTCGGCCAGCGGACCCAGCTCGGGGCGGACCCCGTCGACCGGCGTGGCCCGGATCTCGGACAGGGTGAGCGGCAGGAATGCGGCCGGGGCGCCCGCCGACGGGTGCACTCCAGACATCACACCTCCTCCTCCGCCCGCCCGGTCAGGTAGGACCGGGATCGTCTACGACCGCGGGGATTGCCCCGTCGGCCAGCCGGATGCGCAGCCGGGCGCCCGGTGGGGCGTCAGCCACCGAGCGCAGCACTGGGAATCGTGAACCCGACGCTGGGTCACCCGTGACGTGCTGCACCACGGCATATCCACGCGCCAGCGTGGCTGCCGGTCCGAGACTCGTCAAGCGTGATTGCAGATGCGCAAGCTCAGTATTGCGCTCGGTCAGCACGCGCTGCACGGTGTTGCAGGCCGCCTGGCGCAGCGTGGCCACCTCCTGCTCCCGCCGGTCGAGCTCGCGGTAGGGGGCGGCGAGCACCGGCCGGGCGCGCAGCGCGTCCAGCAGCCGGCGCTCCCGGTCGACCCAGCCGGCCAGCGCGCGCCGCGCCCGGTCGCGCAGCCCGGAGATCCGCGCGGTCTCCTCGGCGAGGTCGGGCACCACCGTCCGCCCGGCCGCCGTCGGCGTGGAACACCGCAGGTCGGCGACGTGATCGAGCAGCGGTGTGTCGGGTTCGTGGCCGATCGCGGAGATCACCGGGGTGCGCGCGGTGGCGACCGCCCGGCACAGCGCCTCGTCGGAGAACGGCAGCAGGTCCTCCACGCTGCCGCCGCCCCTGGCGATCACGATGACGTCGGTCTCCGGGTCCCGGTCCAGCAGTTCCAGGGCGTCGATCAGCTGCGCAACGGCCAGCGCGCCCTGGGTGGCGGTGTGGCAGATCCGGAACCGGGCGGCCGGCCAGCGCGCCTGTGCGTTGCTCACCACATCGTGTTCCGCGGCACTTGCCCGGCCGGTGATCAGGCCGATCTGGCGAGGTAGGAACGGCGGCCGGCGCTTGCGGGCCCGGTCGAACAGGCCCTCGGCGGCGAGCAGCTTGCGCAGCCGCTCGATCCTGGCCAGCAGCTCGCCGATGCCCACCGAGCGGATCTCGTCCACCCGCAGGCTGAACGTGCCCCGGCCGAGGAAGAACGCCGGCTTGCCGTGCACGATCACCCGGCTGCCCTCGATCACCGGCACCTCGGCGCCCCGGACCAGGCCGATCGGGCAGGTCA
>Ga0137415_10003437_pt1 | contig 15729 bp, 8 predicted proteins | sample CZODoug3_1_1_16f_FD_183082 | JGI IMG/M metagenome (GOLD analysis project Ga0137415, IMG submission 183082) | Vadose zone soil fungal communities from Angelo Coast Range Reserve, California, USA - CZODoug3_1_1_16fungal (Hybrid Assembly) | ecosystem: Environmental > Terrestrial > Soil > Vadose... | reverse complement strand
TCGAGCGCCCACATGCCGCGGGTGATCTTGCGCACGGTCGAGCCGGCAAAGCTGTTGGCGTGCCAGTCGGTCGAGAAGCGCTGCACGCGCATGAAGGCGTCGCGCGACACGTCGGACATGATCCGCAGCGTGAACGGCACGATCGCCTGCAGTCCGACCAGACGAAGCGTCATCGAGACCAGACCCAGCGCCACGATGGCGCCAAAGGCCGTGAACGCCGCGCGGCGCGCGGCCGGATCGGATGCGCCCAGGGTCACCGCGTCGACCAGATGTCCTGAAAACAGCGGCATGAACAGGTCGGCGGCGGTCGCACCGAGCAAACCGCCGGCGACGGTCGCAGCACCCACCGGCTGATTGAGCCAGTGGCGAAACACGAACGGGATCACCACGCGTATCGCGGCGGGGCGCTTGTTGACAGAAGCGGTCATGGCGTCATCCGGCTGCGCTGGCGCGCGGACCGGCTCCGTTGGTTGGCGAGCGACGGCATGGCCGAACGCAAGCGTCGTTGAAAATGGCAGTGACTATTGGGAAGCTATTGAAGATCGGGACGTCAGGCCCGATCGATGCTGGCGGAAACGGCCCTCAAAGGGCCACGCGGGCATCCGATACTGGCTTCGGACGCGAGGACGCGATCTGCGAATACATCGAAATCATGCAAATCCTCCCCGGTTCGAGCGACAATGCGCTGCTTATAAATGCATCAGGGGCATTTTGCAATATGCCGGCGCCGAGGTCTTGCAAGAAGACCTCGGCCTCCGTTTCATGGCACCAGCGGCACCAGCCGTTTCCTGAACTCCAGGCGCAGCAACCACAAACTCAACAACGCCTGGAGCGTGGTCGTCGCAATCGATAGATACCAGACGTACTCGATGCGAAATTCAGGCTTCGCGGATAACCATATCAGCGGCAGCGCATATGTCGTCAGGCGCGCGCCGGAGCTTAGCAGCACCGGCCTGGTGTTGCCCAATCCCTGAAACATGCTTGAACACACGAAGATCACACCCTGCGCGACAAGGTTCAGCGCAATCATCCGCAGGAACAGCGCGCCGACCGTTATTGTCTCGGGATCCTTGGTAAAACCGCCGAGCAACAACTCCGGCTTCCATTGCGCGATCGCCGTGAAAGCGATCATCGTGGCGGTGCCCATCAGCAAAACGCTCTTGAACGTCTCCCTGACACGCTCACTGTTTCCAGCGCCGAAGTTCTGACCGGCGATGGCACCGGCTGCAAACGCCATCGATACCGCCGGCATATGAATGACGCCCAGCAGGCGCGAGCCAATGCCAAAGCCCGCCTGGGCCGTGGCGCCGAAATTCCGCAGCGCATAATAGATCACCGCCATGTTGACGAATATGATGGCGAACTCGCCTCCAGCAGGCAGCCCGACGTTCAATATGCGCTTCCATTGCTTGATTTGCGGACGCCACAATGCGCGATCGATCGCGACATAGTGTTCCGACCTGTGGAAATAGATCCACATCATCACCACGCCGATCACGACCGCGATCGAGCTCGCGAGGCCGGCACCGGCGACGCCCAAAGCCCGGCCTGTGCCCCAGCCTGCAATGAGAACCGGCGCCAGAAGCATATTGATGATCACGGTGAGGGCCTGAACGATCATGGTGGGCCGCACGATGCCGGTGCCGCGCAAGGCGGACGCCATCACCAGCATCGCGAATTGCAGCGCCAGCGCCGGCATGAACCAAACCAGATACGTCGCGCCGGCTTCGATCACGGCATCGTCGACGGCAACCGAGCGCATATAACCGCGTGCGAGCATGCATCCGGCAATCAGCGTCAAGATCCCGCCCACCGCCGACAAACCGAGCGACTGATTGAATACCAGATTGGCATCGGCCCGGTCCTTGCGCCCAACCGCATGCGAGATCAGCGCCACCGTGCCCACGCTCAGCACTTGCGTCAGGGCATTGATCAGGAAGCCGGCATTGCCCGCAGCACCAACGCCCGCGATCGCGGCGTCGCCCAGACCAGAAACAAAATACAGATCAATCAGCCCGCAGAGCATCATCATGATCATGCCGGCGAAAATCTGCGGAGCCATGGCCGAGATATGGCCCACGATGGAGCCTTGGGTGAGGTCCTTCATATCGTCTCATCCGGCTGCGCTCGCGCGGGCCGGCTCCGTTGGTCGACGCGCAACGGCATGGCCGAACGCAAGCGTCGAGGGAAAATGTCGATGGCTTACTGGGAGCTTAGGTGGATCGGGACGTCAGGCCCGATCGATGCTGACGGAAACGGCCCTCAGAGGGGCAGATAGGCGTCCAGCATAAGCATCGGACGCGAGGGCGCGATCTGCGAACAAATCGAAATCATGTTCAAATCCTCCCCGGTTCGAGCGACGATGCGACGCTTATAAATGCGCCGCGGATATTGTGCAAGCTGGCAGGCGGACGAAATCTGGATTCAGGACGCTAGAGCGCGATGACTTTTCTTCGAATCGTCATCCCGCTCTATCTTTTTGTTTGAGCATGATCTTTTCGGAAAACCGGTACCCACTTTTCCGGATCATGCTCTAATGCGCGGGTGCCGAAGCAAGTGCGGCCGGTTTCTTCAAAAGCATGACCAGCACACTGAGGCCGAAATAGAACAGCGTCAGCATGAAGAAGGCGTCGCCATATCCCATCACCACCGCCTGGCGGTGAACGATCTGGGACAACTGCTTCATCGCCATCAGCGAAGCATCGCCCATGCCCTGCAGGCGCTGGGTGAACATATTGAGGGTTTCGGTCGCGGTGGCGTTGCCCCAATTCACCCGTTCGTGCAGCCGCGAGATATGCAGGTCGGTTCGTTCATTCAGCACCTGATTGATCACCGCCAACCCGACGGCACCGCCGAGATTACGCGTCAGATTGAACAGCCCCGAAGCGTTCTTCACCCGTTCCGGGGCCAGGGTCCCGAGCGCGATGTTATTGGTCGGCACCATCGCGAACATCATGCCGATCCCGCGCAGGATCTGCGGCACCAGCAGTTCATAGAAATCGTAGTCGCGGGTAATCCAGGTCATCTGCCAGGAGCCGAGCGCGAAGATCACAAGGCCTGTGGCGATGATCAGGCGCATGTCGACCTTTTGCATCAGACGTCCGACGATCGGCGCGGTGAGGAACATGGTGATGCCGGAAACGAACATGGTCTCGCCGATCATCAGCGCACTGTAGCCGCGCACCTCGGCGAGATAGCGCGGATACATGTAGGTCAGGCCGTAAAGGCCGATCCCGATGCAGAACGAGATCAGGCAGCCGATGCCGAAATTGCGATCGGTGAACGCCCTGATATCGACGATCGGTTCTTCCACGGTCAGCACGCGCCAGAAGAAGGCGATCGCGGAGACCGCGCAAACCGTGGCGCAGACCGCCACTGAAGTATCCTGCAGCCACTCATATTGCGGTCCCTCTTCGAGCACATATTCGAGCGAACCCAAAAACCCCGCCATCGCGATCAGGCCCCACCAATCGAAGCGGTCGAGCAATTTGAAGTTCGGCTGATCGAAATCGACCAGCGCAAGCACGCCCACGGTGATGGCGACGCCGGGGACGATGTTGATGAAGAACAGCCAGTGCCAGGACAGCGCGTCGGTGATGAATCCGCCCACGGTCGGGCCGACGGTCGGTGCCAGCGTCGCGACCAGACCGATGATCGGGCCGACGATATGGAATTTCGAACGCGGAAACACGGTGTAGGCCGATGCGAACACGGTCGGGATCATGCCCGCGCCGAGAAATCCCTGGATCGCGCGCCAGAGGATCATCTGCTCGATCGACGAGGCAAATCCGCACAGGAAACTCGCGATGGTGAAGCCGGCAGCAGAAATCGCGAACAGCAACCGGGTGCCGAGCGCACGCGACAGGAATCCGGACAATGGAATCGCGATCACTTCCGCGATCAAATACGAAGTCTGGACCCACGACACCTCGCTCGAACTCGCCGACAAACCGGCCTGGATATCGGCCAGCGACGCCGAGACGATCTGGATGTCCAGGATCGACATGAACATCCCGAACACCATGATGAGGAACGCAAACAGCCGTCGCGGCGCGACGTACTCGGACGGCGCCGCGGGAGCGCTCATCATCGTCGGTGGGGCGGTGGTGGCATCAGCCATGATCTGCTCGGGTCAGGACGTGCACATCGATCGGGCGCACCGCCCGACGTGCGCATTATTGCGGGTGAACCATCGTCGGCGAGTCGAGATCGGATTCGCTGTCGGCGTCCTTGGCGCCTTGGGCCGTATCCACCGTGACGTAAACCGACATGCCGGCGCGCAGCAGGTTCTGCCTGGCGACATCCGTCGGCACGCGCACGCGAACCGGAAGCCGCTGCACGATCTTGGTGAAGTTGCCGGTGGCGTTATCCGGCGGCAGCAGCGTGAACACCGAGCCTGCGGCAGGCGAGATGCTGTCGACGGTGCCTGCGAACTTGCGATGGCCATAGGCGTCCACCGAGATCGTCACCGGCTGACCCGGACGGATGCGCTTGAGCTGCGTCTCCTTGAAGTTGGCATCGATGAAGACGTCGTTGAGCGGCACCACATTGCCGAGCCGTTGGCCGGCCTGGATGAAGTCGCCGGTGTTGACCAGGCGGTTGGAGAACGTCCCGTCGACCGGCGCGCGCACCGAGGTAAAGTCGAGGTCGCGCTGGGCCTTGGCGAGGGATGTCTGCAGTTCCGCAAGCTGCGCGCGGGCCTCGGCCTGCTGCGCTTTGGTGACTTCGACGTTGTCGCGCGCCGCATCATACGCCGCCTGCGCCGACTTGACCGCCGCCACGCCCTGATCGCGCCCGGCTTCCGACACCTCGAAGGTCGCGCGCGAGGCAAATCCCCTGGTGCTCAACGCCTGCTGACGGTCGAAGTCAAGGCCGGCACGCTTCATCGCGGCATCCGCCGAGGCAAGCTGTGCCTTGGCCTGCTCGACCGCGCTTTCCAGCGCGGTTGCCTGCCGGCCGATGCGATCGATGGTGGCCTGCTGGGTGGCGATCTTGCTGCGCGCGGCGTCCACCGCGATGCGATAGTCGCCGTCGTCGATTCTGAAGATCACGTCGCCGGAGCGGACCACGACGTTGTCGCCGGGAAGAATTGCCGCGATGTGGCCAGACACCCGGGCGCCGAGCGTGGTGCTATTGGCGCGCACATAGGCGTCGTCGGTAGAGACGAGAAAGCGTCCAACCAAAACATAATGCACCCCGTAGGCCGCGGCGGCGAGCGCCAGCAATGCGCCAATGCCCAACAACACGGCTTTGCGCTTGCCCGATTTCGGAGCCGCGGATTGGGCGGCAGCAGCTGGCGCGCTGCCGGGCTTGTCGATGGCCGGTTGGTCCGGCGTCTCCGCCGGCCGACGCGCAACCGTCTCTTCGGAAGCATGAGAACGAGGCGAGTCAGCCGCGGAAGCGTCGCGCACGAAAGTGCCTTCTGCCGTATCCGGCTCTGGGCGAATAATCCGTGCGGCCTGGTCTCTCGCTGCGGCCATCCGGCCCTCCTCACTGCAATGTCGCGATGCAAGCGCAGCCAAAATCCGGCCCCACAACGTCGCCCGTCTTGAAATTAGCATTGACCGAACGGTTCGGTCAAGATATTATCCTACGATCGGACGATAGATCTTGAGTTCCTTCCGGGGCATTTCGAACGCTGAAATCCTTCGAGAAAAGCTAAATCAATGATTACAGCCCATCCCACCCCTCTCCACGTGGTTGGCGACGAGGACAGCTCCAAGCGGCGTCAGATTCTTGATGGCGCCCGCAAGGTCTTCATGGACCTGGGCTTTGATGGCGCCAGCATGGGCGAAATCGCGCGGTCAGCCGGCGTCTCCAAGGGGACGCTGTATGTCTATTTCGACGACAAGAACCGGTTGTTCGAAGCCATCGTCGAGGAGGAAGCGCTCGAACAGGGCAAGGTGGCGTTCAATTTCGACCCCGAGCGCGACGTTACCACGACGCTGATGGAGTTCGGGCAGGCCTATATCCAGTTGCTATGCCGGCCGGGCGGCGGATCGGCGACCCGGACGGTGATGGCGATCGCGGAGCGGATGCCGGAGGTCGGCCGGCGCTTTTATAACAACGTGATAGCGCTGACCATCGCCAGGCTCGCCGCCTATCTTGAGGTTCACACGAGGTCGGGCGATCTTGAGATCGAGGACTTCCAACTGGCGGCGACGCAGTTCATGCAGATGTGTCAGGCGTCGCTGTTCATGCCGTTCATTTTCCAGGCAGCGCCCGCGCCTTCGCCGGAGCGGATCGCGCAGGTGGTCAAAAGCGCGACGCGGATATTCCTCGCGGGCTATCAGGCAAAGCCTGGCTGACCGCTGCCGATCTGCCGGTGCCGCACGATCAGTGTTCCGCCACCTCACGGACAAGTCCGGTTTCCTTGATCGTCGGCATCCAGAATCTTGCCATCACCGGGATCACGAGCAGACTGCAGATCGGCGACAGCAGCATGCCGCCGACGATGACGCAAGCCAGCGGCTGCTGCACCTGTGAGCCAATCCCGGTCGAGATCGCCGCCGGGACCAGTCCGATGCACGCCGACAGGCCGGTCATGAAGATTTGCCGCATCCGCGTTTCGGAGGCGCGGATGATCGCGTCTTCCGTCCCCATACCTGCCTCGATGTCACGACGGATGTAGGACATCAGCAGGATGCCATCCATGGCTGACACGCCGAATAGCGAGATGAACCCGACCGCGGCCGATACACTGAAATTCAGGCCGGCGATGTAGAGCCCGAGAATTCCGCCGGCCACGGCGAACGGGATGCCCGACAACGCCAGCAGGCTGTCCCGTATCGAATTGAACAGGCCATACAGCAGCATCAGGATCAGAAGCAGGCTCAACGGCACGATCAGCGCGAGCCTCTGCTTGGCGTCAACCAGGGCGCCGTACTCGCCCGACCATTCGAGCGAGTAGCCTTGGGGAATCGGGACATTTTTCCGGATTCGCTCCTGGGCTTCGACCACGGTCGAACCGAGATCACGGTCGCGAACGCTGTATTTCAGCGGGATGAAGCGCTCGCTGTTCTCGCGGTAGATATAGGCCGCGCCGCTGACGAGCTTGACCTCGCCGAGATCACCAAGCCGAATATAGGCGGTTGGCGTCTTCGGATCCGGATTCGGAAGTGCTACCGGGATCGTGCGGATGGCATCGACGTCGCGGCGGAATTCCGGCGCCAAACGAACCGTCAGAGCGAAGATCATCTCTCCTTCATAGACTTTGGAAACTTCCTGGCCGCCGATCGCGGCCTGGACGACGGAATTGATGTCGCTGACCGAGAAGCCGTGGCGCGCGGCCTTGGCGCGATCAATCCGAACGATCAGGTTGGGCTGGCCGAGCAGATTGAAACTGGCGGGGTCGGCGACCCCGCGGACGGCACTGAGTTCGGTCTTCACTGACTTGGACAGCCGTTCCAGCTCGACGAGGTCTTTACCGAAGATCTTGATCGAGTTCTCGCCTTTCACGCCGGACACAGCTTCCTCGATATTATCCTGGATGTATTGCGAGAAATTGAAATCGACGCCGACGAATTCGCGGTTGAGCCGCTCGCTCATCTGCTTGACCATCTGCTCCTTGGTCAGTCCCTTTGGCCACTTGTCGAGCGGCTGGAGCGGGACAAAGAACTCGGCGAGAAACGCACCGTCGGGATCGGTACCTTCATCGCCGCGTCCTTGCTCGGAAAACACGGTGCGGGCCGGCGGATAGCTCAAGATGACGGTGCGGATCTTTGCCACCGTATCCATCCCGGCTTCGAGCGTGATGGTCGGCGGCATCACGGCTCGGATCCAGAGATTGCCCTCTTCCAGCTTGGGCAGGAATTCGGTGCCAAGCCGCAACCCAAGACTGAGACACAGCACCAGAAATAACACCGCAATGGCCGCCGAGAGGCGGTATCTGCGGACTGCGCGCGCCAGCACGGCCTGGTAGATGCCGCGGATACGACGGACCACAAAGGTTTCTACTTCCCGGACATGCGCCGGCAGCAAGATCGACGACAGCACCGGCGTCACCGTGAAGGTTGCGATGACGGCACCGAGCAACGCATAGGCATAGGTCCGCGCCATCGGCCCGAAGATCTGACCTTCCACACCCTGCATCGTGAAAAGCGGCAGGAAGGCTGCGATCGTGATGATAACCGAAAAGAAGATTGCCTTGTCGACCTCGACTGCACCCGTCAATACCCAGCCGAGCTTGTCGCTTAGCCTCATGCGACGATCCAATGGCTCCTGCGACGTGTGATGGGCGAGATGACGGAAAATGTTCTCGACCATGATCACGGTCCCGTCGACGATAATGCCTAGGTCGATGGCGCCGACCGACAGCAGGTTCGCGGACTCCCCTTGTGTCACCGTGATCATTACCGCAAGCAGCAGCGCCACCGGAATCGTTGCCGCGACGATCAGCGCGCAGCGCAGGTCACCGAGAAACACCCATTGGATCAGGAAGATCAGGGCAATACCGAACAGCAGATTGTGCAGTACCGTCTGCACGGTGATCGCGACGAGGTCACCACGATCGTAGAACGTGACGATCTTGACGCCGGGCGGCAGCGATCCGTCGGTGTTGATCCGCTCGACGGCCGCGCGCACACGCCTGACCACGTCCATGGTACGTTCAAGTTTCTGCATCAGGACGATACCGGTGACGACGTCGGTCTGCTCGTCGCGGCCTGCAAGACCGAGCCGGGGCGCGTAGCCGATCTGGACCTTGGCGACGTCCGACACCAGCACCGGCACGCCACCCTGCTGGGTCACTACGATATTGCCGATATCCTCCATCGAGGTGATGACGCCGATGCTGCGGACATTGACGGACTGTTCGCCGATCGCGATGGTACGGCCGCCGACGTTGGAGTTGCCTGCTGAAATCGCGGTCATGATCTGCGGCAGCGTCAGCCCATAGGCCATCATGCGGTCGAGATCGATCTCGGCCTGGAATTCCTTGGTTTTCCCGCCGAGCACGGCGACGTCGGCGACACCGGGCACGATGCGCAACTTGCGTTCGACCACCCAGTCCTGCAGCGCCTTGAGCCGCATGACGTCCATGCCTGGCGGCCCCGTCAGCTCGTAGCGAAAGATCTCGCTGATGCCCCCGGCGGGCGAGATAACCGGCAGGACACCGGCTGGCAGGACCGCGTCCTTCAGCCGGTTGAGGGTCTGCTGACGCACAAAATGATAGTCGCGGCCGTATTCGAACTGCAAGCGGATGAAACCGAGCCCATATACGGTGTTCGAGCGGATGAACTTCAGACCTGGCGTGCTGGCGACCGCGACCTCGATCGGAATCGTAATGTAACGCTCGACTTCCTCGGGGGACTGGCCCTGTTGCTGAGCGATGATCTCGATGATCGGCGGCGCCGGGTCGGGGTAGGCCTCGATGTTCAGCGTCGCGAAAGCAGCCAAGCCAAGACCGAGAAAGGCCGCGAACGCAACCAGCACCAGCAATCGCCGAGACAGGCAAAACGCAATGAGACTACGCAGCATGAATGGCTCCGGCCCATCGAATCATTGACGCCACTCGTTATCGACGAAAATCGCACCTCGCGCGACGACCAACTCACCGAAATCGAGGCCGCTGCGAATCTGCACCAAACCGTCTTGCTGCATCCCGGTGTCAACCACGCGGCGTTTAAACAGCATGGGCTCAGTCTCGACCCACACCGTCGCAAGGTCGCCCTCGCGAATGACCGCCTCGGCCGGCACTGCCGCTGTGGTTGACGCCTCTTCGGTCGCGATCTTGAAGCTCGCGAACATCTCGGACTTGAGTGCGCCATCCGGATTGCCGATCTCCGAGCGGACGACAACACGGCGCGTCGCCAAGTCCGAGGCCGCGCCGATGGAGCTGATGCGCGCCTTGAAGATTCGGTTTGGCGCAGCGGAAACCCTGACCTCGATCTCCTGGCCGATACGCACAAACGCAATATCCTGCTCGAACACCTGGGCCTTCAACCACATCGTCGACAGGTCGGCGATCGCATACAGGGCCTCGCCGGAATCGGCCCTGACATATTGTCCCGGCCCAACCTTACGCGAGATGACGGTGCCGTCGATCGGCGCGGTAATCCGTGTTGTGCGGCTGAGCGTGCCGTGCTGCTCAAGCTTCGAAATTTCCGCATCGGTCCGGCCAAGGATGCGCAGGCGGATGCGGGCGGCTTCGAACGCCGTGTCGGTCGATCGCATGTCGTTCTCGGCTGTGGCAAGTTGCGCCTCAGCCTGCTGCAGATCCTTGAACGGGGCAGCCTTGCCATCATAGAGGTCGCGGAAACGCTTCTCCGCGATTCGCGCCAGGTTGAGCTGGGAGCGCGCCTTGTTTCTGGCGGTCTCGGCGGCGATGAAATCGTTCTGCGGCGGCACCTGCTCCGGGCTGTCGATTTCCAGCAACGGATCGCCGGTCTTGACCTGATCGCCGACCTTGGCAATCAGACGGGTAACCCGGCCGGAGAACGGCGTCAGAACGGTCGTGCTGGCATCCTCATTGAACGCTATCTGACCGATCGCCGATCTCTGAACGCGGAAGGCATGGGGCTCGACCTTCACCACCTGCAGCTGATGCATCTGATCGGTGACGACACGGACAGTTTCGGTCCCCTTTGTCGTGCTTTCGGCCACCGCCACCGATGTCGTCAACGCCATGCCGAACAGCACCGCGATCAGGCGATGCACATACGTGGTGGCAGCAAGCGACATCGCCATGAACCGGTAGCCCTCCCACGGTATCTGTTTGGAAACTGGCGTGGGTGTTTACGCCTGTTGCGCGCTCCAGCCCACCGGTGTGCGCAACGATTCCCTTTGGCAAACTGTAGCACCAGGTCGGATAGAGGACCAATACCAACCGCGATTGAGATTGCCCGGTCCCGATCCAGAGCCGGTGACGCCGTTAAACGACGATGTCCGTACGTTCCTCCCGAGCGCGGGCGTTGAAACTTGCGTGAACCGACCGAAGATGAAACGACCCCGTCCAAAGCCTGTTCACGGTGGTTTGTATTTGACATATCGTCTTGTTTTGTCAAAATCGTCAAATGAAGGCCCGCACCCGCATTCTCGATGCCGCGATGCTCGTGTTCCGCCGCCATGGCTTTCGGCGGTCGTCGATTGAGCAGGCGGCCGATGCCGCGGGCCTGACGCGACAGGCGCTCTACCACCATTTCAAATCCAAGGAAGCGCTGTTCCGGGCCGTCATCGAGCGGCTGTATGAGAGCGCCCTCGCCGCGGAAATCGCGGCGGCACACGCCGCGGAGAAGGCCGGTGGAAGTCTTGCCGACATCCTGGTAGCCCAGCTTACCGGGCGGCTCAGGCAGGTGATCGCTTCGTTCGACGGCTCGCCCCACATCGAGGAGTTGTTCTCCGAACATCTGGTCCAGGCCCGCGATCTCTATCAGAAATATGCCGGGCTCTATGTCGCGGAAGGTCGCGCGACGATCGAACGGGTCCGCCGCAAGCAACGGCTCGCCCTCGCAGGCGGCATGACCTCCCGCGATTTCGCGCGGTGCATCGAGATGGCGATCAGCGGCACCAAATCGGTGCACCCGGCGATGCAGCCGGCCGATGCCTTCCTCAAGGATCTTGAAATCATGGTGCGCACGCTGGTGGCCGGCGCCGTCGGTCCATCGCCGAAGCCGCGTCCCGTGAAGTCTGTCGCCGCGAAAAAAATCCGCTTCACCAAACCTGGAGATCGCAGATGAGTACGATGACGATCAACGGCCGCCTCACGCCCCTCCCCGCTGACCCCGAGGCTCTTCTCGTCGATGTCATCCGGGACGCCCTCAACCTGACCGGCACAAAACTCGTGTGTGGGGCCGGCGTCTGCGGCGCCTGCACCGTGCTGGTGGAAGGCGTGCCGGTGGTGAGCTGTTTGATGCCTGCGCGCGCCGCGGCGGATAAATCCGTCACCACGGTCGAGGGCATCGGCGCCGGCCAACTGCATCCGGTCCAGAACGCTTTCATGGCGCACGACGCGCTGCAATGCGGGTTCTGCACGCCGGGCTTTATCGTCGAGGCGGCGGCGTTTCACGACCGCTGGCGCAAAGCCAAGGGAACCGCGACACCGTCGCGGGAGGAAATCGGCGCAGCGCTTTCGGGGCATCTGTGCCGATGCGGCGCCTATGACGGCATCTTCCGCGCCGTGGCCGAAGCGTGCGCGGGCCACTTTGATGGCGACGATGTCGTCTCGCCGCGCGTCGAGGCGCGCGCGAAGGTGACGGGGGCCGCGAAATATACCGTCGACATTCATCATGACGGGCAGCTCGAAGGCGTCATCCTGCGCTCCCACCTCGCGCATGCGCGGATCGCCGAACTGGATCTCGCTCCGGCACGCGCGATGTCGGGCGTGAGCGCGGCGATCTCGCTGCTCGGCGACGACCGCATGGTGCGCTATGTCGGCCAGCCCATCGCGGCGATAGCTGCCAAGGACCGGGACACGGCCGTGAAAGCCATCGCCGCCATCAGGATCACCAGCGAACGGCTGCCGTCGGTGATTGGATTGGATGCCGCACGCAAGCCCGATGCGCCGGTGGTGTTCGAGAAATCCAATCGCAAGAAGGCCGGCAACGTCTCCGAAGGCACGGCGGCGCCGGCTTCGTGGAACGGAAACGTCCGCGGCCCATCCTCGGCCTTCTCGCAGCGCGCAAGAAAGGCGCGGAACTGGGTCGCCGGCGCACGCGAGGCGCGAAATCCGCTGCTGGTCGAGGAAACCTTCCGCACCGGAACGCAGCAGCATGCGTGCCTGGAGCCGCACGCGACCGTCGCGCGCTTCGATGGCGATCGCCTGACGGTGCACGTCTCGACGCAGGCCGTGTTCCATGTGATGGAGCTGCTCGCCAAGCGCTACAAGCTCGACCATGACAAGATCCGGGTGATCGCCGATCATATCGGCGGCGGCTTCGGCTCCAAGGGCGCGCTTGGCATCGAGACCACGGCGGCGATCGATCTCGCGCGCGAAGCGAAGGCGCCGGTCAGAATTGCCTATGACAGGCACGAGGAGCTTTCCGTCACCGGCTATCGGCCGGCGGCGGAAATGAAAATCGCGCTGCTGCCGTCCGAGCAAGGCGATCTCAAGGTGCTGTCGCTCACGGCTCACGCCGACACCGGCGCTGCCGTCAACTCCACGCTCGCGGCACTTGCCCGGCTGATCTATCCGGCGGAAGCCAAGGAGCTCGCGGACTACGACGTCATCAGCAACCTGCCGCCCGGCGCGCCCTTCCGCGGCCCCGGCGGGCCGCCGATGGCGTTCGCGCTGGAACAGGCGATCGACGAAGCCGCACTGCGGATGAAGGTCGATCCGATCGCGTTGCGCAAGCGCTGGGATCCCAATCCCAATCGCCAGCGTTTGTACGATTGGGCCTCCGCGCTCGAGGTCTGGCGCGGCGTGAAGGCGCCGGCGTCGCAGAGCGGCCGCTATCGCCGCGGCGTCGGCGTCGCGACCGGGTACTGGCTTTATCTCTGGCAGCCCGGCTCGAAGGTCGAACTGGCGGTCAAGGGCGGGCGCATTATCGCGAGCACGGCGACGCAGGATATCGGCCAGGGCAGCCGCACCGTGATCGCCAACACGGTGGCACATGAATTCGGACTTGAGCCGCACGACATCGAAGTCCGGATCGGCGATTCCAATTTGCCGGAAGGACCGGGTGCGGGCGGCAGCCGAGTCACGGCTTCCGTGATCCCGCCGACGCTGCTGGCGGTGCAACAGCTCAAGGCCGCGATCGAACGCAACGCAAAGCGGCCACCGATCCCCGGCTCCAATGCGCCATGGCGGGAGTTGCTCGCCGCCTCCGGCGATCTCAGCGTATCCGCGCAACGGCCGGAGGACGACAAGCCGACGCTTCCCGGGATTCGCTCGCCGCTGAAGGAGGCGGGCTTCATGGGCACGATCTTCGGCTGGATGATGCGCCGCTTTTCCAATATCGCGGTGGGAGCCGGCGTGCCGAGCTCGGTGCAGGTGATCGAGGTGGAAGTCGATACCTGGCTCGGACATGTGCGGGTCCTGAACGTGCACACCGGCATCGCGGTTGGAAAACTCGCAGCCCCCGCGCTCGCCCGCAGTCAGGCGGCGGGCTCGGTCATCCAGGGCATCGGCTACGCGCTCTACGAAGCGCGCGAGACCGATCCGCGGACCGGTGACATCCTCAGCGGCGGGATGGAGGATTACCGCATCCCCGGCATCGCCGACACGCCACCGATCGATGTGCACTTCGACGAAGCCGGCTTCGATCACGTGCTCGGCGGCAGCGTCGGTATCGGCGAGGTCGCAACGGTGCCGACGTCGCCGGCCATCGCCAACGCCATCCGCAACGCGACCGGCATCCGGCTCACCGAGATCCCGATCCGGCCCGATCGCCTGATCGCCGCCCTGAAAGGGAGGGCCGCCGCATGACATCCGCATCGATGCAATCCTTATCCATGAACGCCTCCACCCCATCCGCCGAATTCCGCGCCGCCGGCACCGACCTTTCCGAACGGCGGCGCAGTGGCGTTTCGCGAGGGCAGCTGATCGATATTTCAGCCGTGCCCGAGACCATCGGGACCGACTGGGACGCGGACGGTGCGTTGCGCATCGGCGCGTTCACCACCATCGCCGCGATCGCAGCCGACACCCGCATCGCGCAAGCCTATCCGGGCCTTGCCGCCGCAGCGCTTGGTCTTGCCACCCCGCAAATCCGTCATCTCGCGACGCTTGGCGGCAACCTCGCGCAGCGCTCGCGCTGCTGGTACTACCGCAATCCGGATATCGCCTGCCTCAGGAAGGGCGGATCGGATTGTCCGGCGCGATCGGGCAATCATCTCTACAGCGTCGCCTTCGATCTCGGCCCATGCGTGGCGCCGCATCCCTCGACCATGGCGGCAGCATTGCTGGCCTATGAAGCGACCATCATCACCGACCGGAGAAGCGGGCTGACGATCGGCGACTTGCTGGGTGACGGCTCCAATGGCGCCGCCGACCACGCGCTTGCGTCTGGCGAGATGATCAAGGCGGCGCAGCTTCCGCCCCCGCTTCCGGGCGAACGCGCGCTCTACAAGCGCGCCATCAGCCGCAGCTACGCCGAGTGGCCGCTGGTCGAGGTGTGTGCGCGCGCCGTGATCTCGGCAGGCGCGTTCCAGTTCATCCGCATCACGGCCGGCGGCATCGCGCCGATCCCGCTCCGGCTCTCGGCGTCCGAAGCCGCGTTGCAAGGCCAGCCCGCAAACCCGGGAACGATTGCCAACGCCGCGCGGCAAGCAACCGCTGGCGCCAGCCCGTTGCCGATGACGGGATACAAGCTCGATCTCTTGAGCGGGCTCGTGCAGGATCTGCTGGAGCGGCTTGCGGCGTAGCGGACGCGCCGTCGGAAGCTCGTCATGCCCGGCCTTGTGCCGGGCATCCACGTCTTTGCCGCATGGCGAACAAGAAAGACGTGGATGGCCGAGACAAGCCCGGCCATGACGAAAGAGCAAATCGTTTTTCAAGTGTCATCACGCTTTCCGCGCAAATTCCTGATTCAATTTTCAAAGAGCCAATTCCAAACACGCATTCGCGACCCCGCCGCGCGATGCGCCCGAGTCGTTGATAAATCTTTCGCCCAAAGAGGGCGTGGGGAACGCCGGGTGCCCGTGGCACCCGCAGCCTCGTGTGCGCTTGGCATTGGTAAAAAGCACACGAGTAAACGAGTACCCCGGAATCACCCGGCGTTCCCGCACGCAATGGTTTTAACGGTTTCCTTCGTGCTCTCCCCGGCGATCGGGCTCTTTTGCCACCGTCGCCTT
>Ga0137415_10003436_pt1 | contig 15734 bp, 14 predicted proteins | sample CZODoug3_1_1_16f_FD_183082 | JGI IMG/M metagenome (GOLD analysis project Ga0137415, IMG submission 183082) | Vadose zone soil fungal communities from Angelo Coast Range Reserve, California, USA - CZODoug3_1_1_16fungal (Hybrid Assembly) | ecosystem: Environmental > Terrestrial > Soil > Vadose... | reverse complement strand
TGCTTGGAGGTGTCGCCCCAGACCACCTCGCACTTCTCCCATGGCACTCCGAGGACCTCCGCGCCCGCGCGGTGGACGTCGATCACCGACTCCGTTCCCAGGTTGCCGATTCCGGATTGGAACGAGATCCGGCCATCCGGCCTGATGACGAGCAGCCCGTCGAAACCAGTCGTGCCGCCGTGGAAGCAGCTCAGGGACACACCGACGCCGCGCACCTTCGAGCCGACGCGCTTCGGCCGCGCAATCTTCTCCCGCCACTTGAACTGGTCCGCGCCGCGATCGAGCGCTTCCTTGAGGAATGCGCTCGTCGCATGCCGTCGCTCACCCTGCGCCGACGGTTGTCCGAACGACGCCTTGCCATCCGCGCAATTGATGGACCGGATGGCCACTTGATCGATTCCGAGCTTCCGCGCGGCTTTTGCGATGATCGGCTCGATGATGGCGATCCCTTGCAGGCCACCGGGCGAGCTCTGCGCGCTGCGTGGCGGCGTGTTCGTCAGCACCGTGACGCCGCGGAAGCGCATGGCCTGGGGCTGGTAGAGAAGCGAGACGATGTCGCTCGAGTTCGGAACGTCTCCCTGCTGCTCGTAAGGGCCGTTGTTGGAGATGACGAACATGTCGAGCGCCGTGATCCGGCCTTCCTTGGAGAAGCCGACCTTCATGCGGCCGACGAAACCGGGCCGGCCGCGCCCGATGAAATGCTCCTCCTCGCGGGTGATGCGCATCATCACCGGGGCGTTCGCCTTCTTCGAGAGCAGCGCGGGAATGGCGAGGGAGATCCCAGCGGTGACCTTGCTGCCGAATCCGCCGCCGGTATACTCGCTGATGAAGACGACGTTCTTGCGATCGACGTTGATCCATCCCGCGATGACGGGCACCGTTTGCGCGGTGCTCTGGGTGCCGGTGTGGATGTAGACCTTGCCGTTCCGCCAGTAAGCCATCGTGGTGCGGGTCTCGAGAGGTTGATGGCTCGTGTCCGGGGTCAGGAACGTCTCGTCGAGGACCAGGGCGGCTGACTTGAAAGCGGCGTCGAGATCGCCGAACGACCAGTCGATCTGGGCCTTGCCGGTCGGCAGTCGTCCCTCGCCGGCCTCGGCGAAATCGGCCTTCGTCCACTTCAGCTCCCCGATGTCCGGCGGAAGCGGAGCTTGCGGAGGCTCTCCCGGCTTCGCGGGCGGCGCCGGATGTTGGATCCAGACATTGCCGTCCATCCTTGGATTCGGCCCACCGGGACGCAGGCTCTCGAGCGGATCGATGACGAATGGAAGAGGCTCCAGATCGACGTCGATGGCTTCGATCGCCTCCGCCGCCGTGGTCTCGTCGACGGCGGCGACCGCGAGAATCGGTTCGCCCGCGTAGAGCGGCTCCATGGTGAGCGCTCGCTCTCCCTTCTTGTTCGCTTTGATCACCGTGCCCAGGTCCGTGAGGCTGTCGGCGGGAGGGGGAAGGTCGTCCGCCGTCAGGATCGCCTTGACGCCGGGCATCGCGAGCGCCCTGCGGGCGTCGATTTTCCTGACGTGCGCGTGCGGCATCGGGCTGAGCAGCAGCTTGCAGAACAGCATTCCTTCGGCGCGAAAGTCCTCGGCGTACTTCGCCTTGCCGGTGACCTTCGCGTAGAGGTCCGGGGTCGGATAGTCCTTGCCGATCAGCTTGTAATGAGCACCGTACTCCGGCTTCTTGGCGTCGCCTGCCACCGTCAACCCCTCCTCATCAGCTCTGCGCCGCGCATCATGGAGGTGAGGATCTTGTCGTAGTCCTGGCAGCGGCAGAGGTTCCCGGAGATGCCGTGCGCCAGCTCCGAGCGGCTGGGATTCGGATTCGTTTTCAGGAATCCGACCGTCGACATGACGAAGCCCGACATGCAGAAGGCGCACTGGAAGCCTTGTTCGTCGATGACGGCTTGCTGAACGGGATGGAGCGTTCCGTCAGCGTCGGCCAGACCCTCGATCGTCAGCACCTTCCTCCCCCGCACCGAGTGCGAGAGCACGGAGCAGGCGTAGTGAGGAACGTCGTCGAGCAGGACCGTGCAGGCGCCGCACTCGGCGCGGTCGCAGCCAAGCTTGGTGCCGGTCAAGCCGAGCTTGTACCGGAGCGTCCACGCGAACGTCTCTTGCTTCATGACGTCGACGCGGCGCTGCTGTCCGTTGACGTTGAGAGTGATGAGCCGCTCGCCAACGCCGGTCTGACCCAGAGCGGCGGTGGCGCGGAAGAGATAGCTCGTGGAGGAGACCGCCACGCCGCCAGCGATGATTCCCTTGATGAGGCTTCGCCTGGAGATCGCCTTCGACGCGTCAGCCGGCTTGCAGGGTCCCTCGGCTTCCGTGCGGTCGCAAATGGATGCGTCGCCGTTCAATGGCTTTCCTTGGGGGCTGTCTGCCATTCCGGTTGCCTCCAGCGGGCCGTCCGCGGCGCCACGCGTGGTCTCGACGAAGCAACGATCAAGCCAGTTTTGCGCGTTCAGAACGGCTCGCGGGACCGCGCGCTCTAGCCGTTGCGATGTTCATGGGCCCGAAACGGTGTCGGTGGATTGGTCAGCAACGACCTTACAGGTACATGGTCCACTGCACGACCAGCGACTTGAAATTCGAGTTGGTGAGCGAGTTGGCGAATGGCCGGCGCGGGCCCCCCGGGGTGAGCGGATCGAGCGACGCCGGCACGTAGCCTGCTGCAGGGGCGGTGATGCTCGACGGCCCGTACGCCGAGAACCCGTGGTTGATCCCGAACTCGATGTTGACGTGGTTCAGGTTCTTGTTGAAAAACAGATTCAACCCGGCCTTGAAGTTACGAGGCCGGAGAAGAGCGGATTCCGTTTCGGAGTGATGCAGCCCGCGCCGTCGGATGCGCACGTTCCTGCTGCCTGATCGATCGGGCCGTAACCCTCGAAGACCCCGCCCCGGAAGCCGATCTTCTTGTCGAGGGCCCAGCCTCTCACCTGCGCGCCGACGCTGCGAAAGGCCGGAAACGGGTTGTTCGGAATGCGCAACCCGTCGGTCTGCAGGTCCGCCGTGATGAAGTTCGTGGTGGCCACGAGGATGTGGCGTGAGAATGGAATGTACAACTGTCCCGCCTCGACATAGACGACGGTTCCACCCGAGATCCCCGTGGGCGCCCAGCCGAACCACGCGTCCTGCACGAGCAGGCGTCCGGTGAAGTTGCTGAACTTGCCGAAGTTCGGGCTGTCGAGCTGGAAGAAGTAACTGAAGTTCTGGCCGACGTTGCCGCCGAGGGCGATGCGGGCTCGCCGGAGGAACAAGTCGTAGCTCGGGTCCCTGCCATCCGGCGTACCCGCTTCATTCAGGACGAATTGAGGCTGCAACTGCAGGTCCAGGTTGAGGGTCGCCTCGGTGGTAGGCAGCGGTATGCTGATCGCGTACGACGAGACCGGCGCGAAGAGCAGCGCGAGCCCCAGGACCAATCGCGAGGGAACCTTCATCGGCACTCTCCGTCGAGGGCTTCTTCCTCGATGAGGCCCATGCAGCCGATGCGCCAAACCGCAAAGGCGGCTCTTCGGCGCGGCTTACCTTCGTGCCGTGCCATCCTCCGACACCTGTTGTCGGATCCTTGCTCCGGCAACCAGCCCGAGCCGCGCGGCGCTGATGTCGAAATGTCCGTGGCCTTGCGCAACGAGGCGGCGCCAGCGCTCCGCGATCGCCACGACCACCGGCGTCGTCTCGGCGCCAGAGGCGGCGAGGGCGAGATCAAGGTCCTTTAGCGCCCACTCCAGCGAGAAGTCGGCGGAGTAGTCGCCTCTCTCCATCTTGGCCAGCTTCGTCAAAGCCGTTGCAGACGCCAGTGGACCGCCCACGACCGCATCGACGAGGACCGCATACGGAACACCGAGCCGCTCTGCCAGCGCGCTGGCCTCAGCGGCGGCCTCGATCTCGAAAGCGAGCCAAGCGTTGAGCACCAGCTTCAATCGGCTGGCGGTCCCGGCGGGCCCCACCCAGAGCGTGCGCTGGCCGAGAGCGGCGAACACAGCGTCGACGGAGCCGTGCGATCGTTCGGGACCGGAAGCGAGGATGAGAAGTCGTCCGTTGCGAGCCGGCTCGCGGCTGCCTGACACCGGCGCATCCACGAACATGACGTCGGGTCTGCGTCGTGCAACTTCGGCCGCAAGACGCTCCGTTGCTTCGACGCCGATGGTACCCATCTGCGCCCAGGTCGCGTTGGCCCGTAGCGCCTCCAGCGTGCCGCCGCCCAGCATGACATCTGCGACGGCGTCCGCGTTGGAGAGCATGGTCACGACAATCTCCGCGGCGGCCACGGCCTCGGTCGGTTTTGCGCGGGCAGTCGCACCGTACTTGGACAGCGCAATGACTTGGCCAGGCGTGCGGTTCCAGACATTGACGGGGAAGCCCAGATCGAGCATGCGCTGGGCCATGCCGGAACCCATGGTGCCGGCACCCAGCAGCGCAACCGTGGGGCGTGAAGGATGATTGATGGTGGTTTCTATCATTATCGTCTCCGATTCAATGAACCGCGGGCACTGTCACGTCGAGCCCTGCAGCGAGCGGAGCGCAACGCGCTCGCTCGCGTAATCGTCGTCCGCGACCGGCGCGAACCGAACGACGCCGAATGAGCGGAGGCGCCCTGCCGAGCGTTCATCGAGGTGCATCGAGCACAGCGATGCTGCGATGCGGTCTGTGAGGGCCGAGGGCAAGCGAGTGCTCGCCACGATGGGTTGGATGGGATGAGGACCCCACGACTCGATGATCCGCAGGCGGGATGCAAGGCTGGGTTCGCGGCGCAAGAGCAGCGCGAGCGCGTTCGAATCGACCGCGGCGCCGTCGACCTCGCCAGCGCTGACGAGCCGGACCGACTGGATATGCGATCCGGACTCGCGGAGCACCCGAAAGAATGGGGCGCCACCGACGTCGCGGAGCCGGCCCAAAAGAATGAGATAGCCGCTCCACGAACAGGGATCGTTGAAGGCCCACTGGTTGAAGGCCCACTGATGGAGTTGGAACAGCAGCCCGGTGACCTCGTCCTCATTTGCACGGCATCAGCGAAGCAGGATCCGGACCAATGGCCCAGCGGTCAGGACGCCTTCAGAAAAGGAGCGCCTTTCTGATCGATTCAGCAGCGGGGGTGTCGGGTCGCTGTGCAACGAGTACCGCGATGCCCGGCCACGACGCGCCGGACTCCAACTCGAGTCACGTCGCCCGCTCCCTGGGGGGGCCTCCGCTATTGCGACGTCGCCGGCCTGGGACCGAACGCGCGCTGCGTGTTGCGGTGGGGACGGTTCGTCCTGGACAGCGCGCGTTGGCGCGCGAGCTCTTGCGCTCCGTGTTCCCGGTAGACGTCGCTCGTGAGCGACGCCATGAATGCGACGAGGTCGTCGAGCTCGCTTTCCTGGAGCCCGAGTGGCTGGATGTCCTGATCGAGCCAGGGGTCTCGGAGCCCCGCTCCCTTGTTGTAGTGGTCGAGGACGTCCCAGAGCGTCTCGTGCGACCCGTCGTGGAAGTACGGTCCGGTGACCAGGACGTTCCGCAGGCCCGGCGTCTTGAACGATGCGATGTCGGGCTCCTTCTTGGTGACGAGAAAGCGGCCCAGAGCGCTCATGTCGGTCCCGATCGCGGCCCGGTCCACGTCGGCCGCGTTGCCGGAGTCGACCAGCTTCTCCGCCTCCCGGGCGAGCGAGACCACGCGATGGCGGACGATGAGTACGCCGATGTTGTGGAAGTCGTCGTCCTTGAAGTTGGTCAGATCGGGTGTCTCGTCGGGAAGCGCGTGGCACTTGTTGCAGCGCGCCCGGTCGTTGAAGAGCACCCACCCGCGCTTGGCGGATTCGTCGATCGCTTCATCGTCCCCGGCGAGGAAGCGGTCGAATGGCGAATCGAACGAGGTCAAAGTGCGTTCATACGACGCGAGCGCGCGAACCAGGTCCTGCGCGTTCGGGGGGCGGCCGAACACCGCCCGAAAGGCCTGCTGGTACTCGGGGAGGGCCGCGAGCGACGCGACCGCGGCCTCGAGGTCCGGCTGCCCCATCTCCACGGGATTCGTGATCGGGAGGGCCGCCTGATCCTCGAGGGTCTTCGCTCGACCGTCCCAGAACTGCGTCTGGTTGTATAGCGCGTTCAACACCGTCGGCGAGTTGCGCTGGCCGCGGCGACCCAGTACCCCGATGGAGGTCGGCCGGCCGTCGGTGAACGCGCGCTGGGGATCGTGGCAAGTGGCGCAGGCCACGGTTCCGTCGACCGACAGCCTGCCGTCGAAGAAGAGCTTCTGCCCGAGCGCGATCTTTTCGGCCGTCTGCGGATTGTCGGGCGGAATGGCTGCAAGCGTCTTGTCGTTGGGCAAGCCCACTTGCCTGGTTGATCGCGGCTGGGCGAGCGGGCCTGACTTCGGAATGGGTGGTGGACGGGCGAGTAGCGATGACGCCGACGTGTCACCGGGCATCGCGATCGTGGCGACCATCACGAAGGAAGCGCAAACGGCGCAGCCGATCGACCCATCACGTCCCATGCACGCTCACCCGGCACGAGGCCCCAGCCACTCGGGGTGCTGCACGGTGCCGTCGAAGTGATGGCTCGTCTTGTACTTCTCGACGGAGCCCGTCTTCGCTGCCTCGGCAGTGCGCACCAGGACGGCGGCGACCTCCTTCTCCGAGAGGACCTTGCTCTCTCGCGCGACCGAGAGCGCCTGGTCGAGGCGCTCGAGGGAATCGATGCCCGTGATCACCACGCTGACCGGCAGCGAGAGGTCGTACCGCAGGCACTCCCGCGCGGACACCGTGCCGGTCTCGAGGATGAACGGGTCGCCCATCGGCTTCATCGCCAATGCGCCGATGCCTTCGCGGACCAGCCGGGGCAGCACCTGCTTCTCGAAGCTGTCGAAGTGCGCGTCCATCACGTTGAGCGGCATCTGGACAGTATCGAAACGGAAGCCGTTGGCCTGGGCGGTGTCGAGCATCTTGAGATGGATCCTCGGCGACTTGTGGCCGGTGAAGCCGAGGAAGCGCGCCTTGCCGGCCTTCCGGGCGGCGAGCATGGCTTCGATCGCGCCGCCGGCGGCGAAGGCCCGTTCGGGATCGTCGTCGCGGATCACCTCGTGAAGCTGGAGCAGATCGACGTGATCGGTCTGCAGCCGCCGGAGCGATTCGTCGATCTGGGACGCCGCGGTCTCGCGGTCGCGGCCGTCGATCTTCGTCATCAGGAAGGCCTTGGCGCGGTAGCCGTCGCGCAGCGCATTTCCCATCCTGATCTCGCTCTCGCCGCCGTTGTAGTCCCAGCAGTTGTCGAGGAAGGTGACGCCGCCGTCGATGGCCCGGCGGACGATGCGGATGCTCTCCGCCGGATCCTGCTGGTGGCCGATGTGATACCCGCCGACCCCGATGCACGAGACTTCGGCGCCGGTGCGGCCCAGCTTGCGGTGCGACACATTGGAGGCGGTGCGCTTGCCGGCTGCGGAGGCCATGTTCGGGGCGACGATCAGGGCAAGCGCGGCATCGATGAACTCCCTGCGCGTCATAGCATGCCGCCTTGCAGATTCGATGCCGGAGCGTTCGCACCCCGGTGTCAGTCGGGCTAGATCTTCCTGGCCTTCGTCGACACAAGACGGTCCCCGGTCGGATTCGGAGAGTCCGGAGACAGTCCTGGCCCTAAGCAGGCGGCATGAAGCAACGCAGCGCGAAGGAAACTGCGTACTATTTCAATGGCAAGCTGCCGCGCCTGGCACTGATTGCAAAAGGAGTTCGATTCCCGCCTGGTCGATGGATCTGGGTGGCGGGCAAATCCTCGGCGCCCTGGCTGGTCGCGGTGCTGGTCCGCGACCTGTTTCCCCGGGTGAAGGAGGCCAACCTCCCGTTCAGCGCGCTCCTGACCGATTTTGACGTGGATGAATTCGAGCAGGAGTTGGAGAAGGGGAAGACGGGCACGTGACGCTTTTCGAACAGGCGTGAATCCGGCTCTGCTCTGTCCAATCGGCAGACAGGGGCTGCTCACCCGTTCGACAGAGCGGTGTCGGAAGGCCGCACTCCCGCGACGGGTCTCGATCGCGCTCGGCTGGCGCGTTGGTTGCAGCACCGTTTCGACGAAGAAACGTCGCGCATCTCCTTTGGAGGGGATCACCGCGAGCAGGAGGAAACCGTGAACAGCACGATTCTCGCCGTGGGCATTGTCTTGATCGCCGTTCCCGTCGCTGCCGGCGCCGACGCACCGCTGGTCGCCAAGGCAGAGCTCAAGACCGCCGACGGCAAGAGCGCGGGCACCGCCCGCCTCGAGGAGACGCCGCACGGGGTGCTCATCCGCGCGGAGTTGGAGAACCTTCCGCCCGGCGAGCACGCCTTCCACGTGCACGCGATAGGCAAGTGCCAGCCGCCCGACTTTCTCAGCGCCGGACCTCACTTCAATCCCGCCGGCCACAAGCACGGGATCAAGTCGCCCCAGGGTCAACATGCTGGCGACATGCCTGACATCTTCGTTCCCGCGAGCGGCAAGGTGACGGTGGAGGTGCTGGTGACCGGGGTGACGCTGGATACTGGCAGTCCCAACAGCCTGCTCGATGCCGACCTTTCCTCGCTCGTGGTTCATGCACAGAAGGACGATGACGTCACCGATCCGGCGGGAAACGCCGGCGCTCGCATCGCCTGTGGCGCCGTCGTGAACACCAGCAGTTCCGAGTGAAGGTGCGTTCCTCGACGGCGGGATTGATCAGAACATCTACGGTGAGCTTGCACCCTAGCCACCGCCGGATTGGCCGCGCCGCTCCCGAGATGCTCCAGGAATCGAACGGGCGGAGATCTCCCAGCCTTTGGACAACGCGAACTGGTACCCGTGTTTGCGCAGCGGTTGCGCAATCCGGACGTTCCAAATGATAGATCGGGCGTTGCTCAACGCCCGCCTGAAAGGCCTCACCTGTTTCGCCTGCGGCGCCGCTCACGACCCGCGCCTGCTGCAGACCGTCTGCACCCGCTGCGGGATGCCGCTGCGCGTCGATTACGATGTCCGACCTTTTCAAGTCGGGCCCGAGCAGACCCTGTGGCGGTATGCGGCGATGCTGCCCATCGAGCGCGCGGAGGCGGTCGCTCTGGCGGAGGGATGGACGCCGCTGCTCGAGGTTGGAAGACGACTCTTCGTGAAGGACGAGTCGCGCAATCCAACCGGCTCCTTCAAGGCGCGCGGAATGTCGTTGGCAGTGACGATGGCCAGAGCGCTCGGCGCAAAGGTGCTGGCAGCGCCTTCGGCTGGGAACGCCGCGGGCGCGCTCGCCGCGTATGGCGCGGCAGCGCGTCTGCCCGTCACGGTGGCCATGCCGCAGGACACGCCTCGCGCGTTCATCGAGGAATGCCGCCACTATGGCGCGAGCGTGCATCTGGTGGAGGGCACGATCGCCGACGCCGGCAAATGGCCGAAGGCGAACGGCCCGCGCGACGCCTTCGACGTCTCGACGTTGAAAGAGCCCTACCGCATCGAGGGCAAGAAGACGATGGCGTACGAGCTGTACGAGCAGCTCGAGAAAAAGCTCCCCGACGCGATCATCCACCCGACCGGGGGCGGCACCGGCCTCGTCGGGATGTGGAAGGCCTTCGACGAAATGCAAGCGATGGGCCTGATAGGCCCCGAGCGACCGCGCCTCGTCAGCGTGCAGTCCGAGGGCTGCGCGCCGATCGTCAAGGCCTTCAACGAGGGAGCAGCGAAGACCGAGCCGTGGCCCGATGCGCACACCGCGGCGTATGGCCTGCGCGTGCCCTCGCCGATCGGCGGCTTCCTCTGCTTGCGCGCGCTGCGCGAAACGAAAGGGACCGCCCTGGCCGTTGCGGAGAAGGAGATCGTTCCCGCAGCGGAGGAGCTCTCGCGCCAGACTGGCATCGATGTCTGTCCCGAGGGCGGCACGGCGTGGGCCGCGGCGAAGAGGCTGTACGCCAGCGGATGGCTGCAACCAGCGGAGACGGTCGTCGTCTTCAATACGGGGACCGGCTTGAAGTATCGCTGACGCGCCTGCGCGCCCAGGTCCAATTGAGAAGGGCGACCGCCGCCGTCGCGAGCAGGATGAGCAGCTCACTGCGCCCCATCCGGCTTATCAGCGCCAGCGAGAAGGCGATCCCGAGCACGGCTAGCGCCGTCCCGAAAGGCAAGCGGAACGCCGCCGCCTCGGGTTGCTTGCGCCGCAGCACGAGCAGCGCACCGCAGACGAGACCGTACGTGAAGAGTCGGGCCACCGCCGAGAGCGTCACGTTCCAGCGGAAGTTGCCCAGCATGGCCAGCGCCCAGACGAGCAGGGCGAAGGCGACGATGGAGACGTGCGGTGTGCGAAAGCGAGGATGGACCATCGCGAGGAAAGCGGGGAAGTCCTCTCGATCGGCAAACGCATACGTGAGCCGAGGCGCATTGAGGGTCTGGCCGCCAAGGTATCCGTAGAGGGAAATGAGCGCGCCGAGCGTGAGCAGCACCGCGCCAGGCGGGCCGAGGAACTGCCGTGCCGCGGCCGCTAGCGGCCGATCGGTACCTGCCGGCGACGGCAGCACTCCCTGCACCACCCATTGGACGAGCGTATAGACGAGCGCGCAGATGAGCAGGCCCATGAAGAGCGCAAACGGGGCGTCGCGGCGCGGATCCTTCGCCTCCGCCATCGGCATCATTGCCGCCTCGAATCCGCCGAAGGCGAAGATCAGCACCAGGATCGCCTCGAGCCATCCGCCTGCCGTCGTCGCGACGGGAACGCCCGGCCCTGCCTGCCCGACGAAAAAGACTCCGACGGCAATGAAGACGGCCAGGGGGACGAGCTTGGCCACCGCGAAGGCGCTGCTGAATTGCGCTCCTCGCGCGACGCCGCGGTAATTCACCGCCGCGAGGATGCCAACGAGGACAGTGAGCACTGCGGCTCGCGGCAGCGGTTCTTTCACCTGCGGCCAGAACTCGGCGAGATAGACGGTGAAGAGATTTGCCGCAGCGGCAGATGCGGTGAGCCGCACCAGCCACGCCAGCCATCCCATCTGGATCCCCATCAGCCGCCCGAAGGCAGCGCGCGCATAGACGTACGGCCCGCCCGCCGATGGCGCGCAAGAGCTCGGGCCGCGCTTGCTTCGCCGTCGAGGCCCCGAAGGACAGAGAGGGCGGTTCTGTGGCCTGCGTCTCTTCCGGCCTCACCGCGAGCAGCGTAGCAGAGCACGGGGGCCTGTTACACCCGCCGCGCAGGGCCGCGGGGACGGTATTCCTGCGCTCTGCGGCGGGCTTCATTTCACTCGGGTGGCATGGCGACGGCCTGGATCCCCTCGGGTCCGAGCTTCAGGGTGGGTGCGTAGAGGCCGCGTTCCTCCCGCCGCCACCATGCCCCCGATAAGCGCTTCTCCTCCGCCGTGGTGAACCAGTACTGCCACTTCACGACGCGGACGTAGGCGGGCGGCTGCCCGTCGAATGGATCGCGCGCGAAGAGGCGCAGGACCTGCGGCGAGCCGGCGAGCAGACGCAGCTCGGCGTTGACGATCCACGCGTACTCGCGCCACTCGCCGAGCGAGGCGAACCAGAGGTTCCATTCGAACCGCGGCTGGCATGGCGCGTAGATGCCAGGCGCCTGCATCGGATCCTGCGGCTTGTAGCGGAACGGGTACGCCGTCCAGTGCGTGCCGTCGCGGGAACCCTGGAACTCGAGCTCGAAGCGGTCGTTCGTCATCACGGCGAAGAGACCATAGCGGTTCGCGATGCGCAGGGGCTCCAGCGCGATGGCCGGCCAGAGCAGCGGCCGCGGCAGGCGGTGCGAGATTCCGGGAAAGAGCACGAGCGTGGCGAAGGCGATCCAGCCGAGCAGGATGCGCGCGGGCCAGGGCGCCGCTTTCCAGGTCTGCGACTCCGCCGGCGCCGGCCGCCGGAGAAAGCGGTCGTCGAGCAGCAGCACGCCGAGGAACAGCACGATGTAGTTCAGGAAGGCGTAGTTGGCGGTGAGAATGATCACCGCCTGGAACGGTGAGACGACGAAGAAGCAGGCGATGCGGAAGCGCCGCGGCAAGAGCGCGAGCCAGACCACGACCAGCTCGAACATGAACACCGATACCGTCGTGAAGGCGTGGAACGCGTGCGGGAGCCGCTGCTGCACGTACCAGCCGATCCAGCTGGGGAGAGGACCGTTCTCGTAATAATGGTCCATCGCGGTGAGGGAAGCCCACTGCAGGTCGCCGGAGAGGATTTTCACCAGCCCGGACTCGAAGTAGATCCGGAACCACTCCCAGAGCAGCAGGAACAAGGGCAGGCGGGACGGCGGATCGTCTTCCCCGAGTCCGGGGCGAAGGCCTTCAGGCGCGAGGAAGAGGGAGATGAATCCCGCTTCCAGGAGCATGCCGTCGGACTGGTAGCTGGCGAAGTCCTGAGCGCCGGCGATGAACGAGAGGAAGCACACGAACGCGACGGCGAGACTGATGCGCGGCGCGAGGTTGAGGACCAAAAGCACCGCCGCGGCGGCGCCGGCGAGCGTGACGGCAGTGAGCGCGAAATCGGAGGAGCCGAGCCAGAACAGCGTCGGCGAAAACCAGATCGCCCTGGCGCCGTACACCTCCCGGACCGCCTGGAGGTATTCGGCCGCCGGCAGGATGCCCCTGGGGCCGTTCAATCCGGTGATCTGGAAGGCGAGCGAATAGAACGCGGACAGGAAGATGCACCCGAGCGCGCGCAGCCAGATCCAGCGCGGCCACAGCATCAGCGGTAGTCGAAGCCGTGGAGTGCGATCCCGAGACCCTCGAGCACCGGCATGGCCACTCCGTACTGCGCCGGCGCGCCGGTGACCAGCCCCGATTCCGGTCGCTCGCTTCCGCGATTGACGGCTCTCAAGTTTGCCTACCGGGGAGCAGGATTTCCTTCACAGACGTTCGGCGAGGGACCAAACGCCGCCAGCCCGTTCGAGCAAGCTCAATACTTGCCAGAGCCGGCGATCGCGCCGAAGAATCGCGATCAGGCAATCCGCCCAAGGAGGACTTGAATGAAGTTCGCACTGATCGCCGCGTTCGCCCTCGCCGCCTCGCCCGCAGCATTCGCAAAGGTCAAGCGCCATTGCGTCAACGCCGACGGGTCGGAGATCTCCGACGCCACGACGAAGAAGCAGTGCAAGAAGACTCACGGCAAGTGGAGGAAGATCAAGTCCTCCGACATGGCCAAGTAGCCGTGGAGCCGGCTGAAGCCACCGAGCAAGGGATCCGGCTTCGCCGGCGAACCCTCTAGCGGCGAGGCATGTGCACGTAAGCCTGGAAACCAAAGTCCACGCCGCGCGGTCGCCGGGCGCCTAGATCAATGCGATCGGCTCCTCCGGGTTCGGCGGAGCGGACAGTCGCACCATCCCGGCGCGGTCCGGTGGCCAGCGCACGAACCGACGCGCTGGAGTCGTGCATGCGGTACGCGTGCATCGGCGCCTCGACGAGGAGGGCGAGCAGGGCCATGGCCAGCGGTGAGCGGACCTGGTTGCGAGCGGCGGTGGCATCGGTGGGACCGTGGCGGCGATGGCCCTGCAGAAGGCGGGTATCGAGCCGGTCATCTTCGAGGCATACGGGAGGTCGTCCGAAGGCGTCGGCGCCTTCCTGACTCTAGCCGGCAGCGGGTTGCAGGCTCTGCAGGCGATCGGCATGGGACCCGCGGCCTTCCGCGGCGCGATCGACACGGCCATCGCCGCCGACCAGTGGCGCACGGAGCTGCTCGAGCTGTTCGAGCGCGATGCCACCCCCGCGGACGACATCGTCCGAGCGACGCCGACGATCTTCCGCGGCTGGAACACCTACGATTTCCCCACGGTGCCCAGATGGCATCGGGACCGCATGATCATCGTCGGGGATGCCGCGCATGCCGCCTCGCCCGCGTCGGGGCAGGGCGCCTCGATGGCCATCGAGGACGCCGTAGTCCTGGCCAAGTGCCTCCGCGACGTGCCCGGCATCGAGGCGGCGTTTGCCGCGTGGCTGTTCGAGCACGCGATCGACTGGGACACGCCGGTTGCGGGCGCCGCAACCGGTACTCTCAGCGCCGCTTAGCTTCGCCGGCCAACCGGGGCGCCGTAGCTTCTCGGCCCGGTAGCGGTCCTCCGGCAGGGTGGAACAGCGGACGGCAGGGCGCCGACGTTTCTGTCGGTACAGATCGCGGCATGGCGTCCAAAAACTTTTGCGCTCCCCGATGGCAAAGTACTTAATTGGTCGCGCCCGCCGTGGAGGTGGCCAAATGAGCGACGAGAGCTGGGAAGAGCAGTTCAAGCAATTCCTTCGAAAGACGGGCGACGACTTTCGCCGTGCGGGAGAAGACATCAAGGCCGAGGCGCAGAAGCTGCTCGATGCCGCGATGGATCCGGACAAGCAGCAGAGGGTTCGGGGCCGGCTGAAGGAGCTCAGCTCATGGGCCCGGAAGAGGGCGGAGGATGTGGCGGGGACCGTGGAGACGGCGGCCAGCAAGGCCGCGAGGGTGTTCCACCGCGCCACCGACAACGTGATCGAAGCGACCGAGAAGTTCTCGCCGGGGCGCGCGCCGTCCAGCCCCAAGTCGCCGCGGAGAGAGGAAAAAGGTCGCACCGCTGGGCCGGCAGGCAGCGCTTACCGCAAGCGCGCCAAAGCCGGGAAGGCGGCCGGAGGTAAAACCAAAGGCAAGCCGCCCGAGAAGAGAGGCGGCAAGCCAAAGCGGTAGACGTCGAGCACGATCTCGAGGCGACCGAAAGTTCTAGGCTCGTCAAAGCCGAGCCGGGCAGGGTGGGAGCCCGCTGGCGGCCATACGAAGGTCTGGCATCCCCGTGCCCCGGTTGGCAAACCAGCCCTCCGCCGTGCTATGCCCCGCCACGCAGGGATAGCGCTGTCGTCACCCAGTACGAAAGGAGTGATACGTGCTGAACCCACGCATCCTGCTCACCGCATTGCTTTCTCTCGCAGCCGCCACGGCCCAGGCCCAGACCAAGATCGTGATCGCCACGGTGAACAACGGCGACATGATCATCATGCAGAAGCTCTCCAAGGAGTTCGAGAAGGCGCACCCGGACATCAAGCTCGACTGGGTGGTGCTGGAGGAGAACGTGCTGCGCGAGCGGGTCACGACGGACATCGCCACGCGTGGTGGTTCGTTCGACGTGATGACCATCGGCACGTACGAGACGCCGATCTGGGCCAAGAAGGCCTGGCTCATCCGGCTCGACGACGATCTCCCCTCCAGCTACGACCTGGACGACGTCCTCAAGCCGATCCGGGACGGGCTCTCATACGACGGCAAGGTCTTCGCGCTTCCCTTCTATGGCGAGAGCTCGTTCACCTTCTACCGCAAGGACCTGTTCCAGAAGGCCGGCGTGACCATGCCGGAGAAGCCGACCTACGCCGACGTCGAGAAGTTCGCCAAGGCCACGACCGATCGGGCCAAGGGCGTCTCCGGCATCTGCCTGCGGGGGAAGCCGGGCTGGGGCGAGAACATGGCCTACGTGGACACCTTGGTGAACACATTCGGCGGCCGCTGGTTCGACGAGAAGTGGAAGCCCCAGCTCACGAGTCCCGAGTGGAAGGAGGCCGTCACCTTCTACGTGAACATGATGAAGAAGTACGGCCCTCCGGGCGGGAGCTCCAACGGCCACAACGAGAACCGCGCCCTCTTCGCCACGGGTAAGTGCGCCATGTGGATCGATGCAACGGTGGCCGCCGGCTATCTCGCGAACCCCAAGGAATCGAAGGTGGCGAGCAGCCTGGGCTTCGCCCCCGCGCCGATCGGCAAGGTGCCGAATGGAGCGCAATGGCTCTGGTCCTGGGCCCTGGGAATCCCCGCCTCTTCGAAGCACGTCAAGGAGGGGAAGCAGTTCATCCA
>Ga0137415_10003435_pt1 | contig 15737 bp, 15 predicted proteins | sample CZODoug3_1_1_16f_FD_183082 | JGI IMG/M metagenome (GOLD analysis project Ga0137415, IMG submission 183082) | Vadose zone soil fungal communities from Angelo Coast Range Reserve, California, USA - CZODoug3_1_1_16fungal (Hybrid Assembly) | ecosystem: Environmental > Terrestrial > Soil > Vadose... | reverse complement strand
CGCTCTCGAACTGAGCGCTCAGTCGTCATCGTGCATGCGACGTAAGTTGTTCTTGTACACGGCCTTGCCGATCGCCTTTCCCAAGCGCTCGCCTGCTACCTGATCGGTTCGAAAGTGTATCCCACCGTAAACGCGCGCGTCGGAGATGTCGTCGGTAATCTGGTCGAAGGTGGTGTATTGCAACACAATGTTGGGCACGGCGGGATTTGACAACGTCATGAAATGCCAATCTTCCCCGTATATGCGTTTAAGAATCTCGGCGGCGCCATTAGCCGCGCTGCCGTGGTTCGAGGGATAACTCGGGAAACATGGAGTCGTGACAAAGGGGGCAAAGCTGGGATCAGGATCGGTTTTCGGATTACCGTCTGTGTCGCCAGCATGGATCGCTGTTTCGGGTCGCCAGAAATTGTAGTGATACTTATTGAGGAATGACGCTACCAAGCTGTCATTCATCGCCATGTTCATGAGGGCCAGAGCCCGAGCATTTTCGGACAGCGAACGCCCTTGTTCCTGTGCAACCTGCTGAACCGCCTGATTGAAGACCTGAGTTGGCGAGGACGCCGCATAGAAGAGCGCGACATTAGCGCGATCTTGTGGTCGCTCTGTGCTGTCGATGCTTCCCACCGTCATCACTTCGTTGTAAGCTTTCGCGTATTTGTTGCTCGCGAGCGCTGGTGGCGGATCGAGGAGAAAATCACCAGCACTGGGGATGCCGAACGGAGTTACGTTCTGCCATTGAAACGCGATTCCAACCGCGACTCCATTCACCATTGGGCAGCTCGGTGTGGCCTGCCATTTTCCCGGAACCGGCGGCCCGGGTATGTTGAATTGCGGGGGCGACGATCCGTCGTTAGCACGCAGAGCGATCAAGGCCGAAGCTGCGGCTTCACCCGTGGCAATGCCGTCGGTCTTGGCCTGGCCGTCCGGTATGGATCCCAGTGAGTTGGCGAGCTCGGAATCTAGGGTTGCCTTGCTCGCTGGGAAATACGTCACCAGCACCCGGTATGCGGCTTCGATAGCTGCTGCCTCCGCTGAGGCGCCCGGCGGCGCTGTAACGGTCCCAAGGTAGGGATGGTAGTCCCCTACTATGGAGTTGACAGCTTCAAAGACAGCAAGTTGCACGATTGCACCATAGCGCGCCTGTGCGAATGGGTTCTGGTTGTTGGCGATCGCAGTGTTCACGGCGATCACGTTCCAGTCCAAGACGACATCGGCCCTTGCGATGGCTGATCCGAACAGCAGAGTCGCCATTAAGACGTATGGGCCGAAGGTCCTTTTCATTGTGCAAGCATGGGGTTGCTTCATGGTCCCTCCTCCTGATTGATCAGCGGGCGTGTGTCCGCGTTAGCTTTTGCCCTTCTCGTGATGTTTTCTGGTGTGTTCTGCCTGAATGTCCCGTGTACATGCCCGGCGACCTAAGTTCGCAGCGAGGTTCTGAGTCATGGTCGCGTTTATCGCTCATTGCTCTTTGCTGCGCAATGCAGGTTCTCTGAAGGAAGGCTGAAGTTTTTCTGAATCTCTAAGTTGCTGATCCTGTTGCTTCTTCGGGGATTATCGGGCAATATGACTGAACGTCAAGTAGGGCTTGCCTCCAAAAGACCGTGGCCCAAAAATTCCAATTCGGCGATTTCATCCTGGACCAATCGCGTTATCGTTTGCAGCGCGGCGAGCGTCTCCTGCGCCTGGAAAAGCGACCCATGGAGTTACTGATCCTACTGGTGGAACGGCGCGGGGAACTGGTATCACGCGCGGACATCGCCGAGCGGCTCTGGGGCAAGGACGTCTTCCTCGAAATAGATCACAGCATCAACACGGCGATGCGAAAGGTTCGTCAGGCACTGCGGGACGACCTGGGCAAGCCTCGTTTCATAGAGACTGTGGTCGGCAAGGGATACCGCTTTGCCGCGGCCGTCATTTGCTGCAATGGCAGCTCAAGTCCGCAGGCAGACGCATTTCCTCCGGCGATGGAAAAGCGTCTCCTGGTTGGCCGAGAAAGCGTGCTTCGCGAAATCACGGTGGCGTGCGAAAAAGCGGTCGCTGGGCATCGTCAGGTGCTCTTCATCACAGGTGAGCCGGGAATCGGCAAGACGACGACAGTCCAGGCGTTTCTCTCCGATCTTGTGGGTGCCGGGCAACCCTTCCGGGCAGCCTGGGGCCAGTGCATCGAGCACTACGGCATCGGCGAGCCCTATCAACCCTTGCTCGAAGCGCTGCTACGGCTATGTCAACAAACTGACGGCGAACGGCTTCTGCCATTACTCGAGCGCCACGGTCCTACATGGCTGGCGCAAATGCCGGGACTCATAACTCCCGAGGTTCTCGTAACGCTTGAGCGGACTGCCGCCAGCGCAACGCGCGATCGAATGCTACGCGAACTGACCAACACGCTGGAGGCAATCACCGCCGTTACTCCTTTCATATTATGGGTTGACGATCTTCAGTGGAGCGATGCTTCGACTCTCGATTGGATTGCTGCCTTTGCTCAGCGACCCGAACCAGCGCGCATCCTGCTGATTGGAACGTTCCGGCCTCCCGAGATAACCACAAACCAGCATCCATTGGCCGCTGTGACCGACCGGCTTGTCGAGAAGGGGTTCGTTCGAGAAATCGCGCTCGGCGGACTCGACAAGGGGGCAATCATCAGTTATTCGGAGCGGCGGTATCCGCCGGCCTCAGGCCAGGAGCGGCGACTCGCGAAACTAGCGCAGGTTGTGCACATGCGCACTGCCGGCAATCCGCTTTTTATGATCAATGTTCTGCGCGATCTAGTTGCGCGTGGGCTACTGGTTAAGGGGGACCGAGGGTGGGTCGTGAACGCCGACATCGAGACGCTCGATCTAGGGATACCCGATGACGTGCATAGAACAATTGATCGCATGATAGAGCGTCTACCCGCGTCCGACCGTGAGTTGCTTGAAATTGCAAGCGTAATCGGATTGAGCTTTTCGGCATCCACGGTAGCGGCTGCAGCCGGTCACCCGCAAAGCGATGTTGAAAGAGCCTTCGCCACGCTTAGCCGTCAACAGCGGTTCCTGCGCTACATTAGCGCAATTGATTTCCCCGATGGATCAGTTTCCTCGAAATTTGAGTTTGTTCATGCGCTCTATCGTGACGTACTGCATGCGCGTGTGCCGCTTGGATATCTCTTAGAGTTACACCGGAAGGTGGGAGATGCGCTTCAAGGTTCATGGGGCGATAGGTCGCCAGAGATCGCTGCCGAGTTGGCCATGCATTTCGAGCAAAGCCGCCAGTTAGAACGCGCAGGCTTCTATCGTAGGCACGCCGCGCTGAATGCCCAGCGGCGTCGCGCGTATGCGGAAGCACGGATGCACTTCGAGCGGGCTCTCGCTCTGCTCGCTGTGGAGCCTCCCAGTCAAGATCATGCGGAACGCGAGGCTTTGCTCCGAATGGGACTCGGCGCAGCGCTCATGCCAGCACTCGGGTGGGGCGCTCCCGAAGTAGAGGAATCTTATGCGCGAGCTCGCGTTCTGGTTGACGGACTTGAGGACAACCCTGCTTTGTTTCCCGCACTTTGGGGGCTCTGGCTTTTCTACTGGGGTCGGGGACCACTGAGCACGGCGCAGCAAATAGCCGACGACCTAACACGTATCTCGAGTGGACGTGATGATCTGGCATTGCGTCTTCAGGCGCACCACGCATGCTGGGCCACAGCTTTCCTGCGTGGCGATCTTGAAGAAGCCTGCAGCCATGCCGCCGAGGGCCTTGCCTTATATAAAGCTGATCGAGACGCACCGGTCGCAACGATCTACGGAAGTCACGATGCTGGCGTCTGTGCCCGGTACTTCCGGGCGCGAGCACTAGCACTTCTTGGAAGGTTAGACGAGGCAGTCCGAACGGCGGACGAAGGGGTCGAAGCTGCTCGTAGCTTAAATGATCCGTTTTCGCTCGCGCTCGCACACGTCTTCGCCTCGTCTGTACACGAGGCGCGCCGGGACGTCGGGGGAGTAAAGACGCACGCCGAAGCCGCGGTCACAATTGCTCGGGCTGAGGATTTCCGCCTGATGTGTGCGTGGGCTGCGCCATTGCAAGGATGGGCTGCTGTCCATGAGGGACATTGTCAAGAGGGGCTGCAGTCTATCGGGGTCGCGTTAGCGGAAGCCAGATCCAACGGGTCCAATTCATTTGTTCCATACTCACTTGGTCTGTACGCAGAGTGTTGTTTGATAACTGGCAACATGGAAGACGCCTTCCGTGCTGTCGGTGAGGCATTGGAAATCGTATCCAGAACGGGTGAGCGATTCTGGGAGGCCGAGCTGTTGAGGCTTCAAGGAGAAATTGAGCTCGTGCGGAGCGTTGGCCGCCCCTCTTCCCAAGTAGAGGCGATATTTCGATCAGCTATTGATGTCGCCCGTCGCGCCGGAGCAAGAGTGCTGGCCCTGCGCGCAAGTGCAAGTCTGGCCAAGCTATACCGCCGCCTCGAGCGCATAAACGATGCACGGCGAACCCTTGCTTCGGCTCAGAGTGAGTTCTCAGAAGGTCTTTCATCGGAGGACGGGAATCTGGCGGAATTTCTCTTGGAAGAGAGGCCTCTGGAGAATTGCGAGTGTTTGGGGAAATAGGACTGCACGAACAGTAATACGTGCGCGATCCTTCTGTGGACGAATGAGATGCTGATGCCTTGTGGATGGTCGCTAGCCTTGATCGGAAACGCCTCGGGCATGAGACTTGGGGCTGGAAGATAATGTCGAGCCGAGGCGTTTTCGATCAAGACCTCATGCGCCTCGCCGCACCACCAAGCATGAAAATTGGGGTTCAGCGGGCGGGCTAGGTACGTAGGAGCGGCTCACTCTGTGATACAAGCCTCCGTGGTCGCCGATCTTGAGTTCACCTCATCGATTGCCCCGGTGTGACCAGCAAAACCGGAAGTTTACCCCGGTCCGAAATTCGCTTTCTCAGGAAGCTCGAAATTCGAATCGATGGGGTCTGCAGGAGTGTTTACCAGGTCTTCCATTTCGCCAACTGAAGTGATCGGTTACGTGAGTTTTCCGCGAGGGCTTGCGCTATCTGATTCCACGACGAGAGCGTTTTGTGCAATGGAAGCTGCGGTTCGATTCATTCCTGGAGCTGGTGAAGGGCAAAGTTGAATTCACGCCACCGGCTAGGAAGTCCTAATCGCCCAGATTGCGGAGCCAAGGGGGAAAATGCTACGTCCGACGCGGATGAGTTTTTCTGTGAGCAGGGCGACAAACAATTTACCGTAGAGCCAAGCGCGGGAGCTCCGGTCATCATGCTTGGGCAGGTGTCCCAGCCGTGCAAGGCTTTTCAGCCGTTTGAATAGCAATTCGATTTGCCACCGCATGCGGTATAACTCCAGAACTTCTGTCGCCGAACCGCTGCAGCGAGTCGTGAATACGAGCACGTACTTGGCAACTTCCAGCGTCACGGGCCTCGTGCTCATTTGCTTCTTACTCGCCCTGCGTTGCAATCGTCGATGCGCTTGTTGAATAGCGCCGCCGCTCTTTCGTACTGCGCACAACCGGCCTGCAAACCAGGAATTTTGACCATGCAAGACGACTCGCCATTCGCCGTATTGCCCCACGTTGGACAAAGTGCGCAATCGCGGCAGCAGAGAGATACGTCTGCCGTGTAGCGAGTATGCTACGAAGCTCTGAGGATTGACGCGAACCAATACATCAGCGCCTCGTCGCTGGACGTGTTCAATCCCGGCGATTGAGCAGTAGCCAGCTTCCGCAAGAATAAGTTCTTGCGACGCCACTGGCAGACGGTTCAACGATTCTCCGTTGCCTGCACCGACTGTTGACGTCACTTCGAAAAAATCACATGTCAGAGTCGGGAGTTGCAAGCTATATAAAATTCGTCACTGGTTCCCCGTCCTGCCTGGTTCTTTGATGATCGTTCCATCCACAATCCGCATCGGCGTGCAGCCCGCTTCTTCGAGCCAGTTCATACAATTTTCGCGAAATAGTTCGATGCACAGTAAACGCAACCATTCCTCGCTCTTGCGCAGGCGTTTGAGCAAAGCCACATCCGAGATATTCGCCCAATGCACCCGACTGCCACGCCATTTCTTGCCAGCCTGAAGGAAACAATGACGCAAGCCCGCTCCAATTGTCTTTGGCGATCGTCATGGACTAAGGATAGGTTCTCATAGAAGCGCTTATGGGGCTGCGCACCCAGTTCGAACTCGAGCCATAGCTTGCGCCCGCGCTGGCCATGATCTCGACCTGTCGGGGGCGGTTCAACCCGCCGGGGGAGGGGACCAGGTTCGCCCAACCGTTCGCGGCCGTGATCGCTCCGGCCTCCGAACACGATCCTCTGGGCGTGCTGCGCACGGGCGGATTCACTGTTGGTTTCGACGTGGTCGCACCGTTTCCGGGGTCCGTGATGGGGATGGATCGCATTTCGCGTTTCCTTTTCCGCGCCAGTGGCAGATGGAGTGAATCCTAAGAGGCACGCCGCGCTTAGTACCCGTGTCCCAGTCACAAGACTGAGTCACTCCGAGCGATGGGGGGCAGCGGCCGCCCCCAAAAAAGAAAAATCGCGGAACTACTTCCTTGGCAGATGTCCTTCCGCCGACAGGTGCGCGCCCGTCAGCAGCAGGAGTCCGGAGAGAAATGCCCAGAACATCAGGCTGACCGAGAGCGAGAAGGGTCCGTAGACCTCGGCGAAGTTCAGCCAGGGCAGGGCAAGGATGTAGGCGTACTTCAGCGCTTCGAACAGCAGTCCCATGATGAGGGCTGTGGGAAGGACAGCGCGGGCCGGAACTTTCCCGTTCGGCAACAACCAATAGATCAGGAAGAAGATTGCGATGCTGGCGGCAATGGCGAAAACCTTCATCACCAAGAAGCCCACCAGCCGGACGACGATGGTGGCATGGCCCCGCAGCAGCAACCCCATCAATGCCACATTGCCCGCGCTCATGCCCACCGAAAGCAAAGCCAGCACCCCGCACCAGACTGCCAGACCCAGCGAAATCAGCTGGTTCCCAAAATAGGAACGATTCTCCGGAAAACCCCAGATCCGGTTCAACGCGACTTCGAGCGGCAGGAAAATTCCGGTCGAAGTGACCAGCAGAATCACCAGAGATACGATCTGCGCCTGATGGCGCGCGCCCACCATGGCATTCAGATTCCGGATCAAGAAATCTTGGCCGGCCGGAAGGTAGTCCCGCAGCAGTTGCAGGATCACTTCGTACATCCCGGGCGAGTGAAACACCCGCCGGATCAACGTTAACAGCAACATCACGAACGGAAAAAACGACAGGATCGCATTGGCTGCCACCGAAAATGCGAACGTATGCACCTCGGTACGCATCAGGTAGCGAACGGTGGAAAGCACGAGCCCGGAGTAGGTGCGCGTATCGATTTGGGCGCGGGTGGGTAGGCTTTCAGCGGGTCGGGGAACCGTGGTTGTGATGGGGCTGGACACCGAATTTCTTAATCTTATCAAAGGGATGCGCTTCGACCAGGTCACCAAAGGGTAACCATGAAACGACCATGGGTCATGTTCAGCGAGATTCCGGACAGCGCAAGCCTATGACTCTAAGAGGGTTTGTTGAATTTCTTTTCTTGCCAAGGAGCACTGACCTGCATATTATCTTGGGCTCACTACCGAAAAGTCGGTAGCGAATCCAGGTAGTTTGGGTTGACGTTTCTGTGTTAGGCGGTCGAAATTCGCGTCATCGTCTCGGGCTCCTGAGCTTAGTGCCGTGGTTCCTCTACCCGGCGCCAAACTCAGGAGCCCTTCATGCTGGCAGGGACTCTTCCGTCGGCAGTAACGCGACCTGTCTTTCCGATCCTTTGAGGGGGGGCTTTTCCGCAGTCTGGAGGCTTCGACATCGGACGGGAAGATGAATTCTTCGCGATGAGGCGAAAGGAGTTTCTCTGTGAGAGAGAAGGGAACTGTGAAGTGGTTTAACGGAGCAAAGGGGTATGGCTTTATCCAGCGCTCCACTGGCGAGGACGTGTTCGTCCATTTCTCCGCCATTCAGGAGAACGGATACCGCACGCTCAACGAAGGCGAAACCGTGGAGTTCGATCTGCTCAAAGGCCCGAAGGGCTTCCAGGCAGCGAACGTGGTTCGCGTCTGACCTGGCTTGCAAACCATTCATTCGCCCTCCCGGTTCCCCCTGGGAGGGTTTTTTGCTGGATGTTCGCTCGCCGGTTTTCAATTGCCGAATGGGGGATTGACCGGTGGCGCCGCGGACGACGAGCGGATGGGATCGGGTTCGTTCGGGCGCCGACACCGCAGGGCCGCGGACGGGCCCACACCCGGCGCACAAATCAATCGCTACTGCACTTCCACTGACACCAGGTCCCCGTCCGCCAACCCGCCAGCCTTGTAGTTAATCGAGAGCCGGCGATTCCTCCATTCGCAGGAAAAGCCATCCTCTCCGATCACCAGCAGCGACTTGTAGTCCGCCGTCCGCAACTTCAGTGACTTCGCTCCCGTATCCACCGTCAGGACAGCAGCGGGCGCTCGCGAGCAGTCCACGCTGGTCAAAGTACCTTTGAGGAAATGGGTGGGACGTTTATCGGGCATCGACTGCTCGGGCGCCTGCGCTCGCTTCTGCGCTTCCTGCTCGAGTTCATCGAAGGGAGAGGATTGCGGCGCACGCTTCGGGGCAGTGGGCGAGACTCCGTATTTCTTGACGGCCGCCAATTCGTCCAATTGATGACTCGCCGCGGCCGCAATTTGCGGATTGCTGCTCGCCTTCAAGCGCTCGAAGATCACCCGGGCAACGTCCCACTTCTTCGCCGCTTCCTGGATCTGGCCCAGGTTGAATACGTACTGCTCGTTCCTCGGACTGAGCGCGATCGCCACTTTGATCGACTCCAGCGCCGAGGCCGCCCCCCCGCCCTCGATGCGCGCCAGGGAGAGCATGTTGTAGGCCTCCGCGAACTCCGGATACCAGTCGATCGTCACCTTGAGGTCGATCATCATGTTCGCCAGTCCCTGCATCTCCTCGTGGTTGGTTTGCGCGGTTTTGTATTTCAGCAAAGCCAGGTAGTAACGATTCCATATATCGCGCGGATCAAGCGCTGCCGCGTTACCCAACTCCTCAGCCGCCTGCGGAAACTCCTTCCGTTCCATATGCAACCAGGCCAGGGCACGATGCGCGATCTCGTTATCCAGCGGTGCGCCCTGCTTGTCGGTCATTTTAAGAACGTTGTCGATTTCTCTCAGCCCCTGCTCCCTCCGGTCCGGGAGGCGCACCATCACTTCCGCCATTTGCGCCTGCGCGTTCGCTTCAGATACCGGCTTTGCTTCGATGGAGACATCGTCCGGTCCCAGCGGAACGGCAAACCGGTAGATTTCCGGATGACTATTTCGTGGTCCGGGCTGCCGTGCCGCCTCCTGGTCCGCGACCAGCTTCTTCAACGAACGGAAGTAGTCCTTCACGGCCTTGTCGAATTCGGCCGAGGACATTCCGTAGGCCTGCTGGATCGCTGCTTCGACCGGGACTTTCTGGTTCTGTACCAGGTCGAAATAGGTGCCGGCCGCAGTCAACTGGTCTTTGTTAAGCAGGTAATGCATCACCATCCAGGACTGCGCGTAAAACAGCGTGTGGCGCGTCCCTTCCTGATCGCCGGCTGGGTCGTGGCGCATCCTGAACAGGTCAGGCAGCGAGAGCCACACCCAACCGCCCAACAATTCCGTCAAGGATTTTGGCGGGTTGCGCACCTCGCTCTGATTGCCGAGGACGTCTTCGGAAACCGACGAGCCCAACTCCGGATCGCTGCCGATCTCGGCCTGCTTGTTGTCCAGGCGTAGCGACGAAAAATATTCGGCAAAACCCTCGTCAAACCAGCCTTGCGTCGGCGGATAGTTGTAGTTGAGGAGCAGGTGGGCAAACTCGTGGGTGATCGCACGCCAAGGATCTTCTTCCGATGCGTTCAGCACGATGAATTGATGGTCTTCCCCGGGAACGAAAAATCCGGGCGCGCCGATGGGACGGCCGTCGTGCAGCGGAGCCATCTTGTAGTACTGCTGGTCATCCTGTAACGCGAAGATCGTGAGCGGCACCGGCATGTTCAGCTTCTTCCGCATGAGCAGTTGCCCGAACACGGCGCGCATCTGCTCGAAGCGCAGCGCCACCTCGCGGCCTTTCTTGTCGCCCGCATCCGTGATGACGGTAAAGTGCGCCGAGCGGACCTCCAGCCACTTGGGTTCAGCGGCCTGCAGGGTGGAGGGCAGGAGGCAGAGCGCGATCTGCAGAAGCAGGGAAGGCGCAAAAACCGGTGTCCGAGGTGAGAAGCGACCCATGGTGAGCTGCCGGGACATGGAATGAGGGAATGCTATCACGGAGGGGATTCGCGGCAACTGCCCCGCGCAGACGACCGTGCAACGCATTCGACGGGCCTTGACCGCAAAGAACGCGTTTGCGTGATTGTCTTCGCGCGCAATGGCGCGCCCGGAGCCTTGCGCTTCAAAGCCTTGCCGCCCTCAGGAGCGGCCCAGCTTTCGCAAGGCCCACGCAGCGCTCTCGGCCACCGCCACATCGTTGTCTTCGAGCAGGCTTTCGAGCGTCGAGACGAACTCCCGATTCCCGCTGTTGCCCATCGCAATCACCGCGTTCCGCCGCATCCCGCTCAGCTTGGTTCGGCGGACCGGCGACCCACGAAAAACTTCGCGAAATTCCTCTGCCTTCATCTCAGCCAACCACTCTAGCGCCGGATTGACGAGCCCCTTGCGCGGCTGGAACTCGGAGGCCTCGGTCCTCGGCGCTTTCCGGTTCCACGGACACACGTCCTGGCAAACATCGCACCCGAACACGTGCCTGCCCATGCCGTCACGCATCTCCTCGGGAATCGCGCCCCGCTTCTCGATGGTCAGATACGAAATGCATTGATTGGAATCAAGCTGATACGGAGCGATAAATGCGTCCGTGGGGCAGGCATCGAGACATCGCGTACACGACCCGCAACGATCGGGCGCGGGCAGATCGGGCGCCAGGTCGATCGAGGCAAGAATCACCCCCAGAAAGAGCCATGACCCCATCTTCTGATTCAGGATGCAGGTGTTTTTCCCGATCCACCCCACGCCGGCATACTTTGCATAAACGCGCTCGACCAAAGGCCCGGTATCGACGTAGCAACGCGTAAGGAGCGCCGGTCCTGCGCCTTCGCTCAGGGCGGGCTTGCCGGCCGTCGGGGTGGGATTCTGCCACCCCTCCTGAACACTCTCCACCAGAGACCGCTCAACGACCCGGAGCCGATCCATCACCGAGTCGTGGTAGTCCTCGCGGCTCCAGGCGTAGCGCGATATCCACCCGCGCTCGGGGTCGCTCACGTTCGTGGAATACGGCTCGGCGCTGTTGTAATTGATCGCGCAGACGACCACGCTGCGCGCCCAGGGAGCGGCTCTCCGCAGAGATGCCCGCTTCAACTCTCCGGCGTCATCCCGCGATTCGAGATACTTCATCTCCCCCGCGTGCCCGTCGGCGATCCACTCAGGGAAGTAGTCCAGTTCGGGAAAGTCACGCACAGGCGCGACGCCCGCCAAATCGAAGCCTGCACTTTTCGCGGCATGCTTTACGGTCTCGGTGATGGCGTGGATTCCGGGCATCGAGAGAAATTCCGACGACCAGCTTATCTCATGGGCTTATCTCATGGGTAAGACCGGCCGGGTACTGAACCTAAGCTGGGGGTACTGGGAAGGAGGCAGTTCCACGACCTCCGCGAGAGCGATTTCTTTGCTTATTTCTCAACGCGAACCCAGCCCGTATCCGCCCTAGCAGCATCACTCCCATTTTACGGCCGCACCCCCATGCCTTCGAGCTCCTTTCCAGTCCCATCCGGCTGACTGACGATTTCCTCTCTGCGCCTCCAGTCGGACAAGGCGATTCTGGGGAGACTCAATCCCCCAGTCGGGCTTTGCCACCACGTCTTCGTACCCGAGCATACGGAAGGCGGAACAGAACTGGAGGAACTCGTTATCTGGATCGGTGGCGTCCTCGTCCAACAGCCGGTCTCGCATCGTATCTCGGTGAAAGTTCTCGATGACAACGATACCGCGGTTTTTCAAGCTTGGCTTTATCTTGGCCAGCAAGTCCCGGAAGGATAGGTATGTCAGTCCAACCAAATCCCATTGCTCGGTTCCGAAATCGAAATCAGTGTCGCTCTTCGCGACGGCACTGACGTTGACCCCCCAATTTCTTTGCGCGCGTGCGCGCCCGTACCATCGCGACTCCGGCGATGTCGAATCCAGTGACGTCTCATCCGTGAGCAGCCAGGTAAAGAGCATTTCCGCCAGAACCCATGCCTACGGCCAGCGCTTTTGCCAAGTTTTTCGAATTGCGGACACATATAACCAGGAATGCCTTTGGGTTTTGATTGAATTGCCGCTCGGCACCGGGTGCGCAGGCGCCACAGTAGTCCGCTGCACCAGGCTCTGGCTGATGTGCTGTTGGGTTGGAAGCGTCCTGCGCATGGCCGGAAACGACGATCGATGGCACAAACAAGAACCACTTCTCATTCTTCATCCTGCCTTCGCAGGGGACGGATATCTTCGCGGGGTTTCAGAGCCCTGAGGTTAGCTGTGTGGAACAACTCATGCATCAAGAGTGTCCCCTCTGGCTCACACACAGGTTGCGGGCGAAAATCGTCCTCTGGCCGCAGCTTGTCCCATCGGAACCAGCGCAGCCTATCCATGCAGCGCTTTGGAGTCGTCCTGGCCCTAAATCCTTCCGCCACCTTACTTCTCCCCCTCCCTTGCCCTCCCCGCGATAGACTCATCCGTTCCCCTCGCACCAGGAGAATCCGCCATGAAGAGATTCATCGTCCGCATCCTCGCCCTTCTGGGAGCCGTCTATCTCCTCACCCTTGTCCTCGCCGTCATGCTCATCTCCGCGCGCAAGGGCAAGGTGCCCTCCCGCACCATTCTCGAGGCCGACTTCGAACAGCCGTTGATCGAGGACGTCCCGGAGACGCCCACCGCCAGGTTCTCTCTTGCCGACCGCCTCACCGTGCGTGACGTTGTGGACGCCATCGACCGCGCGGCCGACGATGACCGGGTAAAAGGCATGGTGGCGCGCGTCGGCGCGGTGCAGATGGGTATGGCCCAGACGCAGGAGTTGCGCGAAGCGGTGCTGCGCTTCCGCGCTCGCAAGAAATTCGCCATCGCGTACGCGGAAACCTTCGGCGAATTCGGCCCGGGCAACGGCGCCTACTATCTGGCGACGTCGTTCGATCAGATCTACTTGCAGCCCTCCGGCGACATCGGCCTCACCGGCCTGATGCTCGAAAGCCCTTTCGTCAAAGGCACGCTCGAGAAGCTGGGCATGCGCTTCCACGGCGACCATCGCTACCAATACAAAAACGCGCTGAATATGTACACCGAGACCAAGTTCACGGCCCCACACAAGGAAGCCCTCGAAAAAGTCCTGAATTCGTGGTTCGGCCAATTGAGGGACGGCATCTCGACCGCACGCCAGATTCCGGCGGACCAGTTCCAGTCGCTCGTGGACAAAGGCCCCTACCTCGGCAAGGAAGCGCTGGACGCCAAGCTGGTCGACGGTCTCGCCTACCGCGACGAAGTCTACGATCAGGCAAAGAAGAAAGGCGGTGGCGACGTTGAGTTTCTCTACCTGAAAAAATATCTCGAGCGCGCCGGACGCCCCCACGCCAAGGGCAAGACGATCGCGCTCGTCTATGGCTCGGGCGGAGTGGTTCGCGGCAAAAGCGACTACAGTCCGGTGACTGGGTCACAGACAATGGGCTCCGATACCGTCGCCGGCGCGATCCGCGCGGCCGTTCGCGACAAAGACGTCAAAGCCATCCTGTTTCGTGTGGATAGTCCCGGTGGGTCCTACGTCGCGTCCGACACGATCTGGCGGGAAGTCGTAAACGCACGCAGGGCTGGGAAGCCCGTCATCGTCTCGATGGGAGATCTGGCTGGCTCGGGCGGCTACTTCGTGGCCATGGCCGCCGACAAGATCGTGGCCCAGCCCGGTACGATTACGGCCTCCATCGGCGTCCTCGGCGGCAAAATCCTCACCCATGGTTTTTGGGATAAAGTGGGCCTGTCCTGGGATGAGGTCCACAACGGCGCCAACGCCACCATGTTCACGGGCCTCCAGGACTACACTCCCGCGGAATGGCAGCGCTTCCAGGGCTGGCTCGATCGAGTCTACCAAGACTTCACCCGCAAGGTCGCCGATGGCCGGAAGTTGCCCCAGGAGAGAGTGCTCGAGATCGCCAAGGGCCGCATCTGGTCGGGCGAGGACGCGAAGGTTCTCGGGCTGGTTGATGAACTGGGCGGTTTCGATACTGCGTTGAACCTGGCCAAGAAAGCCGCCAACATTGCCGAGAAAGAGGACGTGAAAATCGTGGTCTTCCCGCGCCAGAAGACGCTGTTCGAGTCCATCATGGAACGCGGAGGCGCGGACAACAGTGACAAGGAAGGCGTCGGCGCGCTGGCGGCGGTGAACGAAATGTTGAAGGTCGCACAGCCCGTGGCGCGCGAGCTGCACGCGCTCGGCGTCGATCGCAAGGACGAGGGCGACGACGTACTCCTGATGCCGTCGCTCGAACCGGGAAGGTGATTCATCCAAAGTAACAGGGGCGGCCGCAACCGCCGCTCTCAATCCATCTCGCGGGCCAACGACCAACGACCGCTCTCAGATCCCCAGCTTTTTCACTTCCTCGTTGTAGTACTTGCGGTACAGGATGTCCCACTCCTGGCTGCCCTCGAGGATGGTGCGCTTCTGGCTTTCGATCTTCTGGCGGGCCGACTGGTCGATCCTCGCTTCCTGGGTGAGCAAGTCTTCAAGTATCTTCCGCGTTTCCAGCCGAATCGTGTTGCGATCTTCGACGAAATCCACCTGCGGCATTTCGGCCAGCGCGTCGCTGACGACGTGGGCAATTTTGTTCACTTTATCGCGGCTGAGTCTCACGGTTCCTCATGAGGATTAGGTAGTGGAATTGGCGACAAAAGAATACCACGCAAGTCCCGATGGCTTGCTCTAGGGTTTCCTCTGCCGCTCTCGACGCGCAATCAAGGTTTCGATTTCGCCGTCGTAACTGACTTTCACTAACAAGCGGTGTTTCTCGATGCGAAACTGAATGGTCTGATTCGACTTCCACTCGGAGGGTAAAGGCCCGTTGGGCTGGACGTCGGGAGTGTAGTCCGTGAAATAAATCTGATTTCCGACTTGGATCTGCAACTCGTACGTGACCGTCTCGTAGTAGCTGACCACAACCTCGAAGACATAAGTTAGGGGCGTTACTTTGACTTTCTTCTCGATCCCCAGAAGGGTGCCGGTCTCGTAGCTGGGTTCGGCTAGGGAAGCGGAAGGGAGCACAAGGAAAGCCAGGTAGGAAAAAATCAGAAACGACCTCAGAACCTGTCGCATGCGAATCTCCCGCGTGCCCGCTTCATTCCAGCCCGGTGAGCGGGATGATTGAAGGGCTGGATGAACCGGCTCTCGGCACGGTGCCTACAGAACGGCTTTGTATTTCTTCACCAGTTCGCTCTTCACCTTGCGGAACATTTCCTGGTAGTTGGCGCCGCTGCGCCGCATCTCGTCGGAATACGCCTCCAGGATGACGCGCACCTCGTCGTTGATGCGGTCCTCAAGCGACATCTCTTCGAGCAGAGCCGCGTGGACGCGTTCCATGACAACGGCGACATTCTCCGTCTCAATGAGGTCGCCGGCGATCAGCTTTTTAGTGAGTTCGCGGGCCAGGTAGCCCACATATTCTTTGGAGAAAAGCATTGTCTGGTTCGGAGGCTCGGTGTGAAACGAATAGTCT
>Ga0137415_10003434_pt1 | contig 15737 bp, 18 predicted proteins | sample CZODoug3_1_1_16f_FD_183082 | JGI IMG/M metagenome (GOLD analysis project Ga0137415, IMG submission 183082) | Vadose zone soil fungal communities from Angelo Coast Range Reserve, California, USA - CZODoug3_1_1_16fungal (Hybrid Assembly) | ecosystem: Environmental > Terrestrial > Soil > Vadose... | reverse complement strand
AAGCAGGCCACCGACGACTGCGAGAACACCTTCACCGGCAGGGTGCCGGCGCAGGTCAACCCGCCGGACAACCTGCCAGTGATAGCCGGCCCGATCTTTGCGAACCAGAAGTGCAATGTGCCGCCGCAGGCCGCCGACATGGGTACCTACAAGGACTCCGGCAGCGGCGACAGTGGTGACAGCGGGGGTGACTCCGGCGGCGGCGGGGGCAGCGGCGACGGCCATCACCACCACGGCCACCACGGCAACAGTGACAGCGGCGGGGACAGCGGCGGGGATCACTGACCGAGGCCCTCTTAGACGTACCGACCCGGCCACGATGGTGGGGCTCGCGCGGTCCCGAACGACTCCTTTCTGCCGGCGCTCCGGCATGGTCTGCAGGCGTGCCCGCCGGGGTGGGGTTTACCCCCGGCGGGGCGTAGGGATGCGCCCGCTCTGGACGGGGGGACGGCTCGATCGCTGATCGGCCGGCGTTGACGGAAGCTCTAGTCAAGCCAGTCGACGGGATCCAACCGGGCTCCCCGGGCCCCATCACTGATCGGACCGTGAAAGGAGCCTGATGATGTCCTCGCAGGAGCTGGAGAGTGCGAGTGCGCGCGACGCGTACGAGATCCTTGAACTCACGATGGCCGAGGCCGACGAGGCCAGGCGGGCGGATCTACTCGCGCGACTCGCAGATGCTCGCGGGCTGCTGGAGGACGCGAAGGTTCGGGTGCTGGTCGTGGGTGGGCCCAAGCAGGGCAAGTCCGCGCTGATCGAGGCCCTGCTGGTGTCCCGGCGCGACGTCGCGGGCGACGCGCCGTCGGAGATCTCCCGGCTGATGATGGTCGAGCCGAACCCGCCGGCGGGCCGGGTCTCGTCGCCCTCGGCTTTGGTAGAGATGTGGAACCCGGCGCAGGCGCATGCGGTGTTGTTCGTCTCGGATGCCTCGGCGGTGTTGAGCAGGGCCGAGATCGAGCAGCTGCGCCGGATCCAGGACCTCTGCCCCACGATCATGTTCGTGCTCACCAAGATCGACCATGCGCCGCACTGGTACCACGTGTTGGAGCAGAACCAGGCGCTGCTGCGCGACGCCGGGGTCGGGGTGGAGACCTGGGCGGTGTCCTCGGTCGCCCGGCTGCGGGGGGAGTACTCGGGCGACGAGAACCTGACCGAGTCCTCCGGCATCCCCGCGCTGCGCGGCCACCTGGAGCGGCTCTGCGCCGATCACGAACGAACCGGGCTGCGGGCGGTCGCACACCACACGCTGGCGGTCCTGGCACAACTGCGGCAGATGTTGCACCAGCGCCGCGCGACCCTCGGCCGGCCGGGTTCGCTGGAGAATGCGCGGGCCCAGGCCCAGGCTGTTGAGCACCGGTTGACGGCCCTGCGCGACCGCACGGTCCGCTGGCCGGCGATGCTGGGCAACGCGTTCGCCACCGTGCACGCCGACACCGACCTCGACCTGCGCCGCCGGATCCAAACCGTGCGCGCCGACGTCGAGAAAGCCATCGCCGAGCGCCGACCCACCCAGGAATGGGAGGTCGTCACCCACTGGCTGCGCCAACGACTCACCCAGGAAGCCCAACACAACCGCGAGTTCGCCGCACAGGCCGCCTGGAACTTCTCCGGCCGCGCCGCGCAACACTTCGGCCTGGCCACCCCCTTCCTGCCCGACCCCAACCGGACCAGCCCACCCACCGAACTGGCCGTCGCACCCAGCGCCGAGCACGCCCTGCCGAAAGAGCCCGTGCTGACCCTGGGCTCCTCGATGAACATCGGGATGCGCGCCTGGGTCGGGTTCATCATGTACTACCTGCTGGCCGGCATCGCGCATCTCACCCTGCCACCCTGGATCGGCCTCGGCCCCGCCGTACTCATGGCACTCACCGCGGTCATCGAAGAACACAAGAACCGGCTCAGCCGCCGCCGCTCCCAGGCCAACTCCGCGCTGCACCGCTACATCGACGACGCCTCACTCAAAACCAGCAACGACGTCAGCGAAGTCCTACGGCAACTCGAACAGCAGCTACGCGAGTCCTACGGCACCCACATCGACCGCGAACAAGGCGGCCTCGACACCGCCGAACACAAGATCCACACCACCCTCGAAGAGCTCGAAGCCGCACCCGGCATCGTCGCCGAGATCGACAACGGGCTGCACTACTACGACGAGCTCAGTGACCGGGCCAGTGCGATGGTGGCCAGCCAGTTGATGATCAACGCCGGGCCGGCGGCGGACGCGATCGAACAGTCGGACGCGGTGTCGGCGCGATAGACATGGCGGTGCGCCGGGGTGCCTTCGGGTGCCTCGGCGCAACGTCGCGAGCGGACCCGGGGGAGCGGGCCTCGGGTTCGCCCCGACTCAGCTCGGCTGGATGCGGCGGGCGGGGGAGGTCACCTGTGCGCCGGCGACGCGCCGGACGGCTGCGGTGAACGCGGCCAGGTCGAGGCTGGTCAGGTGGTCCATCACGTGTTCCCGGACGCCGGCGAGATGGGTGCGATACGCCTTCTCGAGGCGGGTGAAGCCGCCCGGTGTGAGCACGGCCAGCTGACCCCGGCCGTCGGTCTTGCACCTGACCCGTTCGACCAGTCCCTGGTGGCCGAGCCGGTTGATCAGCCGGGTGAGCCCGCTGACGGTGATCGCGGCGGCGTTCGCCTTGACAGGACAAGTTCAAACACGCTCTGAAGCCGGGCCCCGAGCAGCTCGGGGCCCGGCCTCAGCTCGTGGTGGCCGAGCTCAGCTGGTGGCGCGGATCTGGGTGCGGGCGCGCAGGTCCAGCTCGATCTGCTCCAGGCTGCGGCCCTTGGTCTCCGGCACGAGCCACTTGGTCAGGCCGAACAGGATCACGTTGATGGCGGCGAAGACGAACATCGAGTAGCCGATGCCCAGCGCCTTCGGGTCGGAGATGAGCGGGAACGCTGCGCTCACGATGCCGGTCGAGGCCCACAGCACCACGCTGCCGACGCCCATGCCCGCCGCGCGCACCCGCAGCGGGAACACCTCCGCCATCATCACCCAGACCACGGCGCCCCAGCCGAGCTCGTAGCCGACCAGATAGAAGATCATCATGATCAGCATCAGGATGCCCCGGGTGCCGGTGTCGTGCACGTTCAGCACGACGAGCCCGGCCGCGGCGAGCGTCACCACCATGATCACGTTGCCGATCAGCAGCAGCGGCTTGCGGCCCCACCGGTCCACGACGAAGACCACCCACGCGGTGAACACGAACTTCGTGATGCCGAGCAGCACGCCGGCCAGCAGCGCCGCCTGGGTGGCGAAACCGAGGCTGATCAGCATCGTCGGGAAGTAGGCGTTGATCGCGTTGACGCCGCTGAACTGCTGGCCGACGGCGAGCAGCAGCGCGACGATCAGCATCGGCCGGACCCACGGCGCGAACACGTCGCGCAGGCGGGCTGGCTGCTCGGTGTCCAGCCGGATGACCTCACGGATCGTGGCGATCTCCGCGTCAAGATCGGCGGTGCCGCCGTGTGAGCTGATCAGAACCGAGCGGGCCTCCTCTTCCCGCCCGTTCCTCACCAGCCACCGAGGTGTCTCCGGCAGGACGATCAGCCCGAACAGCAGGATCACGGCCGGGACGAGCGCGCCGGCGAACATCGCGCGCCAGTTCGCGGACGGGCCGAGGCCGTAGCTGACCAGGAACGCGATCAGGATGCCGAGCACGATGAAGATCTGGTTCAGCGCGCCCATCGCACCGCGCAGCCGGGCGGGAGCCAGTTCGGACAGGTACGTCGGCACCGTCGACGAGGAGAGTCCGATGCCGAGTCCGATGATCAGCCTGGACACGACGAGCAGGAAGAACGTCGGCGAGAACGTGGCCGCCAGCGTGCCGATGATGACGATCACGGCCGCGACCATGATCGTGCGCCGTCGCCCGAGCCGCTCGTTCGTCCGGCTGGAGCAGAGCGCGCCCACGATCGCGCCGACCGAAAGGCTGGCTGTGATGATGCCCTTGTCCCAGCTGGTCAGGTCCCAGGCCTTGCCGATGAACGGCAGTACCCCGGAGATCACGCCGAGGTCGTAACCGAACAGGATGCCGCCGAGCGCGCCGAAGAAGTACAACGTGGTCCGGTTGATGTGCCGCCGCTCGGGCGAGGTCTGCGTCATAGCCGAGTCGCCTCGTTCCTTCGTCCAGGGCCAACTGTGGCCGCAACCACACTCACACGCGGGAAACAGGCCGACAAGGCAGATCCCGATAACAATTCAGAAATCTGATCGCTATTCATGTATGTGAACGTGGTGGGGGGTTCGGGTCGGGACTTGTCGCGGGAAATAGGCACGACAAGTGGGTGTAGTCGTGCCTATTTGTCGTGACAAGTGGGGGTTTCGGGGTGGGTGGGGGCTTGGATGCTGGTGGGGTGGGTGGCTGTTCGTGTGGTCTCGGCGGGTGGCGGGTGGCGGGTGGCGGCGGGTGTTGGCTCGGGGGCGACTCGGTTGGTGAGTCGGGTGTGGCTCGGGGGCGACTCGGGTCGTGAGCCTGGGGAGGGCGTGGCGGGCCGGTGACGACTTGTCGTGGCTATTGGGCACGACAAGTGGCTCTTGTCGTGCCCAATAGCCGTGACAAGTGGGATTCGCGGCGCCGTTGGGGGATGGGCGCCGGGGGTAGTCGTTCGTTGGTGACGGCGCTTCGGCTCGACGGGAGTCGCTTGGGTGGGCGCCGTTCGCGTGGGTGGTGCTGCTCGCGTGAGTGGTGCCGTTCGCGTGGGTGGTGCCGTTCGCGTGGTGTGCGGCGTGGCGAAGTGCCGGCGACTGCTCCGGGCGCGACTTGTCGTTGGAATTAGGCGCGACAGGTGGCTCTTGTCGTGGCAAGTAGGCACGACAAGAGGGACTCGTCGTTGGAAGTAGGCACGACAAGTGGGACTTGTCGTGGCAAGTAGTCACGACAAGTGCTGCGGCTCGGTTTCCGGGGCCGGTGCGACAAGTGCTGCGGCTCGGCTTGTGGCGTGGCGCGGCAAGTGTGGGTGCCGCGGCGCGGTTGTAGGGCGGTGCGACAAGTGGCAGCACCCCCCGCGCGGGGGGTGCTGCCGCGCGGGGTGTGGGGTGGGGTTAGTCGGTGTGGGTGATGATGTCGGGCGAGATGTCGGAGGTCCAGCGCATCGGCATGCTGGTGGCGCACTCCAGCGCGTGGAAGATGTTCTTGGCTGTGGTCTGGCGCGTCTGGTCGTCGTTGTCGAGATTGCCGATGGCGAGCAGTGTCGGCCACGGCCGGTCGGGGTCCACGTCGACGAAGAGAAAGTTGTGCTCGTCGAGCGACAGTAGCGGGAAGCTTGTCCCGGTACGGGTGACGCCCGCGGGTTCGAGAAGCTCGACGAGCCTTTCGACGATGTCTGCTTCGGATGCCGGTCCGGCCAGTTCGATGTAGTCGCCGTTCATGATGTGCCCCCGGTCACAGAGTTTGCGTCGTTATATCATGATCAGTCTGATAGATCGACTTCGTTACCCATTTTCGCTGGTGAGCCGCGCCGATGTCACTCGTGTGTGTGTCGCCGCGCGGTGGTCCCAGTGGTTTCTCGGCGGGTTCCCGGTCGGTTGAACTCGATTTGGCTGCCTTGCTTAGTCGGGTTGCGGGTCGGTTCGACATATTCTGCGATTGCCCGCTATTCTTCCGGCGTTCGGCGCGCCGCCGGATCTGGATTCAGTGATTTTGCCCTCGTGCGGGGCATTGTGGAGGGTTGCAATGGCGCAGAAGGTTACGGTTTCACTGGTTGACGACCTGAGTGGTGTGCAGGCGGATGAGACCGTTAGCTTCGGGTTGGACGGCAAAAGCTACGAGATCGACCTGTCCGGCAAGAATGCCGACAAGTTGCGCCAGGCGTTGGCCGACTATGTCGCCGCCGCGCGCAAGCCGGGTGGCGGACGCAAGTCGGGGGCCGGCGCGGTGGCCCGGCGCCCCGCGATCGACCGTGAGCAGAACCAGGCGATTCGGGAGTGGGCCCGCAAGCAGGGTATGAAGGTGAACGACCGCGGCCGCATTCCGTCCGAGGTCGTGGACGCCTATCACCAGGCGAGCTGACCACCGAGCATTCGCGGCTCCGCCGGGTACCGGGTCGTCATGACCTGTACCCGGCGGAGCTTTGTGGGCCAGTGTCCGTGACGTCCGAGCAATGCGCCGAGCGACCCTTGCGGGCCCTTAACGGGGTCGCCCGATTCTTGGCGACGTGCCCTTCGGCGCCCGGGTTAGCGTCAGCTGTGACCATTGCACGTCTCATTCAGCGGGTCCCGCGGTGCGACGCCCCGACCGAGCAGGGCGTCCTTTCGGCATACGGCGTCGCTTTCGACGTCGGCCGCCGCCGGGCGCTCGTCGACGGCTACGTGATCCACGTCCCGCCGGGTGAGGCGAACCTGCTCGAACGTCTGATGCGGTGCGCCGGCAGTCCGGTGGACCGCTCCGCGCTGGTCCAGGTACTGCGCCGCGATGTCGACGACGTGGATGCCGTGCTCGACCGCCTGACGAGGCGGTTGCGCTGGCGCCTGCAGCCCACCCCGTTGTCGGCGCCGCGCATTCATCAGACCGCGACGGGCGACTACCTCTTCGCCTACCGTGCCGCCGAGGTGGTGGCGCCCCGCTGAGCTCGCTCAGTCCTCGTCCAGTCGGAACCCGACCTTCAGGCCGACCTGGAAGTACTTCACCTCACCGTCGGTGATCTGTCCCCGAACCTCGGTGACCTCGAACCAGTCGACGTTGCGCAATGTCCGGGACGCGCGGGCGACGCCGTTGCGGATCGCGGTTTCGATTCCGTCCGGGCTGGTACCGACGATCTCGGTGATGCGATAGGTGTGGTCCATGGGCGCGGACGGTAGTCCTGGCGACGGACTTCCGCGCGGCCTCGCTCAGTCGTCCGGCGGTCGGCACGGTCGCCGCGGCGGCTTGCCCAGTCCTTGATCTACGCTCCTCGTGCTGGCTTGCCGACGTGGAGCTGGGGGCTGAGGTGCTGATCGCGGTCACCGGGGCGGCCGGGCTGCTCGGCCGGCGGGTGGTGGACCGGGCCCGGCGCGCCGGCCACGACGTCGTCGCGGTGGACCTGCCGGCGGTCGCCGCGGCCGCCGAGGACCGGGCCGGGGTGCGCTGGCGGGGCGCCGACCTGACGGTGCTGGCCGAGGTCCGGAGTGCGCTGGCCGGGGTGCAGGGGGTGGTCCACCTCGCCGCGCTGACCGGTCCGAGGGACGCCCCCGAGCCGGAGGTGCACCGGACGAACGTGGGTACCACCTACAACGTGCTGCTGGCCGCCGAGGAGCACGGCATCGGCCCGGTGTGCACGGCGTCCAGCGTCAACGCGATTGGCGGCGTGTACAGCCGACGCCCGCGCTTCGACTACTTCCCGCTGGACGAGGGGCACCCGTCGTACTGCGAGGACGCCTACAGCCTGTCCAAGTGGATCGGCGAGCAGCAGTCGGCGGCCTTCGCGCGGCGGCGCCCGGATGCGGTGTTCGCGGCGCTGCGGTTCCACGAGCTGCGCGAGGACCTGCCGCCCGGCTTCCGCGAGCGGGACGAGATCCCGGAGGACGGCTGGCGCGACCTGTGGGGCTGGACGTCGCTCGACTCGGCGGCCACCGCCTGCCTGCTGGCACTGCACCGGACGACCCCGGGGCACGCCGCCTACTACGTGGTTGCGCCGACCACGGTGTGCGCCGTGCCGTCCGAGGAGCTGGCCGCGCGCTTCTTCCCCGGCGTCGAGCTGCGCGCCCCGCTGCCCGGCAGCGCCGGCTTCTACCGCACCGAGCTGGCGCTGGCGGAGCTCGGGTGGGACGCCCACGACGAGCACCCGGCGATCTCGCCCGCCGAGCGTTGACGTGCCGACCGCCGGGCGGTCGCGCTTCGAGCCGCCGGGTGCTCGCGGCGCCGGTCAGGTCACCGCATGCCGGGTGCGCGCGGCGCTCCGGTTGGCCAGCCACGCCCAGGCGGCGAGCCAGGTGGTGCCGAGCAGGATCAGCAGCGCCAGCGGCACGTGGATGTAGAGCGTGCGCCCGTGGCCGAACCCGGCCTGCACGAACGTGGCCACGAACACGACGACCGCGAGCACAGTGGGCCACAGGCTGCCCCGACTGGAGCGCCAGTGCAGGCCGGCCGCGATCGCGGCGAGCCCGGTGAGTACGTGGAGCGCGATCGCACCGGCGGCGTGGAACTGCAGCGCGGTGTGGTTCTTCATCAGTACTTCGCCGGCGGTGACCCCTTGGCAGAGCACGTTCAGGGTGCTGAGCAGCGCGAGCCAGCGCAGGGCGAGCAGCTGCCGAGACGCGGTCGATGCGGAGAGACTGCCTGGCGAGGCGGTATCGGTGGACACGGTCCTCCTGTCGATGCCGTGAACTGATGGCGTCGGTGTCGGGATGGTCGTTCACCCGCGTACACGACGCCCGGCGCAAAGAAGTTCAACGCGCAACATCTCGGTTCGGCAGCGTCGTCCGGCAGCGTCGTCCGGCAACGACGGTGGCTCAGACCCGGCGGGCGTGGCCGAGATAGGTGACCACCGGCGGGTCGTCCGGGGCGAGCACGAAGTCCACGATCGCCGGGATGTCGTCGTCGGTGATCGAGCCGCGGCGGCGCGCGAGGATCGCGGTGACCAGGCGGACGACGTTGCGAGGCCGGAAATCGCAGATGTCCTCGTTGCGCAGGCCGTGCCGGCGCAGTGCCTCGACCAGCTCGTCGGGTCGGCGCAGCCGGCTCGCCGCGTACCGCCCCGGCGGCATGATCCGGGTGCCCGGGAACGCCTGGAACGCACCAAGGTAGATCAGCCGCGACACCGGCGTCCGGTTCACCGTGTCGTAGACGACCACGCCGCCCGGTTTCAGAGCGCGGCCGGCCTGCTCGAGCACCCCGTCCAGCTCGCCGGTGATCTCGAAGGTGTCGGCGTAGTAGGCGAGGTCGAAGCCGGCGGCCGGCACGCCCAGCCGGGTGGCCGGCGCGGTGCGGTGCTCGATGTCGAGCCCTTCCCGGGCGGCCAGTTCGGCGGCGATCGCGGTGGCCCGCTCGGACGGGTCCACCGCGACCACGTCGAAGCCGAGCCGGGCAAGGCCCCGCGGCAGCACGCCGCGCCCGCCGCCCACGACCAGGGCCCGACTCCCGACCGGGCTCACACCGACCGAGGTGAGGGTGCGCTCGAGGTACTCCAGCCTGGCGCGCTGGAATGCGACGGCCCTGATCTGCCGGCCGTCGATCGCGTCGGTCGAGGGGGAGTCGAGCTCGATCTGTGGCCTGCCGGTCATGGTCGCCCCGTTCAGTCGGTGGGTTCGGTGGCGCCGGCCCGCTGTTGTCCCCGGCGGTGCAGCACATGGGTCCCCGGTCCGTCCGCCGCCCCGGGGCCCGGCAGCAGGTCCACGCCGTCCGGCGCGACCGGCTCGCCGCAGCAGGAGCAGCTCACCGTCGGGGTGAACTGGTTGCCGCAGTCGCGGTGCACCAGGCGCACCGGTGGCCCGCCCGGCGGGGTGGCCCGGCGGTCGCCCCAGGCCATCAGCATCAGCAGCGCGGGCACCAGCTCGGCGCCGGCCTCGGTCAGGTGGTAGCTGTGCCGGACGGGCCGGTCCTGGTACTTGCGCCGCTCCAGCACGCCCCGTTCGACGAGGTCGGTGAGCCGGCGGGTGAGCAGGTTGCGGGAGATCTCCAGGTTCTCCGCGAGGTCCTCGAACCGGTGCAGTCCCATGTAGACATCGCGCACGATCAGCGGCGTCCACCATTCGCCCACGATGTCGAGGGTCTGGGCGATCGAACAGTGCATCTCCGCGAAGCTGGTTCGCCGCACGGTCACCACCTAGTCGGTTGACTCATTGAACGGACCCGCTTAGCGTACTGCTCACCGTAGGTACGTTCAATGAAAGGACTGACTATGCCGTTCGTCGAGCTGTTCGCGCCCAAGGGCGCCCTGGACACCGAGCAGGGCCGCCGGGTCAAGAGCGCGCTGGTCAGCGAGGTGATGCGGGCCGAGGGCGCCCCGGACACCCAGGCCGCCCGGGACATCTCCTGGCTGGTCGTCACCGAACCGGACGCCTGGTTCGTCGGCGGCGAACCCGCAGGCGACGGGCCGCCGCGCTTCGTCGTGCGGGTCAGCGTGCCCGCCGGCTCGCTCGACGACACCAAGCGGCTGGACATGATCCAGCGGATCACGCGGGTGCTCGCCGATGCCGATGCCGAGCCCGAGCGGCTCTACGACACCCCCGCCATCTGGGTGCACATCAACGAGGTGCCCGAGGGCAACTGGGGCGCGTTCGGCCGCGTGGTCGGCCTCTCCGACATCATCGCGTTCGCCACGGCGGCCGCGGTGCCCGCCTGACCGCCGGCGGGCCGCCGCCCCGAGCGGCCCGCCACCTCCTGGCCGGAGAATGTGACCGGGCGGGGGACAACGAGGTGGCCCGCGCCTTGGCGAGAGGGTGGGGAACGGGATGAATTCGCACGGCCTGTACCGGGGGCTTACCAACTACGGGGACCAGGAGTTCGCCCGCTACCTGCGGCGCTCGTTCAGCCACTCGACCGGCCGCTCGGCCGAGCTGCTGGACCGCCCGGTGGTCGGGATCGCCACGTCGACCAGCGACTTCAACAACTGCCACCGCGCCCAGCCGGAGCTCGTCGAGGCCGTGAAACGCGGCGTGCTCGCGGCCGGCGGGCTGCCGATGGAGTTCCCGACGATCTCGCTGGGCGAGGGTTTCCTGAACCCCACGGCGATGATGTTCCGCAACCTGATGGCGATGGACGTCGAGGAGCTGGTCCGCGCCCAGCCGATGGACGCGGTGGTGCTCGTCGGCGGCTGCGACAAGACGGTGCCGGCGCAGCTGATGGGTGCCTGCAGCGCGGGCCGGCCGGCGATCGCGCTGGTCACTGGGCCGATGATGACCGGCCGATACCACGGCGAGCGGATGGGCGCGTGCACCGACTGCCGGCGGTTCTGGGCCCGCTTCCGGGGCGGCGAGATCAGCCGCGACGAGGTCACCGAGGTCGAGCACAGCCTGGCCACGACCGCCGGCACCTGCGCGGTGATGGGTACCGCGAGCACGATGGCCTGCGTCGCCGAGGCGCTGGGCTTGGCCCTGCCGGGCAGTGCCAGCGCGCCCGCAGTGCACGCCGACCGGCTGCGGATCGGCGAGGCCACCGGGCGGGCGGCGCTGGAGCTGGCGCGCTCCGGGCAGACGCCGGCCGACATCGTCACGCCGGCCTCGGTACGCAACGCGCTGCGGGTGTTGCTGGCGATCGGCGGCTCGACCAACGCGCTGATCCACCTGACCGCGATCGCCGGGCGGCTCGGCATCCCGGTCGACGCGGGCGAGCTCAACGAGATCAGCGACCGGACGCCGACGCTGGTGGCCCTCAAGCCGACCGGCGAGTACTACATGGAGGACTTCCACGCCTCCGGCGGGGTGCCCGCGCTGCTGCACGAGCTGCGGGACTCGCTCGAACTCGACGCGCGCACGGTGACCGGCCAGACCCTCGGCGAGCTGCTCGACGAGCCGCGGCCGTGGTCGGACCCGCGGGTGGTGCGCCCCGTCGGTGACCCGGTCCGGGACACGGGCGGCCTGCTCTGGCTGACCGGCTCGCTCGCCCCGAGGGGCGCGCTGATCAAGCGGTCCGCCGCCGACCCGGCGCTGTTCGAGAAGACCGGCCGGGCGGTGGTGTTCAGCTCGCTGGAGGACCTCGCGGCGCGGATCGACGACCCCGACCTGGACGTCGAGCCCGACGACATCCTGGTGCTGCGGGGCGCCGGTCCGGTCGCCTCCGGCATGCCGGAGGCCGGCTACCTGCCGATCCCCGGCAAGCTCGCCGCGCGCGGGGTCCGGGACATGGTGCGGCTGTCCGACGCCAGGATGAGCGGCACCGCCTACGGCACGATCGTGCTGCACGTGACCCCGGAGGCGGCCGTCGGCGGGCCACTGGCGCTGGTCCGCGACGGCGACCTGATCGCGCTGTCGGTCCGGCGCGCCCGGATCGACCTGCTGGTCGACGACGACGAGCTGGCCCGGCGCCGGGCCGCGCTGCCGGTGTCGGATGGGGCGAGGTTCGAGCGCGGCTACCGCAGGCTCTTCCAGGACCACGTGCTGCAGGCCGACCGGGGCTGCGACTTCGACTTCTGCCTGCCGCCCCCGACCCTGTGAGTGGTATTGGTCGCTATAGCGACCAATACCACTCACAGGGTGTCGTGCACCGAGCCGAGCACGGCGAGCCCCCGGTGGATGGCCGCCTCGCCCAGCCCGCCGTAGCCGAGCACGAGCGCGGGCGGCGCGGACGCCGGGTCGGCCCAGTGCCAGGCCGCCCCTTCGACGTAGACGCCCCGGTCGCGGGCCAGCTCCACCAGCCGGCGCTCGTCGGTGTCGGCCGGCAGCCGGACGCACAGGTGCAGGCCGGCCGCCACACCCGTGGGCACGGCGGCGGGCAGGTAGCTGGCCAGCGCCCGCAGTGCCGCGTCCCGGCGGGCCCGGTAGATCGGCCGCACCCGGCGCAGGTGGCGGGTGAAGCCGCCGCTGTCCAGGAACCGGGCCAGCGCGAGCTGTTCGAGCAGCGCGGTACCCATGTCGTCGAACAGCTTCTCGGTGAGCAGTTCGTTGACCAGCTGGCCCGGCGCGGCGAGCCAGCCCAGCCGCAGCGCGGGGGTCAGCGTCTTGCTGGCGCAGCCGGCGTACACGACGTGCTCCGGGGCCAGGCCCTGTACGGCGCCGAGGGGGGCGCGGTCGTAGCGGAACTCCGCGTCGTAGTCGTCCTCGATGACCAGGCCGTCGTGCCGGCGGGCCCAGTCGAGCAGCGCCCCGCGCCGGGCGGCGCCGAGCACCGCTCCGGCGGGGTAGGAGTGGGCCGGCGCGACCAGTACCGCGCCCACCCCGGCGGCCGCCAGGCCCTCGACGTCCAGGCCGTCCTCATCCACCGGGACCGGCACCGGGCGCAGCCCGGTCCGCGCGATGGCCTGGCGGTGGAAGCCGAAGCACGGGTCCTCCACCGCGACCGCCCGTGCGCCCCGGGCCAGCAGCACCCGGCAGAGCAGCACGAGCGCCTGGGTGAACCCGTTGGTGACGAGCATCCGGTCGGGCGTGGTGACCACGCCTCGGACGCGCCCGAGGTAGCCGGTCAGCGCCTGCCGCAGGGCCAGCGCGCCGAGCGGACCGGGGTAGCCGAGCTCGCGGTCGGGCAGTGCGGTGAGCGCCGCGCGGTAGTGCCGCTGCCACTCGGTGCGGGGGAAGAGCGCCGGGTCGGGCAGCCCGCCGATGAAGCCGGTCGCGGAGGGGCCGGGGGCGCCGCTCGGCGGGTCGGGTCGGACCGAGGCGACCGGCAGCACCCGGGTACCGGAGCCCCGCCGCGCCTCCAGGTAGCCGTCGGCGGCGAGCTGGGCGTAGGCCTGCACGACGACGTTGCGGGCGATGTCGAGGTCCCCGGCCAGCGTGCGGGACGGCGGCAGCAGCGTGCCGGCGGCGATCCGGCCGTCCTGGATGGCGCGGCGCAGCTCCTGTTCCAGCTGTTCGCGCAGCCGCCGCCGGGCAGTGCGGTCCAGCGGGAGCAGCACGTCCGACGGAAAGCCAGCACCCGAATTGGTGTGCGTGCGTGCTATCGGATTGGATCTCGACACGGGCCAATCCTAGATCCAGAGTGGACCTCATGCCGCGAGTCGACAGCATGCTGGCCAGCCCGATACTCATTCCCTGGGTACCCGGCCCCGTCCGGGAGGCGACCGGCCCGGTGGTGGTCAGCGTGACCTCGTTGACCAGCGACCGGCACCGGGACCTGCCGGGCATCGCGGTGACCGGGCTGCGCCTGCGGCTGGGTTGGTACGCGATGCCGGGCGCACTCGGGCTCTGGCTATGGACGCTGCCCGGCTCGGCGCGCACCGGGTCCATCTCGGTCTGGTCCAGCGCCGAGGACCTGCGCCGGTTCGTCGGGCTGCCGCTGCACGTCGACGTGATGCGGCGCTACCGGGGGCGGGGCACGGTGTTGGCCACCACCTGGACCGACGAGACATTCGATCGGTCCGAGGTGCTGGCGCGGGCCCGGCGGTGGATCGCGGACCCGGTCTGAGCCGCTGCCGGCCCGGCGGTATCAGCGGAGCAGGCGTTCGAAGGCGAGGGCCCACCGCCGGTCGATCGACTCCTGGTCGGGCCCGAGCCAGCCGGCGACCTCCTGCCGGGCCAGCCCCTGGGCGAGGGCGATGATGATGTGGCCGAGGTCGGTCGCGTCGCCGTCCAGGTCGCCGGTGTCCAGGCAGCGCTGGACGCGCTCGGTGACGTTGGTGCGGACCGTGGCGCCTGCCGCCAGCTCGGCCGGACCGGGGTCGAAGTCGGCGATCGGCCGGGAGAACATCACCTCGACCAGGACCGGGTTGGCCCGCACAAACCGCCGGAACACCGCCATCGCGGCCATCAGGGCGGCGTGCGGGTCGGCCGACGACGGGACCTGCTCCAGCTGCGCGCCGAGCCGGCGGAAGCCCTCGAAGAAGATCTCCCGAACCAGGCCGGCCTTGTCGCCGAACAGCTCGTAGACGGCCGGCACCGAGGTGTCGGCGCTCTCCGCGACCCGGCGGGTGGTGAAGCCGGCGACTCCGTCGCTGACCAGCGTCTCGATCGCGGAGCGCAGTAGTCGGTCACGCAGCTCGGGAGTGCGCAGCTTGGCCCTCGGCACGCGTACCACCGTACCGGAACGTTGCTACAGAACCGCGCCGCGCGTGGGGCGAACCGCCGGCGCGCGCCGGCCGCACAGCTCGGCGGCGTCGGCGAGGATCGCGTCGTGCAGCGCGGCCAGCGAGCTCGCCCTGGCCCGCAGCTTGCTGGTCCGGTGCGCGGGTAGGTCCAGCTCGGCGAAGGAGCCGGCCAGCTCGTGCGCGACCGCGAGCAGTTCGTCCCGGTGCACCACGCGGTCGAGCATCCCGGCCTCGACGGCGTTCTCCTGGTCGAACGTCTCGGCCAGCGCGACGGCCCGGTGGAAGCAGGAGGGCGTCAGCCGTTGCCGCAGGATCTCCACCGCCGCCCTGGGCATGGTGAGCCCGATCGCGACCTCGTTCGCCGTGATCTTGAACGTGCCCTGCGCGCCGATCCGGTAGTCGCCGGCGAGCAGCAGGAACACGCCCATGGCCACGGCGTGCCCGCCGCACGCGACCACCACGGGCGTGGGGAACGACAGCAGCCGCTCCGCCGTCTCGAATCCACTCCGCACCATGGCGGCGGCCTCGCTCCCGCCGCGGCGCAGCACGGTCAGGTCGAACCCGGCCGAGAACACCCCGGGGCGCCCGGTCAGCACCACGACGGCGTCGTTCGCCAGGGCCCTGTCGAGGGCGGCGTTGAGCTCGGCCAGCATCGTCGGCGACAGCACGTTCGCCTTGCCGTCGTCCATCGTGATCGTCGCGACCGGGCCGTCGCAGCGGTAGTGCACCAGTGCGGTCATGCCCGGAGGTTAAACGTATCGACGTTCCGAAAGCAAGTTCCGGAAGCAGGTTACGAAACGTCGCACCGCACTGTGCGCGCGTGCAGGCGGCGCGGGCCGCGGAGCGCGGCGGAGCGCGGCGCGGCGCCTGCCGCGTGTTACCGAACTGCACCGGAGGCAGGTTTTGAGGCGCGAAAACCTGCCTGCTGTGCAGTTCGGTAACGACAGGCTGGTCAGCGTGAGACCCGGTCCGGGGCCGCGCGGCGCGGGTCGGCCGCGTCCAGGGCGTCCGCGAGCGTGGGCAGCAGTCCCGGCTTGGCTTCGAGGTCGGCGAGGAACAGGTCGGGCCGCACGGCGCTCCATCGGTCGGTCGGGGTAGGGGTGCCTCGAGGAGGTCTCGTCAGTCGTCGAACGCGGCGT
>Ga0137415_10003433_pt1 | contig 15744 bp, 14 predicted proteins | sample CZODoug3_1_1_16f_FD_183082 | JGI IMG/M metagenome (GOLD analysis project Ga0137415, IMG submission 183082) | Vadose zone soil fungal communities from Angelo Coast Range Reserve, California, USA - CZODoug3_1_1_16fungal (Hybrid Assembly) | ecosystem: Environmental > Terrestrial > Soil > Vadose... | reverse complement strand
GCTCGTCGGGTCAGGCCTGGCATGCGTGAGCAACCGTGCTGGCAGCCACCACTCAAGCCCGAGCCCTATGACCACATGTAGATTGTTCGCTCATCCACGTTTGGGCAATAAGAGTCACCACCCGTAGCGCACCCTGGCTCCCTCCCGCGATCCCCTTTTCGAAATCGCCCTCGCGCCGTGCCATTTGATTGGTGACATGGGCCAGGCATACGAGCGGCTTCTGCCGTGCCTCCGCGAAAGCGTAGAGAGCGGCCGCCTCCATTTCCGCGCCCATGAGACCAAGCTCGCGGCAGTATGCGATCGCGGATGCGGTCTCTCGAAAGGGGGCATCCGTCGTCCACGTGGCGCCGCGATAGATCGGGGCAGGTGCCCGTGCCAATACCTTCTCGAACATTGACAGTAAACCTGGCGCGAGGTGGCTGAACTCCGCCGGGGGAAGATAGTGGTAACTCGTTCCCTCATCCCGGAGCGCCCTTTCAATGAGCACGAAGTAGGGCGGATCGGCGATCGGGACGATCTGACCGGCAGATGTCACGCTGATGAGCAGTTCGCAGCCAGACGCGAACAGCTCTTCGGCGACGAGGACGGCAAACGATGCACCCACTGCGCAGCCGACAATCCCGAGCCGCATATCCTCGTGCGTGAACGTATACAGGTCGGTGTGATAGCAGGCCCACTGGGGATCACGCTCCGCTCGGCGCGCCCTCACGAGCCAGCGCACGATATCTCCGTCAGGATCAAGCACACAGATTCGAGGAATATTCGCTCGGTCAACGCCCTTCTGGCGTCTCGCCTCGCGAAGCAGGTTCTCGGCGGTAAAGACCGAAGGCTCTGTATAGCGCTTGTTGAGCAGAATGGGTGGCACTGGCATGGCTCGCCTCTACGGCCGCCCTTGCAGGCCACTCATGCGGCGCGACGATCGCTTGCCGCGTAGGGGCGGTGGTCATCGAACAGCGGCTGGAGCAGTGTCTTGTCGAGACGCAGATACTTGCGGTCTCTGAAGGACATAAGCCCGACGGTCATGGCCTCATGACCTGCCACCGGCTGGGCCCGGTAGGTGCCGCAGAGATAGTCCCACCAGGGAAATGTGAAGCCGAAGTTTGTGTTGGTCTCGACCGACACCGCCGAATGATGCACGCGATGCATATCTGGCGTGACGACGAAGAGCCGGAGCACACGATCAGCCCCCAGGGGAAGATGGAGGTTGGCGTGATCGAACAGGGAACCAATATTCAGCAGCACCTCGAACGAGAGCACCGCCAGCGGGGATGCGCCAAGGGCGCTGATGGACGCGAACTTGAGCAGCATGGATAGGAATATTTCTCCCGGATGAAACCGCGATCCCGTGGTGACGTCCACATCGATGTCGGCGTGGTGCATACGATGCAAGCGCCAGAGAACCGGCACCGCGTGAAACAGCACATGCTGCAGGTAGATGGCGAGATCCAATAAAAGGACGGCGAGGCCGACCGCCAGGAAGGTGGGAAGCGGCCCAACCGCATGGAGCAGTCCCCAGCCCCGCTGCTCCGCAATCACGGCCATACCGACCGCGGTCACCGGGAGCGCCGTGCGGACGAGGACAGTGTTGAGCACTACGAGGGTGATGTTCGTGGGCCATCGCCATCGACGGATCACCGCTCGATTGCGCCGGGGGGCGAGTGCCTCTCCGGCCGCCAATAGAACGAAGACCACGACGAACGCCCCCAGTCTTATCGTCGGTTCATGACTCAGGGCATTCACAAGTCCAAGGGTAGGGCCTGCCTTCCATAAGCTCCAATCCGATGTTGTTATCACTCTGATAAGCTTTGGCTTATGCAGCAGCCGACCCTCCGGCAGTTCGAAGTCTTCCTGGCCGTGGCAAAAGCCGGGAGTTTCCGTGCCGCTGCGGAGGCCATGCACTTGAGCCAGCCCGCCCTCTCCCAGCACGTGGCGGAAATGGAGCGCGAGCTGGGCACTCGCCTCTTCGACCGCCTGGGACGGAAGGTGGCCCTCACCGAAGCCGGCCGTATCCTCGAGGACCATGCGCACCGGCTCTTCGCATCCCTGGCAAGCGCCCGCGAAGCCGTGGCCGACCTCAGCGGGCTCAAGCGCGGCTCCCTCGTCCTCGGGGCCAGTACCACGCCTGGCATCTATGTGCTCCCGGGAATGATCGCGGCGTTCCAGAAAACATACCCCGGGGTGGCCTTGAGCCTGCGCATTGCGAACTCCGCGCTGATCGAAGAGCAGATCCGTGGGAACGAGCTGGATCTCGGAGTGGTCGGAGGGCACCCGATCCGGCTCGGCGAAGAATGCGTAGCAGCTGGGCTCCTTGACGAGCTCGTCCTCATCGTGCCGCCGAGCCATGCGTGGGCCCGGCGCCGCGAGATCCAACCATCCCTGCTCGAAGGCGAGCGGCTGCTCGTCCGTGAAGAGGGGTCTGCCACCCGTCAAGCCACCGAGCGTGCCCTTCAGCGAGCCGGTGGGCACATCAAGGCGTCCATGGAGCTCGGTCACACCGAGGCGATCAAGCAGGCGGTCATCGCAGGGTTAGGGATTGCCTTCGTCTCGATTCACGCTATCCGGGGTGATCTTGTGGTCGGCAGGCTCCGGGCCATACGGCTCAAAGGCCTGCGAATCCAGCGCCACTTCCACATCATTCACAACGAGGCACGCACCCTCAGCACGAGTGCCCGAGCCTTCATCGAGCTGCTCAAGACGGCACGCGTCGATCGTTCAGCCTGACCTCGTGCGGGTCAACCCAGCGCCTTGACCGCAATGCAACGGATTTGCCCGAGCACGCCTGTGCTGGCGAGATGCCGGCTCATCTCCAGGCGGTCGAGTCCCTCCTGCTAACGTTCGGGTCCTCGGACAGCTTTGAACCGCGCCCGTTCCCTGCGATAGCCCTCGAGCACGCGCGTGTAGAAGCGGACCACGTAGGCAGGAGGTGTTCTCGCGAAACAAAGGCTACGAGCTGTGGCCCAGATCGTACCAGACCCATGAAAGGCCTTCCGCGTCCAGGAATCTCGTTGACAGGGTCGGAGGCTCGATTCTTAATGTGCGTGCAATCCGCGTGTAACCAGCGCGTGAGCGCGGCATCGCTTGAGGTGCCTTTCCGCTGGTCGCGGAGCGAAAGGAGAGACCGATGGCGAGGAAGAAGAAACGGCTCGTGAAGACGGTCATGGTGGTGAAGAGGGCGAAAGCGACGAAGAAGGTGCGGAAGAAAGGCAAGGCAGAGGCGGTCAAGCGCATCTGCAACCTGGTGCCCTCGAAGGGCACGGAGAAGGACTGGAAGTACGAGGACGCGGTGGCCGCGGGCGCCCTCGGGGCGGTGGCGGCCTTGCCCCCCTCCGTGGATCTCCGACAGAGCTGGTGGACGGTCGGCGATCAGGGCCAGACCGGCTCCTGCGTGGGCTGGGCCTCCGCGGACGGCGTCGTGCGCTATCACATGGTCGCCGCGGGGAAGCTCAAGAAGAACCAGCTCCTCTCGCCGCGCTACGTCTGGATGGCCTCCAAGGAGACGGACGAGTACACCCTGAGGCCGGAGAGCTTCGTGGAGGAGGCGGGCACCTCGCTCAAGGGCGCCATGGACGTGTGCCGGAAGTTCGGCGTGGCCACCCTCGCCATGCTTCCCTTCAGGATCACCACCCTCATGTACACGGGCGGCGAGAACGCCTTCTACGCGTCAGCCGCCCAGCTCCGCGTCGCCTCGTATTTCAACCTGCGCAAGAACCTCAACCAGTGGCAGTCCTGGCTCGCCGCCCACGGCCCCATCCTGGCCGGGCTGAACGTGGACCAGACATGGGACAACGCGACGACCACGAAGGGGAATCTCGACACGCCGTTGCCGAAGACGGCGCGGGGCGGTCACGCCATCGCTGTCGTCGGATACACGGCGACCGGGCGGTTCATCCTTCGCAACAGCTGGGGCCCGGCCTGGGGCGACAATGGCTTCGCCTACGCCTCGCCCGCCTACATCACGGGGGCGTTCTTCGACGAGTCGTACGGGGTGACGATCTGAGAGCCCGCGCGGCGCGGAAGCTCGTCAGAGCCTGACCGCCGAGCACTGCAGCACGGTCAGGGCGACCGCGTCGCCGGGGCGGAATCGGCGCGTGACGGGCCCCGCCACGCGGAGGACGAGATCGCCGCCGTCGAGCTGGACCTGATAGTCCACGGCATCGCCGAGATAGCTCGCGCGCAGCACGGTGGCGCGGAGCACGTTCTCTCCCGCGCTCGACGGCGGGGCGAGCGAGGCGGGCCCGAGGGCGATCTGGTGGGGGCGGATGGAGAGCACCACCGGCCCCGGCGTGAGGTTGGCGTCGAAGACGCGGAGCCGGAGCGGGCCCCGGACGAAGATGTCCGAGCGCTCGGCCGTCCCTTCGATCAGGTTCGTCTTGCCGATGAACTCGGCCACGAAGCGCGTGCGGGGGCGCTCGAAGAGCTCCTCGGCCGTGCCGATCTGCGCCACGCGCCCCTGGTCGAGCACGGCCACCCGATCCGAGATGACCATGGCCTCGCTCTGGTCGTGCGTCACGTAGAGGGTGGTGATCCCGAAGGTCTCGTGGAGCCGCCGGATCTCGAAGCGCATCTCCTCGCGCAGGCTCGCGTCGAGATTGCTCAGCGGCTCGTCGAGAAGGAGGATCTCGGGCTCGACCACGAGGGCCCGCGCCACGGCCACGCGCTGCTGCTGCCCGCCCGACAGCTCGCCCGGGTAGCGCTGCTCGTACCCCGCGAGCTGGACGACGCGGAGCATCTCCGTCACCTTCCCGTCGCGCTCGCTCCGGGGCACGCCCCGCCGTCCATCCTTAGAAAAGCGGAGCCCGTAGCCCACGTTCTGCGCGACCGTCATGTGCGGCCACAGCGCGTAGCTCTGGAAGATCATGCCCATCCGCCGCCGCTCGGGCGGGATGACCGTGGCGGGCGAGGAGAGACAGCGGTCTCCCACCCACACCTCGCCGCTGTCCGGCGCGAGAAAGCCCGCTACCACCCGGAGGGTGGTTGTCTTGCCGCAGCCCGAGGGTCCGAGCAGGGCCACCAGCTCGCCGGGTTTCACCTCGAGGTCGAGCCCATCGACGGCGGCGACGTCGCCGTAGCGCTTGCGGAGCCCCCGGATGCTCACGCCGGGCACGGCGACGCTATCCCGATCCGCCCGACGGCCGCGCTCCCAGCACGTCGCGCCCGAGAAGGGTCTGCATGAGGACGACGGCGAGGAAGGTGACGGCGAGCATGAAGAGGCCGAGCACGGCGATGGCGCCGAACTGCCCTTCCTCCTTGAGGTCGAAGATGACCACGGACATGACCTTGGTGTTCGGCGTGAAGAGCAGGATGGAGGCCGACAGCTCGCGGATCACCCCGATGAAGATGAAGCACCAGGTGGCGATGATGCCGCTTCGCGCGAGGGGGGCCGTGATCTCCCCGAGCACGCGGAGCCGCCCCGCCCCGAGGATGCGCCCCGCCTCCTCGAGCTCGGGATGGATGCCGCGAAAGGTCGCGTCGGACTGCGAGTAGCCCACGGGCATCTCCTTGGTCAGATAGGCCAGGAAGAGGATCCACAAGGTGCCGTAGAGCAGGAAGGGCGGCCGCGTGTAGGCGATGAAGAGCCCGACGGCGAGGACCACGCCCGGGATGACCACGGGCGCCAAGGCGAGGAAGGCCAGGAGCTGGTGGCCCACGATGAGCCGCCGGTTCGTGATGTAGGCGAGGAGGGTGGCCAGCCCCGCGCCCACGCAGGCGGTGAGGATGCCCAGCTCGAGCGTGTTGACGATGGCGGTCTGGGTCGAGATGGAGAGGAAGGTGAACGACCAGTTCCCCAGCGTGACATTGTCCCAGGTCAGCGGCTGCGCCCAGGCGCGGGAAAAGGCCGCCTTGGCCAGGATGCCGTACGGCAGGAAGATCGCGCAGGCCATGACGGCGAGGCACGCGACGAGGGCAGGCTGCCGCCAGGGGCCGAGAGCGATCTGACGGCGCTGCCCGCCCTTGCCTCCCACCGCGGCATAGCCGCGCCGCCCGAGGAGCTTCTTCTGCAGGAAGAGGAGCAACGCGGTGGCCAGGAGCAGGGGCACGGAGAAGGCCGCGGCCATCTCGACCTTGGGCGGGTATTGAAAGAGCGCCCAGATCTGCGTGGTGATCGTGTGAAAGCCCGCGGGCAGCGCGAGGATGGCGGGGGAGCCGAAGAGGGCGAGGGCCTGGAGCACGGACAGGATGAAGCCGCTCAGGATGGCGGGGGCGACCATGGGCAGGGTCACCGTGAGGGCGACCCAGAGCCGGCTCGCGCCCAGGATGGAGGCGGCCTCCTCGAGATCGGAGGCGATCAGCTCGAGCGTGTTCACGATCATGATGTAGACGTAGGGAAAGGTGTAGAGGGCGACCACGAAGATCAGCCCCGGCATGGTGAAGATATTGAGGAGTGGCGCCTCGGCGCCCGAGAGGCCGCGGTAGAGCTTGTTGAGATAGCCGGCGTTGGGCCCCGCGAGCATGACCCAGGCAAAGGCGCCGAGGAAGGGCGGCGTCACGAAGGAGGCCATCACGAGGCCGCGGATGACGCGCTTGCCCGGAAGATCGGTGCGCGCGGTCAGCCAGGCCATGGGGGCGCCGATGGCGAGGGAGAGCAGGGCCGACCAGAAGGCGAGGACCACGGTGTTCCAGAGCGCCTTCTGGAGTCGGGCATCGGTGAAGACGCGGGCGTAGTGCGCCAGGGTGAGACCGCCCTCGCCGCTCACGCTCAGATAGCCGAGCCAGCCGAGAGGGAGGAGCATGAGGAGGAGGAGGGCGGCCGCGGCGATGATCCAGACAGGGGCGGAGCGATCCAGCCCCTCGAGCCGCGAGGGCAGGGGACGTAGGGTGACCGTCAGCTCGCGCGCCATCGCCAGGGGCGGCTCAGGCCCCGAAGAACTCCACGAAGCGCGTCTTGATCTCCTCGTTGCGCTTCTCCAGCTCCTCGGGATCGACGAGGAGGAGCTTGAGCTCGCTGAGCTTCGGCCTGTCGGCGGGATACTTGACCTCGGGGTGCCCGGTGTAGAGGCCTTCGGTATCCGCGAGGACTTGCTGGACCTCGCGGCTGAAGATGAAGTCGGTGAAGAGCTTGGCCGCGTTCGGATGGGGCGCGAAGATCGCGATGGCGGTGGGCGAGATGACGAGGGGCACGCCCTCCTTGGGGAAGACGATCTCCACCGGGTTTCCCTTCTTCTTGATCTGGTAGAAGGTGTACTCCCCCCCGTTCACCGCCACCGGCCGCTCCCCCGAGGCGACCACGCCGGAGGGATCCACCGCGGACTGGACGAGCATGGGCTTGCTCTGCGCGAGCTGCTTGAAGTAGTCCCAGCCGTGGAGGTGTACGAGGGCGAGCACGTGGGTGGCGATGACCCCGCTGTAGCCCGGGTGCGCCGTCACGAGCTTGCCCTTCCACTTGGGGTCGAGCAGGTCCTTCCACGTCCGGGGCGCCTCCGCCGCCGACACCGCCTTGGTGTTGTACGCGATGACGTTGACGGTGGCGCGCAGGCCGTAGTGGTAGCCGTCCTTGTCCTTGAAGCTCGGGGGGAAGCGGTCGACGCCGGCCGGCGTGTGCTTCATGAGGAGCTTCTTCTCCTTCAACAGCACGTAGTGCCCCGCGTCCGAGGTGTGGATGACGTCGACGTTCTTGATGTTGGCCTGCAGCTCCTGCATCACCCGCTGGAGGATGCGCTGGGAGCCCGTGCGCTGCACCTCGACCTTGATCCCCGGGTAGGCCGTCTCGAAGAGCTTGGCCACCTTCTCCGAGCTCGTGAGGGCGAGCGAGGTGTACCAGACCACCTTGCCTTCCTTCTTCGCCGCCTCCACGCGCGCGTCCTGGGCGCAGGCGGGAGCGGCACCGAAGAAGGCGGCGAGCACCGACAGCACGAGCAGCTTGCGCATGGGCATTCCCCTAGGCGGTGAGAGATTCCATCAAGGGGGCGAGGCGCTCCAGCCGGTCGAGGCGGGCCACGGCCTCGACGATGCGGGAGGCCCGCTCCTCGGAGATGGCGAGGCTGGCATTGCCGCGGAACTTCGCCTCGATCTCCTCCCAGGTCATGGGCAGGTCGGGGCCGCCGCGTGGGCGATCCTGCCGCTCCTCGAGCAGTCGCCCGTCGTCGAGGCGGATGGTGACGTCGCCGATGAACTGTCGCGGGTAGTCGATGCTCGGATCGATCTCGTACGATACGCGCGAGGCCACCTGCAGGACCGCCTCGTCTCTCGCCGCCTCGTCGGTGAACTCGACGAGTCCGGCGCGACCCTTGACGAGGATGACCGCGAGCAGGTAGGGCAGGCTGAACTTCGCCGCGTAGCCGTTGGGCGGCTTGTGCTTGGCCGCGAGGGGCTCCCAGAGGCGGGGCAGAGGTCCCTCGGCGGTGCGGCAGCGGATCTGCACGATCTGCTCGGGCTGGATCTTGTGCCGCTCGCGAAGCCGGAGCGCGCAGTCCATGTACGGTTGCGCGATGGAGCCGCACGGGTAGGGCTTGAAGGTCAGCTCCAGGAGCTCCCAGGCGCGCCCGAGCGTGTCGAGCAGCTCGGCCAGACGCGGGGCGTCGTGGCCGCCCGCGAAGGCCTGGTAGAAGCCGTGGGGGCCCTCGAAGACCGTTTCCGGCCCCGTGAAGCCGGACCGCGCGAGCAGCGCGGCCACGACGCCCGCATGGGCGGCCCAGCCCGGATGCAGCCGCTTCGTCCACGAGCCGTCCGTCAGGTATTCGATGATCCCGCCCGCCTGGCTTCCGCAGATCCCGAAGGCGGAGACGAGCTGGTCTTCCGTGAGTCCGCGGAGCCGGCCCGCGACGGCGGCCGCCGCGAAGCTTCCCGCAAGGGAGGTCGGATGATAGTGGCGGGCATGAAAGCGACCGGGCACGGCCAGCCCCACGCGGCACATCACCTCGACCCCCGCGATCGCCGCCTCGAGCACGGCGCGACCCGAGGCGCCCGTGGCTTCGCCCACGGCCAGGGCCGTGGTCACGGCCACCGAGCCCGTGTGAACGATCGCATCCTCGCGCGTGTCGTCGAAGTCGAGGCCGTGGGCGAGCGTGCCGTTGGCGAGCACGGCATGAGACGCGCCCACCCGGGTGGCGGCGCCGATGAGGGTGCTCTCGGGGGGCCCGCCCAGGCTCTCGGTCGCTCGGAGGGCGGCCCGGCCGAACTCCTCTCGCGAGGAGGCCAGGCAGCTGCCGATGATGTCGAGGACGAGCTGCTTCGCCTTGTCCACGGCGGGCGCGGGGACGTCATCCAGGGCCAGGCCGAGGGTGAAGCGCGCGTAGCGTCGGGCGACAGATGAATGCGGCACGTGGGTTTGCCCGCCTCGTGGCGGGCGAGCCATTTCTACTGAACGCGCCGCGACCTGTCAACGACAATCCGTGCCCGGCAACTGTGCGATTTAGCGCCCGGAGATCGCCGGATCTTCACGCGCGGGCCTTCCTCGGAGGCGAGCCGTCGGAAGCTTGGCGGGCGGAGGCTCCGTGATATGGTGGAAATCCATGTCCCATTCGCTCGACCTCATCCGCAGACTCGAAGCCAACGTGAGCCGCGCCCTCGTGGGCAAGCCCGAGGCCGTGCGGCTGGCCGTCGTGGGGCTGCTCGCCCGCGGCCACATCCTCATCGAGGACGTGCCCGGAGTGGGCAAGACCACGCTGGCCGCGGCCCTCGCCCGCTCCATCGGCGCCGGCTTCCAGCGCATCCAGTTCACCTCCGACATGCTGCCCTCGGACGTCATCGGCGTCAGCATCTGGGAGCCGACCAAGAGCGAGTTCGTCTTCAAGCCGGGACCGCTCTTCACCAATATCGTGCTCGCCGACGAGATCAACCGCACGACGCCCAAGACCCAGTCGAGCCTGCTCGAAGCCATGAACGAAGCGCAGGTCTCGCTCGATCATTCGACCTACCCGCTGCCCCAGCCCTTCATGGTGCTGGCCACCCAGAAGCCGCGCGAGCACGAGGGCACGTATCCCTTGCCCGAGTCTCAGCTCGACCGCTTTCTCCTGAGAATTCGTATCGGCTATCCGGGCGCCCTCGACGAGAAGGCCGTGCTGCGCGGCGCCGGCTCGCCCGGCCTCGAGACGCTCGTGCCCGTGCTGGATGGACGCGAGGTGCTGGCGCTCCAGGAGGAGGCCGAGGGCGTGCGGGCGGAGGAGTCCGTGCTCGACTACCTCATGGCCCTCGTCGAGGCCACCCGCGCCTCCCCGCTGCTCTCGCTGGGGGTGAGCCCGCGCGGATCGCTGGCGCTCCTGCGCTCGGCCCGCGCCCATGCCCTCATCGACGGCCGCGACTACCTCGTGCCCGACGACGTGAAGCGCCTGGCCGTCGCCGCTCTCGCGCACCGGGTCCTCCTCAAGGGTCGCACGGCGCAGGGCAGCGGCATGGACGGCGAGGCGATCCTCCGATCGATCGTCCAGGACGTACCCGTCCCGCGCTGATCCCGAGGGTGCCATGAGGTGGGTCCCGAACCGGACCTGGAGAGACAGCGAGTGGTGGTGGCGGCCCTTCCGGCCACGCCGGACCATCTGGCCCACCCGCGACGGCTGGTGGTGCCTGCTCGTCGTCATCGGGCTCGGCGTGGCCGCCATCAACACCGGCAACAACCTCCTCTATCTCCTCGTCTCGCTCCTCCTGAGCCTGATCGTCGTGTCCGGCGTGCTCTCGGAGCAGTCCATGCGCGGCGTGCACCTGGAGGCCGAGATCCCCGAGGAGATCCATGCGGGCGCGCCCGCCCTCTTCGGCGCGCTCGTCCAGAACGGCAAGCGCTGGCTCACCTCGTACTCCGTCACCCTCGAGCTCCTCGCGCGCGGCGGCCCCGCGCGCTTCATCTACGTGCCGAGGCTGGAGGCGGGCGCCGAGCGCTTCGTGACCTGGGAAGTCACCCTGCCCGCGCGCGGCCGCCACCGGCTCGCCGGCATCCGGCTGACCACGCGCTTTCCCTTCGGCCTCTTCGTCAAGGCGAGCCGGGTCATGCTCGAGGCCGACGTGCTCGTGTTCCCCCCCGTCCAGCCCATCTCGGCCGAAGCGCTTCAGCGGCTCGTGGGCTCGGGCACGGCCTCGGCGCGCCGGCGCGGGCGGGGCCACGATCTCTACAATCTCCGCGCCTACCGGCCGGGCGACGATCCGCGCCACATTCACTGGCGCTCGAGCGCGAAGACGGAGCAGCTCGTCGTGCGCGAGATGGAGGCCGAGACCACCGAGGACACGCGCATCGTCCTCCGGGGCACGGGCGCGCAGGATCCGGCCCGGCTCGAAGCCGCGCTGTCCGAGGCCGCCTCCGCCACCGTGCATCTGATCCGCGCCGGCTCGGGCGTGGAGCTGGTCGGGCGCGGGATCGTGGTGCCCCTCGGCCGCGGACCGGGGCAGTCACGGCGCGTCCTGACCGCGCTCGCCCTCTACCAGCCGGGGGCGTTCCGCGCCGCGCCCGACACTCACGCGCGGGGCTGGCGCTCGCTCCGCGAGCTCCACATCGAGCTCGGCTGATGCGCGCGCTCCTGGCCCTCCGGCTCATCACCTATCTTCTCGTGTGCGCGGGCGTGGGCGCCCTCGCCCTGGCCGGGCTGCTCGCGCCCCTCGGCACCGCCATCGTGGCCCTCGCCCTGCTCGGCAACTGGTGTATCGATCAGGTGCGCGAGCGCCTGCCCGTGCGCCCGGCCCTGGGCTGGGCCCTCATCGTGACCGCGGCCATCGCCATCGTCCTCGACCTCTTCTATCTCGCGCAGAGCATCCTGGACGGCATGGTCCACCTGCTGCTCTTTCTCATTCTCCTCCGGCTCTTCCGCCGCCGCTCGCTCAAGGACCTGCGGGACGCGGGCTTTCTCTCCTTCTTCATGCTCGTGGCGGCCTCCGCCGTCACCTTCAACGTCAGCTTTCTCTTCGTCTTCATCGCCTTTCTCGTTCTGGGGACCTGGATGCTCATCCTCCACCACCTCGTCTCGGAGGCTTCGCTCGCGGCGGGGGCGAGCCCCGAGGTGGCGGCGGGCGGCATCGGCCCGCGGAGCCCCCTCTTCCGCGTCTCGCTGGTGGCGGCGGCCGGCACCTTCGCGCTGGCCGGGATGATGTTCTTCATCATCCCGCGCGTGGGCCAGGCCACCCTGCCCTTCCGCGCCGAGCTGGGGCGGCGCATCTCCGGCTTCACCGACCACGTGGAGCTCGGCGCCTATGGCGAGATCGAGACCGACACCACCGTGGTGATGCGTGTGCGATTCCCCGACGACCTCAAGGACCCCGAGCGCCTGCCCAATCTCCGGTGGCGCGGACTCGTCTTCGATTCCTTCGATGGTCGCGTGTGGACGGCGGGCGCGCGTCAACGCCTCCTCCTGCGCCGGGAGGCCACGGGCGAGTTCGCCATCGCCGCTCCGCGCGACACCGGGCCCATCGTCCGCCAGGAGATCTTCCTCGAGCCCATCGGCACCGACGCGGTCTTCGTGGCGCCGCGCGCGATCCGCGTCGAATTGCGCGGGGGCGCGCTCGGGCTCGACGACATGGGGAGCGTGACCGTGCCCACGCCCTCCGCCCGTCTCCAGTACACCGTCTACTCCGAGCTCGAGATGACGCCGCCGCGGGGCCTGCGCGAGGGCGGGCCGCCCGCGGCCACGGCCGCGCAGGCCCGCTATCTCCAGCTTCCGCCGCTCGCCGAGCGCATCCCCGCCCTGGCGCGGGAGGTGACGGCGGGCAGCCGCTCCTCCTACGAGGCCGCCCTCAAGCTGAATCATTACCTCTCCACCCAGTTCAAGTACACCCTCGTCATCAAGCAGGAGAGCCAGCTCGAGCCCCTCGAGGAGTTCCTCTTCGTGCGCCGCTCCGGCAACTGCGAGTACTTCGCCGCCTCGCTGGCCGTGATGCTGCGCAGCCTGGGCACTCCCGCGCGAGTCGTCGCGGGGTTCCAGCGAGGCGAGTGGAATCCCTACGGGCGCTACTTCATGGTGCGGCTCAGGGACGCGCACTCGTGGGTCGAGGCCTACTTCGACGGCGCGGGCTGGGTCACCCTCGATCCATCCCCTCGCGCCGAGCTGGAGAGCGCGCAGTTCGGACCGAATCTGTTCGCCCTTCACCTCGACGCCCTCCGCATGCGCTGGTATCGCTACGTCGTCAACTGGAGCCTGCGGGACCAGATCGGCGTGGCCGCCTCCGCGCAGCGCGAGGTGATGCACTGGAGCGCATGGCTCAAGGAGTCGCGGGAATCGCTGCGGAGCGTGCCCCGCGCCGTGATCGTCGTCTCCGCGGTGGCCGTGCTCGCCCTCCTGGCCATTCTCTGGCGCGCGGGGCCGAACGCGGTGGGGCACGCGCGGGGCGCGGGCTGCCCGCGCTTCTACCTCCAAGCCCTCCGCGCGCTGAGACGGCGCGGCTTCCGTCGCGGGGCGGGGGAGACCGCGCGCGAGTTCCGGCAGCGCGTCGCCGCGGAGCAGCCCGCTTTCGCGGAGCCGCTTCAGCGGCTGACCGCTGTCTATGAAGGCTGCCGGTTCGGCGGGCGAGCCCTCGGCCCGGACGAAGGCGCGATGGTCGAAGCCGCGCTCGCCGAGCTTCGCCGCCGCCGCTGAGCGCGGCCCGCGCCTCGTGACCACCACCACGCCCGTGCTCATCCTTCCCGGCTACGGTGACTCCGGCCCCGAGCACTGGCAGAGCCTGTGGGAGGCCAAGGATCCCGCCTGTCGCCGGGTCGTCCAGCGTGACTGGATGCTGCCCAGGCTCGAGGACTGGCTCGACACGCTGGCCCGCCACGTTGCCGAGTGCGAGGCGCCTCCCGTCCTCGTCGCCCACAGCCTCGCGTGCTCGCTGGTGGCCCACTGGGCGAAGCGGTCAGAGGGCGGGGTGAAGGGCGCCCTGCTCGTGGCCCCTGCCGACGTGGACTCGCCCTTCCACACCCCCGACGAGGTGCGCGGTTTCAGCCCCGTTCCGCTCGTGCGCTTTCCATTCCCGAGCATCGTGGTGGCGAGCCGCGATGATCCGTTCTCGCCGCTCGCTCGCGCCGAGCTCTTCGCGCGGTCCTGGGGCGGCCGCTTCGTGGTGCTCGAGGGCGCCGGGCACATCAACGCCGATTCGGGCTTCGGCGAATGGCCGCAGGGGAGAATGCTCCTGAGAGAGCTGACGGACGCGTCCTGAGCTTCGAAGTGACGGCGCGCCTCGAGGAGACACCGATGATCCGGAAGCTCCCGTCCGGGAAGTATCGGCTGTATTCCAGGAAGAAGGATCCGCGCACGGGCCGGAGACGAAATCTGGGAACGTTCGGGACACGCGAAGCGGCCCTCAAGCACGAGCGCGCCATCCAGTTCTTCAAGCGGCACTGAGCTCGACGAACCGGCCGCGCGCAGGGGCGTCACACCTCCGCCAGGGGGTTGACGAGGCCCGCCGAGAGGTGCAACGTATGGCGGCGGAATCAGGTCACCCCTTCTGAGAGGAGCCCATCATGACCGCGAGCGCCCCCGGGACCTACGAGATCGACGTCCAGGACATCGAGTATCTCCGCCACGGAGACAAGCCGCTGCTCGCGCGGCTCTTCAAGCCGCGGGGTACCGGGCCCTTCCCGCTCATGGTCGAGTTGCACGGGGGCGCCTGGTGTCGGGGCGACCGGCTGGGCGACACCGCCATCAACGAGCCCCTGGCGAAGAGCGGCGTGGTGGTGGCCGCCCTGGATTTCCGCATGCCGCCGGATGCGGCATACCCGGGATCGTTCGCCGACATCAACTACGCCATCCGCTGGCTCAAGACCAAGGCCGTCGAGCTGGGCAGTCGCCCCGACATGGTCGGGTCCATGGGCAATTCGAGCGGTGCGCACCAGGCCATGCTGGGCGGGATGCGCCCGCGCGATCCTCGCTATGCGGCCCTCCCGCTTCCCGCGGGCTCGCCCGAGGTCGACGCCACCGTCCGCTGCGTCATCATGTGCTCGTCCGTCATCGATCCGCTCGCGCGGTATCACTACGCCAAGAAGCTGAAGGCGGGCGGGCAGCCGTACCCGGAGATCGTCGATCGCGTGCTGCCCTGCCACGATCAGTACTGGCAGACCGAGAACGCCATGGCCGAGGGCAACCCGGTGCTCGCCCTCGAGCGCGGGGAGAAGGTCGAGCTGCCCCCCGTCCTCTACCTGCAAGGCACCAACGACGCCGCCCATCCTCGCGTCGACCTCGACCGCTTCGTCATGCACTACCGCAAGGCGGGCGGCCAGCTCGAGCTGGAGCTCTTCGAGGGCGAGACGGAGGGGTTCATCACCCGGAAAGCGGGCTCGCCCGCGTCCACGAAGGCGATCGAGCGGATCATCGAGTTCGTGCACAAGCAGGTCGGATAAGCTCGACGCGCCTTTCGGTGAGGCCGGGGGTCGGCGGATGGACCGTGGCGGGGATCTTGCCGCGGCGCTCCTCGCGTATCTGCGCGCGCGGCTCGATGAGCGCGGCCTCGAGCTCGCGGAGCCCCTGACCCCGATCAGCGGGGGCTTCGACACTCGGATCTTTGCCTTCCGCCTGCAGGGCGCCGCGCCGGCCTTCGCGGGACCCTTGATCCTGCGGGTGCTCGGTCCGCAGCACGATCCCGCGCGCGTGCTGCGCGAGCGCGTGACCCAGAATACTCTCGCCGGCCTCGGCTACCCCGCGCCCCGGGTCCTCCTCGCGTGCCCGGACGCCGCCCCGCTCGGCGGCGCGTTTCTCATCATGGAGCGCCTGCCCGGGGCGCCCCTGCTCCAGGCGCGCCGTCTCAACCTGAGCCGGGTCCTCGCCGAGACGCAGCTCCGACTGCACGCTCTCGACGCGGAGGCGCTGCTGCTGGCGATGGACGAGGAGGGCCGGGACTCGCGCGCGACGGGCGGGC
>Ga0137415_10003431_pt1 | contig 15745 bp, 11 predicted proteins | sample CZODoug3_1_1_16f_FD_183082 | JGI IMG/M metagenome (GOLD analysis project Ga0137415, IMG submission 183082) | Vadose zone soil fungal communities from Angelo Coast Range Reserve, California, USA - CZODoug3_1_1_16fungal (Hybrid Assembly) | ecosystem: Environmental > Terrestrial > Soil > Vadose... | reverse complement strand
CGAGACCGGCGCGGTCTTGGCGGCGATTTCCCTGGCGAGCGCCCGCGCCGTCGGCAGCAATTCATCCGCCGGCACCACCTTGCTGACGAGGCGGCCGGCCAGCGCCTCCTGCGCCGGAAACACCCGCCCGGTGTAACACCATTCCAGCGCCTGCGAGATGCCGACGATACGCGGCAAAAACCAGCTCGAGGCGGCCTCCGGCACGATGCCGCGCTGGGAGAACACGAAGCCGAAGCGGGCGGCCTCAGAGGCGATGCGGATATCCATCGCGAGTTGCATGGTGACGCCGATGCCGACCGCCGGCCCATTCACCGCCGCGATCACGGGTTTTAAGCATTTGAAGATCCGCAGCGTCAGCTGTCCGCCGCCGTCGCGCACCTGGGGATCGCTGTAATCGACAGCGCCGCTGGCGAGCCGCTTCACCGGTCCACGCCGTGCGTCGCGGTCAAAAGTGTTGGCGCCGGAGGAAAGGTCAGCGCCGGCGCAGAAGCCGCGGCCTGCGCCGGTCACGATGATGGCGCGGATGTCGTCGTCCTTGTCGGCCGCATCGAATGCGTCGACCAATTCCTGCTGCATGGTGCCGTTGAAGGCGTTGAGCTTGTCGGGCCGGTTCAGCGTGATCGTGAGAATCTGCTCGTCGACCTCGTACTTGATCGTCTCATACGCCATTGGGGATTTCCTCTCGGTGTTATTGTTTATATCGTTCATTCAGAGACATCGTCATGCCCGGGCAAAAGCGCGAAGCGCGTCTTCGCGCTGGATGTCCGGGGCATCCAGTTTTCTTCTTCCCGCATAGTAGCTAAGACGTGGATGGCCGGGCCAAGCCATGACGACTTTGACGGGGATCATTTCTTCGGCGGCGACGGCCACGGCCTTTGCGCGCCGCGCAGGCCTTCGAACGCCTTGGCCATGCCAAGCACACCGATATCGTCGAAGCGGCGGCCGATGATCTGCACGCCGATCGGAAAGCCCTTTTTGTCGTAGCCGCCATTGATCGAAATGGCCGGATTTTCCGCCATGTTCCACGGCACGGTGTAGCAGATGTGCTCGAACGGCTTTGCCGGGTCGTTGATCGGGGCGGCGAACTCGGCTGGGAAGTTCACCACCGGCGAAACCGGCGAGATCACGTAATCCAGATCGCAGAACAGTTTGGCCGCCGCCGCGCGGATCGCCATCGTCATGTTGAAGCCCCGGATGACGTCGACGCCCGAGAGTTTGGCGCCGGCTTCTCCCCATGTGTAGATATAGGGCAGCGTCTTGGCGCGCTCCTGCGGCGAAAGCTTGGAAAGATCGTCCCACATTCGCGCACGCCAGAAATTGTCGAGCCCATCGAGCATTTCGCGCGTCAGTATGCCATCGATTTCGGTAATGACGGCGCCGACGGCTTCAAAGGCTTTCGCCGCCTTCACGGCGACGTCGCGGACTTCCTTCTCCAGCGCCTGACCGACGCCGAGATCGAGCATCAGGCCGATGCGCAATTTGCGCGGCGATTTCTCCAGCGCCTTCCAGTTGATCTCATGGGCCGGCAGGCTCATGCCGTCGCGTCGGTCGGGCCGCGACAGCACGCTCATCATCAACGCGGCATCGTCGACGGTGCGGGTCATCGGGCCGGCGACGCGGCCGACATAGGCCGGTTCAATCGGAACGCGTCCGAGGCTCGGCTTCAGCGCCACCAGGCCGCACCAGCAGGCCGGCAACCGCACCGAGCCGCCGATATCGGTGCCGAGATGTAGCGGACCGTAGCCGGCGGCGCCCGCAGCGCCGGCGCCCGAGCTGGAGCCGCCCGGATTCTTGGCTACGTCCCAGGGATTGCGGGCGAGGGGATGGAAAGAGGAAAGACCCGATGACAGCATGCCGTAATCCGGCATCGTGGTCTTGGAGAAGATCACCGTGCCGGCCTCGCGCAGCCGCGCCGCGGGCGGCGCATCCTTCGGCGAGGGAACGAGCTTGACGCTGGCCGCACCCAGCGGCACCGGCTGGTCCTTGGTGGCGATATTGTCCTTGATCGTGACCGGTACGCCGTCGAGCGTTCCCGTCGGCTCGCCCTTGTGCCAGCGTTCGGTCGAGGCTTTTGCGGTGGCGCGGGCGCCGTCGGGATCGAACAGATAGAGCGCCTTGATATGCGGCTCCCACACCGCGACGTGAGCCAGCACCTCTTCCAGCACTTCCGAGGGCGAGAATTGCTTGGCGCGGTAGCCGGCGATCAGGTCGACGGCGGAAAGGTCGTGCAGCGATGTGACCGCTTGTTCGGTTCTTGCTTTATGCATGGGCACCTGCCGGGAGACGTTTTTCGATGATGCGGGCGAACATGCTGGCGCCGATCGGCAGAATCTTGTCGTCGAGGATATAGCCGGGGTTATGCACCGGCACCGAGCCGTCATGGCCGATCCAGAAATAGGCGCCGGGCACCGCTTGCATCATGTCGGCGAAATCCTCGCTGCCCATCTTCGGCCGCGAGCGGGTGAAGACTTTTGTGGGATCGACCACGGTACGCGCCACTTCCTCGACCACCCGGGATTGTTCTTCCTCATTGACAAGCACGCTGAACGTGTCGCGGATGTCGGCGGTGATCTCGACCTGGAAGGCGCTGGCAATGCCGGCGCAGATCGTGCGCATCCGCTCCCGGATCAGCGCGCGGACCTCGTCGGAGAAGGCGCGGACGGTGCCGCACAGCTTTGCCTCCCCCGGGATCACGTTGTAGGCCGAGCCCGCATGGATCTGCGTGATCGACAGCACCGCCGATTGCAGCGGATCGACATTGCGGCTGACGATGGTCTGCAGGGCCTGCGCGAGCGACGTCGCGATGATGACCGCATCCTTGGAGCGCTCCGGCATCGCGCCATGGGCGCCATAGCCCTGGATGGTGATGTCGAAGAAATCGGCACCGGCCATCGCGGGCCCCGGCAGGATCGCGACTTCGCCGTGGTTCAGGTCCGGCGCATTGTGCAGCCCATAGACCTCGTCGCAGGGGAATTTCTCGAACAGCCCGTCCTTGATCATGGCGCGGGCGCCGCCGAGGCCTTCTTCGGCCGGCTGGAAGATGAAATGCACGGTGCCGTCGAAATTCCGGGTCTCCGCCAGATAGCGCGCGGTGCCGAGCAGCATGGTGGTGTGGCCGTCATGGCCGCAGCCGTGGAAGCGGCCGGGAATGGTGGAGCGCCAGCGCAAATTGGTGTTCTCTTCCATCGGCAGCGCGTCCATGTCGGCGCGCAGCCCGATCCGCTTGGCGCCGGTGCCCTTGCCCTTGAGCACGCCGACCACGCCGGTGCCGCCAAGGCCACGATGCACCTCGATGCCCCACCCCTTCAGCTTCTCGGCGACGATGCCGGAGGTGCGCACCTCCTCGAAGCCGATCTCGGGATGGGCGTGCAGATCCCTGCGGATCGCGGTGAGTTCGTCGGCGAAGCCGTCGATGCGGTCGATAGTGGGCATGGCTGTGATCTATCCCGTTGCAGAGGAATTTGAACGTGAGGTGGTGGTCGGCGTGAAGGGGGCGCCGTTCGGCTTGATGCGAATGCCCGGACGCAGCCGCGTCCAGGGTAGCGAAGCGGTATCGGCGGGCATCGCCCCGGGCGCGGCGCAGATCAGGAGTTTTTCCGCAATCGGCTCGAAGTCAGCGCGGAAATGCACCGAACTCTTGTTGACGAGGATCGCCTGCGCGGTCGGTTCGATGCCGACATAGCGGTACATCGACTGGTCCGCGAGCTGCGCCTTGTGCGAACTGACGACCACGCGGACGTCGTCGATCCGCAAGCAGGCCGACGGCCCCATGTCCATGTCGCGGCCGCCATAATAGGGACCCGAGGCGACGAATTGTCCGTCCGACAGCTTTTCGACCACGAAGCTTTCGTTGTAGGGCGCATCGCCCGGAATGCCCGACTTGCCGCCGAGCGCGAGCGTCACGGTCGCACCGACGCCCGCTTGATGCGCCGCCTTGGCCGATTGCGGATCGTAGATCACGCCGGTAGCTGCGCGGGTGGCCTTATTGCGGACCAGCGCGCGCAGCATGCCGGTGGTATCGGAATCACCGCCGGCGCCGGGATTATCCTGGGTGTCGGCGATGATGATCGGCTTGCTGGCGCTTTTCGCCAGCTCCATCGCGTAGCGCACGCCTTCGTCGGGGGAATATATCCGGCCGTCGAAATCGTCCTCATGGCCTTCGATGATGGCAGCGATCTGATCGGCCGCGGCATCGGCGTCGGCCTGGGTCTTGCCATAGGCGAACACGCTCGGTCCGCAATCCCCGAAATCGGCGGCGGGAAACCCCGGTGCAAAGGACAGCGTCGGCACCGCGGCGCTCTCGAGCGCCGCGAGCTTTTGGTAAATGCTCTTGGTCGGCTGGTCGTTGGTGCATTGCCAGCTGATCGGAATCAGGAACGGTAATTGCCGGAAGGCTTTGGCGAAGTGCGGCTTCGTCTTCAGCAACAGCGCGAGATGTTTTGCGCAGGCGCGGCCGGTGGCGGCCATGTCGACATGGGGATAGGTGCGGTAAGCGATCAGCGCGTCCGCGTGCTCGACCATTTCCGGCGTGACATTGGCGTGCAGATCGAGGCTGGCGACCAGTGGCAGATCGTCGCCGATCACTTTCCGGACGCGGGCGAGGATCTCGCCTTCGCCGTCATCGAGATGCTCGGTGACCATCGCGCCGTGCAAATCGAGATAGACGGCGTCAAGCGGGCCTGCTTTCGCGATCCGGTCGACCATCTCCTTGACGATGCGCTCGAACGCATCCTTGGTCACATGGGCCGAGGGACTGGCGCCGCAGGAGATCGTCGGGACCAGCTCCCAGCCGTTGGTTTCGGCCGCCTCGATGAAGCCGGCGAGCCCGACATTGATCCTGCGCATCACTTTCAGCACATCGGCGCCATGCGCCATCGACGGCCAGCCGCCGCCATGCACGAAATCGTCGTAGGTCGCTTTTGTCGGCGCGAAGGTATTGGTCTCGTGCAGGAAACCGCCAACGGCGATGCGGGTCATGAATTATGTCTCGGCCAATGGTCCTAAGCGCGTGACGTTAAGCGCGTCATCGTGCGAAGCGCAAGCTGTGAAGCAATCCCGTTTTGCATGCCGCATGGGCGGTATGGATTGGCTCGGCCCGGTTGATGCCGTCATTGCGAGGAGCGCAGCGACGAAGCAATCCAAACTTGTGCTGGGGCGGTATGGATTGCTTCGCAGAGCCTGTCATCGGGCGGCGCGTTGCGCCGACCCGTTGGCTCGCAATGACGGCGGAGGTTCACTCCGCTGCAGCCGCAGCCACGGGGCGGAAATTGGCGAAATCCCAGCCGCGTCCGGGTGCGGCATCGAGCAGCGCGCGGGTATAGGTTTGCTGCGGATTGGTCAGCACCTGCGCGGCTGGTCCCTGTTCCACGACTTTGCCATGCTGCATCACAGCGACATCGTCGCAGATTTGCGCCGCGACGCGCAGATCGTGGGTGATGAACAACAACGCGACGCCGAGCCGCTGCTGGATCTCGTCGAGCAGTTCCAGCACCTGGGCCTGCACCGAAACGTCGAGCGCTGAGACGGCTTCGTCCGCCACCAGAACATCCGGGTCGAGCGCGAGCGCGCGCGCGATTGCGATGCGCTGGCGCTGGCCGCCGGAGAATTGATGCGGGTAACGCGAGATCGCGTCGGGCGGCAGATCGACCAGTTCGAGCAGTTCGCGCGCCTTCGCCAGCGCCTCGGCCCGTGGCATGCCGTAATTGATCGGGCCCTCCGCGATGGTCTCGCCGATGGTGACGCGCGGATTGAGCGAGCGATAGGGGTCCTGGAAGATCATCTGGATCCGCTTGCGGTGCGGCTGCAGCAGCCGACGCGACAGCTCGGAGATCTCGCGCCCGACCAGGCGCACGCCGCCGGAGGTCGGATCGATCAGGCGGACGATGCAGCGTGCGACGGTGGATTTGCCCGAGCCGCTTTCGCCGACGATGCCGAGCGTGCGGCCCTTGCGCAAGGTGAGGGTGACGTCCTTGGCGGCCGCGACTTCGCGCACCTTGCCGAAGAGCGAACGCTCTCGATAGACCTTGCCGAGCTCATTGGCTTCCAGCACCACGGGTTCCCTGGTTTCCGCGCGCGGGGCACGCGGCACCAGGCTCGGCACCGAAGAGAGCAGGTTGCGGGTATATTCCATCCTCGGCGTACGCAGGATGGCGTCAAGTTGCCCGGTTTCGACCAGCCGGCCGTGACGCATCACCGCGACGCGGTCGGCGATTTCGGCAACCACGCCCATGTCGTGGGTGATGAACAGCACGGCGGTGCCGTGATCGCGCTGCAGGTCGCGGATCAAAGTGAGGATCTGCTTTTGCGTGGTGACGTCGAGCGCGGTGGTCGGCTCGTCCGCGATCAGAAGTTTTGGCTCCAGCACCAGCGCCATCGCGATCATGATGCGCTGGCGCTGGCCGCCTGACAGGCGGTGCGGATACGACTTGAAGATGCGCTCGACGTCGGGCAGCCGCACCTGTTCCATCATCGCCAGAATTTTATGGCGCCGCGTACGCGCGTCGAGATTGGTGTGAACCCGCAACACTTCATCGATCTGGCGGCCGACCGGCACCACCGGATTGAGCGCCGTCATCGGCTCCTGGAAGATCATCGCCATGGTGGTGGCGCGCAACTGCCGCAGACGGCGGTCGCTGGCTTTAAGCAATTCCTCGCCGACCAGCTTGACGCTGCCGCCCGCCGGCGCCAGCGAGCCTTTTTGCAGCAGCCCCATCACCGTCAGCGATGTGACCGATTTGCCGGAGCCGCTTTCGCCGACCAGGCACAACGTCTCGCCTTCAGTCACCTGCAACGAGAGGCCGTCGATGATCCGGTGGTCCCTCGGATTCTTGCCGAGGCCGACGACGAGGTCGTTGATGTCGAGAACGACGTTTGTCATTCAGCCTTCTCTGCCGTCATTGCGAGGAGCCAACGGGTCGCGCGAATGCGCGCCCGATGACAGGCTCCGCGACGAAGCAATCCACACTTTCTTTCTTTGCGGCGGCGAGATGGATTGCTTCGCTTCGCTCGCAATGACGGGAGTATCACCTTCACTTGCTGCCCTCGCGCTGCTTCATGCGGGGATCGAGCGCGTCGCGCGCGGCGTCGCCGATCAGATTGATGCTGAGGATCGCGATCGACAGCAGCAGGCCCGGCCAGAAGATCAGCGACGGCTTGATCTGAAAATACGCGCGCCCCTCGGCCATGATGTTGCCCCAGGTCGGCGTCTCCGGCGAGATGCCGGCGCCGAGGAACGACAGGATCGCCTCGGTGAGAATGGCTGAGGCGCAGACATAGGTGCCTTGCACGATCAGCGGCGCGATCGTGTTCGGCATCAGATGGCGCCACATGATCTTGGGTAGGCTGGAGCCGACCGAGATCGCGGCCTCCACATAGGGCTCCTCGCGCGCCGACAGCACGACCGCGCGCACCAGCCGCGCCACGCGCGGAACTTCGGGAATGGTGATGGCGATCAGCACGGTCCAGATGCTGGCGCCCGACAGCGACACCACGGCGATCGCGAGCAGGATGGAAGGCATCGCCATCAGACCATCCATCACCCGCATCATCACGGCGTCGACCCATTTGAAGAAGCCGGAGACGAGCCCGATCAGAAGCCCGACGCAGATCGAGAACACGGCGGCGCCGAGCCCGATCAGGAGCGAGATCCGCCCTCCATAAATGGTGCGCGACAGCAGGTCGCGGCCGTAGCCGTCGGTGCCGAGCAGAAACTGCGCGCTGGAGGGTTTTAGCCGCTGCGCCGGCGTCAGCAGCAACGGATCGTGCGGCGCCAGCAGCGGCGCGAAGATCGCCATCAGGATAATCAGCAACAGCGAGATGCTCGCGACCGCGATGATCGGTGTCGACGTCAGGAATCCGAATCGGGGCCGGAACGGTGTGGTGACCGGAATCGACGGTTCGGGGAGGGTTTCGATCGCCATCGGTACCGACCTCAATAACGGATTCTGGGATCAAGCAGGGTGTAGGCGAGATCGATCAGCAGATTGACGGCGACATAGATGCCGGAGGTCAACAGGATCATCGCCTGGATCACCGGATAATCGCGCGCCAGTACCGCATCGACGGTGAGGCGGCCGATGCCCGGCAGGTTGAAGACGCTCTCGGTGACGACGACGCCGGAAATCAGCAGCGCAAATCCGGTGCCGATCACGGTGATGACGGGGACCGCCGCATTGCGCAGCGCGTGACGCAGCAGCACGCCGGGCTCGTTGATGCCCTTGGCACGCGCGGTGCGGACATAATCCTCGCCGAGCACATCCAGCATCGAGGCCCGCGTCATGCGCGCGATCAGCGCGACATAGATAAAGGACAGCGTGCAGGTCGGCAGGATGATGCGCTCGAAGAACGGGCCGAAGCCGGCGGTGATGCTGCGGAAGCCCTGCACCGGCACCCAGCGCAGATCGATCGCAAAAATCTGGATCAGCACATAGCCGATCACGAACACCGGTACGGAGAAGCCGAGCACCGACAGACCCATCACGAAGCGGTCGATCCAGGTACCGTGTTTCCAGGCCGCAATCACGCCGAGCGGTACCGCGACCAGGATGGAAAGGATAATGGTCGACAACGCGATCGAGATCGAAGGCTCGATGCGAAGGCTGATCATCTCCAGGACCGGCTTGTTCGAGATCAGCGACACGCCGAGATCGCCATGCAGAAGTCTGCCGATCCAGGTGTAGAACTGCGCGTAGAGCGGCTCGTTGAGGCCGAGCGAGGTGCGGATGCGCTCGAGCTGCTCCGGCGTCGCGTTGTCGCCGGCGAGGATCGCGGCGGGATCGCCGGGCGTCAGCCGCAGCAGCAGAAACACAAACAGCGCCACCACGCCCATCACAGGGATGGCGGCGAGGATGCGGCGAAGCAGATATCCGAGCATCTTTATCCGTTTAATTGTGGGCCGATTGGCGCGCCGGTCTTGAAGTCAGTCCTGGAAAGTCAGTCCTGGACCCGGTTTCCCGCTACCAGCGTAGCATTTGAGCAAGTCCCGTGCCATCGAGGCCTAAAACGGGCACATAGCCGTCATGCCCGGGCTTGTCCCGGGCAGCCACGCTCTTTAAGCAAGACGTGGATGGCCGACGCCGTCCTTCGGATGGCTTTGCCCGGCCATGACGGATGGTTCGGTTCGCGTCTGTTACTCCAGCGTCGCCAAGAGGCCGGCCATCAGCCGGCCGCGCTCAGCGAGGCTATCGACCTCGATATGTTCGTTGAGCGTATGCGCGTCAGCGCCGCGGACGCCGAGCCCGTCGAGGGTGGGCACCCCCATCGCGCCGGTGAAATTGCCATCGGAGCCGCCGCCGGCGCTGCCATGGGGAAGCTCGAGGCCGATGTCCTTGGCCAGCTCGCGCGCCTTTTCATAGAGCGCCATGGTGCCGGCGTCCGCCTCCCAGACCGGCCGCGTCACGCCGCGGGTCACCTTGAATGTCACGTCGTTGGAAGCGCCCGACAGCGCCAGCATGCGCTCGACGCCGCGGTCGAGATCGGCCTGGCGCTTGGCCATGCTGAGTGCTTCGCCGGTGCAGGTCGTGGCAACACAGTTGACCCATTGCCCGCCATGCACGATGCCGACCGAGAAGGTGCAATCCTCGGTCGTCATGCCGTCGATCGCGATGATCTGCCGCGCCATTTCGCGGATCGCGGAGCGGCCCGCGGACAGCGTGGCGCCGGCGTGGCTCGGCTTGCCGATGGCTTCCAGGTTGAAGCGCGCGATCGCGTAACGTCCGGTGACGACGCCGTTATTGGGCCGCCCCGGCTCGGGCACCAGCACATACTTGTTGCGCGCGGCTTCGGCTTCGATGATGTCGCGGGTCGACGGCGTGCCGACTTCCTCATCGGGTGTGAACAGCACCGTGATCGGCAGCGGCGTCGTGAACGACGCCCGCGCCAGCTGCCGGATCGCTTCCAGCGTCAGGTAATTGCCGCCCTTCATGTCGAAAATGCCGGGACCGAAACATTTATTGCCGTCGCGCCGCCATTTCAGCTTCTCGATGGTGCCGACGGGATGCACGGTATCGAGATGGCCTGATATCAGGATGCCGGGCTCGCCCACTTTGGGATGCGGAAAGCGGGCGCGGACGCAGCCGGCAAACCCTTGCCGGCCGGTGATGCGTTCGATGGTCGCACCCATGATCGCCATGTCCCGCGCGGCGAGGTCGAGCATGCGCTCGACCGCGGCCGCATTCCAGGTCGGGCTTTCGCATTCCACCCAGCCGCGCAAGCCTTGCAGCATGGTTTCGGAATCAAAGGGAAGATTGGCTGGGTTCATGAAAGTCTCTCTTGATCAGGACAAGCGACAACGCCTTCGCGGCGGCTACGAAAATCGCCGGCGGCGGATTTGTAAAGCCAAAATGAGCCGAGCCGCATCATTCGTTTGTGTACATCTGATCTCAACCAAAACCGGATTGACGCGCGCCGCGCTTGGTGCAAGTCTCGATTATGCAAGCCTTACAGCGTGTTAGTTCGCCTAAATAACGAACCACATGCATAATGAATCAGCGGGCTTTGACCAGTTTCACGTCAGGAGAGATCGAATGTTCCACATCTCGCGTTGGAAGCGTCCCATTATGGCGTCGGCGTTGTCCGTCCTTGCACTCTCGGTGGCGCTGACGTCGCAGGCTCTCGCAGCGGGCAAGACCATCACCGCGGTGATGCATTCCGATTTGCGCGTCATCGATCCCCTGTTCACCACCGCCTATATCACCCGCGATCACGGCTACATGGTCTATGACACGCTGCTGGCGACCGACGCCAATTTCAAGATCCAGCCGCAGATGGCGGACTGGAAAGTCTCCGACGACAAGCTGACCTATACGTTCACGTTGCGCGACGGCCTGAAATGGCATGACGGCGCGCCGGTGACGGCGGAGGATTGCGTGGCCTCGCTGAAGCGCTGGGGCAGAAGCGACAATATGGGCCAGAAGCTGATGGATTTTACCGCCAGCATCGAGGCGACCGACGCCAAGACCATCACGCTGAAATTGAGAGAACCCTACGGTCTGGTGCTGGAGTCGATCGGAAAGCCGTCGTCCTACGTGCCGTTCATGATGCCCAAGCGGCTGGCGGAAACACCCGCGGGCCAGCAGATCAAGGAGCAGATCGGATCCGGTCCCTTCAAGTTCGTAGCTGCCGAATTCCAGCCGGGCGTCAAGGCGGTCTATGAAAAGAACACCGACTACGTGCCGCGCAAGGAGCCGGCGAGCTGGACCTCCGGCGGCAAGGTGGTGAAGGTCGATCGCGTCGAGTGGGTCACGATGGCGGACGCGCAGACCGCGGTGAACGCGCTGCAGTCCGGCGATATCGATTTCATGGAGAATCCGTCGTTCGAGATGCTGCCGATTCTCACGGCCAACAAGGACCTCAAGGTCGAAACACTGAACAAGCTCGGCTTCCAGACGCTCGGGCGAATGAATTTCCTTTATCCTCCGTTCGACAACGTCAAGGTTCGCCGTGCTGCCTTCATGGCGATCAATCAGAAGGAAGTGCTGGATGCGCTGGTCGGCAATCCCGAATACTACAAGATCTGCGGCGCGTTCTTCGTCTGTGGTACGCCGCTTGCGACTGAGGAAGGTGCGGAGTCGCTGGTCAAGGGCAACGGCATGGCGGAAGCTAAAAAGCTGCTCGCCGAATCCGGCTATGACGGCACGCCGGTGGTGATCATGGCCCCCGGCGACGTCGTGACGCTGAAGGCGCAGCCGATCGTCGTTGCGCAGCAGCTGCGCGACGCCGGCTTCAAGGTGGATGTGCAGGCCACCGACTGGCAGACCGTGGTGACCCGCCGCGCCAGCCAGAAGCCGCCGAAGGAAGGCGGCTGGAACATGTTCTTTACCAACTGGGTCGGCGCCGACGTGGTGAACCCGATTGCCAACTTCTCGATCGGCGGTCGCGGCAAGAATGGCGGCTGGTTCGGCTGGGCGGAAGACGCCAAGATCGAGCAGTTGAAGGACGCCTACGCGCGTTCGTCCTCGCCTGACGAGCAGAAGAAGATCGCCGCCGACATCCAGAAGGAAGGCTACGACCAGGTGATCTACATCCCGCTCGGGCAATACCTCGCGCCGAGCGCGTGGCGGAAGTCGCTCACCGGCGTGCTCGATGGCCCGGCAACGCCGATCTTCTGGAATATCGACAAGTCGGAATAGGGTGAGCGCGGCCCGGCGTACACTCTAACCGTCATTGTGAGGGCAGAGCGACCAAGCAATCCATATTCCGTTATGCGGAGGGATGGATTGCTTCGCGGAGCCTGTCATCGGGCGCGCATTCGCGCGACCCGTTGGCTCGCAATGACGAGGCCAAGTTCAGCAGTTTCCGTCGCGCAACAGCTCTATCCCGTCGGTTTGCGGCGGCGGGCGACGTTGCGGCGCCGGCTGCGATGGCGGACGGATATCCTTGGGCGGTTCGGGTTCAGTTGCCGCGCGCTCGTCCGGATGATGTTCGCTCGCCATGTCGTCATGCTCCATTTGCTGCATGACAACATTTTTGGCGCGGAGAAGTTCCGTCAGTTCGGATGCGCCGCAACATGCTCCAGCAATAATTCGCTGACCCGCTCCGGCACCTGATCCGCCGCGAAATGGCCGACGCCGGGCAAAACCTCGAAGCGATAGGGCGCGGCGATGAAATCCACCGTGCTTTCGGCGGCGATCCGCCCCACGGTGTCATCGGCGTCGCCCCAGATATAGAGCGTCGGCACGCGGATCGGGCCGAGCGGGCCGCGGATGGCGCCGCGGGCGCGATACCAGGCCAGTGCCGCCTCCATCGCGTCCTTGTTGCCGAGCACGGCGAGATGTTCGGCGATGGCGGAGGCTGGAACGCCGGCAGCCGTGAGCCGCTCGCGCAGCCATCGGGCATCGTCGGCCAGCACCACATCGGCCGCGTCAGGTTCGAGAAACGCCTGATGATGCCGCGAGCGGTGCGCCTGATCGCCGTCCACCATCTGCAGCGCGCGGTTGAATGCGTTCGGATGCGGCCGCGACAGGATGGTGAGCGAGCCAAGCCGCTGCGGATATCGATCGGCGAGCGCCCAGGCGATGCTGCCGCCCCAGTCGTGGCCGGCCAGATGAAAGCGCGCTTCGCCGTAACCGGAAGCCGCCACGATCGCCATCGCGTCGTCCATCAGGCGGTCGATGTGATAGTGCGAGGGATCGCGCGGATCGGGCCGCGCGCGCGACGAATAGCCGCGCTGGCTCGGTGCGATAGCGCGATAGCCCATATCGCCGAGCGCACTGAGCTGCGCGCGCCAGCAGTTCATGGACTCCGCAAAGCCATGCAGCAGCAACACCAGCGGCGAACCGGCTTCGCCGGCGACGCGGGCGTCGAAAGTGAGGGTGGGGGAGATCGTGATCTGTTCGCGTGAGGGCATGCGACGATGGGGAGCGCTCGCGTCCGGTTCATCACTGAGCCGAATGTGCTGGATACCGCTGTTCGCAGCGATCGGGAGCGGCAGATTGGCACGCAGCCTTCAGTCGTGCAATGCTGCAAACACTGGAACGCAAATACATCCAAACTGCACGACCTTCAAACGGCCGGTTCCGCCAGTGACGGGAGACCACGGTGCTTTCCCAGCAGCACATTTCTCCGCAGACGCCGACAGGCGCGACGCTGCAGCCTGGCGGCGCCACCTTCCGGGTCTGGGCACCGCAGGCAAGTGCGGTCTATCTGCACGGCAGGTTCGGCGCGCAATCGTTCGACCAGCTCACCGACGATCGCCTGTTGAAGAAAGACAACCGCGGTTACTGGACCGGATATCAGGACGGCGCGCGCGACGGCGACCGTTATCGCTTCTGGGTCGAGGGCGCGGGCTCGCGCGGTTACAAGCGCGATCCCTATGCGCGCGAGCTCGATCCGGAAAATTTTCCGAATTGTTTTGCCATCCTGCGCGCGCGTGACGGCTTCCCCTGGCACGACCAGGGTTTCACGACGCCCGAGTTCTCGGACATGATCGTCTACCAGCTCCATGTCGGCACCTTCGCGATAAGGCGGCCCGGTATTGCCTCGAACTTCCTCGATGTGGCGCTGAAAATTCCCTATCTCGCCGATCTCGGCATCAACGTGCTGCAACCGCTGCCAGTTGACGAGCAGGAAGCCCATCCGAACATGGGCTATAGCGGCGCGGATCTGTTCTCGCCCGACTTCCCCTATGTCGCGGTCGAGAATTTGCCGTTCTACCTGGCTGAGATCAACGCGCTCTACAACGCCAGAGGACAATCTCCGATCGCGCTTGCGGATATCGCGTCCGGCCCCGGGCAGCTCAAGGCGCTGGTTGACCTCTGCCATATCAATGGCGTCGCCGTGGTCTTCGACGTGGTCTATAACCACGCTGGCGGCTTTTCGGTCGCTGGGCAATTTGACGACAGCTGCCTGTATTACCTGGATCGCCGCGTCAATGGCGGCAACAACAACGACAGCCTCTATTTCACCGATCAGGACCGCGGCACCGGCGGACTGGCGTTTGCGCTCTGGAACGCCGACGTCTCGAAATTCCTCGTCGACAACGCGCGCTATTATCTGGAAGAGCTGCACGCCGATGGCTTCCGCTACGACGAGATCTCTACGCTGATCTCGACCGGCCAGGGCAGCGGATGGGAATTCTGCCGCGCGCTGACCTCAAATCTCCGCGGTTTTCGCAACCGCATCCTGCAAAACGCCGAATTCTGGGCCGGGCGTTTTTCCGACATTCCGGCGACCGCGCTCCCCGTCGTCGCGCCGGCGGCAGCGGGCGGCATGGGGTTCGACGTCGTGCAGCACGATGCCCTCCGCAGCGCCTTGCGCGGCGCGGTGGGGGCGGCTTCGGGCGGCGCCAATGCCGGCGTGCCGATGTCGGCGATAGCGGCGGCACTTTATCCGCCCGGTTTCGACCACGGCTGGCGCGCCGTCACCTGCGTTGAGAACCATGATCTCGTGCTGGCCGGCCGCGATCCGCGGCTGCCGGTGCTCGCCGATGCGTCCAATCACCGCTCCTGGTACGCGCGAAGCCGAAGCCGGGTCGCGTCCGCGATCCTTTTGACGGCGCCCGGCATTCCCCAAATCTTCATGGGCCAGGAGTTTTGTGAGGACCGACCCTGGGACGTCGACCCGCGCGGGCCGAACCTGTTGTCGTGGGCCGCCCTCGACGATCCCTCGGATACCACCAGGCGGGATCACTTGCGTTTCACGCGAGACCTCGTTCGCCTCCGCCGCGACCTGCCGGCGCTGCGGAGCGACAACGTTCATGCGTTCTACCAATCCGACCAGGACAGGGTGATCGCTTATCACCGCTGGCGCGAGGGCACCGGCGACGACGTCATCGTGATCGCCTCGTTTTCGGAAACGACATGGACTGGCTACGAGATCGGATTTCCGTCACGCGGTTTCTGGAAAGAGCGCTTCAACAGCGACGTCTATGACCACTGGATCAACCCGTTGGTTGCGGGCAATAGCGGCGGGATCGTCGCGGAGGGCAGGGCGCTGCACGGCTTTGCGGCGTCGGCGGCGATCATTATACCGGCAAACAGCGTGGTCGTTTTCACCCGAAGCTGAGCGGCGTCAATTTGATCGGTAGGACGGCGCGGCCGGACGGTTCGAAAGGCTCGTGAGCTGCGTCAGCCCGGCGTTCGAATAATTCATCAAGGCGAGGGTGCCCGCCATCAGCAACAGCGCGCAGTACAAAGCCCGCCTCCGCCCAAGGGCTCCGGCGCGGCAGCCTTGCTCGCTCGCGAGCGAAGGCTGGTGCGGGCGGTGGGACTCGAACCCACACGACGTTGCCATCGAGGGATTTTAAGTC